>Ga0187892_10002777_pt1 | contig 33819 bp, 18 predicted proteins | sample MA1701073metaG_FD_139345 | JGI IMG/M metagenome (GOLD analysis project Ga0187892, IMG submission 139345) | Bio-ooze microbial communities from a basaltic lava cave in the Kipuka Kanohina Cave System on the Island of Hawaii, USA - MA170107-3 metaG ... | reverse complement strand
GGCCATCTCGATGCGTTTCGACGATGGCGTGCCGTTGTAAATCAGCGGCAACTCGACGTTGTGCAGGGCCGTGGCTCGCGGCAACAAGTTGAACGTCTGAAAGACGAAGCCGATCTCCTTGTTGCGGATGTAGGCCAGATCGTCGTCGTCCATCTGCGAAACCTGTTTACCGTTGAGCCAGTACTCGCCCTGGCTCGGCGTGTCCAGGCAGCCGATCAGGTTCATCAGCGTTGACTTGCCGGAGCCTGAAGGGCCGATAATCGCCACGTACTCGTTCCGTTGAATCTCGAACGTCACTCCGCGCAGCGCGTGAATCTCCTCGTCGCCCATCACGTAGGTTTTCCACAGATCGTTGGTGCGGATCATGACACCCTGCTGCTTCTCCTGCGATGTTTCGTTCAGCACAGCGGCTTTCGCCTCTCTTTCCATCATTGTCGCTACCATAGTGGAGTTATCCCCAGAGTTGGTGGTTGGGTGGTTAGTGGTTGGTGGTTGGTTCATCTTTATCCCACTACCAACCACCAGCCATTGATTATTTGCTATCCGAGCCTGCCGGTTTTTTGTTTTTGTCCTCGCGTTTGATCGCTTGATCGGGTTTGAGTGTGCGAAGCTGGCGATACGGCCCCGTCACGATCTCCTGATCTTCTTTCAGCCCGCTCTTGATCTCGATGTCGTTTTCGCCGGTGATGCCGGTTTCAACCGGGGCGAAGACCGTTTTGTTATTTTCGACGACGAAGACGCCCTTGATCGGTTTCTTGTCTTTCGGGTTTGAGGGTTGAGCGGCGGCTGGCGCTGAGCCGCTTCCCGACCCCGGTTTGATCTGCTGCGGATCGCGTTCGACCAGCGCCTGGAGCGGGACCGTGACCACGTTCTCGCGGCGGTCAGTGCCGATCACCGCCGTCGCCGACATGCCCGGGCGCAAACGGTCACGGACCTCATTGCTCAAATTCACCAGGCGAATAACGACTTTGAAATCCTTCGCTTCCTGCGAGCCGCTGGTGGCGGTTTGGGCGATGGTCTGGCCCGATCTGGTCTTGGCGGTTTGAGCGATCTCGACGACCTGGCCTTCGATCTCGGCTTCGCCGAGCGCGTCGACTTTCACTTTCGCCTTCTGATCCATCTTTACATTGGAGATGTCGGTTTCGTCCACATTGACGTCAACGTTGATGGTCGACATGTCGGCGATGAGCATCAACTGCGTTGACGAGAAATTGGCCAGCGCGTAAGTCCCAACCTGAACGATCGGGCCCCCGACAACGCCATCAATCGTGGCGTATTGTGTGGTCTTGCGGAGCAGGTCCGATTGCTGGGCCAGGCTGGCCTGCTGTTGCGCGACGCGGGCCTGCGAAGCGTCAATCGCGGTCCGGGCCTGTTTGACGCGAATCTCCGCGTCCTTGACCTGAACCTCGGATTGTTCGACGCGCGCCTTGGCCGCATTGACCGAAGCCGTGGCGGAATCGAAGCGCATCTTGGCCGTATCGTAAGCCGAGCGGGCCGTGATGCCGGATTCGAGCAGGTTGGTCTGGCGTTTGAGTTCGATATCGGCGTTGTTGCGTTCGACCACCGCGCGTTCGAGGTCAGCCTGGGAAGTCATGAGCGCGGCGCGCGCGGTGTTGATGGCGTTTTCCGCCGCCGACAGCGCCACCGTCTGATTTTGAACATCGGCTTGCACGGCGCGCAGACCAGCCTCCTGAATCGAAGTCGCGCTGGCGAGTTGCGTGGGATCGACTCGGAGTAGCGGTTTGCCCTTCTTGACCACGTCGCCTTCTTTGACGAAGACGTCCGTGACGCGACCTGTGACTTCCGATTGCAGACTGAAGAACTGAATCGGGCGGACCTCGCCGTTGGCGGTTACTTTCGCCTCGAGCGAGGCGCGGCGTTCAACTTTCGCAGTTTGGACTTCAGGCAGATCGCCGCGACGGGCGTAGACGCTGGCGCCGATGATGCCGCCGATGACCACAATAACGACTGTTGCAATGATGATCTTTTTCTTCTTTGATAAAGCCATGAGCGTAGATGCCTCCGGAACAATGGTAACTAGCTTTGCTCTTTGATGCCGATGGAAATCGTTTCGACCGAGATCGTATACGAAGCCTAGTCAGAGAGTGTTTCAAGAGAGTGACAAAACAATCAAGCGTATTGTAAAGATTTCTCGCGCCTTCAGACAAGCTGTCGCGCGCTTCCACAATGCCGCAGGAATAAAACGATAGCAAGGCCGGTTTTATTAACGCCCCGGCCCGATTATCCGCCCCCACGGAACTTCCCTCCGGCCACAATTTGTTAAAGCGGTTGAACTGTTTAGGGCGCCTGTGTATAATCCGCCCGCTTGGAAATTCGTAGTCAGCGGTTTTGCTTCACCCATTTCTTGAACCGCGACTCTAACCGCAATTCTGGAGATGCAATCTTGAAACCCGACTCTCGAGGTAATTTCTCGATTGAGACCGCTTGACTGGACCGAAATCATCTCCCATTCCAGGCAATCACAATGAACGACATCTCGTTGCCAGGATAACTCTGTAATTATGTGTCGCGATCACAGAGGCAGTGGTGTGCTCGCGGCGTTTTCTATTTCCGGTTTCCTGCCTGCGTTTCTGTTTTCACCGATGTCGTGATTAATGGCTGAGCTTGCCATTCGGAGCCGCGATTCAACTCCGAGGCCAGCGCCCCCCGTCGCCTCAATCTGCCCTTACACACACCTTCCTGTGCCCATTCTCGCAATGTTGGCGGTGATTGATTCACGATTTAGGCCAAGCTTTATAAGTTTGAGAATTTGGCGCTATTAGCCGTCGCTCGCCGCATGGTTTTCGCGCGGGCCGGCGTTTTGCTCTTCGCCTCGCATTCTTAATCGAAGAGCGCAGCTATGAGGAGGACACTTTGAAATCCAGAATTCTGTTGATCATCGGATTGATCGCAATCGGGGTGGCGATGGCCAGTTGGCGCACTCAATTCCCTGGCTTAAGCCAGGGCGCGGCGCCACGCGTTTACAACAGCCCGGTCGGTCAATTTACCCTACCCACAGTCGAAGGGACCGCCGGGACACTTGGAGCGACTTATAAACTGGCGACCCTGGCGTTCGGCTTTGGGTCGAACGTTCCTCAGGTCGGCGACTTGGCCGGCGATACCGGCAACGGATTCTCAGATCGTTGGGATTTCGAGAATCTGAACGCCTTCAGCATTCCGCAATCGGCCAACGAGATCGGTGATCTTGATAGCCTTAATCCCGCCAATGCGGTGCTGGTTGGCGGTCGAGTCATCAATCCGGGCTTCCGCTTCGTGCATATCGGTCTTCAGGCGTACGTTTGGCGCGTCGGCGCAAACAATGACAACACATTCACGCGCGAAGTCACGGTTTTCCCTTCGATTGACCACCTCTTCGATCCTGAAATTCCGGGCTATGGGCCACGCAGGGCGGCCCCGCCCCCGAGCGGATTCGGAAACGCAGTGCTCGAAGCGGTTGAATTTACCGTCTGGGGAACGAATGATGTCGCTGAGGCTGAGAGAGCCGCCCGGACGCCGGGCTATTTCGGCCGCGGCGGCACGGGCCAAGCCCCGAACAGCAGTTGGTTCCGCGCCGCGTTGACCACCGTCTTCGCCGAAGGTTTCAAGGATTACAACGGCCGCAGCCCATTCGCCACCGGGGCGGCCGGCTCCGACCCTTCGCTTCAGGAAGGCGACGATTACGCGTCGCGCTGGCAGTTCCGCGACCCGAGCGGCAATCCCGTCGCTGTCAAATTCGTAGCCGTCTACGCCAACCGCACCCGCCCGTCACAATTCTTCGTGGCGGACCCGAACGGCAACATTCCGGGCCTTCTGGCTCAAAGCAACGAATGCGAGATTGACGCGATCGGGTTTGAAGAAACCATCCTGGTCAACGCCACGATCTCTGGCCGTGTGATCAACGACGCTAACGGCAACGCCAGGGTTGATCCCGGCGAAACCCCGATTCCGGGAGTGCCGATCAGGCTGTCGGGCGTCGTCAACCTGCAGACGACAACCAACCAGAACGGCGAATACAGCTTCCGCGAAATCCCGCCCGGCGCGTATCGCGTGACTGAAACCAACCTGCCGGGCTACGTTGACACGGGTGTGCTGCCCGGCGTGGGCAACACGGCGATTGACTTGAACAACATTGCCGCGACGCTCGTCGCCGGCCAGGTCAGCGTCGAGAACAACTTCCTCGACGCGTTGCCGCCACAGCCGCCGGCGCCAGAATGCACGCCAGCCTGTTATAACAGTGTTGACATGTGGCTGATGTTCGACAGCGCGCGCCAGGCCGTTTACACCAGGCTTGGCGGAACGAGCGGCATCTTTATCCTCTCGCTCAACCGCGGCGCGCTGAGCGACGCCGAGATAGTGGCCGCCTTGTCGACGCAGGATACCGCCAAAGACCGCCTGAACGCGCAATTCGTGGCGGCGCAGCTCAACGCGGCCAGCTTCCCGATGTCGGTCTTCAACCGCGCGACCTGCTTCTTCAACGGCCCGAACGCGATGATAAATATTCCGGGTAATCCGCGCCTGCTCGATCTGCTGAATCAGGCGCGCACGGTCTTCAACAGCAACGACAATGTAGCGATTGACACGCTGGCCTTCTACCTCGAGCTGTTCAACAACATCACGGCGACCAGAGGCATCATCTGCCCCTTCGCCGATCCATGATCCGCGAGTGATCACGAGTTTGCGCGCCGATGAGTCATAGATACGAGCGCGCAATTTCCGCAGAAAATCGCTGCAACTATGGCTGCTGGTTTTACGATCAGCAGCCTTTTTTTCTTCAATTGAATGTCAGATCAATGTAGCGGCGGGATTGCTGCTCCAACTCGCTTTCTCTCAATTCATGGGGCGAGGCCGATGTTCTGCAACAGTTCAGTGAAGCGCGGGTCTGAACGCAGGCTGGCGAAGGCCGGGTCTACTTTGAGATAGACCAGCCGATAAGCGCGTTCCTGAGAAGCCTGCTTGAGCCACTTAAACGCCGCGTCTTTCTGGCCGAGGCCTGTGTAGAGCAGAGCCAGGTAAAACGCCGGGACGGGACGGGACGACGACTCTTTGCGCAAGTCGTTGAGCACGGCCAAAGCCTTTTCTTTTTGACCGGTCACAGCATAACCATAACCGAGCGCGGCCTGGGTAAGCAGGCGACCATCCAGTTGGTTTGCTTTGCGCAACTCGGCCAGCGCTTCCTCTCGCCTGCCCATTTGCAAATAGATGTCGCCGAGCGAGGCATGCGCCGGGTAGAAATTCGGGGACAGATCGAGCGCCTTCCGGCATTCCGCCAGAGCCAGATCATATTGTCCGGCGTAATAGTGGATCAGGCCGGCGTCTTTGGTGATGATGTGCGAGGCGGGGGCGAGCGCCTGCGCGCGTTTGATCCGGTCAATGGCTTCGGGAAAGCGCCCGGCCACCGCCAGCATCAGCGCGTACCAATGCTGAGCGGTCTCGTATGCCGGTTTGAGATCAACGGCGCGTTTGAACGACGCTTCGGCTTCCGCCAGGTTCCAATCATTGAAGAGTTGCACCTGCGCCAGCGAGGCGTGCGCTTCGGCCAGCGTCTCGTCGAGCTTCAGCGCCAGCAGCGCAGAGGCCCTGGCTTTGGACATAGCCTCGTGCACGGACAGCGGATAGCCTCCGCCCAGCACGTAGCAATCCGCCAACCCCGCGTGAGCCAGCGCAAAGGCCGGGTCGAGTTCGGTCGCCTGTGTGAAAAGCGCCATCGCTTCCCGGTATCCCTCGCGGGTTCGTTTATTCCAGGAGCGGCGTCCCTGTAAATAAAGATCATAGGCCGCAGCGTTCTCGGTGTGGCGCTTGGCCAGTTGCTGTTGCTCGGCGGGTGACAATCGCAGCCGCAGGTTCTCAGTGACTTCCCGCGCGATCCTGGTCTCGGTGAGCAGCAGATCGTTGGAGCGACCATTGTACTTTGCGCCCCACAGTTGGCGGTTTTTGCGCACGTCAATCAGTTGAAGACTGATGGCAAACCCGTCGCCACGCTTCGCCACCTCTCCGGTCAGAACCGTCTCGACTTCCAACTCGCGCCCGGCGGCCAGCGGGTCAACCTCCCGCCTGCTGTAGCGGGAAACCGAGTTGCGTGGCCTCACTATCAGGCTGGACAACCGGGAAAGGCTGTTGGTCAGGTTCTCAGCGATGGCGTCCGCCAGATACTCTGTCTCCGGATTCCCATCCGCATTGACGAAGGGCAGGACGGCGATGGACTCGATCGCCCGGTCGCTCCCGCCGAAGTAAACGGAGCCAATGACAATCGCGATCAACACGGCCAGCGCCAGCGCCGCGCCGCGCCAATGACGTTTGAGCGGGCCAACCAGGTTTTCATTTTTCGCAAGTAGCAGCGTGACCGCCGCGCCGCTCTTCAAACTCTTCAGATCGGTGAGCAATTCTTCCGCCGTCTGGTATCTCTCCTCGCGGTCTTTGTTGAGCGCCTTGCGGATGATCGCTTCCAGCGTTCGGGGAATTTCGGACGTGAACTCGGCGAGCGGCGGCGGCTCCTTTTCCAAAATCGAGACGATCACATCGGCCACCGTCTCGCGCGCAAAAGGCGAACGGCCTGCGGCCATTTCGTACATCGCCACACCCAGGCTGAAGAGGTCGCTGCGCGCGTCCAGTTTCTGTCCGCGCGCCTGCTCCGGCGACATATACGTCATCGTGCCCATGATCGTCCCAGGCTCGGTCCTGAATTCGGGCGAAGTCGGCGCATTGGTGTCAAAAGCTATCGAAGCCGGACGATCCACCAGCTTGGCCAGCCCGAAATCGAGGACTTTGACCAGCCCGTCGGGCCGCACCATGACGTTCTCCGGCTTGATGTCGCGATGGACGATCCCCGCGTCGTGCGCCGCGTTCAAGGCGCTGGCCGCTTGAATCGCAACATCCAGAACCGCGCCCGGATTCAGCCGTCCCCTCGCCATCCGCCGGCGCAGTGTCTCGCCTTCGATCAATTCGCTGACGATGAAATGGACGCCTCTCTCCTGCCCGAATTCGTGGATGGTGATGATGTTCGGGTGATTGAGGGCTGAGGCTGCGCGCGCCTCCTGCTCGAAGCGGTGGAGCCGGTCCTGGTCAATTGAGAAGGTGGAATGCAGGACCTTGATCGCCACCTCGCGTCCGAGCATCGTGTCTTTCGCCTTGTAGACGGCGCCCATTCCACCCCGGCCCAGCAACTCCAGAATCCGATAGCGTCCGAGAGATTCGCCAATCAGCGGATCGGCTGGTTTGGCGCCGGAGTCCGCCGCGAGATTCAAGGCCGGCTCGTCCAGGAAGCTGCCCGGCTGCTCGTGAGCGGCGACCAGGGATTCGACTTCGGACAGCAGCGAAGGATCGTCCGAGCACACTTGCTTGAGATAAGCTGCCCGCTCGGCGACGGGAAGCTCGATGGCGGCCTGAAAGATTTGCTTCACCAGCCGCCAGCGTTCGGTTGTACTCTTCTGCTGTTCCATTACCTCAGTTTCTTGTCCTCTCTTGCAGCCTCGATCAACACTGGCAGATCGGCATCGGCGCCTTTCCAGGCAGTGAAGAAATCCTGGTACACCTTGCGCGCTTTCTCTCCATCGCCGCTCACCGCCGCTGCCCGCGCCAGGCCAAGATTCGCCAGTGGATACAGGGCTGACATTGGCGCCTGTCCGCGAGCCTCAAGAATCTTCTGAAATTCAGCGGCGGCTTCGGCGCCCAGTCCAAGTTTCAAGTACGCCCGCCCTCGCAAGGTTGGCGGCCAGAATTCGGCGGCGGCTTCGTAGCGGGATGTGGTTTGCAGTTGCTCGATGGCCTGATTCGCCTGGCCGCGTTGCATTTCCATCGCCGAGCGAATCAGGGGTAGCCAGATTGAACTGAGAATTGTGTCTGCGGGGTATCGTTTAACCAGCTCGTCAACCAGCGCCTTCGCCTGGTTTATTTCGCCGCAGAGCGCCGTCGCGAGCGCGGCCCGTGGCAGCGATATTCGACCGCGATCGAGATTCAATCCGCTCGCCGCTTCCGCTCTGGCCTGCCGGCAATCTCCGAACATCGCCCCCCGCAGCGCCTGCTCTGTCGCATAGCGCGCGGCTATTTCCTTCGCGGCATTGCGCGTGGCCAGGTCAATCGCACGGCGCGAGAATTCCTGCGCGCGACGCCACTGACCCGCAAACGCCGCGCCCTGAACTTGCCAATCCAGCGCCGCGTACTCATCCGGCTTGCTGCGCGCCCAATCGAGTTGTCGCTGCATCGCCGCCGCGTCTCCATCAATGAAGGCAAGCTGGTACAAGCCGGTGTGAAATTCCGTCGCTTCGAGTTGTTGCTCAAGCGCGCGTTCATAAGCCTGTCTGGCTTCCGCGAACTGATTGAGACGGAGGAGCGCTTCAGCCAGGTTCACGGCCGGAGCAGCCGAATTGGGAGCGGCGCGCACAGCGTCGCGGGCTTCGACCACCGCTTGCTCGAACTGCCCGATCGCCAGATAGCGGTCAGCGAGGAAGGTCGGCCCGCGATGGTCGCGCGGGTAGGTTCGCTTGTACAACTTGAGCGTTTCAATCGTCTTGTCCAGTTCGCCAGTGACCTGGCTGTAGTAAAAAAGTGTGATGCGCAGCTTCTCAAGCTCACTCGCCCGGTCCCGCAGCGCAAAAGCTCTGGCCGCGAATTCAGCGCTCAGACCCGGCTGCCCGCTGTTGTAATACAGAATTGAGATTGCGCTGTAGGCGGAGGCGAATTGCTGATCCAACTCCGTTGCGCGTTTAAAAAACGGGATCGCTTCCAGCCACTTGCCCTTGACGTTTTGCTCTCGCCCCAGGGAAAAAAACTTGAGGGCCTCCAGCGATGAAGTGGTGGTTTGGTCGAGCGGCGCGTCAAACTTCTGGATCGAACTGAGCGATTCTCCCAACTCTTTGCGCAGCCGGCTCGCCGCCTGCGAGAGCGCCCGCAGCACCTGCTCCTTGCTTTCGGCCTCGACCTGTTCGCGGGCGATCACGTCGCCGGTCTGCGCATTAACCGCCTGCAGCGTGATCACGTAATGGCTGCCGAGGCCGGAAATAGAGCCGGTCAGGTAAGCTTTGAGTCCGCGCCGCTGACAGATTTCCTGCGCGATCACGTCTGTCACCCGCTCATCCGGTGAGCGGTTCATCAATTGCAACGTCTGCCGCACTTGCATGTCCGGGAAGAGAGCCAGAAAAGGCGATTGTCCCAGTTGCGTCGCCAGCCCGTCCTTGAGCGTCCCGTCAAAGACTTCATCGCCGGTCCGATTGTCGAAATCCGCCAGCAGGATCGTGTCTTTGTCCGTCAGGACCGGCGCGCGTCTGAAGTAAAACCACGCAGCGGCGGCGGCAATGATGAGCGCGGCGAGAATCGCTCCAATGCGGATTGCGGATTGCGGATTGCGGATTGAAAAAAGTGGGGGCTTCGCTCGAAGGCTGTTTGGTTCAGTCGCCGAATCCCGCCTTCCGGATCCACCATTCAGCAATCCGAGTTCCGCCTTCATCAACTCCTGCCTCAGGTCTTTGAGATCGAGCAGCAGGTCTTGGACATTTTGATAGCGCTCTTCGCGGTCTTTGCGTAAAGCTTTGGCGACGATGCGCTCCATCTCTTTCGGGGCCTCGGTCACGGATTGCGAGAGCGGAGCCGGCTCCCGGTTCAGAATGGCGGAGATGATGTCGGCTATCGTCGCGCCTCGAAATGGCGGCCGCCCGGTCTCCATCTCATAAAGCACGACGCCCAGGCTGAAGAGGTCACTGCGATTGTCCACCTCCTGTCCGCGCGCCTGCTCCGGCGACATATAACTGGCCGTGCCCATCACCACCCCTGGAAGAGAGAGGGGGAGACTGGGGGACAAGGGGACAGGGGGATTTTCTCCCTGTCCCCTCGTCTCCTTGTCTCCTTGTCTTTCCTCCGTCAGCTTGGCCAATCCGAAGTCGAGCACTTTGACATAGCCATCGTGGCGGATCATCACATTCTCCGGCTTGATGTCACGATGGATGATGCCGGCTTCATGAGCCGCGTCGAGCGCGGCTCCGATCTGGCTGGCGAGATCAATCGCTTCGTTGAGCTTCAGCCGCCCGCCGGCCAGACGCTGGCGCAGCGTTTGACCCTCGACGAACTCTTCGGCGATGAAGTGAACGGCGCCAGACTCCGTCGAAGCCTGCCCGATCTCGTGAATGGTGATGATGTTCGGGTGGTTGAGGGCGGAGGCGGCCTGAGCTTCCCGGATGAAGCGGCGCACGCGCTCAGCCTCTCGCGTAAACTCGGCCGGCAGCAGCTTGAGCGCGACCCGGCGGTTCAGTCGCGTGTCCTTGGCGAGGTAGACTTCGCCCATTCCGCCTCTGCCGATCAGCGAGAGAATCCGGTAGTGACTGAGCGATTGGCCGACCAGGGGATGGTTCTGGCCGGCGCCGGCAAACTCCACCGCAAGATTAACAGCGGGCGTGTCCAGGAAGCTGCCCGTCTGCTGGTGAGCGGCGATCAGCGATTCGACTTCAGCCAGCAGCGCTGGGTCACCGGCGCAGGCGCTTGCGAGATAGGCGGCTCGCTCGCCGGCGGGAAGTTCGATGGCAGCTTGAAATATTTCTTTCACCAGCCGCCAGCGTTCGGTTGTAAGACTCTGCTGTTCCATAGCCAGTGATCAGCGGCTCAGTTCGCGCCTCAGCCACGCCCGAGCCGTGCTCCACTCGCGTTTGACGGTGGCGGGCGAGACGCCCATCACTTCCGCAATCTCTTCGATGGTCAGCCCGCTGAAATACCGCAACTCGACGATCCGGCTCTGCGGCGGATCAATGCGTTCCAGGTTCTTCAACGCCTCGTCGAGCGCAATCAGGTCCAAATCCCGCTCTACCGCAAAATGATCAACATCGTTGAGTGAAATTCGTTCGGCCTCGCCGCCCCGCTTGGCGGCCCGGCGCGCTTCGGCGTGATTGATCAGGATCTGGCGCATCAAGCGCGCGGCGATGCCGAAAAAGTGCGCGCGGTTCTGCCAATTCACCTGGCTCTGGTCGATCAGCCGCAGAAACGCCTCGTTGACCAGCGCCGTCGGTTGCAGCGTGTGACCGGGGCGCTCGCGGCGCAGATAGCCGCGCGCCAGGCGGCGCAACTCCTCATAGACGATTGGCGCCAGCCTGTCGTGCGCGGCCTGATCGCCCTGATTCCAGGCCATCAGTAACTCGGTGATCTCCCCAGGCGTTGAATTCATGGTCGTCTCCCGCAAGGTTGGCGATTCTAGCTCCGGGCGAGGATAAAGTCGAAAACTTTTCTACTGAGCGACCGAATCAGTACCGCGAGCGGTAGCGAGCGCGGCCTCCTCATTCAGCCTATTGATGGAGTCGCGCTCGCTACCGCTCGCGGTACTGATTTCGCAGCCTCAAAAAAATTCCAGGTTCAGTGAGCCGTTTTACTCCGGTTTCCGGCATGAGGCATTGGGGACGATAACCAGCGCTGGCCGCGCGCGCGCCGCCAGTCGTAATCCACTCTCATCACCAAAAGGAGCATGCGCATGTTTAACAAGCTGAATAGTCGCCAACTGGTTCTCATCGGCATCTGGCTGATGGCGCTGTGGACGAGCGCCGCAGCGACTGAAACTTATCGGATTGTGCGGACCGAGACGACGGCAATCACGGCTCATCTGAAGCGCACGGTGGCGACCGTGCAGGTCGGCGGCAATCCGCTCAACCGCTTCCTGATCCACCGCGTGGCCAAGAACGCGCCGTCGCAGTCGCTGCGCGGTGTGATCCTGCTGTTGCCGCCGCTGGGCAGCGGTTTTCAAAATTACGAGGTCGGCGAAAACAATGATTACAACAACTCATTCGCCGCCTTTTTCGCTGAACGTAATTTCGCCGTCTGGGGATACTCGCAACGGGTGCAAGGACTCGCGGCGGGCGCTTGCGAGAGCGGCAGCGTAGATTGCGCGCCGATGGCTGATTGGGGCTTGCAAACCATCGTGGACGATGTCGCATTCGCCCGGCGGCTGATCGGCCAAGTGGATCCCGGCCGCAAGGTGATTGTCGGCGGGCTTTCGCACGGGAGTATCGCCGCGCTGGCGGTGATCAACGCGGCGCCGCAGGCTTATGCGGGCGCGCTGTTGATTGACGGGACGCTCTACGACACGGACCCGCAAGTCCGCGCCATCAATCAAGGCTTCTGCCAGCAGTTCGACGCTTTGCTCGCTCAGGGCGTGTTTTACGACGGGCAGCAGTTGCCGGGCTTCAAGCTCGTGGCCCAGTTGGCGACCATAGCTCCCAACGATCCTTCGCCGCTGCCGGGATTCCCGCCGGGATTCACCAACCATCAGGTCTTCGTGGCCCTCATGAGCACGCCGCAAATCTCGCCCGCGTCGCCGCGCCCGGATTTCTTCCTTGCCGCCGGCGACGCCCTGCAGGATCGTCTGTTTTTCGCCAACGACGCGTTGGTCCGCGCCAACGCCGCGCAATTCGTTGACTACATCGCGCTGCGCACGCTGCGCGACATCAACTGCGGGCTGGCCGGCGACCGCACTTTTACCGGCCGGCTGGGGCAGTTCAGAGGCGCGGTCTACATCAACGCGAGCGGACACGGGTTTGGCTCGGCCATGCTCGACACCGCGGCTTTGCTGACCGGGGCCAGGGTGACGACAGACTTCTCGGCGCCCTTCGGCCACGTGGACGCTTACTTCGCCGTGGACCACCGGCAGCGCCTGGAGCAGCCAATCCTGGCCTGGCTCGAAGGCGTGGTCGCCAGGTAGCGCCCTGCAAGAGCGTTGGTACGGTACAGGGAGCGGCAGCGCAATGAGATTAAGGCAAGCTTTTTGCAGGGGGTTGTGGGGCAGGTTTCCAACCTGCCCCACAACCCGGCGAACGACTAAACCAGCCGCGAGAGCGGTGTGGGGCAGGTTGGAAACCTGCCCCACACCGCTGACGCAAATTCCTTGCCTTAATCTCATTGAGCGGCAGCGACCTGGCGCTCTTGGATCGCGCTCTGCACGGGGTGCCAGGTCGTGACCGCTCCCTGTACCGTACCGACGACGACCTTTCCTGGTGAAAAAATTCCAGATCGGTGAGCCGTTTTACTCCGGTTTCCGGCATGCGCAGGTGGGGACAGCAAAAAAAGGAGGGAGAAAGTTTTGTTTACCAATCATCGTTTGCTGAAGATCACCGGACATTGTTTCATCGCGGCAGGGCTGCTGCTCGTCTGTCTGACAGCGCAAGCGCAAAATTCACGCGCGAATTCCGCCGCGTCCTATTTCGCTCGCGGCCACGAGTGGCAGATCAAAGGCGAGTTGGAACGAGCCATCGCTGATTACAACATCGCTCTGACGTTCGAGCCGAGCTTTACTCCGGCTTACTTTCTACGGGGCGCGGCGCGGCTCGCCAAGGGAGACCTTGACGGAGCCATCGCCGACTTCGACCGCGCGCTCGAACTCGACCCGCGTTCCGCCGAAACTTACAGCAATCGCGGCATCGCGCGCCTTAAGCGTGGCGAGATCGAGGCGGCTCTAAGTGATTTCGACCGCGCGATTGAGATCAATCCGCGCTTCGCCCAGGCTTATTACAATCGCGGCTACGCCCGATTGGAGCAGAGCGATTATGCGGCGGCGGTCGCCGACTTTGATCGAGCCATCGAGATCGACAAAAAATACGTCACCGCCTACAACAATCGCGGCTATGCCCGGAGCAGGATTGGCGACTACGAAAACGCGATCTCGGACTTCAGCCGCGCCATCAAACTCAATCCGCGGCATGCCTCGGCCTACAGCAATCGCGGCAATCTGCGTTTTGCGAAGGGCGATTTTGACGGCGCCATTGCCGACCATACCCGCGCCATCGAACTGAACCCGCACCTCGCTGAAAGCTTCAACAACCGCGCCAACACGCGCTATGCGAAGGGCGAGTTTGAGAGAGCCATCCCCGATTACGACCAGGCGCTGGCGATCAATCCGCGCTACGCGCAGATTTACGCGAATCGCGGGATGGCGTGGTTGCGGCTCGGCCAGGAGGACAAAGCCGCCGCCGATTTCGCCGAATGCCTTGCGATCAGACCGGAGATAAAACCTTCGCTCGAACAACGCATCGGGCAAGCGCGATCACAGATGGCGAGCAGGCAATAACGCAATAGGCTGACAGAAAAATGGGGGCAGAAAAAAGGGTTAGGCCAATCAACTGCTGGTTATTTTTTCTGCCCCCATTTTTCTGTCAGCCTGGCATCGGTCGCACGCGTTTGAAAACCGCCGTAAACCACAAACCCAAACAACCATAGAAGGAGGGAGAGCTTGAAACACCGAATTTTCTTAATCGCAGTCTGTCTGGTTCTGGCCGCTGCAGCAGTAATGAGCGGTAGGCAGCTCGCTTCGTCCGCGCAGGAATCGCAAGACCCGCCAGAGTCGCAATCAACGCGCGAGACTGAAGAGGCGTTGAGGTTTCCCTGGCTGGCGTCGCCCAAAGGCAAGATGGTCATCGCCAACCGCGCTTCCGGCATGATCTCCGTCATTGATGTCGCTTCTGACCAGGTCATCGGAACTTACCCCTTGCCAGCAGCGGACAAGATGCCCGAACCGATGTACGTCGTCTACGCTGGCGGGCGAGTCTTCGTCGGCGACCGCGCGAACAATCGCGTGGCGGTCTTCAATCCGCGCACCTTCGCCGTGGAAACCACAGTCCCGGCGGGAGCGGGCATCTGGCACATGTGGGCCGATCCGTTCGGCCGTCAACTCTGGGTCGCCAACGATATTGACAAAACCTGCACGGTGATTGATCCGCTGACCCTGCAAGTTTTGGCGACGGTTCCGATACCGGCGGGCCTGGCGGCGGCGGGCGGCAAGCCACACGACGTCATCCTCGATCCGAACACCGGCGAATTCGCTTACGTGTCGCTGATCGGCGTGACCGGGGCCGCCGACTACGTGGTGAAATACAGCACGCGAAGCTTCCAGGAGGTCGGGCGCGCGGCGGTTGGCAAAGACCCGCATCTTTCCCTCACCCAACGGAACAACCTCCTCTACGTGCCCTGCCAGAACAGCAATGTGGTAACGGTGCTGAATCGAGGGACGCTCGCGCCGGTCACATCCATTTCGATACCCGGCGCGCACGGAGCGGGGATGACTTCCGACGGCGAAACGTTCTACACGACCAATTTCTCTGGCGGAGGGAACGACGGGTTGTGGACGATTGACACCAGCTCGAACACAGTCGCCAGCGAGCCGCTCGACACGCCATTCCCAGGGCCGCACAACATTGCAATCACGCCTGGTCGCGGCTCCTTTTTCCCAACCGGACGCGGCGCCCGAAAACTTTACCTGACTCATTCCGGCGCCACCGCCCACCAGGTCACAGTCTACAGACTCAATGGCGACCTGCCGGTCTTCCACAAAGAGATCAAGGTCGGGTTCAACCCGTTCGGGCTGGCGTTCGTTCCGTAAAACCTGGATACGGCCACTCAGGTAGGGAGATGGCGCCGGAACTCCTCAACACCATTTTGTCAAAGATTTTTCAAGCAGGAGAAGGAACATGAAAAACAAATCTTTTCTTGTCATCAACCTGGCATTGTCGCTCAGCTTGCTTCTCGCGCTTCCGGCGCGGTTGCTGGCGGTCACGGCGCAACCGCTCGTTGAGACAAACGGCCGCCCGCGAGAACCACAGGCCGGTTTCTGGAGCCCTTATGTGTTGACTTCGGGCGCAGAGGCGCCGCTTCCGCCTCCGCCCCATCTATTCAGCCGGCAAACCCGCGCCGAGTTGGCCGAACTCAGGTGGTTACAGGAGCAGAGGACGCCGGAGATTCAAGCGCGCATAGATTTTTGGAACGCGCTGCCGGCGTTCAAGCCGTGGGCTGAGATGCAGATCGATCTCATCCGCACACAGGGCGTCAATGCGCCGCGCGCGCATCGTGGACTGGCGCTGGTCCACGTCGCGATTTACGACGCCGTCATCGCCGCGTGGTATTGGAAATATACCTATCATCGCCCGCGCCCCGATCAACTGGATAGTTTGCTGGAGCCGTCGGTCGAGCCTCCGCGCCATCCGGCTTATCCCTCGGAACACGCAGCGATTGCCGGAGCGGCGGCGCGAATGCTGGGCTATCTGTTTCCCGCTGACGCGGCCAGGCTCAAAGCCAGCGCGAAGGAAGCGGCGCTCTCGCGGTTGCAGGCCGGGGTCAATTACCGCAGCGACATCGAAGCGGGATTTGAATTGGGCGGCGCCGTGGCGGAACTGGTGATTGACCGGCGCGCGATGAACGACGGCTCGTTCGCCGAATGGGATTGTGTCAACCAGCCCGGCCGGCTCACTGGGCTGGGGTTTTGGGAGCCGGCCTCAGCGCCCTTCGATCTGTGCCCGCCCGCTGGCCGACTGCCAACCGAGCCATTGGCTGGGGAGTGGAAGACCTGGGTCATCCCGTCGGCCAGCGAGTTCCAGGCCCAGCCGCCGCCCGGGCCCAGTTTGTCTGCGCCGGATGTGTGCAGTCTGCTCAATCAACCAGCGCGGGAAATCCTGGCGCACGTGAACGCGACGAGAGCGGAGCCTGCCAATGGGCCGCGCAACGCGCTGATCGCGCGCTGGGCCGGGCCTCCCGGAAATCGGTGGAACCTGATCACGCTGGAACTGCTGGCGAGAAACGAGTTGAACCTGCCGCGCGCGGCGCGGATCAGCGCGTTGGTGAACGTGGCGTTGGCCGGCTCGATCCAGGCCTCGTGGAATTCCAAGTACAGGTACTGGACGGCGAGGCCGCAGACGATCATCCGGCAATGCGGCCTGGACTCGAACTTCACCTCGGTCCGCGCGACGCCGCGCGATCCCTCGTACACATCAGGCAATTCAACGTGCGGGGGGGCGGTAGGCGAGATTCTGTCGTTCTTCTTTCCGCGCGACGCCGAATCGCTGCGCGCGGAAGCGGAGGGGGGCGGAACCTCGCGGCTGTACGACGGAACGCACTGGAGCTTCGACGTTGAGGTTGGCCTGGCGATCGGCCGCCGGATGTCGTCGTTATTTATTGAAAGAGCCAGGCGCGATGGCGCTCATCCGGCTCGATAATCACCTGAAGGAGAATAAAGATGGCCCGATATGTATTCATCGAATCGCGCGATCCATTTGAATCCCGCGATACTCAATTCGTCGCCGACACGGCCGCAGCTTTGAAACAGCGCGGCCACGAAGTCACAGTCTTCCTGGCGCAGAACGGCGTGCTCGCCGCCCGCCGGAATGCGCGCAGCTCTTACCTGAAACAACTGACCGAGGCTGGGGTGAGCGTGCTGGCAGACGATTTCTCGCTGCGCGAGCGAGGCATCGCTGGCGCCGAAGCCGGAGTGAGATCGCCTCGGCGATGGATGAGCACGACCAAGTCTGGCATTGGTGAGCAGTCGAAGATTGGGTCATTTGATGTGGAAGAATTCTCAATTCTCCATTATCAATTCTCAATTTTTTGCAGGAGGCGCTTCATTACAAGCAGGGCCCCCTGCAAAAAATTGAGAATTGAAAATGGAGAATTGAGAATGCTTCTCGCCAATCACAGCCGCCCCAGCCGCGCTTGAAGCTCTCGCGCGTTGAGCGATTTTTTGTAGATGATCACGTTCGCCGGCAATTGCGACGGCGCGTCGCGGCTGCAACGCATCTCTTCCGAAGCGGCGATGGCGTAGTTTTTGAACCCGGCGCGCGCGAACTCTTTCAACCTCTCGCTCAAAGATCGCGGCGTCCAATAGCCCAGCATCTCCAGGTAGATTGGCTCGCCGCCTTCGCGGGTGAAGACCAGGTCAGGGACGAACGCGCTCTCGCCCAGATCAATCACTTCCTGATTGGGCTGCGCGTCCCATTCACCCGCCAGCTTGCTGAAGTCTTCGAGCAGCTTCGCCAGCTGCGGGGTTTGCGTTTGGACATCTTCGGACACGTAATGCGAACGCAGGCGGTCTTGCCGGCTGTCCAACTCGAAGAAAGCCGCGCCAGTCTTCGTCCCAATCTCGGCTCGCATTCGCCAGCCGGTGTAGAGCAGCAGCGCGGGCAGGAAGACCGCCATCTGGACGCCGTACCGCTGCGAGCGGTGGAAGATAGAAACCGGGCCGCTCAGTTGAACTTCGTAGCCCAACGCCGGATTACCTTTGATCGCATGAATCAAACGGAAGGCTTTGATCTCGGCGAACAACCGGCGCGTGATCGTCGGCGCTTGCGGTTCGATCCACAACTGCATCTCCGAACAGCGATAGAGCAGCGCCTGCGCTTGCGCCAAGTTGTAGCGGTCGAGCAATTCTTCCGCGATCATTTTTTCAAAAGCGATCAGCTTCTGGTTGCCCGCCAAGTCTGCATGCAAGCCCGCCATCAACTCTTCCGGCGAGCATTCCAACTCTACGGCGGCTTCGGCGAGGATCTGGCCGCGAGCGCTTTCGGTGAGGACCGGATGATGCGCGCTGGCTTTGTTGAAGAGCGCGCGGCGAATCTCCACCGGGTCGAGCGCAATGGCCGTTGAGAATTCGCAGCGGTCGGTGAGCAGCTTGATCAAGCCGCGCAGGATTTTGTAATCGGTTCCGACGCCGATGTATTCGTCCAGCGCCTGCTCAAGCTCCGCGCGGCGGCGGCCTTCGTGTTGCTCGACGATGAGCGTCAGGTCAGCCGCCGTTTGCAGATGGCGTGGATCGTCGGATTCAAGGTAGCGCGGGAAGATGCGATTGCCGCGCCGCCAGCTCATTGCCAAATCAGCGGTCAGCATAAAAACTCACAGCCGCAGCGCGCTCGAGAATGACCGGATCGGCTGACCTCTCCAGTCCTAACTCTTCCGCTGTCACGTAATCCAGGTTGGGTACGCGACGCAGCACTTGGCGAAATACACGTTGGTTGAAATTATGATCGAGGAGGAGTCGGAACATGCGATCTGCGGGTGATCTATTGATTGACAGCAAATGGGTCTGCCTCGCGCGTGGCTCTAAATTCGGCGGCGCGAGCGCGAAAGTCATTCAGGTGGTCAGCCACACCGGGGCGAGTTTCGAGTCTCGCTCGCGCCGCCTCTGTTCTCTGGCGCTGCTGCTCGACGTAAGCGTCGCATTCAGTTTTGTGTGAAAGGTAGTAAGCGATGACCAGATGAACAACCGCCAGATCAATCGTCGGATAGCCCTCGTGGATTTCCATCGGTGTTTCGCCGAGATTGTGACGAGCGACGACCGTTTCGAGCGGAACGCCCGTGTCGGTGATCATTATCGTGCCGTCGTCGAGCTGTGTCAGCGGAACAACTTGGATTGGATTAAGCGTGGTCATAACCGCCATTCTACGCGCCCTTTCAGCTTTCATCCAGCCATTCTTCTTTCGACTCGCGGAATTGATTCGCATCGCGCCGTCGTTCGCTGATGCGTTCTTCTGCGGTGCCCGCGGTGACGACTTCGTAAAGGATCGCCTGTTTGTCACCCTGTTTGCGCAGGATTCGTCCGAGGCGTTGGATGTGCTCGCGCGTCGAACCGGAACCAGAGAGCACGACGGCGACCGCTGCTTCGGGAATGTTGACGCCTTCGTTGAGCACTTTGGAAGTCGCCAGCGCCAGGACTTCGCCTTGATTGAACGCCGCCAGCCACGCGCTACGCTCTTTGATCGGCGTTTCGTGCGTGATGGCGGGGATCAGGAACCGCTCGGAGATGCGATAGACCATCTCGTTCTCGGCGGTGAAGATCAGCACGCGGTCGCGGCGATGTCGTTGCAGCAATTTCGCCAACGTCTCGATCTTCGCCTCTGTGCCGAGCGCGATGCGCTTCGATTCGCGGTAAGCCTGCATCGCGCGGCGTCCGGCTTCGCTGCGCGCGCTTTGAATAACAAACATCTGCCAACCTTGCAGCCCGCTGAAATCAATTCCCTGCGACGCGATAAAGCGACGATAGATCGCTCGCTCCTGCTGATAACGTTCCTGCTCGATTGCGTCCAGTTCGACGGTCAAGCGCACGACGCTGTAATCGGCCAGATACTCGCCCGCCAGATGCTGCGCTTCAAGGCGGTAAACAATCGGGCCGAGCAATTCCGCCATCAATTCTTCGCCACCATCCGCCCGTTCGGGCGTGGCCGTCAAACCGAGACGAAACGGCGCAATCGCCATCTCAGCCACATAACGATAACCGCTGCCCGGCAAATGATGACATTCGTCGCAGATCAACAATCCAAACTGATTGCCCCGCTGCTCCATAAACCGGAACGCCGAAGCGTAGGTCGTCACCACAATCGCGCCCGGCTCGAAATACCCGCCGCCGATCAAACCGATCTCGGCCTGGAAAGACGAGACCAGCAGGTCGTACCACTGATTCATCAAATCGAGCGTGGGGACGACGACGAGCGTCGAACGTCCGGTCATTTCAATCGCCATCTGCGCGACGAAAGTCTTGCCAGCGCCGGTCGGCAAAATCACCACGCCGCGTCGCCCGCTGTTCTTCCAGGCATTGATCGCTTCCTGTTGGTAAGGCCGAGGTTCGACGTTGAGGTCAGTGCGGAATTGAAATTCGATGTAACGGCGCGCTTCGTCTTTGAAATCCAGTTTTTGCCGCGTCAATTCGGTGATGGCCTGGCGATAGGCGATGGCCGGAGCGCGCCAACGCCTGACACGTTCGTCCCATTGAAACACTGAAGGCGCGGGGAATGATTCTTCCGCGCCTTCCAGCACTAAAGTTCCGGCTTCGAATAGCAACACGATTTCGGCGGCGTTCATCACTGCGCATTCTACCGCCCGGCGGCGGAATCCGCATTCGCAGACAATCTCTTACGTGGCCGGGACGCTCCTGATGCATAAAGCGATGCGCCAACCGGCGCAGTTCCTGATGAACGAGCAGTATCAGTTGATCGAGCGCCGCTTGATCTCCGCCTCTCCACACGAGCAGCAGTTGCATGATTTCCCGCGATGGTGAATCGCCCATAGTTTATGACCTGCGGATTGCTGACTGCCTTCTCGGATGCGGCGATTCTACTTCTTGATCAATCGCTACTTGCCGGAGACAACTCAAACCGATGCCCCCCGCGCTTTGATCAAGCGCCGATTAAGCAAGCAGAGCAAACTCGGCAGTTTGCTCTACCCTTGCCAAGCAGTTTGTGTAAACCGAATGGAAGCTCATCAATAGCCGAGGCGGAAATAGCCGTGAAATGTTTTTCCGAAACCGCCATTAGGACGCCGAAGAAAAGTCCGAGGCGGCGCCGGGCTGTGAGCGGCCTGCGTGTTTGCCGGAATTCGTTGTTCCCAATCATCTCAAGAAAGGAAAGGTAGTTTATGAACGAGAGAAAGTTGTCTCATCTGGCAGAGCGAGCCATAGAAGTCATGGTCATCGTGGTCATTGCGTTGGTTATCACCGTCCTCCCGCTGGCGGTCGTGAGTCGCTATTTCCCCAGCACTCTGCCCGTGTTCTTCATTGTGGCCGGGTTGATGGTCTTTCTGCTTCCCGGCCTGTTCAATCGCGACGCCGATCAATCGCGGGGCATGCTCTCCGCCTACGCTCATCGTTGCTATCAACTCATCCAGGATGAAGACCCCAAAATGGCTGGCACGGCGAGCCTGGCCAAGTTTCAAATGCTGTTTTGGACGATCACCCTGGCGACCTCCTACGTGTGGCTGCTGCTGAAGCAACAACCCACTGCCGGCTCCGCCGAGTGGACTGCTCCCACGATCCCCGATACGTGGCTGGTGTTGATGGGCATCAGCAACGGCACTTACATCCTGGCCAAAGTCGCCAAAACCTTCAAAGAAGGCCGCGTCCAGCCTCAGAAGAACGAAGACAAGCCGAAGGAGAAGGCTACCGGAGCGGCCGCTGGAGCGGGTTCGAGCTAGTGGACGGCTTCAGAAATTCCTCTCCCATGGAGCCTCTCATTTTCCTTTCCTGCATTTTCCTTTCCAGCCAGCCGGCGATCAGAAAGGAAAATACAGGAAAGGAAAATGAGAGCCGAAAGTGGGTGGGTTACTTTTGAACCTGTCCACTAGCGGCGGACTCCTTCATTCAATTTACACCGCCAGCGGCAGCCCGCGTGTTTGCCGAGATCCATTGTTCCCAAAACAGGAGGTAGAGATGACACTGCGTAGATTCCCCATTGCCTGCATGATTTTCACCCTCAGCCTGGCCATTGCCGTTCTCTTGTCCTGGCGCGCAACCTGGGTTGGCGCGACGAGCCAGAGCGGGCAGAAAGCGCCGAAACCGCCCCGGCGAGCCGCACAGCTCGCTTCCGCGCAAACGCAACCCAGCCCGGCCACCATCATTCGCACGCTGGTCTTCCGCCAGATCAGCCGCTTCGCCAGCGGCGGACTGACTCCGAACATTGATAAGCTGAAAATGAGCGCCGATGGCGCGAAGATCATCTTCTGCACCGGGGATGAGAAGGTCTACACGATCAATGCCGACGGCACGGGCGTCACTCAGGTCTTCGATTACGCGAGCTTGCCGCCACGAGTGCCGGACGGGGTTGACATTGACATCAGCGCCAACGGCTCCAAGATCATCTGGACGGATGGCCAGGGCGAAATCTTCATCGCCAACTTCGATGGCAGCAATCGGCAACGGATCGCCAACGCCATTCCCAGAGCGTCTGGCGGAACAGAAGGCCCGAACACTGCCATCCCCAGAATCACGGCTGACGGGGCGCGCGTCTATTTCACCCATTTTGCGGGCGTCTCCTCCGCCGTTTACCGCGTCAACGCTGAGGGGTCGGGACTGCAGCAATTATTCAATTATCAGCAAATGGGGCAGCTCGGCCAGGTCGTGCTCGGTCCCGAATTCTTTTTCCAGCAGGGCAAGGGCTTCGATATTTCCGCTGATGGCTCCCGGCTGGTTTTCGGGACGCGCATTTTCGGAGGCGCCGGCTCTCTCATCACCTTCGATAGCCAGGGCGCAACGCTGCGCCGCGTCGCGGAATTCAGCGACCAAAGCAGCCTCCGGCTCAGTCCCGACGGCGGCAAGATCGTAGCGCTGCGTAATGTCTTCCCCGAACCGACCAATCTCGTCTCGCTCAATTTCAATGGCAGCGATCAACGAACGATCCTGGCCGGTGTGGGCGGCAATAGCGGTCGTCCCGGACAGATGAATCAGAACGGCGCGCAGGTGATCTATACGGGCGGCGACGTTTATCCATTTTCGCTCGTCAACACCGACGCCAGCGGGCGACTGGATTTGATTGTTGACGTCCGCTGCGATGTTGACCCCCTTTTCAGAGCCGGAGTCGCCATCCCCTCACTTTCAGCCGACGGGCGGCGCTTCGCTTTCAAGACTGAGGTTGCAGGCCAGCCGCAACAACTCTGGATCGGCGACATCAACCCAACTTCCCTTGGCGATGCGCCGCGCATCACGGAGATGACGTTCAATCCCAACTGGGTGACCGACTCAACCTCTTCGACCTTCACCATGCGCGCCACCGATGCGCAGGGCGGCCAGAGCGGATTGCGCCGCCGCGCCTGCGGCAACACGCTCAGAAATGGAGCGTATGAGTTCCGCTATCTGACCGGCGGAGTGCCCTTCGGGCTCGCCCTCTTCGACGACGGGATGAATGGCGGCGACAGTCCGGGCAACGACGGCGTCTTCACGCAGAACCAAGTGCGCAGGGATTTGGCGCCGCCCGCCCCCAACACCGCGTTGCAGATCCGCATGCACGCCATCGCCACTTCGCTGCGCGAGATCACCGCCGTTGACGCCACACCCTTTTTCGTGCTGGCGCAGCCGCCAACCGGCTCCGGGCCAACGATCACCTCGATCAATCCGCCGAGCGGCGCGGCAGGCATTCAGGTCAGGATCACCGGCAGCAACTTCGATCCCACTGCCGCCAACAACGTCGTCCTCTTCGGCAATCGGCAAGCGCGCGTCGTCAGCGCCAGCGCCGACCGCACGACGCTCGAAGTCATCGTCCCGCCCGATTTGCCTCCGGGGACGGTTCCTGTCACGGTCACGGTGCTGGCGCAAAGGAGCAACGCCGTCAACTTCACAGTCACAGGCGGCGGCGGCCCGTTCACCGTCACGTCCCACCTGACCACAGGCGAACTTCCCAACGTGTGCGGCTCGCCCCCACCAACTAAGACGAGCTTTGCGCCCAGCGATGCGCGCGTTTATCAGTTCACCGCCGCTACGGGCGCGCAAAACAACGACACGATCCGGTGGGAATGGGTGCAACCGAATGGGACGATCTATCAGACCGACACGCTGTCGCCGACCAACCGCAGCGGCGCGGCTTGTTATTGGGACAACATGGACATCGCCGGCAGACCCCCGGCGGCGCTGCTAGGCAATTGGCAAGTGCGCGTTTTCCACAACGGGACGCTGGTGGCGACCGACAACTTCACCATTGGCAGCTGCGCGCTGACGCCCATCGCCATTGGGCAAACGGCTAACGGCGCGCTGACGACGACCGATTGCCGGTCGCCTATTCGGGGGAATGATTTTTACGCCGACCGCTATTCCTTTACCGCTTCCGGCGGCCAGCGGGTGGCCATCTCGTTGATCTCAACGGTCTTTGACACCTATCTCTTTCTGGTCGGCCCGAACGGGTCAGTAATTGCTGAAGATGATGATGGCGGCGTGAGCAGCAATTCACGCATCCCTCCAGACAGCGGCTTTATCACTTTGCCATCGAGCGGGACTTACATTATCGAGGTCTCTTCCTATGACGAAGATGACACCGGCAATTATACGCTCAGCCTGACATCACCCAGCCCGACACCGACTCCGACCCCAACTCCAACACCAACGCCAACGCCCACCCCAACTCCGACGCCGACGCCTGGGCAGTGCATTGCCGTCTCGATCCCGACCACCTTGACCGGCAGCCCGAACAGCACGCTCACCGTCCCGATCAACGTTTCGGACACGACGGGCAAGAACGCTCTCTCTTACGACGCCGTGCTCACTTTCAACCCGTCGGTGCTGCGGTTGCAGAATCCGACGTACGACAAGAGCGGCACGTTGAGCGCCAACCTGACCGTCACGACCAATAGCCCGACAGCCGGGCGCTTGAACATCTCCGGCTTCAGTTCGAGTCCGCTCACCGGCGCGGGTGTATTGCTCAACCTCAAATTCGACGTCATCGGCTCGCTTAACGCCTGTAGCGACCTGAACTGGACAAGCTTCCGCTTCAACGAAGGCACGCCTTGTTCGACCACCAGCAATGGTCGAGCCTGCGCCACTGGCGGTGGTTCAATTGCGGGACTGATCAGTTACTGCGCATCTTCGCCGTCAAAGCCTGTGCCTGGTGTGACGATCACGGCCTCCGGCTCGCCGCCAGGCTCGGCCACGACCGATGGCGCGGGCAATTATCAACTGTCAAATTTGGGCGGCGGGTCATACACGCTGACGCCAGCGAAGACCGGCGACGCCAACGGCATCACTTCCTTCGACGCCGCGCAGATCGCGCAACACGTCGTTCAGATCATCACGCTGAACGCTTGCCAACAAGGCGCGGCGGACACCAGCGGCAATGGCGAGATCACCTCCTTCGACGCCGCCTTCATCGCCCAGTACGTGGTCGGCATCACGAATCCGGATAACAAGACCGGAACCTGGAAGTTCCTCCCGCCCACGCGCACGTACGCGAGCTTGAGCGGCAATCAGACCGCGCAGAATTTCGATGCGGTGTTGATGGGTGAGTTGACCGGCAACTGGACGCCGGGCGGCGGGAACAATTTGCTGGCGGGCGCCGGCTTGAACAACCAGCGCGCGCTCAGTCCAACGCAGGTAGCGGTCTCGCTGCCGCAAATGTCTGCGGCGACCGGTTCGAGCATCACCATCCCCATCACGGTTGGCGATTTGACCGGGCGCAACTTCCTCTCGTTCGATTTCGACCTGACTTACGACGCGAGCGTCTTGCAGACGCAGCAACAGTCAACTGATTCGACCGACACGCTCTCGCGCAACCTGACCATCACGGCGAATGCCACGCCGGGTCGCTTGCGCATCTCCGGCTTCGGCGCGCAGGCGATGTCGGGCGCGGGCACGCTGCTCAAGCTCAAGTTCAACGTGACCGGCGCGTCGGGAACGGGGACGGCTTTGACCTGGCAACGATTCATCTTCAACGAAACGCCGCAGACCAATCTCGTCAACGGGCGGGTCAACGCGGCGAGCGCCGTCGCCAGTGTCTCCGCCGCCAGCTTCCTCGGCGAGTCTTTGGCGAGCGAGTCCATTGTCGCAGCCTTTGGAACGGCGATGGCGACGCGAGTCGAAGTGGCGAGCACGTTGCCATTGCCAACGACGCTCGCTGGCACAACAGTCAGAGTCCGAGACAGCGCTGGGGTTGAGCGATTGGCGCCGCTCTTCTTCGTCGCGCCGGCGCAGATCAACTTTCAAATCCCGCCAGGAACTGTGGCTGGCCAAGCGACGATCACTGTCACCAGCAGCGATGGCGTGGTCTCCAGCGGCATAGCGAACGTCGCGGCCGTCGCGCCGGGATTCTTCACGGCCAACGCCAGCGGACAGGGAGTGGCGGCGGCGACCGTGTTGCGCGTGAAGGCCGACGGGACTCAAGTCTTTGAGCCGGTGGCGCGCTTCGATGCGGCGCAGAACCGCTTCGTCGCCGCGCCGATTGATCTGGGGCCGGAAAGCGAGCAGGTCTTTTTGATCTTGTTCGGGACCGGGTTCCGCCAGCGCAGTTCGCTCTCGGCAACGTCGCTGAACATCGGCGGAATCAATGTGGAAGTTTTGTACGCTGGCGCGCAGGGAGACTTCGTCGGGCTGGATCAGGTCAACGCGCGATTGCCGCGCAGCCTGATTGGGCGCGGCGACGTGAATGTGGCGGCGACGATGGATGGCAAATCGGCCAACACGGTGATGATCCGCGTCCAGTAGCCATCTCGAGCCAAAAATAGATCACACTTTGAAAGCAAGGGAATGACAGCAAGGGAATGACAGTTCCGGTCAATCGTCTTCATTCCTTTGCCTTGATTCCCTTGCTTGCCGGCGCCAACTGTTACCTGGCACGTTCTCTGTGCTAGTCTCGGGCTGCCTTCGAGGTTCAAATCATTTCGCGCTTATTATCTCTTCACTTCTCTTTCGGCACTGCGAACCCTGGAGGTAGCCCGATGAATAACCAAAGTCATAGCTCGCCGAAGCTCTCGGTCGTCGTGCCGGTCTACAACGAGCGCGCGACCATCGAACGAATCCTCGAACTGATTCAGGCCGTTGAGATCGAGAAAGAGATCGTGATCGTTGATGACGGTTCGACCGACGGGACGCGAGAGTTTCTGATCGAACTGGCCGCACAGAGCCGCTCCAATAACGTCCACATCTTCTTCCAGCCTGAAAATCGTGGCAAAGGGGCCGCGGTTCGGCGTGGATTCGGCGAAGCGCGCGGTCAGATCGTTTTAGTCCAGGACGCCGACCTCGAACTCGACCCGCAGGATTATTTCAAGCTGCTGGCGCCGATTGAGCGAGGCGAGGCGGATGTCGTTTACGGCGCGCGTTTTCTGCGCGGCAGACCGCGCGCTGAAAAGTTTTCGCATTATCTCGGCAACCGGTTGCTGACGCGGCTCTCGAACCTGCTCACGGGTCTCGAACTCAACGATGTCTGGACGTGCTACAAGGCGATGCGGCGTGAAGTCTTGTCGTCGCTCTATCTGAAAGAGGATGGTTTCAGCTTCGAGCCGGAGATCACCGCCAAGCTGGCGCGCGGCGGTTGGCGGATATGCGAAGAGCCGGTCTCTTATTTCCCACGCGGCTTTGGTGAGGGGAAGAAGATCGGCTGGCGAGATGGACTCGAAGGCGTCGTGGCCACGATTCGATACAACCTTTTCGCCGCGAAAGCCGGCTCTTACCTCTCCCAGGCCGGACGCGACGATGGGAGGCCTAGATCAACCACCCGCAAATTCAGCCGTCCGCTCTGACGATAGATCACCGGATATTTCTGCTCGACCGGTTCGAATGGAGGCAGCGGATTGGGCGAGGCGTAGACCAGATAGCGCACGCCCGTCCGTTTCCACATCTCCCACGAACTGGCCGGATCGCCTAACGCAACCGTCTTGTGACCGGTGAAGAGATGAACGAGCGCCGGATTCTGTGTCGCCAGCACAGCCTCTGGCGGGAGCTTTTCGCCCACTTGCCGAAGCAGAGCCGCGTTCTCCTCAAAGTCGCTATGCCACTGCATCCGAACGCCGGGGTCGTACTGTTTTCGGATGAACGCGAAATTGGCGTAGACGTTGAGAGCGGCGATCATCCAGACGATGATCGTCAGCGTCGTCCATATTGCGCGCCGGTACGGTACCGGGAGCGGTAGCGACCGGTTGGACTCGGATGGGATGTGATCGGAACCTGGCCGGTCGCTACCGCTCCCGGTACCGTACCGTATTGCGCGCCGGTACGGTACCGGGAGCGGTAGCGACCGGTTGGACTCGGATGGGACGTGATCGGAACCTGGCCGGTCGCTACCGCTCCCGGTACCGTACCGCCTGAGCCGCTCAATAAACAGGAAGACCGCGCGCAGACCCATCAGTTGATAAAAGATCAGGAAAGGGATCAATGGCAAAAGGAAGCGAAACTGCTCCCAGCCCCACAAGACGGAAATGGCCAGCGAGAGCGGCGTGACAAATTCCGCCAGCGTCATTCGTTCGCGCGACACCGCGATGAAGCCGATGATCGCCAGCGCCGCGAGTGCGAGCGAGAACCAGATCGCCAACTGGCTGAGCAGTATCTGCTGGCCGGGGACAATCGCGCGGTAAAACATATAAAGCGGAACCGCGCCCATATCGAATTTGCCGATCTCAGACAAGTTCTTCCACACACGACCTAGCAATTCGCTCGCCGTGATCAGGCCGGCGGACGGATCGCCGGCGACGCGCTGCCAGAATTGCTCGTTGTAAGGCTGGAGGATGCTGCCGGCTTGTTCGACGCGCTGGTCGGGCGTCGGCGCGTGCGTCCGCGAGTAACCGATCCACGAACCGGCTGAAACAGCGATGATGAAGCCAACGATCAACCCCTGGCGCAGGCATCGCTCTTTGAGCAGATAAAGAACTGAAGCGGCCAGCAATCCAACGCCTGCCGAACGTGTGAGGTATGCCAACGCCGCCAGCGTCCCGCCGAGCGCGGCGTAACGCCACGCTGCCTTCGTCCCTTTCTGCCGCACGCCCCGCTCGATGACGACGATGGCCGCGAGTTGAACGAGCATGAAGACGCACTCGGCCATGACCATCGAGGTCGCGTGCAAAACCAGTGGCGGATAGAAGACCGTCGCGGCAGCGATGCCAAGCGCGAGATAGAGCGGCAACTGGCGGTCACGTCTGAAATAAACGAAAGCAACCAGGCCGGCTCCGAGCATCGCCGCAACCGAGACTGATTTGAACAGCCAGAGGTTGTCGGGGAAGTCGGGCCACAAACGCCAACAAACCGCCAGCAGCGCCGGAAAAACTGGCGGAACGATGGGATGGATTCCGGGCGTGGGCGCGTTGATCATCTGGTAGCCTTCGCCTGTGGCCAGCGACTTGGCGAGCAGGATGTACCAGGCGTCGTCCACGACCATGCCGACGACGCGGTCGAGGCGCAACAGATAGATCGTGAAAAACAGCCAGAGCGCGACGGCGCAGCACGCCAGAGCCAGCCAGGGCAGGCGTTGCGGATCGAGCATCCGGGCGGCGGTTTGTACAGCGACATTTTTATTCGTTTTGTTTCTCACAACCGTGTACCATAACCGAAATCCGGCAAGCGCGGCGATACGTAAGAGAGTGAGAAGATTCGACTTGAGGGAAAGTCCGCAATTGTTCCCTTTGTTCCTTTCCCGTTTGCTTTAACCCACAAGGAGGATCAAATGAAAAACCCGAACTTTCGCTCGCTGCTTCTCGTCAGTTTGATGTTCATCGCTTCGTTCGCCGCCGCGTGGCTGTCGGTCTCGATGGTTCGAGCCGGGCGCGCGGCGCAGGACGGCCTCGTCAGCTACGACCTGCCGCAAATGCCACCCGATGACGAACTCCGCGTCGGGCCGTACTCGAATTTCAACAACCCGCATCTGGCCGGGCCGGACGACCCGGTCGAGGTCATGGTCGAATTGGAAGACCCGCCGGCGATTGAAGCTTTCGTCGAAGCGCAAGGCGACGCGACTTTCGCTGGCGAAGCGGCGCCACAAGCCGTCGCCGCCGCGCAGGCGCGCATCGCCCGCATCGAGCAGGCGCAAGCCACGCTCACTCGCGTTTTGGCCGGCCCGCAATTCAAAGCGAAGATCATCTTCAGCGTGCAGCGAGTCTACAACGGCCTGACCGTGCGCGTCGCCTCCGGCAAACTGGCCGAGATTCACGCGCTGCCCGGCGTCAAAGCCGTTCACTTCCCGGAACTGATCTATCCCGCGACCGACACTTCAGTGCCGTTCATCGGCGCCCACCGAGCCTGGGATCCCTCGCTTCAAGGAGGTTACAGAGGCGAAGGCATCACCATCGCCGTGATTGACAGCGGCGTTGATTACACGCACGCCAACCTGGGCGGCTCCGGCTCGGTAGCGACCTACAACAGCAACAATCCCACCATCGTTGGCGACATCGCCGACTTCCCCAACGCCAAAGTCATCGGCGGCGTTGACCTGGTGGGCGACAGCTACAACGCGGCTGACCCGAACAACAACACTCCCAACCCCGATCCCGACCCGGTTGATTGCCGCGGCAACGGCCACGGCACGGGCACGGCCAGCATCGCCGCCGGCATCGGCGTCAATGCCAACGGCACGCCCTACACCGGCGCTTACAATCAGAGCATCAACTTTTCGTCGTTCAGGATCGGGCCAGGCGTGGCTCCGAAAGCGAATTTGTACGCGATCAGGGTCTTCGGCTGCAACGCGCTCGGCGCGACCAGCAACGCCGTGGTGACCCAGGCCATTGACCGCGCGCTGGACCCGAACCAGGACGGCAATTTTTCCGACCGTGCGCGCGTCGTCCTGCTGCCGGGCGGCGGCCCCTTCACCACGCTGCCCAACAGCCCGGTGATCGCCGCCATCAACAACGGCGCACAGATGAACGTGCTTTACGTCGGCGCGCTGGGCAACGGCGGCGACACTTATTTAGCCGCGGGCGGCCCGGCCCTCGCCGAAGGCGCGCTCGGGGTGGTCGCCAATGCCGACAACGGACTCTTCGCTCAGAACATCCGCGTCAACTCACCCGCCAACATCGCCGGAACCTATCCGGGCGCGGTGACTGAGTTCGGTTTTCCGCTCAACGTCGCATACACGAGGCAAACGATCCGGGCCACGCCGAACGACGGTTGCGCTCCGCTGACCAATGGGTCTCAGGTGAATGGCAATATCGCCTTCATTGATCGCGGCACATGCACGCTGACGACGAAGGCGCGCAACGCGCAAGCCGCCGGCGCGGTGGCGGTGATTTTCGCAAACAACACCGCCGCGCTGCCCGTGAGCGTCGGCGATGACGGCACAGGCTCGGACATCATCATTCCATCATTCCTGATGGCGCAGAACGGCGGCGACGCCATCCGGCAGGAATTGAACGGCGGCCAGGCGGTGAACGTCAGCCTCACGCCCGGCGATGTCACTTCGCAGGCCGGGCTGGCCAACAGCTACGCCTCGTTCAACCCGTATGGCGGCGTCTACGCCTCCACATCACGCGGCCCCAGGAACGACATCCTCAAACCCGACATCGCCGCGCCCGGCACAAACATCGGCTCCGCCAAAGTGGGCAGCGGCAATAACTATTTTTTCTTCACCGGCACATCCTCGGCGGCGCCGCACGTGGCGGGCACAGCCGCGCTGGTGGCGCAGAAGTTTCCCGACGCCACGAGCCAGTCAATTTACGACCTGGTGCGCAGCGCGGACACGACGGGCATTTTCTCAGGCGCGAATTCCGCTCCGCCCCAACGCGGGCCGAGCCTGGTAGGTGGCGGGGGAGTCAACGCGCAAGCCGCAGTCACGACGAATGCGTCCGTGAAAACCACTCGAGTGCTCACCGCGATCAACCTGTACGGCGAAGTCATCGAAGCCACCAACACCCAGACCATCCAACCAAACATCACTCTCGACTGGAAAGGTTCTTCGGCGGTGAGCTACACCACTACCAATAACTTCCTTGCCACGATTCCGGGCGTTACCTGCACCAATACCAACCCGACCGGCACGGTACCGCCAAACTCACTTTTTAATCTCAATTATGTGTGCGGCATCAATCCTGCCGCTTTGAAGCGCCAATGCGCCCCCTGGGTCAGCCCGACGCAGACCGGCATTGCCCGCCACTGTCTCCCGGAGTATCAAGGCAGCACCATCTTCAATTTTGCCGGTTCAAACCTGCCGGTGAAGACGCAGATTTATCTCGGCCTGCGCCCGGCTTCGCAGATGGGCACGCAGCAAACCTCGATCAACCTCACCGGGACGACCGGCGCGTTCACGCTCAACCTGACCGGTCAGGGAGTGAACAACGGTCCCACGCTGCCAGGCGATTGGCGGTCGTTCGTCTCGCCTTCCGAGCTGCAGTGGATTGACCCGAATGACGCGCTGACGCCGCCCGAACTCGATTATTTCGATTTGCAATACGTCGGCGTACGGAAAGCCGATAATCGCCTCATCTTCGTCCTCTCGGCGTACGAGGACTGGAGATCGCCCAATGAGGTCAGGCACAACGTCTTCATTGACACCAACCGCGATGGCCGGGACGATTACCATCTCTTCACCACTTCATTACCGAACGCGCAGGGCGCGCCGAGCGACGTCCAGATCACGCGCCTGTTCAACATCAACACCCAAACTTTCGTCCCCCAGACGTTCTTTACGAACTCTTTCTCGCCGGCGACGCTCGACTCCGCGCTCTACTACAGCAACGTCATCAGCCTGCCGGTCGATGTGTCGCTGTTGAATCTGAACGGCCCATTCAACTACACGGTCAAGACCAGCTTTGGCAGTGTTGTGGTTGACGAAAGCGCGCGGCTCACCTACGACGCGGCGAATCCGGGGCTGGATTTCGGCGCGACCACGATGTTCAACAATCTGCCCGGCGGGACGATTCCGGCCTCTTACACCCTCAACAATTTTCGCTCGAAGAATTCGGAAGGCATGTTGCTCCTGCATCACCTCAACACGCGCGGCAATCGCGCGCAGATTCTCCCGGCCAATCTGGGCGTGGAGGGCGATGTCGCTCCGCGCCCCGGCGGTAACGGTTCAGTCACCGTCGCCGATTGGACGCAGATCGGGCGTTTCGTCGTCGGGTTGGATGAGGCGAACCTGGGGAATGAATTCCAGCGCGCCGATGTCGCGCCGCGTACTACTGCGGGCAACGGCCAACTCACGGTCGCCGATTGGGTGCAGGCGGGGCGCTACGCGGCAGGTTTGGATCCGATTCCCAACTCCGGCGGCCCGGTGATTCCGCCAACCTCGCCTCAATTCGCGCCGCCAGACACAACCGGCAAAGCTTCGGCGAGCCGCGAACGCCAGCCAATTGATTTTTCAATCATCAACTCAATCCGCGATCCGCTATTCGCAATCCGCAATCGCCCAATCAGCTTCGCTGTCGAGGTCGAAGCGCGAGGCGTCGAAAACGCGCTCAGCTTCAGTTTGAACTTCAATCCGGCGGCGCTCGGCAATCCGCGCATCCGGCTGAGCGAGGGATTGACCGGCGCGTCGCTCCAGATCAACGCCAACCAAGCGGCGCGGGGGCGTTTGGGAATTGCGCTGGCTTTGCCGCCCGGACAAACGCTGCCGCCGGGCCGACGCCAACTGGCGATTGTGACCTTCACGTCGCTCGAGCCGGGCGGCGCGAACGTTTCGGCGATTGAATTCGGCGATCTGCCGCTGCGGCGTGAAGCGGCGGATCAGTATGCCGGCATCTTGCCTGCGGCCAGGCTGAGTCTGGCGCAGGCGATTGAACGGCGATCACCGACGCGTTGAAGAGAGCCGCTTTTGTCGTTTCATGGGGCAAGTTTCATCGGAAGCGAGAAGTGGATAACAGTTGGCGCCAGAAAGGAAAATGTGGGAAAGGAAAATAAATCCCTGATTCCACTCCTATTTTCCTTTCCCACATTTTCCTTTCTGGCGC
>Ga0187892_10002776_pt1 | contig 33835 bp, 16 predicted proteins | sample MA1701073metaG_FD_139345 | JGI IMG/M metagenome (GOLD analysis project Ga0187892, IMG submission 139345) | Bio-ooze microbial communities from a basaltic lava cave in the Kipuka Kanohina Cave System on the Island of Hawaii, USA - MA170107-3 metaG ... | reverse complement strand
CGCTGCTGCACCAAGGGCCGCTGCCACTATTCGGTCTCGGCGGAGAGCCGACGACCGCCGCACTGAGCATGGCGGGCGGATACACGGGCCTTGCATACAACCTCCCGATCAATACGGGCGACTACGCCCTCCTGCTTAACGATGCGACGAGAATTGGAGAGTTTCTCCGATACACGATTTCGGGCCTAAGCCCCGGTCGGTACTTCGTTGTTACATATTCGGCGAAGCCGAACGGGCAGTACGGAGAGGCAGACATCACAGTACTAGGCGCGATCGCGCCCAACCCCCAGCGCGTTTCAGGCATCATGCCGGGCAATCGCTTCAAGTACCTTCTCACGCATTCGATTCACGAGCTCGAACTTTTTGGCAGCGAGCTCGTGATCCACGCCCTGGGTCCTTGGCCGAATGGATTTATCAACGGCTTTCAAATCGTACCGGTTATTGAACCCGCCACCTCGCTCGTCGTCCTGGTCGGTGTAATCTGCATGGTCTCTGGGAGAAAAAGAAGGTGAATCTGACGATCTCCGCGAATAACCTCGTTGGTGAGCCTCTCACACCCGGCAACGGCTGAATCGGGGGCTCACCGGGAGGCTTGAGCCATGCTTATCCTCAGGCGCATCTTGGTCGCTGCGACGGCATTCACGCTGTCGCAGGCAGCACTCTCGCAGTCCTGGCCACAGCGCTGGCATCCTACGGCCAGCACGGACGACGAAGGCCAGGTAGTGGCAAAAGACGTATGGGGCAACGTTTACGTTGCCGTCAAGTCCAAGCGGTACAGTACCAACTGGGACTTTGTTCTACTGAAGTATACGGCGGCGGGCTCGTTCGTATGGGATCAACCGTACAACGGCATCGGCAACGGCGACGACATTCCGACGTCCATCCACGTGGACCTGGACGGGTACATCTATGTTGGAGGCGCCTCCTATGGAGGGGCATCTCGGGGGATGGACCTGGTCTGCATCAAGTACGATCCCTCCGGCAACCCGGTTTGGCCCGCCTCCGGCAACTACGGAGATTATGACTTTCACAACGGCGCCGTGCGCACTACGGCGACCTACGACGAGGGCGCCAGCCAAGAGCCGCAGCTTCCGGGGGTGGTGAAAACCATCAAGACCTCGATGGCCGTCAAGCCGTCCTGGAACCCGTACGACCGCATCATAGCGATCACGGGCATGGCGTTCTCCGGCCGCGTACGCTGAGCCCCCTATCCCCTCCCGAGGATCACCGGCGTGAAGCGAGGCGCGATCGTCTCGTAGTACAGGTCAGGCGTGCCCGCGCGGGTGCTCGTCCAGAACAGCCAGATCAGTCCGGGCCGGCGGTCCGCGGCGTCCGGATCGTCGAACGGATCGTAGAACGCCGTCACCTGCGACTCGTTCAGCGCCTGCTCGATCGCTAGGGGCGACTCGTCGCGCTCCAGGATCATCGTCACCTGCGCCTCCACCTGGATTCCGACGATCGGCAGGCCCGTCGTCTCGTCCACGCCCGTGTAGGTCACTTGCACGGTCCGGTTCTCGTTCTCCGACGTGAAGTACGCGCGCCCGTTCGCCGGGTCCACCTGGTAGAAGGAGGTCGGCGTGGCGGCCATCCCGGTCACGGTGAAGGCGGTCACGTTGCCGTTCGCCTGCGTGTGGATCGGCGCCGGGAGCTGCACCCCCAGCCGGAACGTCCGCAGGTAGGGCCGGGAAGCCTGTCCCGCGCCCGCAGCGGATCGCCCGTAGGTGAACAGGTACCTCGCGCTGCGCACCTCGTCGCTCGGGATCGGGCCTCCCGGCGGAACGAGCGAGGTGTTGTTCGAGCGCGCCCAGTACCCGAACTCGCCGATCATGCGGTTGTCGAACATGGCCGTGGAGCCCGTGTAGCCCGCCCCGACTCCCCCGCTGACCCGGAGGATGCGCGGCGTGTAGGTGAGCAGCAGGACGGCGCTCCGCGACGGGATAGCGCCGACCATCCGTACGGTGCCCAGGTTCGGATCAAGGTACGCCTTTCCGCCTAACCGCGTGTCGAAGGACAGGATGTTCGTCTGGCGGTCGATCACGCGGGTTCCGGGCACCTCGAGCGCGGTCCGCACGCCGTTCAGAACCTGGTCCAGCTGGACCGTCGCGTTCAGGTTCCAGCCGACTCCGAGCGCGCGGTAGACGCCCGCTTCGGCCTCGGCGGTCAGCCGCTCGTCCGTGCGTTGCGGAAGGCGCAGGATCGGTCCCAAGCCGCCCGAAGCCGAGCGCGGGCCGCCCATCGGCCCGCCCGCGAGCAGCCGGGCGAAGAAGATCTCGGAGCTCGGCCTGCCGCGGAGCTTGCCCGTAAAGGTCATCTCGAAGATGCGGTCGCCGTTGGACAGCCCCGGCGAGGCCACGCCGTCGTAAACCCTTGCGTGCACGCTGGGCGAGCCCGCGGACTCGAAACCGGGCCCGACCGGAAGCTGGAACAGCGCGCCGTCCGTGTAACTTCCCAAACCGCCAAGCTCGTACGACACGTAGTAGATTTGGGTCTGGCCGGAGCCGCCCGCGCCGAAGAGAACGGTTCCCGTGCTGCTGCTCGTTACGACCAGCGCGGGGCGCGCCTTGACTCCGCCCTCCGCGGTCGGAAGTCCGTGCGGCGTCTGAACCGAGATCGATCCGTCGGGCGCGACCGTATACGCGACCACGAACGGCCGCGAGACGCCCCGCCTTCCGCTCGGAGTCTGAATCTGCGCCTCTCCCAGGAACGCCAGGTAGTTCTGGGAGTGAACCGCGCCGCTATAGGGGTTGAACGCTCCCAGCAAGGGCATCACGGGCGCGCCGAACTTCACCGTCGGCGCCAGCACGGATTCGCCGGCCTGCGATTGGAAGAGCACGTCCGGCGACGTGGTCGGGAACGGCCCGACCTCCTGCCTGTAGAACCTGCCGCCGCCGCCCGGCGCCCACACGTTGAGCTCGGGCAGGTGGCTTTGTCCGAGCGCCGAGCCCGAGTCGGGCCGCACGCCGTTCAGCGACACCAGGTACAGCCGCCACTGGTCGTTCAGGCTTTCCGTTCCGGGCTGCGCCGCGTTGAAGGCCGAAGAAGTGGAAGTGTAGGCGAGCACCAGGTTGCCGTCCGGGTCGCGCATCGCGGCCGGCTGAGCGTGCTGGTGCAGGAAGGTCTCCGTGCCGTTCGTCAGGTCATGCACCATCGGCGCGGTGTATCGCGTAAAGGTGTTCGTGAGGCGGCTCTCGCGCACGTTGAACTTAAGCGTGAACGTCGGGTCCGAGAACGGCTCGGCGGGCTGCAGCACGTTTCCAGGCAGGATCGTGTACCGAAGCGCCTCGTCGTTGTCGTAATCCTCGATCACGCGCATCGTGGTGACGTAGGAGCCGACCGGGAAACCGATCGGGATCGTCGCCGAAACCCTCGGCGGCGCAGGCGTCAGGCCGGGGATCAGGAAGGACTCCGTGAACACGTTCAGGTTCGGGTTGACGCGGCGTCTCGGGTTGGTCGTCAGCTCGGTCGGCGCGCGGTCGTCCACGCGGGCCTTCTGCAGGATCACGCGGTTGTAGTTCGCCACGTTCGGGTTGGGCGGCGCGAAGGTCGCGTCGATGTCGCTCCACAGGTTGAACTGCGTGTCGAGCCAGCTCCGCTCGTGGTTGGCGGGAGCGAACAGCCCCCACGGATAGATGTTCACGCCGCCCTCGTTCACCATCTTGGCTATGCGCATCTGGCGCATGTTCACGTTTCCGAGGTTGAACACGGTGAACGGCTTGAATAGGTCGCTGTACGAGCCCGGAGCGGTCCAAGGCGAGTACGGAGAGCCGGGCTGCTGCCAGGGTCCAGGAAACGCGCCCGGATCGAAGCCCGTTCCATGCCCGAGCGAGCCCAAGTCCACGGTCGGGGTTCCGACCGCGATCCTTTCGTCGCGCGGCACGCCGGCGCCCAGGTTGATGGACCGGAACGCCTCCCGCCTGCCGACCCTGTCGAGCTGCGAGTTGCCGGTACTGTCCACCCACACGTTCAGCCTGCCGTAATAGCCGCCCGGCTCCTGTCCGAGCATGGAATTCGTCGCGGGCGAATTGTTAGCCGGCTGGAACCTGGGAACGCTCACCTCGATGTCCACCGGCGTCAGCTGGAGGATGCGGGTGGCTGGATCGAAGGGGCCGCTAGGGTCGGGCAGCGGCGGCTTCAGCGTGATCGGGGAGAACACGGGGTTCTCCACGAAGCCGAAGCGGTCCTTGACGATCGCGATCCGCTCGCGCCGCATGTTCGGGTAGTCGAGCGAGTCGTTCGGGAAGTTGGTCGGAGTGTCCTCGTAGCTCGGGAACGCGAGCGGGTCCAGAGGCTTCTGCACGGCGGGCAGGCCGCCCTGCCAGGTCAGGTCCGAGCGCTCCGCGCGCACCTGGTCGAGGCCGCGGTCCGGTCCGCGAAGGAGCAGCATCAGGCTCCTGTCGATCCACGCGATGGACTTCACTCCCTTCTGCGCGTGGCCGACGTAGCCGACCGAAGCGAGCATCAGGTCCTCTCGCTTGATCGTCGCGGGAACGTCGGGCGAACCGTTGACGAGCGCCTCCGGGTCGCTGGCGACGCGCGTGTACGCAATGGAGAAATTGGTCAGCGGCTGGCCGGCGGCGTCGAAGCCCACCGCAACGGAGATCGGGTTCGCCACGCGGAACCTGCGCTGCGTGAGCGCGGGGTCGGTGACGACGGATTGCAGCCTGGCGCCAGGGGCGAACTGCGCGCTGATCGCGGCCGTCAGCTTGCCGGAGCCGGGCGGGATCGCGGTGCTTCCGGAGCCCTGCACCGTGAAGGAAATGACCGCGTATCCGTCGAGCTCCTCGCCGGACGTGCCCGAAACCGGGCCGCCACCCGTGAAGCGCTTGGCGCGCACGCTGATGTTCCGAACGGACACGCCCTCCACGTTGATGCGGAATTCGATCTGGGGCGGCTGGCCTGGGGGCGACGGGTTCGCGGCGAGGTCGTACGGGAACTTGTACATCATGATGTACATCGTCTCGCCCCACTCGAACGCGCGGTCGTCCGGCAGGTGCCTCGTCGGATCGTTCCCCTGTGCGTACGTCAGATGGCCTGCGGCGCCCGTCGGAAGGCGCAGCGCCTGGTAGGTGGCGGCGGTCACGAACTTGACCTCGGCCTCTCGGAACGGGATTCCGGCAGGGTCGTTCGGCACGATCACCTGCTGTCCCGGCGGGTTGCCGGGCGAGATCGCGCCCGGAGTGTCGTTGAATCCGTAAACGTAGCCTGCGTGGTCCGCCATGTACATCCAGTTGCGGCCGACCGCGGGCGTTGCGGTCATTCCGCCGGAGTTCGTGTCGAACCCCCAGGCGAGGCGGTTGTTGCCGCCGAAGATGTTCGTCTGGGGGGTCTCGGCGAACAGCGCGGCGAGGCGCCCGTCGTTGGTCGGCACGACCACGCAAGGCTCCGGCACCGCGAACAAGCCTCCGAGGTTGTCGAACACCGTCATGGGCGTGTAGGTCAGGCCGCCGGTGACGTTGCTTCCCAGCTCGTCCGTGGCCCAGAGCGGCACGCCCGTGTCCGCGTTGAGCGCGGTTATCCAGCCGTTGTCGTTGGCCACGACGATCGTGTTCGGCATGCCCGCCATTTGTCCGGACGGGATGGTGACCGGGCTGCTGACGAAGTGGCTCGCGAGAATCCCGCCCCAAAGCCCGGTTCCCGAGAAGGACCAAACGATCGCGCCCGTATCCTGGTCGAGGGCGTAAAACTGGCCGACGCCACCGTCCGGCGCCATGGTTCCGAAATAGACCCTTCCGAAGTCGCAAACCGGCGTCGTCACGATGGAGCCGATCGTCGGGCTCGTGAGCGGCGGGAACGTCCAACGAACGTTCGTGGTCTTGTTGCCCGGGTTGCCGACCGCGTCCAGCGCGTAAAGCCTTCCTTGGCGCGTGGGAACGTAAATCGTGTCCTGCCCGAACGGGGTGGAGGCGTACGCCACCGAGCCAGTCATCGGGCCGAGCAGGCTCGTGCGAACGTTCGCCGGGTAGTCGTCCGGATAGGTGAAGCGCCGGCGCGTGGTTCCCGGCACGCGGCGTGTGAGGTCCATGTCCCCGCGTCCGGCCATCTCGATGCAATACACGCGCCCGTTCGTCGTTCCGATGAACAGATAGTCCTCGCCTCCCAACCGCTGAACGAGCGCGCTGCTGAGATCGAATCCGATCGGCATCTCCGCGATGGGCCCGCTGCCGTCCTCGCCTGCGACCTGGTTCGGGTCGGTCCAGCCCGGGTTGTCCGGGTCCGGGGTGCTCGGGTAGGTCCACAGGATGTCGCCGTTCGCCGACGACAGACAGTAAATCGTGCCGTTTTCGGCCGCCACGAGGGTCACGGGAGTGTCCACCGGCGGGTTGACGGTATCCGGGCGCACTCGCGCGGTCACCTGCACGGGCGTCGAGTGGATCGCTGTGTCCGCGGCGCCGATGAAGCGCAGCATGTCCGCATAGGCAAGCCGCCCGATGTCGCCGGGGTTGGTGCTCAGGTTCGTGATCCGCACGCGCAGAGGCTCGCCCATCGCGTTGTTGTGGTTGAACCGCACCGCTCCGAGCCGCGTCCATCCGCCGCCCGGGTCCTGGTTGACGGTGAGCGTCGTGACGTTCACGCCCTCTAGGATCTCCACCTGTACCGCGGTCCCGAAGTTCGTTCCGCCGCTGCTTCCCTGCAGCCAGGCCCACACTTCGTAGCTGCCGTCGTCGAGCGTGGGAGCGTAGATGACGTCCGTCTCGGTCCCGGGAACGATGACGATCGGGTTGGAAAGGTAGTTCGTGCCTCGGAATCCGGTCGGGACCGTCTGCGCGGTCCAGCCGAGACCAACCGTGACGCCCGCGGAGGCGTTGTCTTGATACACGACGGTGTCCGCGGACTCGGAAGCCGGGCGCATGGTCCAGCGCGTGTTGTTCGCGCCGGAGACCGAGTCGTACTCCAGCGACATGACCTCGCCGATCGTAATCGTCGCGGGCTGGCCGTTCACGGTGCCCAGCTCGTACTTGTTGACCGCAGCCACCACGTGCGTATTGAGCGGGCCGCCGGGCGGAAACTCGCTCACGATCGGCGAAGCCCGGTAAGTTCCGTAGTCCGGAACGGCAAGCGCGGCGTCCGCGTACACGAGCGTGTCGATCTCGCGGTCCGTCAGGTTGTTGTTGGCGTCCCGCGGAACGGTGTTGTATAGCCGAATCAGGATCGGGTTAACCCCGTTGTAGTTGTAAAGCTGCGTGGAGGGCCGTCCGCCGTTTCCGAGCCGAATCCATCCCGTTCCCGCAGCGAAGGTGTCCACCACGTCGATCCAGCGCTGGCCGTTGCCGTAGAGGATCTCGTACACGAAGTACCGTTGGGGGTATTGCAAGAAGCCGATCGCGTTTCGCGTCGGGCCGATCGGGAGCCACACGTACAGGGCGTAATTGCGCGGCGTCAGGTCCGAGGGGCTAACCGTCCATGTCCAAGTCGAGAGCGCCAGCGGGTTCGCCGGGACCGTCGGGTCCACGTTCGAGAACGAATTCGTGGTGATCGTGTATCGGTACGGGGGAACGATCGCAGGGTCCGCGTCCGGATCGGAGAGGAACGCGTTGAAGGCCTCGTCGCCGACGCCCAGGGGCTGGAACCAAGTGCCCGAAGACGAAGTGCCGGGGCCCTGGTTGTCGATGAGCGTCGAAACGCCGATGTTGTCCGCCAGGTTCGGCCTCCACCAGCGCAAAAACGACCTTCCCGGACCCGACAAGGCGGGCGCGGCGTTGCGGCCCACGCGTCCGTTGTTCCCCTTGAACGTCGGGAAGTCCTGAGCGCTCGCCCCGGACGGGACGAGGGCCACCGCGGCCGCGGCCGCGAGCGAGACGCACCATTTGGTCCACCGTTTCATGGCTCTCTCCAATTCCTCTCTCCTATCTTCGATCCGCAAACACCGGAATCACGAGGCCCCTGACACCCGTAACCGGCGGCAATTGAAACGCGATGCTGAACCAGTTGAACCCGAGGTTCTGCTTCGAGAAGCTGAATCCAGGCTGCGCGTTGTTGTTGGTCAAATCGAGCGAGCCGTCCACCTGAAGCACCTCGCCCTGGAATTCGGCGTTCGCGGGCGGGATCGTTCGCCCCACGTAGCCGTTTACGATCACGACCTCGCCGGAGTCCAGCCTCCTGGCGTAGGTTGGCATGAAGTCGCGCGGGTTGGCGTCGGTCGGCACGTTGCCGATCACGGTCCGGCGCAGCACCCTGTACGCTCGCTTCGGCAGCATCCAGCGAACCGTCCACTGGCTGCCGATCTTCATGACCTCGAACACGCCGTCCACGTCCGCGAACATCACCGCGAGCGTGGCAGCGTTCAGGTTCGGGTCGATCACGTAGCGCATCGTGACCGAGCGCAGGTTTCCGAGCCGCTTCGTATGGCCGGGCTCCGCAGGGGTCACGAAGCTGAGCGTCGCGGGGTCCCAATACACGTTTGCGGCCACGTCCGGCACGAACACCTCGTTGATGACCTCTTCGATCGCGCCGGTCTGGTCGAAGATCACGATGCCTCCGTTGCCTTCCTGCGAGCCAACCACGGAGCTGCCGCTGGGCGTGTCGAGGCCGAGCCCCGCGCGGGTCGGCAGCGCCGATCCGATGCCGGCGGCGAAGCGCCACCTCGGGAAAGGCGGCGCGACGGCGTCGTAAACTGATGCCAGGCTCGTGTATTGGAAGTTGCGCCCGGACAGGCTCTTGGGGCTGTGCCAGCTCAGAACGCCGAGGGCGCGCTGCCCGGTTCCGTCCGTCACCACGTCGAGAACACGGCGCGTCGCCAGGTCCGCGCGGTAGCGGTCCACCATCTCCACGATGCGCTGGTTGCCCGCGTCGGCGATGAGGTAGCGAACCCAGTACTCCAGGCCCGTCGCGGAAGGGTTGCTATACGGGTTCGAGGCCGTGGGCACGTACGCGTCGTATGCGAAGATGTCCCTCGGCTGGCGAAGCGAGAGCGTCTCACCGGGTTCGTAACCATCCGGGACGAACTGGGTGTCCAAGCGGAAGCCCTCGATCGAGCGCGACTCCCTTCCGGATGCGTCCACAATCGCGACTCGGTCGCCGCCCGTGTCCACGATCATCATCTCGCGAGAGTTGAGCTGGTAGGCGCGGGTGGGGCGGATCAGCGGCTTCACGTTCGCCGCGGCGCCGCTGTCGAGGTGCGTTCCGCTGGCGGCGGAAGCGTCCGACGACCAAACGGGATTGCCGCTGGAATCGATCCGCACGAGCCTGCTTTCGTCGGCGATCAGGAAGTCGGCCCGCGTGAAGCCCCAGAGCCCGATCGGTCCCCAGGAGAACAGAGCGCCGTCTCCGCCGATCACGCCGAACGCGTCGGACGATGCGCCGTTCGGGCCGGTCAGAGTCGTTTGGAACAGCCTCTGGCGCCACTCCTCAAAGCGCGTCACGCCGCGCGTCTGCGGCCACCGGATGTCCGGGTTGCCGCGAATATCGCCGGGAACCGGGTTGTCGCGGTCGAGCTGCCAAAGCTGCCTGAGCCAGGGACGCTGCGGGTTGGAAACCAGGAACGGATCGGACGGGCTGATCGTCGCGTCCATCCCGACCAGCAGACCTGTCGTCGGCCAGGGGAACGGAGCGCCCGAAAGGATCGCGGGCAGGCGGCTGTTGGCCGCGATAAACAGCGTGTTGCCCGTGACCGTCGCCGGGCTGCGGTTTTCGTACCCGTGGTACACGATGTACCAGAGCATCGTGCTCCACTTGCTCCCGGAGCGGTCGGGCTCGATGAAGAGGTCCGGCTGGCCCGCTCGCCTCACGATCACGGGCAGGCTGCGGCTAAAGGCGTTGAGAACCGCTCCACGCTGGTTCGGCGAGAGGTTCATCAGGCGGATGCGCGCCTTCCCGCCTCCCGCGTTCGGCTCGTACACGTATTGGTTCGGCTGGATCACGCTGAACACCGTGGGCTGCGTGCGGTTGTCGGTGCGCGCGAAGTCGGGCTGGAGCAGGGTGAAGGAGCCGGTGATCTCCGGCACGAGGATCTCCGCAGTATCCGGGTCGGCCTGGAACGCCATTACGATCGAGCAGGGCACGACGCCCGCCTTGGTTCCCGTCGCGGTGACGTAAACGGTGTCGCCCACGACGACGGGCCCGCTGCGGAACCTCAAACGCGAGAACGGCCCGCCTAGGAACGGGGGCGCGAAAGTCTGCAGCTCGTCCGTGTCGAACAGCGCTTCGGCGTACTGGACCGGCCGGGCCTGGTTGAGGGTTACGGTGTGCGCCGGGTACAGGTCGTGGCGGTTGATCAGCCGGAACGCGCCGCGGCCCTCTTCTCGGAAAGCGTAATACGTGCCGCCATCGTGGCCGTTCGCATTCGTGGTGTCTTGCGGGTCCGCCGCGACCAAATGAAGCACGCCGGTCGCCGAAAGCGCCATGTGGTCCAGGATCAGGCGTCGCCGGTTCGTGTCGTCCGGCAGGTTGACCTGGCCGCGCACGATCTGGGTCTGGGTGGCGGGGACGCCGGTGCCCCAATCGATCGTGTAGTCGAGCCGCAGCGACGCGCCAGCGGGCCACGACCCGGTGGGCTCGAGCGTGAAGGAAAGGATGCCGGCGTTCTCGGTGACCGCGCCCGCAAAGATCGAGTCGAGCGTCGCGGCGTCCATCGGGTTGCCCGCCGCGTCCACCGCGGTTACGCGGAGCCCGAGTCCGTCAAGCGCACTGGGGAATGACGGCGGGATGAAGATCTTCAGGCCTTGCGCGCTTGCCCTGGTCACGACCACGAGCTGGTTTCCGACTGGAGTGACCTGAGTGGGCCTCTCGCCTCGCACGCCAAACCATAGGCTGGTGATGCCGGCGTTGTTGGTCGGTCCGGGAAGCGCGGCCGGCCTCGACGAAAGGTACACGATCGTGTCCAGTCCGCCGGAGTTGTCCTGGATCGGCACGTCGCCCACCGTCGGGGCGCTCGATGGCCGCTGCATCGCGAGAGTGCCCGGCCCGCCGACCGCCCAAGGCGCGATCGTGGTCACTACCGTGCCGTCGCGCGCGTTCGCTATCCAAACCCGTCCGACGACGCCCCCGAGCCCAGAGTCCACGTCGTCCGCGACGAAGTACAGCCCGTCGTGGAAAGTGGGCGAATACGGCCCGCGCTGCAGGTCGCCCGGATTGGGAGGCGAATAGTTCGCCGGCGGGCCCGCGGAGAGCACGGGCGCGACGTTGACGAAGGACGCCGGGAACGCCTCGAAGATCAGAAGGCGGCCCGAGCCGTCCACGACCGAAACCTGGTTGACGACCGCCCCGTCCGGAACCTCCGCGCACGAGGGCGGCGAGACCGGCGCGGGAAGCACCGCGCTCGTCCAAACGAGATCGTAATCGAACCCGAACGCTAGGTCCTGAACACCGTCGTCGGGGTTGCCGTCCCTATCGAGGTCGCGCGACGGGACCGCGTCGTACACGCGGATCTGGCTGCCGGTGCTGACTACGACGAGGCCCTTGAACACCGCGGGCGGCACGTAGTTCGTCGGTCCGGGATCGAATGCGTAAGGGGCGTCGAAGCGTTTCAGCAGCGGCGCGCCAACATCGATAGGGCCGCCGTTCGTCTTGCGCGCTCCTCCTGCGAACTGCGGGAAACCGGACGCCAGGTGCGCCATATTCGCAACGATCCGCGCCGCAGCGTCGGAAGTGCGGTCGAAGTAGGGCGTCTCCGCGACGGAAACGTTGTTCGGCACGTACGTTCCGCCGGGGACCTGGTTCGAAACGAGTCTTTGCGTGCGGTTTAAGGTGCGCGCCACGCCGCGCGAGGTCACGACGAGGAATCCGTCTCCGACCTTCCCGACTGAAAGGAACGGCCCGAGCCCGTCCGCGGCGATGTGGTAGAAGCGGGCGAAATCGTATTCCGTGGGCCGCTCGATCGGCCCGAGCTGCCCGAATCCGGCCGCCGCCAGGTCCACGTCCCGCAGGCCCCAAAGCGCCTCGCTCTGCATCGCGAACAGGTTGTTGGCCGACACGATCGACGGCGTGTTCATGATCGGGTGCGTGTAGTCGGCGGAAAGCGGCGCGCCGCTCGAAACGCCGTTCAAGTTAAAGGGCAGCGGGAACTGGTTGACCAGATCGAGCTGTACCGCGCCTCCGGCCACGTCCACCCACAGCACGCCGCCCCCTTCGAGGAACTTGCGCAGCTTCTCTCGCTCGGTCGAGTTCAGCGCGAGGAAGCCCTGCACGCTCAGGTGCAGCGCGTCGTACTGTCCGAGCTCTTCATCGGAAACTCGGCTAAGAAACACTTCCCAATAGGGCGCGTCGCGCTTCGTCAGCCTCGCGCCGAGCACTGGCGCGATTCCGCTCGCGAGCGCCGTGTTGATTGCGGTCCATCGGACGACGACTTCGGGAGTAACCTGCCCGAGCGGGAACGGGTTGAAGAAGTTCCATCCGGCGGGCTTGGCGTTGCGGTTCGAGTCGAGGTTGAACCAGACGTAGGGGTTGTAGTTCGCGGGGTGGCCGGCGAACTGCTGGCTGTCCACGACCAGCACTCCGCAACGCACGTTCACCGCGCGCTGAGCGTAGTTCAGCGGCGTTGCCCATGCCGCCGCCGCCATCGCCCACAGCCCCAAAAGGGCTCCCCCTATTCGCAATCTCACCTCAACACCTCACCGAAATACGAGAGCACCGGGCTCACGGGAAGCCTCGGCATCGGAGGCAGCGGCCGACCGAACCGGTCCCTCCTGATGTAGTCCGTGCCGAACCCGTTCGCGCTCGCCGTGGCTAGCGCGGGGTCGTAGACGATCGTGAAGTTCGGCACGTAGCGGTCCGCGTTCAGGATGTCGTAGCCTGCGGGCACGTGCGCCTGCGGAATCAGGATAGGCGTCGCGTTCGCGCCCGAGAAGCGGTACATCGCGCCGGTCTGCCGTGGGATCCAGCCCCACTTTCTAAGCCACTCGCCCTGGTAGCTGAGCGGAAGCGGCATGTTCTGGCTGACCGCTCCGAAGATCGTGACCTTCACGTCCACCGGCTCCGAGTGGAACGGCATCTCCGGGCCGCTGCCGAAGCTCTCCTGCCGCTCCCGAATCGCCGCTCGCACTGCGTCGGCCTGATTCATGTTGTAGGGCGCGGCCTGGAAGTCCGTCACGCGCTGGTTGAACAGCGTCCGCGTGTCGTTCGGGTTCGGGTTGAACCAGTTGCCCGGAATCACAACGAACGAGCCCTCCTCCGCGAAGAGGGAGGCTTCGATCCGGATGTCGTGCGGCAAGAGCGCGGTGCGCGCGAGCAAGTAGTCGTTCGTCGCGCCGAATCCGACCTGGTTATGCCTCAGCGAAAGGTCGTTCATCTCGCCGACCAGCATCCGGTAGTCGCCCGCGCTCGCAGGCGTGTTCGCCCGAAGCACGAAGCCGTTCTGCTCGGAAACCAGCGCCGTCGGGTCGAGCAGCGGGAATGCCGTGGATTCGAGCTTCGGATACCGCTGCCAGCTCTCCGATCCGAGGCCGTAGATCGCTCCGAACGCCTGCGGCGGGTTGAAGAACGGCGCAGCCGCGTTCGGCGCGACCATCGCGAACAGGTAGTTAAACGCCGGAAGGCCGAAGTTCACGTCCATCGAGACGAACGTATATGGCGCCGGCCCGTCGTCCGTGGCGTGGGAGAGGTGAACGCGCGTTGCGATCCGGTTCCCTGGCGCGCCGAACTCCGAGTAGCCCTCCACGAACGAGAGCCACGAGTTCGGAAGCGCGGGCCCGAGGCCGGAGGCCGGATCCCAAAGCAGATCGCTGCGGAACGTGAAAGTGCCGCCCGCCGTGCGCACGCGAATCGGATTCCAGGCGACCGGGCTCTGCTGTTCGTTTACCTCTTCGAGCGCCTGGAACGGCGACGGCCCGAAGAACATCGTCGTGTTCACCGCGACGTAGTCCTTGGCCATGAGCATGATCGTCGAGCCGCTCGGCCGGTTCAGGCGCTGCGGAGGCGAGGGCGGGCCGGACGGGTCCGTCAAGTGGTTTCGCGCGACTCCCTTCACGATGCTGCCCTCGACGTACACCGTCGCGTTCGATACAACGGTCATTTGGGCGTCCGTGGGGATCACGCCTCGGACGCGCACGTTGCCCTCGAAGTACAGGACTCCGTTGAACGGCTGGCCCAAAGCGAAGTTCGGGTTCGGGCTGTTCACGTTCACGCCCGGCGTGAAGCTGTTGATGACGTACTGGCGGCCGTTTACGAGGCCGATCCGGAACCTGCAGGTCTGGCTGCCCGTGTCCACGCCGTCCGGCGTGCGCCAGTTGCGCTCGATGCCGGTCGCGCGCCCGTCCCGAATGATCGTGAAGCCGTCGTACTGAAGCAGGAGCAGCGCGCCGCGCGGGATGTAGTACGGCCCCATCCAGCCCGAGTTCGCCTGTCCGTTGTTCGGGTTGAACCAGTCGTAGACGAGCGACTCGGAGCTACCGACCGTCTCTCGCCCGCCCTCGTCGGCCCGCATCTGCCGGTCCTGAGTGTTGTTCACGTACGGGCCCTGCCCGTGCCCGAACCGTCCCGAGTTTCCGCTCGCCAGGAGAAGTCCGCTGTCGCGGGTGCTCTGCAGGTAGCGGTTGAGCCCCGTGTCCGGGTTCGCCCGAAGGTGGGAGGGCGGCTCCTTCCTGCCGACCGCGCGCCACCATCCGTCCACGTCCGTTCCGTCGACCGCGTCTCGGACGAGCCCAGATATCGTGAGATACCCGTTGCTGCGGCTGTCCAGGCTCGGGGTGCCGAAGTTCGTGAGCAGCGAAGTGCCCGATTGCCACATGTTCAGGCCGGAGTCCCAGAACGCGCGGTTCACGAAAAGCGAGGCGCTCAGGTCCGCGCCGCGCATCATGCCGTTGACGAGCACCGCGTCCCCGAGCGGCATGTTCAGGTTCACGTCCGTGCGCCCGTGCCACACGAGGTCGGCGTTCGAGTAGATTCCGCCGCCGAGAATCACAGGGGACGGGTTCGGCGTGGGCGGGTTGCCAAAGTTGAACATCGGAACCGCGTCGCCGAGCTGCAGCGGCACCTGCACGTCCAGGCCCTCGTAGGTAACTCCGAACGGGCGAGGCACGCCGATGTCCGCGGGGGCGCTCACCCTGTCGCGGTTCGTGATGAACATCGCGTGCTCGATGACCCCGACCGAAGCGAACGCGATCAGCTTCGTGGACTCGCGCCGGTCGCGGCCGATGAGCGTCGAGGGATCTTGCGGGTTCACGCGCCCCACGCGCCCCACGCTCTCGATGATCAGGTAGTTCCGGGCGCGTCCGGGCTGGCGAAGCGGGCCGTTTGGCGCGGTGGAGAAAAGAAAGGCGTCACTAGGCGCGTAGCGGACACGAACCAGGAACCTGCCGTTCCCGTAATTGACCCTCGTGTAGGGTCCCAGCTGGTCCGGCCCGCCTTCGTCGGGATCGGGGTCGATATAGGGGTTGTTGGGGTCCTGGCCGGGGTCGGGTCGAAGGAAGTCGTAGTCGGGATCGCGGAGCGACACTGGCGGCGTGGCGAATCCGCGCCAGTCAGCCCCGAGCGGGCTGTAGAGGAGCTGCGAATGCGCGAAGCGGACTCCCGCTTCGCTGAGGTCCTCGGAAGCCGATCGCTGCTTGGAAACTCCGGCCTGCAGGATGTTCCGGTTGATGATGCCGAGGAACACCGTTCCGACGATCAGCAGGACGCCGAGCACGATCAGCGCGGCGGGCAGGGTTTGCCCGAATCCGAGCCTCTTCTCGAACCTTCTACTTAGTTTCCTCTGCGGCATCGTGTTCATAGCCTTATCCGTCCGCGGCTTAGCGCAGAATGTTCCTCGCCGTCGCCGTGCCCTTCACGGTGATGCCCGTCGCGGTCGGCAGCGTGGACTGGGCGTAGTTGCGGATCGTGAGCAGCACAGTGATCAGCTGCCGGGAATCGTAGTCGACCGCGAACGTGTCGCCGGCCCGGGAGAACTGGAACCGATAGGTCACCCTATAGTCCCCAGACGGGAGCGGCGCGTTCGGGTCGGAGTAAAGCTGGATGTATCCGGACTTGTAACGCGGCTGGATGTGCGCGGCAAGGAAGTTCGTCGCGGAGTAGGCTCCGCCGAGCGCTTCGAAAGTGGAAACCTCGGGGTCCACGAAGCCGAGCAGCCGGTAGTCTGTGGGCTCGGGCAGGTCCGCATAGTTGATCTTGTACTGGTTCGGGCCCGGGTTCCGCGTCGTTCGGTGGTAGCGGATCGGCAGCCCGTAGTGCGGCCCTGGGTACTGGTCGGGGCCGACGACGACCTCGCTGCCGGGCACGATCCTGGCGCGCGAGAAGCCTAGCGTGGGGATAGGGTGCAGCGGGCTGGGCGTTCCGTCGCCGAGCCGAGCCACCCGAAGATCGATGAAGCGGTGGATGTTCGGCCGAAGCTCGGGGCGCGTGGCCCAAATCTTGTTGAAGGCGCTGTTGACTTCGTACGCCATGTTGCTGGGCGTGTACACCGGATCGAAAATCGTTCCGGGCGGGTTGGGGTCCTGCAGCGGCGTCAGAGCAGGGCCGGTGAGAACGAGCGGCGCGTTGCCGCCCGGCGGCGGGAACGCGTTGAAGTTCCCGACCTCCTCGATCGGAAAGCTCGTGGCCATCTTTCCGATTCCGGGGACCGGGGCCATGGCGAGCAGACGGTCGCGGTTGTACTGGGAAGCGAGGCTCGCAGAGTCGAGGGCGCGGGAGAACGGATACAAAAGGTTGTTTTTGAGCGCCCAGTCGTAGGTCGTGGTGTCGAAAAGCCTCGTGCCGTCCGTTAGCTCGTTCGCGTTCACGTCGGGATCGAACAGGAACACGCTCAGGCGTTCGCCTTGCGCGGTCTGCTCGGCGCGCGCGACGATGTACTCGTTCGCGGCGGGGTTGAAGCGGTCCCAACCGTTTGGCCAGGCTCGAACGACCAAGCTGCTCCAGCCGCCGAACTTTGTGCGGAACACGTCCGGCGCGAACTGCACCATGTTGTCGCTTTCGGTGGTGAGCCTCACGGCCGCCATGCCCTCGACCGGCTCGTTGCCGACCGCGGTCGGCCGGAACTGCACGAGCGGAAGGATTCGGGCGACGTCCCCGTCGTACACTGCCAGCCGGGTCCGCTTGTCGAACATCGGTTGGATCATGTCGTAGCGGCTGACCTCCGTAACGATCGTGCCGCGCTTCATCCATCTGCGCACCCGCTCTTCCTTGGCCACGAGCGCGGCTCCGGCCAGTACGTTTCCGAACCGGTCGCGGTCGCGAAGGAAGAAGTAAGGGTCGTCCAGGATCGGAAGCCCGCTGAAAGGATCGGAGGGCACGACGGAGGCGGGGTCCACCTCGAAGAGCTGCGTGTTCACGACGTAGCGCGAGTTGACGACGTCCCAAACGAACGGCCGAGCCTCCACGCGCCACAGCACGAACAGGTTGTCCCGATCGGCGTTTCGCGCCATCAGGATCCCCTCGTAAGGGTTGTTGTAGCCGCGAGGGCCGAAGGGATCGCGCAGGCCTATGAAGTAGCGAACGATCGTGTCGCCCGGCGTCACCGGCAGGATCATCTGCCCCTTCGCCGCCTCTAGCGTGGGGTCTTCCTTGCCGATGTTCGGGTTGACCAGGGCGCCGCTCGCTCCTCGCGTGGGGTCTCCCTCCGCGGGCCGAACCAGGTCGAGCTTCGCGTACTCGATCAGGTGCAGGAACACCTGTCCGTTCGCGTCATAGAGCCGTCCCGGAACGATAACCGCTACGGTGCCGCGGTTCCCGGTGTTGTCGCGGATCGCCGCGGCGTTTCCGACCTCGCGGCTCACCCGCTCGATCACGCGCCTCGCCTTCTCTTGCGCGTCGGCGAGCGCCTGGGCCTGCCGCGTCAGATTGAAGCCTTGCACGACCGGGATGATCACGAGCGACAGCAGCACGGCGGTGATCGCCACCACCGTCAGCATCTCGATGAGGGTGAACGCCCTGCGAGCGCTTCCTTTGAGTCCGCGCGCGGGCATCAGTTGTTCTCCCCCTTCTGCAGGAACGTCTCGACCGTCAGCCGCCGCCAGGAGCGCGACCACTGCGTGAATCGGCTCCAATTCTCCGTGAGATCGCCGACCAGGGTGAAAGTGGACGGGTTCCAGAGCACGCGCACGCTGACCGACGCCCCGCGCACGTGCCGCACAGAAAGCCCTCTGAAGTCCTGCGGGTCGTTCACGGGATCGAGAAACCGTATGGCCAGCGGATCGAGCCCTCGGATGTCCACGTAGGGACCAAGGGGATCGAACGGCGCGTTGCCGATCGTGAAGTTCTGGTCGTTCATCACCTGGACGAGGCCGTTCGAATCTCGGTACCAAATCTCGCCGATCACCACGTTCTTGCCGGCGTCCATCGTCGGGAAGTAGATCCTGGTGGGCAGTCCGCCCGGAATACCGGATGCGCCCACGTAGTATTCGGCGAGCTGCGCTCCGCCGTACGTGAGCCTGTAGCGTGCGGCGGCCTTGAGGACCTGCACGGCCCACTCGCCCTTGCCTTGATAGAGCACCTTCATCATGCGCCCGTCCGCGTTGATCGTCACGGGCGTGTTCGTGCCGGGATAGATGATTCGAAGCTGCAATCCGGGAGCCGCGTCGTCGTAGTCCAGGAACTTCACGAACCCGTTCGACTTGTCCACCGCGTAGGAAGACCGATCCGGGTCCACGAGCAGGTAGTCGTTCTGGGTTCCGGGCGGCGGGCTCGGATCGCGCGGCTGCGTGGGGTCGTGCAGCAGCACGCCGCCGGTCTCCTGGTCCACGACGATCACGTCCACGGTCTGGTAGGCGTTCGGGTCGGTCAGCGCAAGCCCGTTGCCGCGCGGGATCGGAAGCTCCATACCGTAGTAGGGGATCGCGTCGGGGCCAGGCTCGCCGTTGAAGGGCCCGGAGCCCGATCGGTCGCCGACGAAGTACCCGACCTTGAGGCTCGCGAGCTTCAGCTTGATCTGCGGGGGAACGTTGTCGGGGATGCGGAACTCCTCGCGGATGATCCGCCAGTCGTATACGTCGTAGTTCGCCTTCGCCAGAAGCGGCACGCGCCTTCCGCGGTCCCTCGGCTCCATGTAGTTGTAGCCGACGGGGTTGAACAGCAGCACGCCCAGGCGGGCGTCGAGGAGCACGTACTCGTAGGGATCGTTCGTAAACGCGCCTGAGTTGATCACCTGGTCGTAGGCTCGAGCGAGCCGGACCGAATCCCACTCCACGCCCACGAACGCTCCGAGCCCTGCGATCGCGGGAAGCGTCGCGAAGTCGATCGCTTGGTGCCCGCCGCCAAGGTTCGGGGCGACCGTGATCGAGGTCTCCACGTCGCGCGACTCCGGCCCGGGGTTGTTGAACCAAGCGGTGAATTCCAACCGGTACGAGCGCGGCTTGACCGTGTCCACCGGCACGTGCATGCGCGCTTGGGGCGTGTCGATGTCCTCCAAGTAGTAAATCCAGGGCCTCGCCCTCGCGAAACCCGGGTCGCCCTCGCGTCTGGACATGTCGTTGCCGTAAACCTGCAACAGCAGCGGGAACGCGGGGTCCCACACGATAGGCGCGAACTGAAGGGTCATGAGCCCGCCGAAGTCGGCGCCAACCTGCCTGGGCGCGGGCACCGCTCCGCCCTCTCCGATCACGCGCCGAATCAGGTTCGCGCCGCTCACGTAGGGCCACTGGCCGAGCTGCGTGGTCTGGCCCCCGGTCAGCACGACTCCCGCCGAGTTCAAGCCGTCGCCTGCGGGCAGCAAGTCGTTCACGCCCCTGGTCGTGTCCGTCAGGATGCTTCCGAGAAGCACCCCGTTTACGATGTGGTAGGTCGTCGGCCGAATCTCCTCCGCGAGAATTGCAGAGCGCCCCTTCATCTGGTCGCTCATGCTGCGCGCGAGCTCCGCGGAGATCGTGTTGCCCCGGGTAGTGCGGATCACCCCGAAGCCTCCGGGAAATACCTGGATGACGCCGAGGATGCCGATCAGCAGAACGACGATGACCACGAGAAGCTCGACGAGCGTCGTTCCCGCCCGCCGTTCGCCTGCTCGCGATTCAAGGTTCGTCGTAAGGTTTCTCATACTTTAGGACCGCGGGCCTCTAAGCCCGTCAGGGCATCACGCGCCAAGATCGTTCGTGCACGTCGCGCGAGTCGAATGTGCGCGCGGCTCCGCCCAGGAAGAGCACCAGTTCCTTGCGGATTCGCCTCGGAATGCCGCCGTCGTACTCGCGGAAAAAGCTGTTCCAGGTGACAACCGTGCTTTCCGGCGGATCGTCGTATCCGAGCTGCCTCGGATCGTCCATCGCGTTCCCGCCGCCGGTGCCCCAAACCGTCCAGAACCTCGCGTACCGAAGCTCGTTCCTCATGCCGCCGGGGTTCGCGGGGTCGCGCACCGCCGCCACGTCGTAGCCGCTAACCTTGTAAAAGCACGCGTCCGTGTCGGGCGCCCCTCCGTTGCAGGGGCTCGCGGCGAGCGGCGTCTCGGCCAGCACCACCGTGCCGTCGAACGCCTGCCGGGCGTCCGAAGGGTCGTCGTTCGCGTCGATGTCCCCGTCCCCGTCCAGGTCGAGTATGGGGGCCGTTCCAGGGGCTCGGTTGTCGGCCTTCGGCCAAACCGCCTTCACCACGATGTTGAACGGCTCGCGGTTGTAAGCCGGGCGCAAAGTCTCGAAGGAGGGCAGGCGCTTGGAGTACAGGTGGCCGTTGTAAGCGTTCGCAGGGATGACCTGCCCGATGTTCGGCCCGGTCATGTAGATCGACGCGTAGCCCAGGATCGCGGGCGGATACACGTCGTTGTCCACCTTGTAAAGCTGCAGGGCGGATCGAATCTCGTTCATGTCCTGAATGTCGGAGCTTCGGTACGCGCTGTCCTTGGCGCGCGCCAGCACCGGCAACAGGATCGCCGACAGGATCGCGATGATCGCGATGACCGTCAGCAATTCGATCATCGTGAAGCCCCTAGAGAGCCGCTTATTCATAGTACACCCGTAACCCCGACAGTACCTTTGACCCTGGACGCCGCGTCAATGTTCCCCGCTCCCAACTTGAGGAAACGCCCATTGAACGTACGAGTCCACGAGCCCGAAGAGTTCGTCTCGCCACACGATCGCCGCAATCGCCCCTAACGCTAGGTAGGGGCCGAACGGAATCATCGTCCGCTCGACCTCGAACTCTTCCTCTTCCTCGATCGGCACGAACGGGGGCTCCCCGAACCACCGTTCGTACAGTTTTGGGACGAACAGGCCCGCGATGTCCACGCAGGCCAGATACCCAACCCCACTCCTTAGAAGCATCGGAAGCGGCTCGGGTTCCCAAACTTCCTCGACTTTTTTCCGTTCTTCAGCCGATGGCCCCTCGGCGCCTTGCTCCGTTCCGCCGGCTTTCGGTTCCGGCGCCTTCTCCCCTTTTCCTCGAATCAAGACCTGCGCCACGCCGAGGATTGCACCGAGCGCGACCGCGATCAGGAAGCTGAGCCCGGCCGCGGCAGGCAGCAGTACGGCGCCGATCCCACGCGCCATCTTGATATCGCCGTGGCCCATCGCGTCCTTTCCGAACAGCACCCTCCCGAAGAGCGCTATCCCCCACAGAGCGCCAACCCCGACCAGCCAGCCGGCGAGCGCGCTCGGCATGCCCCAGTACCAGGCCTTCGGGTCGCCGATCGCGAGCAGCCACACGTTCAGCCCGATCCCGACGAACCACAAGAAAGCATTCAGCTCGTCCGGGATGATGTACAGTTCCCAGTCCACGAACACGATCGCAACGAGCGTGGAGCCCGCGAGGGCGTATGCGATCGCGGTCGCGGGGTCGAAGCTCGCAATCACGTAGCGGTGCCAAACGCCCGCCCAGAGCGCCGCGTTCGCGAGCTCCACGAGCGCGTAGCGCCCGGAGACCTTCCCCATGCAGTACCGGCACTTGCCGCGCAGCACCAGCCAGCTGAGAATGGGAACGAGGTCGCTGGTTCCAAGCCTCGCGCGGCACTTGGGACAGAAGCTGTAGCGCGGGTCCGATAGCGAGATCCCGCGCGGCATGCGGTAGATGACGACGTTCAGGAAGCTGCCGACGAACGCGCCGAACACTCCGCCGACCGCCCACGTCCAGGGCTCGCGCATCAGCTCGACTAGCTCTCGCATGGCGGCCGGCTACGAAACCTCCCGGTAGGCGTTGGAATAGAGCTTGGAGCCGGGCCCAGCAGGGGACCGTTGGCAACCCGATTCCATTTCTCTCAAAAGCGCCCTTCCATGGCCGCCGCAAAACGCGCCCGGACCGCCACGTGGCGGTCCGGGCGAAAGCGCCTAGTCGCCGCCGATGCCGCCGCCGCCGCCCGCGGACAGCTTCTCGATAACCCTCGCAAACGGAAGGAACATCGAGATGACGATGAAGCCCACGATGAAGCCCAGCATGATGATCATGATGGGTTCCAGCGCGGCCGTCAGCGAGGCCAGCGTGGCATCGACCTCCGACTCGTAAAAGTCGGCGATCTTTTGAAGCATGAAGTCGAGCGAGCCCGATTCCTCCCCGACGCCGATCATGTGAACGACCATCGGCGGGAAGAGCCGCGATTGCTCGAGCGGGTCCCCGATTCGGTCTCCCTCGCGGATTCTTGCGCGCGCCTCCATCACGGCGTCCGCCATGATCGTGTTGCCTACGACGCCGGACGTCGTCTCCATCGCCTGAAGGATCGGCACGCCCGAAGTGAGCAGCGTGCCGAGCGTGCGCGAAAAACGCGCGAGACAGATCTTGTGGTGGAGCTTTCCGAATACCGGCACCTTCAGCTTTAGGCGGTCCACGACGCGCCGACCGAACCGAGTGCTGACGAACAGCTTGAAGGCGATGATGATGCCGAGCAGCACCAGGCCGAACACCCACCAGTTCTTCTCCAGGTTGTGCGCGAGGTCGATCAGGAATTGAGTGGGCGCGGGGATGTCGTCGCGCTTCAGGCCGAGATCTTCCAGGATCTTCGCGAACTGGGGCACGAACCAGTACACGAGGAAGAACGTGATTCCGAACGCCATGACGAGCACGAGCACTGGGTACGTCATAGCCGACTTGATCTTGCGCCGGAGCTCGACGTCCTTTTCCAGGAAGTGCGAAAGTCGCTGAAGGGCCTCTTCCAGCACGCCTCCGACTTCGCCGGCGCGCACGAGGCCGATGAAGAGGCTGGAAAACGCCTTCGGGTGGCGCTGCATGGCGCGGGACAGGCTCTCGCCTCCCTCCACGCGCTCGCCGACGTCCATGATGATCCGCCGAAGCTTCGGGTCTTGAGTCTGTTGAGACAGTACGTCCAAGCATCGAACCAGGGAAACGCCCGCGTCCACCATGGTGGAGAATTGACGGCAGAACACGGAAAGGTTCGTGAGCCTGACGCGGCCGTAGCGCTTCGGCTTGGTGCCGCGCGCGCGAATCATCGTGACTTCGGTGATCGTGAAGCCCTGCTCCTCGAACCGCTTGCGAAGGATCTCTTCGCTTTCGGCTTCGGCGGTTCCCTTCTGGGTTCCGCCGCTCGCGTCCTTATAGGTGTAGCTGTAGACCGGCATGGCTGCCTCCTATCCCTATCGTCGGCCGGACGGGGTCGTGCTTCCCGGCTGGCCCGTCGCGGGCGTGCTGATCATCTTCTTTAGCTCTTCGACGTTCACGGCTCGCAACATTGCGTCCTCGAGCGTGATCCACCCCTTCGCGTACAGATCCCGAAGGCTCTGGTCCATCGAGATCATGCCGAACTGGTGGCTCGTCTGAATCGTAGACGGGATCTGGTGCGTTTTGTTCTCACGGATGAGGTTGCGGATCGCGGGTGTTGCGACCATCACCTCCACTGCCGGGATGCGCCCCGTAGTGCCCGCGCGAGACAACAGCTGCTGCGAAACCACCGCCTGAATATTGTTGGCGAGCTGGATTCGGATCTGCTCCTGCTGGCCGGGCGGGAACACGTCGATGATTCGGTCCATGGACTCGGCCGCCGTGTTCGTGTGGAGCGTGGCGAATACCAGGTGTCCCGTTTCCGCGGCGGTGATCGCGAGCGCGATCGTCTCGATGTCGCGCATTTCGCCGACCAGCATCACGTCCGGGTCCTCGCGGAGGGCAGACCGGAGCGCGGCCGCAAAGCTCTTGGTGTCCTGCCCCAGCTCGCGCTGATTGATGACGCTGAGCTTGTTCACGTGCAGGTATTCGATCGGGTCCTCGATCGTGATGATGTGTTCGGAGCGAGTCTCGTTGATCTTGCCGATCATCGCGGCAAGCGAGGTCGACTTTCCGTGGCCCGTCGGTCCGGTCACGAGGACCAAACCCCTGGGCTTGTCCGTAAGCGACTCCATGATCGCGGGAAGGTTCAGCTCCTTCACCGTGGGGATGCGCTGCGGAATCAAGCGGAAGGCGGAAGCCACCGAGCCCCGGTCGCGGAAGCAGTTCACGCGGAAACGAGCCCTTCGAGGAAGCTGATAGGAAAAGTCCAGCTCGTAGGAGGTCTCGAAGCGGTGAATCTGGTCGTCCGACAGGATGTCGTACATTATCCGCTGGGTGATCTGAGGGGTGAACTTCTGGTAGTTCAGCCGGATGAGCTTTCCATCGACTCGGATGACCGGCTCGCAGCCCGCGCTGACGTGCAGGTCCGAGGCGGTCTCGTCCACGACGATGTTCAGGAAGTCGTCGATGTGGCAATCCTCGACCGGTAGCGGCTCGCCCTCCTTGGTCTCTTTAGGGACCTCGTCGATGCTTGCCGCTTCGGTGAGCTGAAAGGCGGGTTTGTCCTGTTCCTGGTCCATAGGCGTCGGTTCCGTACTATAGCATCCGCCGGAGCCGGCCCCGGGTTCGTGATGCCCTCTCTGTGATGCTCTCGCGGCCGCTCGATTAGAAGCCGGCCGTGAAGACTACGCGCATGACCTCCTGCGGATCGGTGATGCCGGAAAGCACTTTGATGAGCCCATCCTCGCGAAGCTCCTTCATGCCGTTGGCCTTCGCGGCCTCCTTTACGTCCGTGAGCGGGGCGCGCCGCACGATGAGGTCTCGAATCTCGTCGTTGATCACCATCAGCTCGTAGATGCCCGTTCGTCCCCTGTATCCGGTCATTCGGTTTTCCTCGTGGGGCACGCCTCGGTAAAGGGTCACCTCCTCGTCCGGGTTCTCCACTTTGAATCCGAACCTGCGAAGGTCCATTGCCGGAACCGTGTACGGCTCCTTGTGGTCCTGGTCGATCTTTCGGCTCAGGCGCTGCGCGAGCACTCCGATTACCGTCGCGGCGATCAAATACGGCTCCACGCCCATGTCGATCATTCGGATCGTGGCGGATGGCGAGTCGTTCGTGTGGAGCGTCGTGAGCACCAGGTGTCCCGTCAGCGAGGACTCGATCGCGATCTCGGCGGTCTCGAGGTCGCGCATCTCGCCGACCATCATGATGTCCGGGTCTTGCCGGAGGAAGTGACGAAGCGCGGTCGCGAACGAAAGGCCTGCCTTGCGGTTGACCTGGACCTGCGCTATCCCATTGAGCTGGTACTCGATCGGGTCCTCGATCGTAATGATGTTCACGCCCACCGTGTTGAGCCGGTTGAGGACCGAGTACTGCGTCGTCGTCTTCCCGGCGCCTGTGGGGCCGGTAGAAAGGAACATTCCGTTCGGCTGCGAGGTTAGCTCCTCCACCTGGAGCTGGTTCTCTTCCGTGAAGCCGAGCTTGCCCAGGCCGATGAGAATGCTCGTCTTGTCGAGGATACGCATCACGACCTTTTCGCCGAACGGCGTCGGGATCGTGGAAACGCGCAGGTCGAATTCCTTGCCTTGGTGGCGGACCTCGATACGGCCGTCTTGCGGCACGCGACGCTCGGCGATGTTCATGTCGGACATGATCTTCAGGCGGCTCACCAGCGGAGGTTGAAGGTTTTTCGGGATCGTCATGGCCTCCATGAGCACGCCGTCGATTCGGTACCGGATCCGAACGGATCGCTGCTGCGGCTCGACGTGGATGTCCGAGGCACGATCGTAAATCCCCTGCTGAATCAGCGCGTTGGCGAGCTTGATGATGGGCGCCTGCTCCGCCATTTTCTCGGCGTCGGCATCGCCTTCGTCGATTTCGGCCTCCCTTCCCCGCGCAATCTGCGCGCTGGCGATCGCGGCCCGAATCTCGCCGTGAGCGGCGTCGGTCGGTTGCGGCTTTTCTCCCTCCGCTCCTGCCTCGCCGTTCTCGGCCGCGCCCTCATAGTGCTTGCGGATCGTGTCCTCGATCGCTCCCGGCACGGCCATCACGGGAATGACCTTGCAGCCCGAGGCCACGCGGACGTCGTCCTGCGCGCGGATGTCGTTAATGTTCGACATCGCCAGCCAGAGGTTGTTGCCCTCTTTCTTGACCGGCATGATGTTGTGGAGCTTCACCAGGCGCTCGGGTACCACGTTGAGCGCGCTAGATTCCACGGTGACACGGTCGAGGTCCACGAACGGGTGGCCCATCTCCTGGGCCTTGCCCTCCATGACTTCCCGTTCCCCCACGATGCCGAGCTGAACGAGCACTCGGCCGAGGTCCCTCTCTTTGGTCTGCTCTTTGACTTTTTTCGCCTCGTCGAGCTGTTCCCGCTTGACATAGCCCTTCTTAAGCAGGAACTCCTCCATCGGCAATCGCGGTAACGCCATATTCGTCGACTCCAACTTCCCGTGCGGGCGCGATTCGGTTCTGGCCGGCACGCAACCCCCTCGCGGCCTGCACCCTGGGATCACCTATTGTAACCCAAGCCGCGCCGTCGCGCAATGCGGGCGCGGGCGCGCGCCGCCTCACCCGTCAGAGACGGGAAGCGGGAGTACGTTCGTTCATGATCGTGGAAAAAACGGACGCACATCCCGCGCTCTCGCCGGGTTCGCTCTCGCGCCCTTCGTCCATCCCCCGCTGCCCGACTGCTGCCAGCGGCCAGCAAGTTGTGCCCGCTCGCCCACTCTTCAACACCTCCACACCCCTAATACCTCCACACCTCGACACGCCCACCCGCCCTTGCGCCTCCCCGCCGAAACCTGGTACCAACGAGGCGGTTTGCTCCGCGATCTCCTGCAAGAGCGCCTCGCCGCAGCCGTCGAGGCATTGGTCCGTGACGGCGTTCTTCCCTCCGAAGGCCTGCCGCCCGCCGAGGTCGCCGACCCGAAGGAACCCGAGCACGGCGACTTCTCTTGCGCGTTCGCCCTTGCGGCATCTAAGCCCTCCGGTAAGCAGCCTAGGGAGATCGCCGAGAGACTGAGGGAGGAGCTCGTTCGATCGGACGGATCGGACAAGTTCGGCAGACCGCCCATCGTGCAGTCTGCGGAGGTCGCGGGACCCGGCTTTCTAAACATTCGGCTGGAGCCGTCCGCGATCGCGGCGATGGTGCCGCGCATCCTCGAGCTTAACGATCGCCTTCCACGAGCCCATCCGAGCCAAGCCGAACAATCCCGAACTACACCGCGCCAAAACCTCAACGTCGAGTTCGTCTCCGTGAACCCGAACGGCCCGATCACGGTGGGCTCCGGCCGCGGCGCGGCGTTCGGCTCCACCCTTTGCAACGTGCTGGAGGCGGTAGGCCATAAAGTCCATAGGGAGTATTACGTTAACGACGGAACGAACAGCGAGCAGATGAGGCTGTTTGCGGAGAGTGTAAAGGCATACGCAATCGGCGCGACACTTCCGGACAACGGTTACAAAGGGGACTACGTCGAATCCGTGTCGCAATGGCTTCTGTCGAAACACGGTTCAGAGCTTGTTGCCAAGAAGGCGCAACAGGAGGATGGGCTCCTCTGGTTTCAAAGAGAAAGCGAAGAGCTGATGATTGCCTCGCAGCGAGAGGACTTGGCTGCTTTCGCAACCACTTTTCAGTCATGGTTTTCAGAGCAGACGTTATACGATTCAGGCGTCACGCAGGAGTGCATCGAGTCGCTAGTTGCGAAAGGAGCCGCGGACGAGGAGCCTTTTCAACTCGAGCTCGTGCGCAAGAGGGGTGAGGTAGAGGAGGTGCTTAGGCACGGCCAGCAGTACGAAGTAGCGGCCGACGAACCCCACCGAGGCGACCCGCGGGAAGATGCGGCTGGCAATGAGCCGGCTCACGAATCCGATTCCCCTGGTCCGCATCCCACATTGTGGCTCCGATCGACGAAGTTCGGGGACGACAAGGACCGCGTGCTAAGGCGCAAGGACGGACGCTGGACGTACATTGCGAGCGACGTGGCGTACCATAAGTCGAAGTTCGAGCGCGGCTCGCCGCCGCTTCCGGACGCCGGGGCCGGAGGCCCTCGGCGGCAAGCGGGCGAGACGCCCGCGCTCCTAGGCGAAACGCCCGCGCTCCAACGCGAAACGCCCGCGCTCCAACGCGAGACGCCCGCGCTCCAACGCGAGACGCCCGCGCTCCTAGGCGAAACGCCCGCGCTCCAACGCGAGACGCCCGCGCGCCTAGGCGAGACGCCCGCGCTCCTATGCGAGCCGGCCGACAAGCTCATCACGATTCTCGGGCCCGACCACCACGGCTACATCGGGCGGCTAAGAGCGGTAGTTGCGGCGCTCTTGGAAGAAGTTGGCAGTGGGCAGTTCGCGGTTAGCAGTTCCGAAAGCGGCGGCCGCCAACCGCTGGCCGCAAACGAATCCCTCGTTTATCGCTCGCCTGAAGAACGCGACGCCTGCCTCGCGGCTCTCGAGGAAGCGAAGAGGCGCCTCGAGGTGCTCATCTTCCAAGTGGTGCGTTTCGTGAAGGACGGAAAGCCCGCGCCAATGCGCAAAAGGGACGGAAACATTTATTCCTTAAGAGACCTCATGGAAGAGATCGGCCGCAGCGCCGCGCCCAAACCGCTGACGGGCGAATCGGACGAAGAACATAAGCAGCGTCAAATCACGATCGGAAAAGACGTCGCTCGCTTTTTCTACCTGATGAGAAGCCATGACACGCACATGGACTTCGACCTCGACCTTGCGGAAAGGCAGAGCGACGAGAACCCGGTTTACTACGTGCAGTACGCGCACGCGCGCATTTGCTCCGTGTTGAGAAAGGCGGCGGATGCGGGATTTGGGATGTCGAGTATCGCGTCGGAATCCGGCACGGAATCGGACATCCCACATTCCGCATCCCACATTCCGCATCCCACATCCGACGTCCCCCCTTCTAACTTCGACCTGCTTTCCGATCCCAAGGAGCTCGCCTTAATCAAGAAGATTTGCGACCTGCCGGACGAGGTTCGGAGATGCGCGGAGGACTACGGGGTGCACCGGCTGACGACGTACGCGATCGAGCTTGCCCGAGCGTTCCACCACTTCTACGACTCTTGCCGTGTCCTTCAACCGGAACACCGGGACCTCAGCGTTGCGCGGATCGAGCTCTGCCGCGCCGCCAAATTGGGTTTGCAGTGCGCGCTCGGACTGCTAGGGGTTTCCGCGCCGGAGCGCATGGACCGCGAGCAGCCCGATTGAAGGCGCGCCTCAATCCGAGCCGGCCCGAACGGGCACGATCCGAACCTCCCGGCGGCCGCCCGCGAGGGTGCTGTAGGAGGCCTCGATCTCCACGGATTTCACCGTCGCAGAATCGACGCCAGGAAACTCCAGCCGCAAGGCCTTGGGCTTGATCGGCGCGATTTCGCCCAGATTTGCCGGAAGCGCTCCCGTGGCGTTCGCTCCGCCAATCGTGGCTCTATGGACCGTCGCGTCCCCGATTTCGAATTGGCCGGTGCCCACGGTTAGCTCGACGGCCGTTCCGCCGGCCATCGGCACGAGCTTCGCCTCAAGCTCGAGCGAAGGCCCGCCGAAGAACCTCGCGGCTCCGATCAGCAGCAGAATCGAGGCGGCCAGCGCGAGTGCTGCGGCCCCCCAAATTGCCGAACGCCGATTCCTCATGATCGAAGAAACCGCGCTGCCCGATCTCTCCGTTCCGCGACGGACTCGCGCGCGTCCGAACGATTGGGTCGCGCGGAAGCGACTCCCCAACGGAGGGCGCGATGAAATGGGTTACGGCGGTGGCGATGCTCGTCGGCTGCGCTTGCCAAGCGCAGGAGCTCTGGCAGTTCGGCACGCCGAACCGCGTGTACGGCGTTTATCGCAAGGTCCAGAAGACTCCAACCTACTTCGAGGAGATCCGGATTGGGCACATCGACGTGAAGGTGCAGGACGAGGTGATGAACGGAGTCCCTTGCAAGAAGTACACGTCGACGGCGTTCTTCAGCCCGAAGCCGGGCGGCCCGCCGGTACCGAAGATCCGACACTACGTCACCTGGGTCGCGCCCGACGGGCGCATTGTTCGCGTGTTTATGCAGTACACGGCGTTCCGCAAGAACATCGCTGCCGACGCCACCTTCCGAGACGACGAGATCTCGATCCAAGTGACCGAGAGCGCGAAGACACGCAGCGCCACGCTCTTTGCGGGAAGCGGCGGGCCAAAGTCGTTCGTCAACCCGTTCCTCGAGCTCATGGCGGAAGCAGACAAGCACAGGAAGAAGGTCGAGTTCCAAGCACTGGAATGCACCACCGGCGGCATCGTCCAGTACAAGGCGCTCGTAGTCGGAAAGTGGAAGGGCGACATTGCAAACAAGGTCTTCGAAGGGCGGGTCATCGAAGTGGACGGCCCCGAGGGCAAGCTGCTTCTGTACGTCTCGCAGCAGGGCGAGCTTATTCAAATCGACCTTCCCGACGGTGCGCAAGTTTGGGCGCAGGACTTCGACGCCGCGCCGGGGATCAAGCGGATAGGGAATTGACGCGCGGGTGACTCTCTTTCCGCAACGTCTCTTCGGGGCGCTTCCCGCGGTCGTCCCTCGGGCGGAATCCTTCCAAAGTCGCCGGCCAAGATTCTTGCGGACGTCAGGGGACTCTAACCAAAACCCCACCGGACCTCCCCGGCTCCGCGAACTGCCGCAGGCTGTGAGCGCCGTCCGCGCCGCGCCAATTGCCGCTCACAGCCTGCGGCAGTTCGCGGGCCTTTTGCGTCCGATTCCTCAGCCGGGAGGGCGGGCGGCGCGGGACTGCGGATTCCGCGCCGGCAGAGCAAGCGAGCCGTAAGGGCGTATTCTAGAAGGACATGGTCCTTCGCGCGATCGTCGGTCTTCTTGTAGGTGGAGGCCTCTTACTCGGATACCATCTCCTCATGAAGGCGGTCGGCTCGCAATGAGTCAACTGCCAAGTGCCGGCGGTGCCGGTGGTCGCGGGCGCGCTGGTTGGCGGCGTCCTGGCTCTCATCGGAAGGTAGCGATGGGCCGGCCCGTCGCCGTTTACGTACACACGCCCTTTTGCCCCACGAAATGCGGCTACTGCGACTTCAACTCATTCGCGGGCATGGAGGGTCTTCGCGAACGGACCTCTCGGGCGATCGCCGCCGAGATCGCGCGCGGCTTTGCAAAGGGAAGGCCCGCCAAGACGATCTTCTTCGGGGGAGGGACGCCGACCTACCTGTCTGCGCGCCAGATCGAGCGCATCCTGGCGGCGGTCCTCGATGCGCACCCCCCGCTCGACGGCTGCGAGATCACGAGCGAAGCGAATCCCGGGACGGTGGATATACCGAAGTTCGACGCCATGCGACGGATGGGCTTCAACCGCATCAGCCTCGGCGCTCAGAGCTTTTGCGATTCGGATCTGAAGCGGCTCGGCAGGGTTCACGCCGCGGGGGACATCGAAAGCGCAGTGCGGGCGGCGCGGCGGGCGGGATTCGAGAACGTGAACTTGGACCTGATGTTCGCGCTGCCGGGTCAGACTTTGGAAGCCTGGCGGGAGAACCTGGAAAGGGCGATCGCGCTCCAACCGGAGCACCTCAGCCTTTACTGCCTGACGCTCGAACCGAATACCCCCTTCTACCGGGAGCACTTGCGTGGGCGGCTCGTCCAGCCAGATGAAGAGGCTCAGGTCGCCATGTACGACCTCGCCGTCGAGGTTGCCGAGGCGCACGGCTACCGGCAGTACGAGATCAGCAACTTCGCGCGGCCGGGGTTCGAGTGCATGCACAACCTGGCGTACTGGCGGTGCGAGGAGTACGCCGGCTACGGCCCCGGCGCCGTCGGATGCCTACAGCTTGCCGAAGGGAGGCTTCGCTACACGAATCTCAAGCACCCTTCCCGGTACTGTGAGCGGGTGGAGTCCGGCGGAGAGCTTTGGTGTGACTGGGAGGAGCTGGACGAGGAGAAGTCGCGGCTGGAACGGATCATGTTGGGGCTCCGGATGAATGAAGGGCTTTCGTCCTCTATGGCAGCGCTGGACGAGGCGGCCGTGGGGGACTTGCGCGATAGGGGCTGGCTCGATTCGTCGAACGGCTGGGTCCGCCTGACTTCCGAAGGAAGGCATTGGTGTTCCGAGGCCGCCCTTCGTCTAGCTTAAGCGATACGGAGCTTCGACTCGTTGAGAAACCGGAACGCGGGCGCTCCTGCCTGCTTGGGTGGTCGCCCGGCTAAACTCCCCGCATGCGCCTGCGGATGTGGACCTACGACCTCGCCCGCGAGCAGGCGCCTACCCTGGACCACCTCCGCCGCATGCTGGCGTTGACCCGCGAATCGGGCTACGACGCCTTCGGCCTATACATGGAGCACCGGTTCGCCTATCCTTCGACGCCGTGGGCGCATGGCACGGGATGCGTGACGCCCGAAATGGTCCGCGAGCTTCGGCTCGAATTCCCGGACATCCAGATCGTTCCCTTTCTCAACCTGCTCGGCCATTTCGAAGGCTTCCTCTACACGGAAGGGGGCAAGCGCTACCGAGAAGCGCTGTTCGAGGGGATGCAGGCGTGTCCCTCGTGCCCGGAGTTCCTAGAGCTGTGCGGGCGGATCGTGGACGACGCGCTCGATGCCTTCGACTCGGAGATCGTGCACCTCGGCGGCGACGAGACCTGGCAGCTCGGCCAGTGCGAGCGGTGCAAAGAGAGGGTTGGCGGTTCGCAGTCGGCTGTTGTCGGTCGAGACAGGGATTCGGCGGCTTCCGAAGCTGCCATCCGCGATCTGCCAACTGCCAACCCTCGGGCTTACCTCTACGCCTCCCACTTCCTTCCCTTGATCGAGCGCGTTTCCAAGGCAGGGCGCCGGCCGGCCATCTGGGGCGACATGCTCCTAGAGCATCCTGAAGCGATGGAGGCGGTCCCCAAGAACACGCTGATCTTCGACTGGCAGTACTTCGGCTCGTGCAGGGAAAGCTCGGGGAAGCTCCTCGATGCGGGCTTCGAGGTCGTCGCATGCCCTGCGCTCCACACGTACAACGCAGCATGGATGCACCTAGAGAAGTCCGAGGAAAACGTGCGCCAAATCGCGGCGGACGTTTCCGCGCTCGGGCTCTACGGCCTTTGCCTTACGACCTGGGAGTGCGGCCTCTTCGGCGCGTACGACACGCTGTTCCCGGCGATTCGCGCGTGCGGCCGAACCTTGTCGTCCGGTTCCCCGCGCGGTTTCTTAGACGAGTACCGTGCCGAATCCGGGGCCCACGAGGAGTGGGCGCGCCTGATGGGAGTCGAGTTGGAAAGGGCGGGAAGGATGTTCTCGCTTTCCGGAAACCGAAGCGCTCTGAAGTGCCGGCTCCTGCTCTACTCGAACCCGTTCCTGCTGTGGATGCGGCATGGAGAGGAGCTTTGCGGCGAGGTCGGAGATCGAGCTCTCGGATTACTTCAAGAGGCGGAAGCGGTTGCACCAGGAGAGGCAGAGCGGGGAGTTACCCGATTCGTCAAGTGCGCCTTGGAGTTCGCGCGACTGGCGGAAAGTGCGCGCGCCGCATACGCATCGGGCGAGATCGGCGAGGCGATAAAAGCGCTCTCGATCTGCCGCGGCATCTTTGACGACCTGGAGCGGGTCGCGCGCCAGACGCATGCCCGAATTGGAGGTTCTTTAGCGGACATCGAACGCTGTAAGGCATGCAAGGCGCACGTCGAGACCGTGATTCGCCGCGTAAAGGACTATGGAGACGGCTCGCTCGGGTACTTGCCTGCATTCGAGATTCTCACGCATCCTAGATTCGTTCCCCACGACCAAGCCTCGTGGTGGCTGGTGAACACGTGGGCGAACGAGTAGACCCACCTCCCCACCCGAGGGGGAGGTCGGTGAGCGCAGCGAACCGGGAGGGGGGCAAATCCACCTCCCCACCCGAGGGGGAGGT
>Ga0187892_10002775_pt1 | contig 33845 bp, 31 predicted proteins | sample MA1701073metaG_FD_139345 | JGI IMG/M metagenome (GOLD analysis project Ga0187892, IMG submission 139345) | Bio-ooze microbial communities from a basaltic lava cave in the Kipuka Kanohina Cave System on the Island of Hawaii, USA - MA170107-3 metaG ... | reverse complement strand
GTGCAGACGCTGCGGCGCTGAATTCCGCTCCGGTCCCCCAAAGTCAGAAGGCCGGCCCACGAGGCCGGCCTTCTGTTCATTTTGGCTGGGGGACTAGGATTCGAACCTAGGTTGGCGGAGTCAGAGTCCGCAGTCCTACCGCTAGACGATCCCCCACATCGGTTCGTCCCCGGGATGCGTATCAGCGCTTGCTGAACTGCGTCCCGCGACGGGCCTTGCGGCGGCCCACCTTCTTGCGCTCGACTTCGCGCGCATCGCGGGTGACGAAGCCGGCGGCGCGCAGCGGCTTGCGCAGCTCGGCATCGTACTCGATGAGGGCCCGCGTGATGCCGTGGCGGATCGCGCCAGCCTGGCCGGTCGGGCCGCCCCCGTGGACGCGCACGTCCACGTCGAAGCGGTCGACCATCTGCACCAGCTCGAGCGGCTGGCGCACGATCATGCGGCCGGTCTTGCGGCCGAAGAATTCGTCGAGCGGGCGCCCGTTGACCTGGATCGCGCCCTTGCCGGGCTTCAGGAACACGCGCGCCGATGCGGTCTTGCGCCGGCCCGTGCCGAGATTTGCATTCGTGGCCATGGGAGTCCTCAGATCTCGAGCGGCTTCGGCTGCTGCGCGGCATGCGGATGCGCGGAGCCAGCGAACACGTGCAGCTTGCGGAACATCTGCCGCCCCAGGATCGTCTTCGGCAGCATGCCTTTGACCGCGAATTCGATGGCGCGCTCCGGGTGCTCCTGCAGCATCTTGCCGAGCGTGATCGTCTTCAGGTTGCCCAGGTAACCGGTGTGCTGGTGATACTGCTTGTCGCGCAGCTTGTTACCCGTCACCGCGACCTTGCCGGCGTTGATCACGATGATGTGGTCGCCGCAATCCACGTGCGGCGTGTACTCCGGCTTGTGCTTGCCGCGCAGGCGGAAGGCGACCTCGCTCGCGAGGCGCCCGAGCGTCTTTCCGGACGCATCCACCAGGTACCAGTCGCGGCGCACGCGCTCTGGCTGCGCGAAAACGGTCTTCATCTTGGGCCCCTGGAGCGGGTCGGGTTGGTAAAAGGCGGGCAAGTTTAAATAAGAAGCCGGGGCAATGCAAAGCCGCCGGCCGGCACCCGCAAGTCCTTGTCGTCATTGGGGAAGCGGGAGGGCGTCGCCTATATAATATGCGTCGAATGGATCGCGCCGCGCCCTCCGCCGTCGACCGCCTGCTGGAGCTCGCCGAGGCCGGCCTCGCGGCCTCCTTCGCCCGCCCCGCCAGCCGCCGCCCGACCCCCGGCGATCCCGCCGCCGCGCCCGCGGACCAGGCACAACGGCGCCAAGCCGCCGCACTCATGCGCGTCAATCACGCGGGCGAGATCGCGGCGCAGGGCCTCTACCGCGGCCAGGCGCTGACCGCACGCGCGCCGGAAACGCGCGCGGCGCTGATGCAGGCGGCGGCCGAGGAAGGCGACCATCTCGCCTGGTGCCGCGAGCGCCTCGACGAGCTGGGCGCGCGCCCGAGTCTGCTCGACCCGCTCTGGTACGCGGGCTCGGTCGCTCTTGGGGCGATCGCCGGTCTCGCAGGCGACCGCATGAGTCTCGGCTTCATGGCGGAAACCGAGCGCCAGGTCGAGGGCCATCTGGCCTCGCACCTCGGCCGGCTGCCGGCTGCGGACCTGCGAAGCCGTGCCATCGTCGAGCAGATGAAGGCTGACGAGGCCGGACATGGGCGTGCGGCGCTCGCGGCGGGCGCCGGATCGCTTCCGGAGCCGGTCCCGCGTCTGATGCGCCTGACCGCCCGGATTATGACCGGCACGGCCTATTGGATTTGAGCTGAAGTGATTATGTCTTGCGGCCCGGACGGGCCTGTAATACAAGGACGGGCAGGACTGCCAATCCCACAAGCCAGATGGCAGCCGGCCCCAGGGGGAGCCACATGGAAGAAGCCGTCAAACCGTTGACCGACATCCCGGCGATCAACCGGTTCCTGAGCTACTGCCGCGTGCGCACGGTGCCGTCGAAGACGGCGCTGATCCATGCCGGCGACCTGCCCGATGTCCTGTACTACATCATCCGCGGCTCGGTCGAGGTCATGATCGAGGACGAGGAAGGCAATGAGATGGTCCTGGCCTACCTCAACAAGGGCCAGTTCTTCGGCGAGATGGGCCTGTTTTCGGACAGCGGCCAGCGCAGCGCCTGGGTGCGCACGCGCACGCAGTGCGAGCTCGCGGAGATGACCTATCCGCGCTTCCGCCAGGTGGCATCCGAAAGCCCCGGCCTCGTGTTCGAGCTTGCGACCCAGCTCGCGACGCGGCTCGACCGCACCAACAAGAAGCTCGGCGACCTCGCCTTCGTGGACGTCACCGGGCGTATCGCGCACGCGATCATGGACCTGTGCGGCGAGCCCGACGCGATGACGCATCCGCAGGGCATGCAGATCAAGGTGAGCCGCCAGGAGCTTTCGCGGCTGGTCGGCTGCTCGCGCGAGATGGCGGGCCGCGTGCTCAAGGTGCTGGAGGAGCAGGGTCTCCTGACCGCACGCGGCAAGACTATCGTCGTATTCGGCGCGCGACCCAAGGTCAAGACGCGCCCGGCGCCCGAGATCGCCAAGGCCGCGGTCGCGGCCGTCAAATAAAGGGAAATAAAGAAGAAATAAAGGGGACGCAACCCTTTAACAGCAGCACGCAATCCTGAATGGCAGGCGTGGCGTTAAAGGGTTGCGTCCCCTTTATTTCCCTTTATTTGATCGCCGCGCGCATGGCGCGGATCGTCGTCGCGTAGTCCTTGGCCCCGAAGATCGCACTGCCGGCCACGAAAGTGTCGGCGCCCGCGCGCGCGATCGCGCCGATATTGTCCGCCTTGACCCCGCCGTCGATTTCGAGCCGCACCGCGCGGCCGGAGGCGTCGATCAGCCGCCGCGCCTCGGCGAGCTTGCCGAGCGCGGATTCGATGAACTGCTGGCCGCCGAAGCCCGGATTGACCGACATCAGGAGCAGCAGGTCGACCAAGTCGAGCGTGTGATCGAGCCAGGCCAGCGGCGTCGCCGGGTTCAGCACGATGCCGGGCCGGCAGCCCGAGCTCCGGATCAGCTGGATCGTGCGATCCACGTGGCGGCTCGCTTCCGGGTGAAAGCTGATCCAGGTCGCGCCGGCCTCCGCGAAGTCGCCGACCAGCCGGTCCACGGGGTCCACCATCAGGTGCACGTCGATGGGTGCGGTGACGCCGTGGCGGCGCAGCGCCTTGCACACCAGCGGGCCGATGCTCAGGTTCGGCACGTAGTGATTGTCCATGACGTCGAAGTGGATCCAGTCGGCGCCGGCCGCGAGCACGGCCTCGACTTCCGCGCCGAGACGGGCGAAGTCGGCCGACAGGATCGAGGGGGCGATGACCGCGGACTGCATGGTGGGCGCCTACTCTAGCGCATGCCGCGCGCCTCGCGGATGCGCTCGTAGGCGGCCTGGATCGCCTGGGTCTTCTGCTTCGCGACTTCCAGCATGGACTCGGGCAGCCCGCGCGCGACCAGCTTGTCCGGGTGATTCCGGCTCATCTGGCGGCGGTACGCGCGCTTGAACTCGGCGTCGCTCGCACTCGCCGGCACCTCGAGCACCTCGTAGGCGTCGGCCAGCGTGTCGCGACCCGGTGCCTCCGCCCGCACGCGGCCGCCTCTGCCCGGCGCGTACCCCGCTGCCTGCGCCTGCAGGCGCGCGAGGATTTCGAGGTGCGCGAATTCGATCGCGCCGATCCCGAGCGCGCCCGCGATGCGCTGAAGCGTGGTGCGTGCCGCGCCCGCGAGCCCGTCGCCGAGTAGCGCCGCGCGCATCTGGATCTCGAGGAACATGCGCAGCACTTCCGCGCGCCCGCGGCAGGCAGCAGCCAGTTCCGCGAGCGCTGCGTCGAGGTCGAAATCCGCGCCCTTGCCGCGGCTGTAGAGATCCATGGCCGCGCGGGTGTCGGCCTCGCCCAGGTTGAATTGCCGGAACATGCGCCGCGCCGCGGCGATGTCCTGCTCGGAAACGCGCCCGTCGGCCTTGGCGACGTGGCCCATGACCCCGAAGGTCGCGCGAAAGAACACTGCCCGTACCAACGCAGCGTCCGCGCTTCCGCCGGCGCCGCCGCGCGCAGCGTACTGGTCCCAGAGATGGCCGAGGACGAGTCCCAGCAGCACGCCGGTCGCGCGCCGCGTCAGCAGATAGCCGACGATTGCGCCCACGATCTTGCCGATCCAGCTCATCGTCCGTTTCTTGACCGCATGCGGGCGGCATGTTAGCAAGTGGCCGCCATCATGACCGCAGCGCTGTTCGAATCGCAGCTCAAGGAACTGCCGCTGGTCCACCGCGGCAAGGTGCGCGACAACTACGCGATCGGCGACGAGCGCCTGCTGATCGTCGCGACCGACCGCCTGTCGGCCTTCGACGTGGTGCTGCCCGACCCGATCCCGGGCAAGGGCCGCATGCTCACCGCGATCTCGAACTTCTGGTTCGCGCACACGCGCCACCTGGTGCGCAACCACCTGACCGGGGAGCCGGCGTCGAAGTACGTGACCGATACTGCCGACCGCGCCCAGCTCGACGGCCGCGCGGTGGTGGTGCAGAAGCTGCGGCCGCTGCCGATCGAGGCCGTCGTGCGCGGCTATCTGATCGGATCGGGCTGGAAGGACTACCGCCAGAGCGGCGCCGTCTGCGGCATCGCGCTGCCGCCGGGACTCGGACTCGCCGCGCGCCTGCCACAGCCGATTTTCACGCCGGCGACCAAGGCCGCGGCGGGCCTGCACGACGAGAACATCCCGTTTGCGCGCATGCAGGAGGCGATCGGCACGCAGCTGGCGGAGCGCGTGCGCTCGCTCGCGCTCGCGCTCTACACGCACGCCGTGGAGCACGCGCTCGCGCGCGGAATCATCATCGCCGACACCAAGTTCGAGTTCGGCCTGGATGCGATTGGCGAGGTGGTATTGATGGACGAGGCGCTGACGCCCGATTCCTCGCGCTTCTGGCCGGCGCAGCAATGGCGCGAGGGCGCAAGCCCGCCTTCCTTCGACAAGCAGTACGTGCGCGACTACCTCGAGACGCTTGCCTGGGACAAGCGCGCGCCCGGTCCGCGACTGCCACCCGCGATCATCGACGGCACCGCGCAGAAGTACCGCGAGGCGGAGCGCCGGCTGACGGAATGATCAGCGCCCTGCCCAGCGGCGGATCAGCGCGTGGATCGCGTCGAGGCCGTCGGTGAGCGCCGCCGGGCCCGGCTGCAGGATGATCGCCGACTTGATCTCGTGCAGCTCGCCGTCGCGCACCGCCGGGATCGCGTCCCATCCGGGACGGGCGGCGACTACCGCGGGCCGGAACTTCTTGCCGCACCACGAGCCGAGGATCAGGTCGGGCGCGCGCCGCACGACCTCGGCCGGGTCCGCGATGATGCGGTCGCGCCCGAGCGGCCTGGCGGCCAGGTCCGCGAAGCAATTGTCCCCGCCGGCAGCCTCGATCACCTCGCCGACCCAGCGGATGCCCGCGATCAGGGGCTGGTCCCACTCCTCGAAGTAGACCCGCGGCCGGCGCGGCAGGCGCGCGGCGGCTTCGCGCACGCCGGCGACGCGTGCCGCGAGCGAGTCGGCGAGCGCCGCGGCCTGCGCCGCGCAGCCGATCATGCCTCCCAGCATGCGGATCATGCGCAGGATGCCGTCGATGCTGCGATGGTTGAACAGGTGGACTTCGATGCCGGCGCGCGCCAGCGTGGCCGCGATGTCCGCCTGCAGGTCCGAGAATCCCAGCACCAGGTCCGGCTCGAGCGCGACGATGCGATCGATCTTCGCGCTGGTGAATGCCGAGACCTTCGGCTTCTCGCGGCGCGCTTGCGGCGGCCGCACCGTGAATCCCGAAATGCCGACGACGCGCGCCTCCTCGCCGAGCAGGTACAGGGTCTCCGTCGTCTCCTCGGTCAGGCAGACGATTCTTTCCGGGAAGCGGCCGGCCATCTCTGCACTCTAGCAGGCGGCCGATTGCGGGCGCGCAGGGGCTGTGCCACGCTGCCGCGATGACCGTGCGCCTCGACCTGCGCCGGCGCGTCGAGCGCCTGCTGTTCGATCGGCACGACCTGCCGGTTCCGCCCGCCAACTGGCTCCTCGACCTGCTGCGCTATCCCTATGCGCTGCTGCGCGACCTGCTCACCGGCGAGCTGAACCTGCGTGCCATGGGCCTCGTGTACACGACGCTCCTGTCGCTGGTGCCGCTCCTCGCCTTCGCCTTCGCCGTGCTCAAGGGCCTCGGCGTGCATCGCGACCTGGAGCCGCTGATCTACGAGTTGCTGCGCCCGGTGGGTGAGCGTGCCTCGGAACTCACCGCGCAAATCATGGACTTCGCCGAGCGCGTGCGCGGCGGCGTGCTGGGCTCGGTCGGCCTAGCCTTCCTGCTCTACACCGTGGTCGCGACCATCCAGAAGCTCGAGGGCGCGTTCAACTTCGCCTGGCACGTCGAGCGGCCGCGTTCGCTGATGCGCAGGATCAGCGAGTACCTGAGTCTGATGGTGATCGGCCCGGTGTTCCTCGTGATCGTGTTCGGACTGCTGGGCGCCGTGCCGCTGCACCCGGCACTGCGCGCGCTCGGGCCGTATCTGTTCGTCACCGGCGTGTTCACCTTCCTTTATGTATTCGTGCCGAATACGCGCGTGCGGTTCCGACCCGCGCTGGCCGGCGGCCTGACGTCCGGCGTCCTGTGGGCGGCGAGCGGCGCGCTGTTCACCAAGATCATCGCGCTCTCGACCCAGATGGTGGCGATCTACGCAGGATTCGCCATCTTCCTGGCCGCGCTCATCTGGATCTACCTGAGCTGGCTGATCCTGCTGATCGGTGCGCAGCTTTCGTTCTACGTCCAGAACCCGCGCTACCTGCGGGCCGGCCAGGCGCCGGTGCGCCTGACCAGCTGCCTGCGCGAGCGGCTGGCGCTCAGTGTGATGCTACTGGTCGCGCGCCGCTTCGTCAGCGGCCATGCGCCCTGGCGGTTGCGGGCGCTCTCGGAGCAGCTCGAGATCCCGGGCTCCGCGCTCGCGGACGTCATCGACTCGCTCGAGAAGGGCGGCCTCGTCACGCTCACCGAGGAGGAGGACGTGCTGCCCGCGCGCGACCTCGAGGGGATTGCGCTGACCGACGTCCTGAACGCGGTGCGCGACGAGCGTCAGTACGAGACCTGGCTGCTGTGGCGTGCCCGCACCGAGCCCGCCGCGGACGCCGTCGCGCAGTCGGTGGTTGCGGCGATCGGCGAGCGGATCGGCGTCACGACGCTGCGCGAGCTCGCGGCGCGACCGGAACCGGCCCAGGCAGCAAGGTCCTAGTCGCCGGCGATCGTCATCTCGTCGATCAGCAGCGATCCGCAGTGGATCGCGCCGCGCCGGTCCACATCGTCCCCGATCGCGACGATGCCGCGGTACATCGCGCGCAGTTCGCCGGCGACCGTGATCTCGTGCACCGGCTGCGCGACTTCGCCGCCCTCGACCCAGAATCCGGCGGCGCCGCGCGAGTAGTCGCCGGTGACCGGATTGACGCCCTGCCCCATCATCTCCGTCACCAGGAGCCCGGTGCCGAGCTTCGCGAGCAGGGTCTTCGGGTCGAGCATGTGGCCCTGCACGATCAGGTTGTGGACGCCGCCGGCATTGCCGGTGGTGGCCAACCCGAGCTTGCGCGCGGAATAGGCGTCGAGCAGGTAGCCGTCCACCACGCCGCGCACGACCAGGTCGCGGTCGCGCGTGGCGACGCCCTCGTTGTCGAAGGGCGCGGAACCGAAGGCGCTCCGCAGGTGCGGCCGCTCGACCAGCGAGATCGCCTCCGGGAACACCTGCTGGCCCGCCGAATCCAGCAGGAAGCTGGCGCGCCGGTATTGCGCCGCGCCGCCGATCGCGCCGACGAAATGCCCGACCAGCCCGCGTGCGAGTTCCGGCGCGAACAGCACCGACGCCTTGCGCGTCGGCAGCTTGCCGGCGCCCAGGCGTCCGAGCGCCTTGTGCGCGGCCCGGCGCCCGACCTCCTCGACGTCCTCGAGCGCGCGCCAGTCGCGCGCCGCGGTATACCAGTAGTCGCGCTGCATGTCGCCGTCCTGCTGGCCGAGCACGACGCAGCTCACACTGTGCGAGGTGGAGGGATAGCCGCCGACGAAGCCGTGGCTGTTGCCGAACACGGAGAGCCGGCGGTGCGAGGCGACCGAGGCGCCCTCCGAGTTCCGGATGCGCGGATCGAGGTCGAGCGCGGCGCGCTCGCAGCGCTGCGCGAGTCCGATCGCGGCCGGCGCGTCGATGTCCCAGGGATGGCTCAGGTCGAGGTCCGGCAGCTCGCGCGCCATCAGCGCCGCGTCGGGCAGGCCGGCATAGGCGTCGTCGGTCGTGAAGCTCGCGATCGAAAGCGCCTTGGCCACGGTCTCCTCGACCGCGGCGGAAGAGAGGTTCGCGGTGCTCGCCGAGCCCTTGCGCTGGCCGACGTAGACCGTCACGCCGAGACTGCGGTCGCGCTGATACTCGAGCGTCTCGACCTCGCCGAGCCGCACCGTGACCGAGATGCCCGTGGACACGCCGACCGCGGCCTCGGCCGCGCTCGCGCCCCGACGACGCGCGAGCCCGAGCGCCCGCTCGACGACCCGCTCGAGCGCGGCCTGGTCCTGGATTGCCGTGTCCGTCATATCAAATTGTGCATGCTAGCATCGCCGCGATGCGTCGCCGCCAGCTTCCGGGCGAGCCCCCGCCGCCGACCAAAACCGAACTCAAGCGCCAGGCCCAGGAGGTCCAGGAGCTCGCCGACCGGCTGATCGGGGCACCCGGCGAAACGCTCGCCGGTCTGGACCTGCCTGAAAAACTGGCTGATGCCCTGGCCCTCGCCCGCCGCATCACCAGCCACGGCGCCAAGCTCCGCCAGCGGCTGTTCGTGGCCAAGCTGCTGCGCGATGTGGATCCGCAACCGATCCGCGCAGCGCTCGCCGCGGATGCCGAGGCGGCGCGCACCGCGGCCGCGCGCTTTCGGCGTGCGGAACGCTGGCGCGATCGCCTGGTCGCCGGGGAAACGGCGGCCATGATGGATTTCCTCTCGGAGTTTCCGCAAGCGGCGCGCAGGGAACTGGAGCGCCTGGCAGGGGCAGCGGTCGCAGAACGCCGGACCGGCAAGCCGGCCGGCGCGGGCCGCGCGCTCTTCATCTGGGTGCGGCAGGAGCTCGGTCGCAGGGATCCTTAGCGGCGGCCTCGGCGCAGTCTCCGGCCGGCACTGACTCGGGCTCCTCGACCAGGAACAGCCGCTCGCCGATCTCCAGCACCTGATGGCGCGGTTTGCGCACCGTGTAGTGGCCCGCCCGCAGCGCCTTGCGAATCGCTTCGGGATCGGCGTACTGGCTGTCGAGGGAGGTCCCTTCGTAGGGCACCCAGCGCCCCTCCTCGCGGCGCGCTGCCAGGACGCCGCTGCGCGAGAAAATCAGCGCCTCGTCCTCATGGTCGCGATCAAGATCCACGAGCAGAATCGGACAGGGATCGGCGGGCTCGCAGAACCAGGTCACATCGCGCTGGCCGTGATCCGCGCGCAAGAGTTCCAGCAACTCGTGATCCAGCGCCCCGCCCGATGGAAAAACCTCGAAGTGTGCAGGCGACAGCGCCACGCCCTTTGCGCGCCCGCCATAGCGCGATGCCTGTGCGAGCTTGGCCGCGGCCGCCTCGCGGATCGCTGCGGCAGCCGGGTGATCCTGCAGCTCCGCCAGGCGCTTCAGCCGCTCGCGCCCGTAGCGCCCACTCGCGAACCGCAGGTAATCGTAAGCGTCGGCCTCCTGCGACGCCAGCACGCGCGTCTCCTGGCTCGCCGCCGAGAAGCGTTCCGGCGCCAGGGGCGGCGACAGCATCAGCGTCAACATCGCAACGGTACCGAGCGCGATGGCGACATTGACGCGGCCCATCTCGGCCATCCAGGCCTTCCCGCGCATGGCCGACCAGCTGTAGCCCGCGGCATAGGCGGCCGCGACCAGCGCCACCAGCAATGCCCAGGTGCGGGCGACCGTGAGGCCGTAGCTCTGGACGCGCACGACGATGGCATAGAGCGCGAGCGCGGCGACCACGGTGAGGAGCGGCACCACCCAGCGGATCGTGCGCCCGAGCCAGGCCGGGTACGGAGCCTCGACGCTGCCGTCCTGGTAGGCCGCGTTCAGCAGGCAGACGGTCAGCGCGATGAGCCACAGCAGCCATGCCGCGCTGATCACGCGGCGCTGCTCGAGCAGGAGCTCGGGCGACTTTACGAGCAGCGTCACCGTGAAGAGCGCGAGGATCAGGATCGCGAGCGGGGCCAGCCACTTCAGCATGGTCAGGAGCTGCGAGCGCAGGAGCGTCTGCAGGCGCTCGACCGATCCCGCGAGCTGCATGCCGATGCCGACCGCCACCGCGGTCGCGGGAATGGCGAAATATGCTTCCATGAACAGCTCGCGGAAGAAGTCGATGCCGATCATGCGAAACAGCTCGGCCCAGAGCCACAGCAGCAGCCAGAGCACGCTCGTGAACACGCCACCGAATCCGAGCAGGAGCGCATTGCGCCAGGCGAACCGGAACAGGCCGGCGTATGCGGGCCGGACTCGCCCGGTCTCGAGCCAGCACTGCAGGAACGGCAGCGCGTGGAACTCGAGCACCGCGAGCGGCACGACGAAGGGCAGCGGATTCTCGTAAGGCTCGCCGGCGGTCCAGGCGCCGTGGTGCCAGCCGATGCCGAACAGCGCGAGCGCGAGCGGCACGAGCACGAGACGCCCGCGTCTTCCGGGTGCGAGGTCCTCGATCAGGTAGTGCGCGAGCGGCACCAGCACGCCGGGCGCCGCCAGGCCGACCAGCCAGCCGAGGTCGGTGCCGGGCCAGCGCGTGTCATCCAGCGACCAGTAGAGCCACCAGAGCCAGGCGCCCTGGCCCAGGGCGACTGCGATCCGCATCCACATGCGCTGCATCGAATCCTCCTGTCTCCGTCCGGCGACAGCTGCGCGTTGCCCGTCGCCGCCGCCGCGCTAGCCTGACCGCGTTGCCCAGCGTATCAAGCATCCCCTGATCTTCGGGCATCCCCCCGCGCCGCACCACTCCCTGTCGGCGCGGGGGAATTTCTTCCAGATCAGCGAGTTACGGGACGGTCCGGACGGCCCCGTGCTAGACTTTCGCGATGAAACCGCTGGTCGGCATCATCATGGGCTCGTCCTCGGACTGGGAGACGATGCGCCACACGGCCGACCTCCTGGCGGCGCTCTCGGTGCCCTACGAGTCGCGCGTCGTGTCCGCCCATCGCACCCCTGATCTGCTCTACGAATACGCCGCGGGCGCCGCCGCGCGCGGCATCGAGGTGCTGATCGCGGGCGCCGGCGGCGCCGCCCACCTGCCGGGCATGACGGCCGCCAAGACCTTGCTGCCCGTGATCGGCGTGCCGATCCCGTCGAAGTCGCTCAACGGCCTCGATTCGCTGCTGTCGATCGTGCAGATGCCGGCCGGCGTGCCGGTCGCGACGGTCGCCATCGGCGAGGCGGGCGCGAAGAACGCGGCGCTGCTCGCGGTCGCGATCCTGGCGGCGCGCCATCCGCCGCTCGCCGACGCGCTCGCCGCCTGGCGCGAGCGCCAGACCTCCGAAGTGCTGGCCAAGCCGGATCCGGCGCGGAACTGAAGCGTGCACATCGGCATCATCGGCGCCGGCCAGCTCGGCCGGATGATGGCGATTTCCGGCATCCCGCTCGGCATGCGCTTCACGATGTACGACCGGCGCGCGGACGTGCCGGGCGCCGCGGTCGCGGACCTCGTCGTCGGCGATTTCGACGACCTGCGGCGGCTGCGGCAGTTCGCGCGTCGCGTGCAGGTCGTGACCTTCGACTGGGAGAACGTGCCGGTTGCGTCCGTGCGCGCGGTCGCCGGCATCGTACCGGTGTGGCCGCCGCCCGCCGCGCTCGCGGTCGGGCAGGATCGCATCGCCGAGAAGGAGCTGTTCGTGCGGCTCGGCATCCCGGTCGTGCCTTACGCGGTCGTGGACGACCGCGCCGGGCTCATGCGCGCGGTCGCCGCCATCGGCACGCCGGGTATCCTGAAGACGCGCCGGCTCGGCTACGACGGCAAGGGGCAGGTTCGCATCCGCCGCAGCGCGGATGGCGAAGCGGCATGGCAACGGTTGCGGGGCTCGCCGCTCGTCTACGAGCGTCTGGTCCGATTCTCGCGCGAGGTATCGCTGGTCGCCGCGCGCGACCGCGCCGGCCACACCGCCTTTTATCCGCTCGCGGAAAATCTGCACGAGCACGGCATTCTCGCGATGACGCGCGCTCCCTGGCGGCATGCCGGGCTCCAGCGCACGGCGGAGCGCCACGTCGCGCGCCTGCTCGCGGCGCTCCGTTACGTCGGCGTGCTGTGCGTCGAGTTCTTCGTCGAGCGCGGCCGGCTGGTTGCCAACGAGATGGCGCCGCGCGTGCACAACTCCGGGCACTGGACCATCGAGGGTGCGGAGACCAGCCAGTTCGAGAATCACCTGCGCGCGATCGCGGGTCTGCCGCTCGGCAGCACGCGCGCACGCGGTCACGCGGTCATGGTCAATCTGATCGCGCGCATGCCCCGTGCCGCGGCCGTCGCCGCCGCAAGCGGCGCGCACCTGCACGATTACGGCAAGGCGCCGCGCCCGCGGCGCAAGCTCGGCCACCTGACCGCCGTCTGTGCCAGCCCCGCTGCGCGTGAGCGCATGGCGGCGCGTCTGCGGCGGCTCGCGGGCGGCTAGAGCCCGGCCATGACGGGCCTTGTGCTAGCCTTGGCGATCCGATGTACCTCGAGCATTTCCACCTGACCGAGCTGCCGTTCCGGCTCAGCCCGGACCCGGCGTTCCTGTACCTGTCGAAGCACCATGCGCGCGCCAAGGCGTACATGGAATCGACCACCTGGTTCACCGACGGCTTCGTGGTCATCACCGGCGAGATCGGCTCCGGCAAGACCACGCTGATCGAAACCTTTCTGCGTGAGCTCGAAAAGGACGTGGTGGTCGCTCAGGTTGCGCAGACCCAGGTGTCGCCGATCGAGTTCCTGCAGTCGGTGCTGGTGCAGTTCGGCTTCGCGCCATTCAAGATGCGCAAGGCCGAGCTGCTCGCGACGCTCAACGTATTTCTGGTCGAGCAGTACGCGGCCGGGCGTAAGGTGCTCCTGATCGTGGACGAGGCGCAGAACCTCAGCAATCGCGTGCTCGAGGAGATCCGCCTGCTGTCCGGCGTCGAAACCACCAAGGAAAAGGTGCTGCGCATCATCCTGTGCGGCCAGCCGGAGCTGAATCACAAGCTGGACTCGCCCGAGCTGGTGCAGCTGGTGCAGCGCGTGCGGCTGCGCTTTCACCTGACGGCGCTCACGCCCGAGGATTCGCAGGCCTACGTGCTACACCGGCTCGAGGTCGCCGGCTCGCACGGCCGGCAGATCTTCAGTGAGGATACTTTCCCGCTCATCTTTCGCTACACCGGCGGCGTGCCGCGCCTGATCAACACGATCTGCGACACGGCGCTGATGGGCGCCTACGCGCTCGAGCGGAAGGAAGTCGGCGTCCGCGAGCTCAAAGCGGCGATCGACGAGCTGCAGTGGGTCGAGTTCGCCGCGCGCACCGGGCGGCTGCGCGCCAGTGCAGCCGCGGCGGCGGCCGCGCCCGTGCTGCGCGCGGTCGGGCCGGAAACGGTGCTGGCGCGTATCATCGTCGCGCATGGCGGCGAGCACGTCGAGGAACGGCCGCTGCGGCCTGGGCGGCTGGTCATCGGCCGCACGGTGGACAACGACCTGCAGATCGAGAGCAAGTTCATCAGCCGCCACCACTGCCAGATCGTCACGACCACCGAAGGCAGCGTGCTCGAGGACCTCAACAGCACGAATGGCGTCTACATCAAGTCCAAGCGCGTGCGCAAGCATCATCTGAACGACGGCGACGTGATCGTGCTCGGCAAGCACGAGATCATGTACCTCGACGAGCGCTCGGCCCGCGCGCGCGCGCACCCGCCGATGGAGGCGACCGGCGACCACCAGGCACTCGAAGAAAAGGAGCCGGCAGCGGCGGACGACGACGCGGCCTGAGCGGCCGCGCCGGGCTCATTCGTCCTCGTCCTTGAGCTCGGCGCCGTAGCGGCGCTGCTGGATGCGATAGTCGCGGCGGCGCAGCACCAGCACCAGTCCCGCCACGACCGTCACGAGCCCGCCGGCCGCGAGTGACTCGGCCCAGACCGGTTCGCGCCACAGGAAGGAAATGGCGAGCGCGACGCCCCCGAGGATCATGTAGCACCAGGGCAGCGACTCGTACAGCGCGCGGGCAATGCGCATGGCAGGCCGGACCTCAGCCGGTCCCGCCGACGGTCAGGGCGTCCACGCGCAGGGTCGGCTGCCCGACGCCGACCGGCACGGTCTGCCCGTCCTTGCCACAGCTGCCGATGCCGGCGTCCAGCATCAGGTCGTTGCCGACCATGCTGACGCGGGTCAGCACGTCGGGGCCGTTGCCGACGAGCGTGGCGCCCTTGACCGGCGCGGTCACCTTGCCGTTCTCGATGAGGTAGGCCTCGCTCGCCGAGAACACGAACTTGCCGGAAGTGATGTCCACCTGGCCGCCGCCGAAGTTGACGGCGTAGAGCCCGCGCTTCACCGAGCGGATGATCTCCTCCGGCTCGTGCGGACCGGGCAGCATGTAAGTATTGGTCATGCGCGGCATCGTGGTGTGGGCGAAGGACTCGCGGCGGCCATTGCCGGTCGGGCGCATGCCCATGAGACGCGCGTTCAGCTTGTCCTGCAGGTAGCCCTTCAGCACGCCGTTCTCGATCAGCGTGGTGCAGGAGGTCGGCGTGCCCTCGTCATCGACATTGAGCGACCCGCGCCGGGCCGCGAGCGTGCCGTCGTCCACCACCGTGCACAGCGGCGAGGCCACGCTTTCGCCGATGCGGCCGGAGAACGCGGAGGTGCCGCGCCGGTTGAAATCCCCCTCGAGGCCGTGGCCCACCGCCTCGTGCAGCAACACTCCCGGCCAGCCGGGCCCGAGCACCACGGTCATGGTGCCGGCCGGCGCCGGCACCGAGTCGAGATTGACCGTCGCCTGGCGCACGGCCTCGCGCGCGAGCGCGAGCGGCCGTTGGCCGGCGACGAATTCGGCCAGCGAATGGCGCCCGCCGATGCCGGCGTAGCCCTGTTCACGGCGGCCATTCTGCTCGACGATGACCGAGACGTTCATGCGCACGAGCGGGCGCACGTCGGCGGCGAGCGTGCCGTCGCTGGCCGCGATCAGCACGATTTCGTGCACGGCCGCGAGCGTCGCGACCACCTGCTTGACGCGCGGGTCGAGCGCGCGTGCATGGCGGTCGAGCTCGGCGAGCATGGCGACCTTGTCCGCGTCCTGCAGCGACACAATCGGGTCGTCGGGCAGGTACAGCCGGTGCGCCGCGCTCTCGCGCCAGGCCTGGACCCGGCCATTGCCGCCCTCGCGCGCGATCGCACGCGCCGCGCGCGCCGCTTCCACGAGCGCCGCCGGCACGACCTCGTCCGAATAGGCGAAACCAGTGCGCTCGCCGGCCATGGCGCGCACGCCGACGCCCTGCTCGATGCTGTGGCTGCCTTCCTTGACAATGCCGTCCTCGAGCGCCCAATGCTCCTCGCGCGCGAGCTGGAAGTAGAGATCGCCCGCATCGACCGCGGCGCCGAGCAGCGAGCCGAGCGCCTGCTCCAGCCGCCCTTCGTCCAGGCCGGATGGGGTCAGGATGCGCTCGCGCGCGCGGGCCAGGGCGTCCACGAGAGATCTCCTCAGTCGATCCGGCGGTGGTCGAGGGCGGGGAAGCCGCGGCGCGCCGCGCGCTGGCCTTCGCGGTCGAGCGCCGCGGTCACGACGCCGGTGCCGCGCGGCTGGCGCGCCAGCACGCGACCCCACCAGTCGACGACCAAGCTGTCGCCGTAGGTCTCGCGGTCGTTGTCATGGATGCCGGTCTGGGCCGCGGCGATCACGAAGGAGAGGTTCTCGACCGCGCGTGCCCGCAGCAGGATTTCCCAGTGTGCGCGGCCGGTCGGGCCGGTGAATGCGGATGGCACGCTCAGGATCTCGGCTCCCTCGGAGACCAGCTTCCGGTACAGCTCTGGGAAGCGCAGATCGTAGCATACGCTGAGGCCGAGCCTGCCCGCCGGCGTGTCGACCGTGACCGGCTGCGCGCCGGGCACGACGTTCTCGGATTCGCGGTAATTCTCGCGCCCGCCCGGCAGGTCGACGTCGAACAGGTGGATCTTGTCGTAACGCGCGACGCGCCGGCCGGCCGCGTCGTAGACGATGCAGGCATTCGCGGGACGCGCCTCGCCGGGCACCGCGATCGGCTGCGTGCCGGCCACGATCCACAGGCAGAGCTCGCGCGCCGCAGCGGACATCGCGCGCTGCACCGGCCCGTCACCGTCCGCTTCGACGATCGCGCGGCGCTCGCCCTCATGGTGACCCATGAAGCTGAAGTTCTCCGGCAGCACTGCGAGCACCGCTCCGTCCGCCCGCGCGCGCTCGAGCAGAAGGCGCGCGGCGGCCAGGTTCTGCGCCACGTCCGCGCGCGAGGACATCTGGAGCGCGGCGACCTGCGGCGCGCTCACGGCGAGGCCGGCGGCCGCGGTTGCTCGGCTGCGGACTGCGCGGCGGGTGCCGCATCGGCGGCGCCTGCCTGGCGGCCGTCCTTGAGCTCGCGCGCGTCGACGCGCCGTACCTGCGGCTCGTCCCAGGTGCCCGTGATGCGGTAGTAGCCGCGCGTCGCGCCTTTCAGCGGTTCCTTGAAGATCTGCGAAAACAGCAGCAGCGCCGCGCCGACGGCCGGCCCGCCGGCGAGCGCGCCCGCGACGCCGAGCGAGGCTCCGAGCTGGCCGGTAACGACCGCGGTCTGGTCATAGGTCCGGTGACGCAGGCTGGTGCGGCCGGCGAGGCCGATCTCCGCGGCGGAGCCGCGCAACGTCAGGTTGTCGGTGAAGGCCTCGCCGTCATTGAGTCGGAACGTGCCGGTCATGGTGTCGAAGGCCAGCCCCTCGCCGGTAAGGTCGCCGAAATCGAGCGCGAGCCGGCGCGGCAGGTGCGCGAGGCTCATCAGGCCGAACACGCGCCCGGCGCCGGGCTCGACCGAGGTCAGGCGGCCGTCGCGTGCCGCGATCTCGATGCGGCCGGAGAGCCGCCCGATCGCGCTGGTTTCAGGCGGTCCGGGCCAGCTCAGGCTCGCCGAGACCCTGCCCTCGCGCGCCGCCACCAGCGAGCCGAGCTGCATCGCATTCATGTAGCCGAGCACGTCCGTGCTCTCGACCTCGAATTCGAGACGGCATTCCGTGCCTTGCTCGCGCACCAGCCAGCTGCCCCGCCCCTTCGCCTCGAATGCGGCGTGCTTCATCGTGAATTGGTTGAGCGTCATGCCAGCCGTGCCGCGCGCGAACTCCGCCTGCACATGGCCGAAGCGCCGCTGGTCGAAGATGAAATCGCGCACGTCCACGCGAATCGCCGGCAACTCGCGCGGGTCCGGCTGCGGACGCGCGCCGCCGCCAGCGCCTTCGGCGGGCGGCTCGGCGACCGGCGTAGCGAACTCCAGGCGATCGAGGTCCAGCACCATCGGCACTTCGCCCGGAAAATCGTAAGGCACCGTCAGGTTGCCGACGGCTGCCGGGCTTTCCACCCTGACTTCCCAGGCGCGGTTGCCCGGACGCATCTGGCCGATGACATTCTCGAAGCGATAGCCCAGCACTTCGAGATCGCGCACCGCGAGGTCGGCGCCCGCGAGCCATTCCGACAGCGGCCTGCCGCGCGGCTCGCTCCAGCGCAGCTCCAGAATCTCCGACACGCTCGCCTCGTCCAGCCGCCCGCGCAGCCACAGCCCGGACTCGCGCGGCAGCGATGCAGCCGCGGCGCCGAAGGAGACGACGCCGCGCTCGACCGGCGGTCCGTCGCGGCCGCGGCGCCACTGCAGCAGCGCATGCACGTCGCGGCCGAACTGCGCCTGGATGCGCATGCCGGCATCACCTGCGAAGCTGCCGGCGATCGTGAGCCGGCGCGCCGCGTCTGCCGACTTCGCGAAGGGCTCGGGCAGCCCGACCGCCAGCCCGCGCAGGTCGCTCGAGAGACGTGCCGTCCCGCGCACCGGTTCGTCGCCGGCCGTGGACCGCAGCAAGGTCAGGAAGCCGCGCCACTGCGCGCGGCCGGACAGGTTGGCGTTGACCGGCAGGTGCGCGCCCGGAATGATCTGGCTGCCGACGGCTGTCCCCTGCGCATCGACGCGCGTTTCGAGCGCGCCGTCGCCCTGCTGCGTGGTCCGGATCGAGAGCTGCAAGGGGCCGCCGAGCAACTGCCCGCGCAGCGCGGAGGCGTGCACCTCGCGGTTGCGGAACCATAGCTCGCCCTCCAGACCGGTCGCCTCGATCGGCTGCTCGCGGTGCGCGAGCTCGACGCCCGCGAGCCGCGTGACCACCGTTACCACCCGTTTTTCGAGCTCCTTGAGCGGCAGGAACATCGTGATCTCGCCGGTCACCGGCCCGGTGCCGGTCAGCCCGGAGAAGGCCTCGCCCAGCGAGGGCGCCAGCGGGCTCGCCTGCAGCATGCGGATCGCTCGATCGGCGTCGGCGCGGCCGCGCGCGCGCACCGCGAGCACCGCGTCGCGCAGGTCGGCGCTGTTCACCTCGGCTTGCGAGAAGGCGATGCCCGCAAGGCCGCCGCGCGTGGCGACCGCGCGCAGGGCGGGACCGTCGAAGCTGAACTCGGCCGCGACGCCGCGCAGCTCCGGCCAGCCCGGCGCGTAATGCAGATTGAGGCCCTCGACGCGGCCCGTGGCGGTAAAGCTCCCCTGGCCTTCGCGATACGGAAAGCCGCGGGTCGGCCCGGTGATCGAGACCTGCGCTTCCGGCACGCGTCCGGCGCGGAAGGCCGCATCCAGCCAGCTGAGTGTCTTGGGCTTGAGACGCCCGATCTGCAGGTAGCGCCAGGTCTCGCGCAGGTCGAAGTCGCGCGCGGTCGCCTGCAGGTCCATCAACGGCAGCTTCCCGGGTCGCAGGACCATGCGCAGGTCGCCTTCCGCGCGGCCGTGTTCGGCGTCGATCCGGGCGCCGTCGGTCCAGAACCGCACGCCGTCGTCGAAACGGCTCCATTCCACCCTGGCATCCGCGCGCGGTACCTCGACCAGCGAGCGCCATTGCTGGGGCCACTTGATGAGCGCATCGCGCGTCGCCACGTGCACGATGCCGCCGGCGCCGCGCCCTTCGATGGCGCCATCGAGGCCGGTGAAGCCGGCGGCGCGCCCCAGCGGCTCGAAGCCCAGGTCGACGAAGCGCAGGCTGCCGGTGATGTCGGGCAGGCGATTCACGCCGGCGTCCGCGACGGTCACATTGATGCCGATCAGCTCGCCGCGCGGCGCGAGCGCCTCGAGCACTTCACGCGGCCGGCCGGCGGGCATGACGGCCGAGAAGGCGGCGAGGTTCTGGAGCTTGAGGCTGTCGGCGCGCAGGCTCGCGGCCGCGAACTTGCCTTCGCGCCGCGTCACGCGCGCCTCGAAGCTGGTCTGGCGCCAGGGCGAGCCCGGGCGCGACAGCTCGAGTCCGCTGGCCTGCACCGTGAGCAACTCGCCGTCCTGGCGCAGGCGGATGTCGCCCGCGATGCGCGTGAACGGCTGCTCCGCGCCCGGCAGCCGCAGGTCCTCGAATACCGGGCGCGCGCGCAGTTGTGCGAGCACGCGACCGGTCCCGCGCGCATTGAGCTCGATCGAGCCGAAACCCGTTGCCGGGACGAAGAAGCTCTCCGGCAGCAGTGCGGCCCACTGCTCGAGATCAAGGTCGTAAGCGTCGAGGCCTCCGCTCCAGGCGATCGAATCGAGATCCGCGAGCTCGCCTTCCGCCTCGGCGCGAAAGTCGATCGAAGCACCCAGATGTTCCGGCAGCTTCACCTGTCCGTTCAACGACACCCGGTTGCCGCGGCGGACCATCTCGATGTCGGCGCCGGTGAGCTCGAACCGGCCCTGCTTCGCACGCAGGTCGAGCACGGCGAGCGTCGCGTCCTGCACGGCGAAGCGCCCGCGCGGCAGGCGTTCGAGCGTCATCGGCCTGCGCTCCGCGGCGGGCTCGCGCCGCAGCGCGCCCTGACCCACGAGCTCGGCGCTGCCATCGGTATGGATCACGATGTGAAGGCGCGGACGCACCAGCAGCACGCGGCCAATTTCGAGACGGCGGTACCAAGCCGAGCGGAACACCGACAGGCTGACCCGGCCCGATTCCGCCGACAGGATCGGCGCGTCTCCGCCCGGCGGCAGCAGGCGCGCGCCGCGGAAGGCAATCTCCGGGCCATAGCGGCCGATACGCGCGTACACCGAATCGAACTGCAGGATGAGCCCGGTCTCCTCGCGCACTCGTTCGATCACGCGCTGCTGGTATCCCGGTAGCAATTCGATCGCGAGGTGGAACGCGCCGATGCCGATGACGAGCAGGAGCGCGATTGCCGCGACCATCACCGCGGACCAGCGCACCAGCCTCTTGACCCACCTGGCGACGTGTTTCATGCCATCGCTGCCCATCGCCATTTGGACCCGCCGCGCCATCCGCGCGTTCCGGTGCTCACGGCGTTTGCTGCCAGCGCCGCACACCCAGCCCGTCGAGGAGCGCCGCGGTCTCGTACAGCGGCAGCCCCATCACGCCCGAATGGCTGCCGTCGATGTGCTCGACGAAGACCGCACCCAGGCCCTGGATCGCATAGGCCCCGGCCTTGCCCGCGGGCTCACCGGTCGCCCAGTAGCGCCGGGCTTCCACCGCATCGATTGCGCGGAATCTCACGCGGCTCACGCTGAAGCCCCGGTGCAGCATGCCCGCATGCTGCACCACGAGGCCGGTCATCACCTCGTGCATGCGTCCCGAAAGTGCCGAAAGGATCGCCACGCATTCCGCTGCGTCGGCGGGCTTGCCGTAGACCTGCCCGCCGAGCACGACCGCGGTGTCCGCGGCCAGCACCGGCCGGTCGGCGCGCAGGCCGAGCGCCTGAACGGCCGCGGCGGCCTTGGCGCGCGCCAGGCGCTCGACGTAGTCCCGCGGCAGCTCGCCCGCCTGCAGGCGCTCGTCCAGATGCTGCGCGCAGATCTCGTGCCGCACGCCGATCTGGACCAACAGCCGGCTCCGGCGCTCGGAGGCCGAAGCCAGGATGATCGACTCGTAAGTCATTGACCGGCCAAGGATAGCCGTTCAACGCCTCAGGCGCGATGGTAGGGATGGCCCGCCAGCAGGCTGCTCGCGCGGTAGAGCTGCTCGGCGACCATGACCCGCACCAGACCATGCGGCCAGGTCAGGGGCGACAGCGACCAGGACAGCTCGGCCCGGGCCGCGAGCGCCGGGTCGAGGCCGTCCGGCCCGCCGATCAGGAACGCCAGGTCGCGGCCGCCCGCGAGCCGCTCCGCGAGCCAGCGCGCGAGCTCCGGCGTCGTCATGGCGCGGCCCGAGACCTCGAGGGCGACCAGGTAATCGCGCGGCTGGCAGGCCGCGCGCATGCGCTCATGCTGTTTCGCGAGCGGAATCTCGACGAGCTCGAAATGCAGCGCGCGGCCGAAGCGCCTGGCGTACTCGCCGACGCCCTCGTCGACCCAGCGCGGCATCCGGGTGCCGGCCGCAATCAGACGGACGCGCATCGGCGCGCTTCAGGCCACGCTCGGCCGGCGCTCCGCCGGCCGCAGGTCCCACAGCTTCTCGAGGCCGTAGAACTCGCGGATGCGCGGCAACATCACGTGCACGATCAGGTCCTGCAGGTCCACGAGCACCCATTCGCCCTCGCGCTCGCCTTCGACGCCGTAGGGCCGATGGCCGGCCCGGCGGCAGCGCTCGACGAGGCGGTCCGCGATCGATTTCACATGGCGGTCCGAGTTGCCGGTCGCGACGATCATCGTGTCGGCGACGTCCGTCAGCCGACGGACGTCAAGCACTTTCACGTTGACGGCTTTCATGTCCTCCAGTGCGGAGATTGCGACTTTGGTCAGGTCGCCAGGTGCGTTCCTGGTCTTGTGCTTGCGGGCAATGCGGCGTTTCCCTCTCGTTCTCGTGGCGTTCATTCCTTCCGTTCGCCTGGCCGGGCGTAGCTGCCCGTGGCGAGGATGATCCTACGCGCGGCCTCGGGCATCAAGTACTGCGGGTCGCCGCCGGCCGCGACGATCGCGCGAACCGCGCTCGAGGAGGCGATCAACTGGGTACCTTCGTTGACCAGCACGCGCCCGGCCGGGGACTTCGCAAGGAGTGCCGGGTCGTCGCAGGCGTTGCGGCGCAGGAGCTCCGCCGGCAGTCCCGAGACCGGCGGCGCAGCGCCCGGGCGGACCGCCACGACGATGTGCGCGAGCCCGATCAGCTCGCTGGCGCGGTGCCAGGCCGCGAGCCCCGCGAAGGCATCCATGCCCATGATCAGCGCCAGCGGCTGTGCGCCGCGTTCGGCGCGCAGTTCCTCGAGCGTCAGCACGGTGTACGAGGGTCCCTTTCGCCGCAGCTCGCGGTCGTCCACGGTGAAACGCGCATTGCCTTCGATCGCGGCGGCGACCGTCGCGAGGCGCGTGGCCGCATCCGCGAGCGGCGCATCGCGATGCGGGGGCGTGCCGGCGGGCACGAACGCGACGGACTCGAGGCCGAGCAGATCGAACAGCTCGTACGCGGTGCGCAGATGCCCGTAATGAATCGGGTCGAACATCCCGCCGAATATCCCGAGCGGACGCATCCGCGATCAGGGCGCAGGCAGAAACGGCGGTGCGGCCGCGGCGAAGGCCGCCACCAGTCCGGTCAGCGAAGTCCAGGCATCGCCGCGGGCGGCGCCCTTGATCTCGCGGTCGACGCGCGCGGCTGCGCGGAAATACGGCCCGAGCGCCACGTCCCGCGTGCGCGCGACCGCGCGGCGCAGAAGCGTCGCGCGCCGTTCAGCCTGCCGTCCGTAGCCCTGGGCGGCATCCGGATTGCGCCGCGCCCCCACCAGCGCGCGCAGCTCTCGGCACAGCGCCCACAGCACGAGCGGCGGCTCGGCGCCTTCCGCGCGCAGCCCGTCCAGGATGCGCAGGCTGCGAGCCGCTTCACCTTCGAGCGCCGCCTCGCCCAGCTGGAACACGTCGTAGCGCGCGCTGTTCGCAACCGCAGCCTGCACGTCGAGAGCGGCAAGCGTGCCGCCGGCGTGCTGAAGCGCGAGTTTCTCGATCTCCTGGTGCGCCGCCAGCAGGTTGCCTTCGACGCGCTCGGCGAGCAGCGTCGCCGCATCCGGTTCGAGCGCCAGCCCGTGGCGCGCGGCGCGCTCCCGGATCCACTGCGGCAAGCGCCCGATTTCGACCGGCCACGACTGCACCACCACGCCGTGCTTCTCGAAAGCCTTGAACCACGCGGTCGCATAGGTTTCGCGCGCGGCCTTGCCGCAGCTCACGAGCAGCAGCGTGTCCGGCGGCGGATCGGCCGCGAGCCGCGCCAAGAGCTCGCCGCCCTCCTTGCCCGGGCGCGGCGCCGCCATGCGCAATTCGATGATGCGACGTTCGGAAAAGAGCGACAGCGTGCGGCACGCGGCTTGCAGGTCCGGCCAGTCGAAGCTGCGTTCCGCATGAAAGACTTCGCGTCCGGTGTAACCGTCGCGGCGCGCGCGCGCGCGCACCGCGTCGGCGGCCTCGCCGGTCAGCAGCGGCTCGTCGCCGGCGATCAGCCAGGCGGGCGCCAGCTTCCGCTCCAGCGTGCGTGCGACGTCTTCGGTATTGATGCGCATGGCCGGGCCCGACTCCGGGGGCATGATACGATGGCCAAGCTCCCCATGGTCGCCCGTTTCTTCATGCTCCTGGCCGGGCTCGCCCTTGCACCGGCGACGCCAGCCGACGAACTGCCGTTGGTGCAGCTCGCCGTGCACGGCGGCTACCGGGCCGGCGGCGGCCTCGAGGATGCGACCACCGGAGACGAACGCGAGCTGCGGGAGGCGGAGAGCCTGGCGCTCGCCTTCGAGCTGCGCTTCCGCAGGGGCGACCAGCGCTACTACCAGCTCTGGTACGGGCGGCAGGATTCGTCGGTGAACGACGATATCGCCGATCGCGCGGTGGAAGTCGAATACCTGCACCTCGGCGGCACGATTCCAATCGGCGAGCCGGAGCGCGTCCAGCCTTACTTCGCGGCAGGCCTCGGTGCCGCGCGCTTCTCGGCCTCCGGTGCGGGCGCCGGCAGCCGGACGCGTTTCTCGGGATCGCTCGCCGCCGGCATCGCGGTGCCGCTCGGCGCGCATGCGGCATTGCGCCTGGAGGCACGCGGTTACCTGACGGCCATGGATACCAACAGTTCCATCTTCTGCCGTTCCGACGATGGCTCCGCCTTCTGCCGCATCACGGCCTCCGGCTCGACACTGTTCCAGGCCGAAGCGTTGGCCGGAATCGCCATCCGGTTCTAGCGCGCCCGGGCCGCCGCCTTATAATGGCGCCGTGACGAAGTGCCTGCTTGCGCTAGTCCTGATCGCGGTGCAGACCGCGGCGCTCGCGCACGATCACGCCGGCGCGGCGCATTCAGGCGGCACGGCTGCCCAGGTCTGCGAGTTCTGCACGGGTTTTGCCATCGGCGCGCCGCCACCCGCGGATACGACGGTCACTCTGCACGCGCCGCCCGGGCCTGCAGCTGCGCCCGGCTATGAGCCCCTGCCGCCCAGCTCCCACCCGGCCTGCGCCGGACTCTCGAGGGCCCCGCCCGCCATCCGTTCCATCTGAACCAGGCGGCGCGGCGCAACCCGCCGCGCCAATCGCCGGCCACGATGCCGGCGTCCGGCTTTCAGGAACGGAGTCATGAACCGAATTCTGCTGTATGGCGGCATCACGGCCGCCCTGTCCAACGCCGCCCTGGCGGCGGAGCCCCACGCGCGTGATCTCGAGGAAGTCGTGGTCACTGCGGCGCCCATCGCGACCGGCACGCGCAGCATGGCGCAGCCGGCCTCGGTGCTCGCGGGCGATGCGCTCGCGCTCGCGGCCGCGCCGAGCATCGGCGCGACCGTCGCGGGCGAGCCCGGCGTGCACGCAACCTTCTTCGGGCCCGCTGCATCGCGCCCCGTGATCCGGGGCCTCAGCGGCGATCGCGTGCAGGTACTGACCGACGGCCTCGCGACGCTCGACGCCTCGGGCGTCTCCGAGGATCACGCGGTCGCGATCGACCCCGCGCTCGCCGATCAGGTCGAAGTGCTGCGCGGCCCGGCGACGCTGCTTTACGGCAGCGGCACCGCGGGCGGGCTGGTCAACGTCGTCACCAATCGGCTGCACGAATCGCCGGCCGACGGGCTGCATGGTCTGATCGAGCTGCGCGGTGATTCTGCACTCGGCGAGCGTGCGATCGCCGGCCGGCTGGACGGCGGCGGCGAATCCTTCGTGCTGCACCTGGACGGCGTCTGGCGTGAGACCGAGGACTTCGAGGTACCGGAGCGCGTCGGCGGCGAGGTCCTGAATACCGGGAGCGAAACGCGTTCCGGCGGCGCGGGCGCGAGCTGGATCGGCGAGTCGGCGAATTTCGGCCTTGCCTATGGCCGGCACGAGACGGAGTATGGCGTCCCGAATGAGCCCGGGCTGGTCGTCGATCTGGTGCAGAACCGCGTCGATCTCGCGGCGCGCTTCGCCAACCCGGGCGGCAGCGGCTGGTCGCTGCGGTTGCGCGGGGCTGGCCATGACTACCAACACGCGGAGGTCGAGCCCGACGGCGCGATCGGCACGATGTTCGACATCGAAGGCCAGGAGCTGCGCGCCGCCCTCGATGGCACGCTGCCCGGAGGCATCGCCGTGACCGCCGGCGTCCAGTGGCAGGAGGTGGATCTGACGGCCACCGGCGCAGAGGCATTCGTTCCTCCTTCGCAGACTCGCGCCACCGGCCTGTTCGCTTTCGGGCGCCGCCCGATCGGCGCGGGCTCGCTGGAGCTCGGCCTGCGGCTGGACCGGCAGAATATCGAGGCCCAGGGCTTCACGGACTACAAAGACGAATCGGTCAACGGATCGGTCGGTCGGTCCTGGCCCATCGGTGGCGAGTTCGAGCTGGTCGGCCAGCTGGTGCGCAGCGAGCGCCACCCGAGCGCGAGCGAGCTCTACGCCAACGGTCCGCATGCCGCCACGCAGCAGTTCGAGGTCGGAGACCCCAGTCTGCAGACCGAGCGCGGCTGGACCGCGGATCTCGGGCTGCGTCGTGGCACCGGCCGCGCGCGAACGGAATTGCGCGCGTTTGCGAGCCGCTACGACGGCTACATCTTCCTGGCGCCGACCGGAGCGATCATCGACGGCCTGCCGGTCTTCGCCTTCCGGCAGAACGACGCGCGCTTCCACGGACTCGAAGCGCAGCTTGAGCTGTCGCTGGATGCAGCAGCGACGACGGTGCTGACGTTGAGCGGCGACTACGTGGAGGGCCGGCTGGACGCCGGCGACGACCTGCCGCGCATCCCGCCGCTGCGGCTGGGCGCGGAGCTCTCCTGGACCGGCAATGCCTTTGCGGCTGCGCTCGCGCTGCGCCATCATCTGCGCCAGGACGAAGTCGCCGTGTTCGAGACCACGACCGGGGCCTTCACTATGCTGGACGCTTCGCTCAGCTGGCGGCCCGACTGGGGCGTGGACACGCTGCTGTTCCTGAAAGCGACCAACCTGCTGGATGAGGTCGCGCGCGTGCACAGTTCGCCGCTCAAGGACACGGTGCCGCTGCCGGGGCTTTCGATCGCCGCAGGGGTGCGCTTCTCATTCGGCGGCGGGGACGGCTAACATCGGCGGGTGAACGACCGCCGCACGCTGTACCCGCCCGTCGAGTCGCACCGCCACGGGCATCTCGCGACCGGCGACGGTCACGAGCTCTACTGGGAGGAATGCGGGAACCCGGCCGGCAAGCCGGCCGTGTTCCTGCACGGCGGCCCGGGCGCGGGCTGCGACACGCGCGCGCGCCGTTTCTTCGACCCGGCGCGCTATCGCATCGTGCTGTTCGATCAGCGCGGCTGCGGACGCAGCCGCCCGCACGCGAGCCTGGAGCACAACACGACCTGGCACCTGGTGGCGGACATCGAGCGCCTGCGCGCGCAGCTCGGCATCGAGCGCTGGCAGTTGTTCGGCGGCTCCTGGGGCTCGACCCTCGCGCTTGCCTACGCCGAAACGCATCCTGCACGCGTCACCGAGCTCGTGCTGCGCGGCATCTTCCTGCTGCGCCGGTCGGAACTCGACTGGTTCTACGAGGAAGGTCTCGGCGCCTCCAAGTTGTACCCGGACTTCTGGCAGGACTTCGTAGCACCGATCCCGCCCGAGGAGCGCCGCGACATGATGGCGGCCTACTACCGGCGCCTGATCGGCAACGACCGCGCCGCCGCCATCGCCGCCGCGCGCGCCTGGGCCATCTGGGAGGGATCCACGAGCTTCCTGCTGCTCGACGAGGACAACGTGCGCAAGTGGGGCGAGGACGATTTCGCGCTGGCGGTGGCGCGCATCGAATGCCACTACTTCGTCAACGGCGGGTTCCTGAAGCGCGAATCGCAGCTGCTCGACGACATCGGGCGCATCCGTCACATCCCGTCCGTGATCGTGCAGGGCCGGCACGACATCGTCTGTCCGATGTTCACGGCCTGGGATCTGCATCGCGCCTGGCCGCAGGCGGATTTCCGCGTGGTGCCCGACGCCGGGCACTCGGCCTTCGAGCCGGGCATCACCGACGAGTTGGTGCGCGCGACCGACCGCTTCGCGAGTTAGCGGCTAGGGCGCGGCCGGTACCAGCCGCCAGAGCTCCGCCGCGTCCTCGTCGGTCAGCACGTACACATGGCCCTTCGGTCCGATGCGCAGGTCGCGGATGCGCTGGCGCACCTGGCCGAACATGCGTTCCTCTTCGATGAAGAAGCCCGGCTCGCGCGCCGGGCGCAGCCGGCTGATCGACCGGGACGCGAGGCCGCCGACCAGCAGCTTGCCTTCCCAGTCCGCAAACGCCTGGCCGCGGTACACCGCGAGTCCCGAGGGCGCGATCGACGGCGCCCAGAAGAACCAGGCGCGCTCGACGCCCGGGGCAAAGGCGCGCTCCGAGATGATCGAGAGGTCGTAGTCGATGCCATGCGTGACAATGGGCCAGCCGTAGTTGGCGCCGGCCCGCAACTGGTTGATCTCGTCGCCCCCGCGCGGCCCATGCTCGTGCAACCAGATCGTGCCGGTCACCGGGTCGCGCGCCAGACCCTGGGCGTTGCGATGGCCGTAGGTCCAGATCTCCGGGCGTACACCCGGGCGCCCGACGAAAGGATTGTCGCGAGGAGCCGCGCCCTCGCGCGTGAGGCGCAGCGTCTTGCCGAGGTGCGAGGCGAGGTCCTGCGCGGCGGCCTTGTAGTCATAGCCGTCGCCGACCGTCAACAGGAGCGTATGGTCCGGCAGGAACAGCAAACGCCCCCCGGGGTGACCGGGGCCGGCCTTGTCGGGCGCCGAGCGGAAAATCACGCGGCCTTCGCTCAGCCTTGCGCCGTCATAGCGCGCGCGCCAGATCGCGGTCCGGTTCGCCTTTTCATCGCCCTCGGCAAAGGACAGGTACAGCAGGCGATTGCGCGCAAAGTCCGGGTCGAGCGCGACGTCGAGCAGGCCGCTGTCCGCCTTCGCCAGCACGCCGGGCGGCCCGCCGGGCAGCGGTTCCGGCAGGAGCCTGCCATCGCGCACGACGCGCAGTCCGCGGTATTTCTCGGTGACGAGGATGTCGCCGTCGGGTGTGAAGGCGAGCGACCAGGGCCGCGAGAGGCCGGTGACCACTCGCTCGAGACGGGCCGCGCCTTCGATGATCGGGCCCGCACTCGCGGACGCGACGGCCTGCTCCTGCGGCGAGGGCGTCACCTCCTGCGCCATGCATTCGCACGCCGCGAGTGCCGCGATGAGGACGATCGGGATGCCGGATGTTTGCATGTTCAGCACTCGGGCACGTTGACCGCCAGGCCTCCCTGCGAGGTCTCCTTGTAGATCGACTGCATGTCGTGTCCGGTCTGGCGCATGGTCGCGATCACCTGGTCGAGCGAAACCTTGTGGGTGCCGTCGCCGCGCAGCGCCAGGCGCGCCGCATTGATCGCCTTGACCGCGCCCATCGCATTGCGTTCGATGCAGGGGATCTGCACCAGCCCCGCGATCGGGTCGCAGGTCAGGCCCAGGTTGTGCTCCATGCCGATCTCGGCCGCGTTCTCGACCTGCCCCTCGGTGCCGCCGAGCGCGGCCGCCAGGCCGCCGGCGGCCATCGAGCAGGCGACGCCGACTTCGCCCTGGCAGCCCATCTCCGCACCCGAAATCGAGGCATTCTTCTTGTACAGGAGTCCGATCGCGCCCGACGCCAGCAGGAAGCGGCGCACGCCGGTGCGGTCGGCGCCGCGGCAAAGCCGCGCATAGTAATGAAGCACGGCCGGCACGATGCCGGCGGCGCCATTGGTCGGCGCGGTCACGACCTGCCCGCCGGCGGCGTTCTCCTCGTTGACCGCGAGCGCCCAGGCGTTGACCCATTCCATGGGATCGGCGCGCCCGGCCGGCGCATCGGACTCGAGTGCGCGCTTCAGCGCGGGCGCGCGCCGCGGCACCTTGAGCACGCCCGGCAGCAGGCCCTCGGCCTCGAATCCACGGCGCACGCAGGCCTGCATCACCTCCCAGATGCGGTCGAGCCGCGACTCGATCTCGGCCGCCGCGCGCATGGCCAGTTCGTTCCTCATCATGAGCTCGTCGATCGCGAGCCCCGACTCGGCGCAGCGCGCGAGCAGTTCCGCCGCATTGTCGAACGGCAGCGGCAGCGGCGCCGCGTCTCCGCCGGCCGCCGCCGGCGACTCGCCCGCGCGCTGCACCGCGCCGCCGCCGATCGAGTACATCTCCTCGGCGTGCAGCACCGTGCCGCCGGCATCGCGCGCCGTGAAGCGCATGCCGTTCGAATGCCCGGGCAGCATCTGGTCGCGGTGAAACAGCAGGTTCATCGGCTCGTCGAAGGCGATCTCGTGGCGGCCCAGGAGCCGCAGCCGGCCGGTCGTGCGGATGCGGGCGAGCGTCGGCTCCATCACCGCGGGATCGAAACCGGCGGGGTCGTGCCCTTCGAGCCCGAGCAGGACCGCGCGGTCGGTGCAGTGGCCGAGGCCGGTGAGCGCGAGCGAGCCGTACAGCTGCGCGAACACCTCGGTGGTCCGCCCGAGCGCGCCCTTCTCCTCCAGCGCCAGCACGAACATGCGCGCGGCGAGCATCGGACCCATCGTGTGCGAGGACGAGGGGCCGACGCCGATCTTGAACACCTCGAAGACTGAGCGGTTCATAGCGCCGCAAACCTTCTCAGCATCAGCGCCGCGATGTCCTCGGCGAGCGCGACGCGCAACGACTGCTCCTCGTGCTCCTTCGCGAGCACCGTGGTCTCGTCGTAGCCGTAGTCGCGCGTCAGCCGCAGCTGCTGGCGCGGAATCAGCTCCTGCCCCGCCGCCGTCACCGAATACTCCGCCGAATACCAGACTTCGTATTCTCCCGGCTTGTTGCCCGACGCCGCCGAGAGCAGTTCGCGCCCGGTGCGGTCCGCGTGCACGCGGATCACCGCGGTGGCCGAGGCGGGGTCCGCGGCGAGCTCGGCACCCGCTGCCTGGAGGCGCGCGACGAGCGCGGCGTGCAGCGGGCTGTAGCGGTCGGCGGATTCCAGGTAGGGGCGTTCCATCGCGGGCGGCAGCGGGGCTCGGCCCTGCAGCCGGAAGCCGCAGCCGGTCACCGCTGCGACCGCTGCGGCCGCCAGTAGCGTCGCGATGGCGAACGCGCGGCGGGTGCCCATTACACCACCACGTTGACCAGCTTGCCGGGCACGTAGATCAGCTTGCGCACCGGCTGGCCGGCCACGAATTTCGCGACGCCGGGGTCGGCGAGCGCGGCATTGCGGGCGGTCGCCTCGTCCGCGCCCGCGGGCACTGGCACGCGCGCGCGCAGCCTGCCGTTGACCTGCACCACGATCTCCACCGTCGCCTGCTCGAGCGCCGCGCGGTCCACCGCCGGCCAGCGCTGGTCGACGATCATGCCCGGGTGGCCGAGCGCGTGCCACAGCGCGTGCGCGACATGCGGCACGACCGGCGACAGCATCAGCACGGCGAGATCGAGCGCTTCCTGCATCACCGCGCGCCCCTGCCGGCCGGCATCCTCGAAGCGCACCATCGAGTTCAGGAGTTCCATCACGGCCGCGATTGCCGTGTTGAAGGTGCGGCGCCGGCCGATGTCGTCGCCGACCTTGGCAAGCGTCTGATGCACCTGCCGGCGCAACGCACGCTGGGCGGCGTCGAGCGCCGCCGGATCGAGATTCCCCGCCGGGCCAGCCTGCACATGCGCGTGTACGGCTTTCCACAGCCGCTTCAGGAACCGGAACGCGCCCTCGACGCCTTCGTCCGACCATTCCAGCGTGTGCTCGGGCGGCGCGGCGAACATGATGAAAAGCCGCGCGGTATCGGCACCGTAGCGGTCCACGAGTTCCTGCGGGTCCACGCCGTTCCGGCGCGACTTCGACATCGTGCCGACGCCGCCGGATTCGACCGGCTGCCCGTCCGCCTTCAGTCTGCCGTCGGCGACCTCGTTCGGGTGGTAATAGACGATGCGGCCGGACTCGGGCTTGCGGAACCAGATTTCGTTCAGGACCATGCCCTGCGTCAGCAGGCGGCGAAATGGCTCGTCGATGTCGGTCAGTCCGCAGTCGCGCATTACGCGGGTCCAGAACCGCGAATACAGCAGGTGCAGGATCGCGTGCTCGATGCCGCCGGTGTACTGATCCACCGGCATCCAGTATGAGGCGCGGGCGTCCACCATCGCGCGCTCGCTGCCGGCCGAGGCGAAGCGGAAGAAGTACCAGGACGAGTCCACGAAGGTGTCCATCGTGTCGGTCTCGCGCCGCGCCGCGACGCCGCACTTCGGGCAGCGGCAGTCGACGAAGGAGCTCAGCTTCGCGAGCGGGTTGCCCGAGCCATCCGGCACCAGGTCTTCGGGCAGGCGCACGGGCAGATCCGCGTCCGGGACCGGCACGTCGCCGCAGGCCGCGCAGTGGATGATCGGGATCGGACAGCCCCAGTAGCGCTGCCTCGAGATGCCCCAGTCGCGCAGCCGCCAGACCACCTGCTTGCGGCCGAGTCCCTTCGCCTCGAGGTCGCGCGCGATCGCATCGACCGCGGCCGCATAGTCGAGCCCGTCGTAGGCGCCCGAGTTGACGCAGCGGCCGTGCTCCGAATACCAGGGCTGCCAGGCTTCGGTCGAGTACGGGCGCTGTTCCACGTCGATCACCGGCAGGATCGGCAGGCCGTATTTGCGCGCGAAGGCGAAATCGCGCTCGTCGTGGCCCGGCACGCCCATCACCGCGCCCTCGCCGTAGGCCATCAGCACGTAATTGCCGACCCACAGCGGAACGGAGACGCCGGTCAGCGGATGCGTGACCGACAATCGCGTCGCGACCCCCTTCTTCTCCAGGGTCGCGAGGTCCGCCTCCATCACGCCGTGCCGGCGGCACTCGTCCACGAAGGCGCGCACCTTCGCATCGTCGGCCGCGGCCAGCTCGGCGAGCGGATGCTCCGCGGCGACCGCGACGAAGCTCGTGCCCATGATGGTATCGGCGCGCGTGGTGAAAACCTTGAGCTCGCCCGCCCGGCCGCCGATCCGGTAGGGAAACGAGATGGTGACGCCCTCGCTGCGGCCGATCCAGTTGGCCTGCATGGTGCGCACGCGCTCGGGCCAGTCGCCCAGTTCTTCGAGCGCCCCGAGCAACTCGTCCGCGTAGCGCGTGATACGCAGGTAGTACATCGGGATCTCGCGCCGCTCGACGGGCGCGCCCGTGCGCCAGCCGCGTCCGTCTATCACCTGCTCGTTCGCGAGCACGGTCCGGTCCACGGGGTCCCAGTTGACGGTGCCGGTCGTCTGGTAGGCGATGCCGCGCTCGAGCATGCGCAGGAACAGCCACTGGTTCCAGCGGTAGTAGTCCGCGTCGCAAGTGGCGAGCTCGCGACTCCAGTCGATGCCGAAGCCGAGCGCCTTGAGCTGGCCTTTCATGTGCGCGATGTTGTCGCGGGTCCACTTCGCGGGCGCCACGCCGTTCTCGATCGCCGCGTTCTCCGCCGGCAGCCCGAACGCGTCCCAGCCCATCGGCTGCAGCACGTTGAAGCCCTGCATCCTCATGTAGCGCGTGAGCACGTCGCCGATCGTGTAGTTGCGCACGTGGCCCATGTGCAACCTCCCGCTCGGGTAGGGGAACATGCACAGGCAGTAATACTTCGGTTTCGACGCGTCCTCGCGGACCGCAAAGGTGCCGGCGGCGGCCCAGTCCTGCTGGGCGGCGCCTTCGATTTCAGCCGGTTCGTATCTCTCCTGCATCGAACCGGGAAGAATACCTCAGGGGCCGCGTTTGCGCTTCAGTCCGGCGAGGATGGCGAGCGCCGCCATCGCCATCGACAGCGCCAGCACCGGCCCGTTGCCGGTGCGGGCGTAGGGTGTGAGGCCGGCGCGGGGCTGGACGGTGGCCTTCAACACGGCGGGCTCAAACTGCGGGGCGCGCGCGGCGATCCTGCCGTCGGGTGCGATCACTGCGGTGATGCCGTTGCTGGTCGCGCGCATCAGCCAGCGCCCGGCCTCGCGCGCGCGCAGGCGCGACATCTGCAGCTGCTGATGCGGCGCGGAAGAATCGCCGAACCAGGCGTTGTTGGTGACGTTGACGAGGAGCGTCGCCTCGCGCAGCACCATCAGCTGCTCGGAGCCGTAGGCGTCCTCGTAACAGATGGTCGGGCCCAGCCGCTCGCCGCCCGCAGCGAGCGCCGCCTGGTGGTCCGCGCCCGGCGTCATGTCGTAGTACGGTAGGCTCATCAGCCGCATCCAGCGCCGCACCGACGGCGGCACCGGGAAGAACTCGCCGAAGGGCACCAGCCGGCGCTTGTAGTACCAGCCGTCGCCCTGCGCGCTCATCGCGTACAGCCCGTTCCTGACTTCGGCTGTCTCGAAGTCGAAGCGCAGCAGGCC
>Ga0187892_10002774_pt1 | contig 33851 bp, 32 predicted proteins | sample MA1701073metaG_FD_139345 | JGI IMG/M metagenome (GOLD analysis project Ga0187892, IMG submission 139345) | Bio-ooze microbial communities from a basaltic lava cave in the Kipuka Kanohina Cave System on the Island of Hawaii, USA - MA170107-3 metaG ... | reverse complement strand
GTCGAGCTGCGCCGCGTGGCCTTGAGCGTACTCGCCGATCACGTCGGCCAGGTTGCTGGGGTTCAGATTGGGGGCGTAGCTGGCGCCGGCCAGCCATTCGCCGTTGATGAGGTTGTCGTGTTTGGAGGTCATGAGGGATTCCGTCAGGGGTTGGGGTTCAGGTCACGGGGGCCGGGTTGAACAGCACCAGGGCGTTGTGCAGCTTCCACTGCTCGGCCCAGGTCTTCTTGCGGCCGCTGGCCACGTCGAGCAGGTAGCGGAACAGCTCCCAGCCTGTCTCCTCGATGGTGGCCTCGCCGTCGGCGATGCGGCCGGCGTTGATGTCCATGAGGTCGTGCCAGCGCCGCGCCAGGTCGCTGCGCGTGGCCACCTTGACCACCGGGCATTCGGCCAGGCCGTAGGGCGTGCCGCGCCCCGTGGTGAAGACATGCAGGTTCATGCCCGCGGCCAGCTGCAGCGTGCCACAGATGAAATCGCTGGCCGGCGTGGCGGCGTAGACCAGGCCCTTCTGCCCCGGCGCGAGCTTCTCGCCGGGCGCGAGCACGCTGGAGATGGGCGCGCTGCCGCTCTTGATGATCGATCCCATCGCCTTCTCGACGATGTTGGACAGGCCGCCGACCTTGTTGCCCGGCGTGGTGTTGGCGCTGCGGTCCACCCGGCCGCGCTCGAGGTAGCGGTCGTACCAGCCGAGTTCGCGCACGATCGCCTCGGCCACCTCGGGCGTGGCGGCGCGGCTGGTCAGTTGCTCGACCGCGTCGCGCACCTCGGTGTTCTCGCTGAACATGATGGTCGCGCCGGCGCGCACCAGCAGGTCGGCCGCGAAACCCACGGCCGGGTTGGCCGTGACGCCGCTGAAGGCGTCGCTGCCGCCGCATTGCACGCCGACCACCAGCTCGCTGGCCGGCACGGTCTCGCGGCGGCGATCGTTCAGCCGCTCCAGGTGCAGCAGCGCCGAGGCCATGATGCTGGCTATCATCGACATGAAGCCCACATGCTCTTGCGCCTGTAGGCAGACCACGTCGAGGTCCGGTTCGGCGTTGACGCCCACGTCGGCCACGCTGCGCTCGTCGACCAGGGGGATGGAGCCGGGCGGCAGCAGGCGACTCGGTTGCAGCTTCTCGCAGCCCAGGCTCACCACCATCACCTCGCCGCCGAAATTCGGGTTCAGCGTGATGTTGCGCACGGTGCGGATCGGGATCACAGCGTCGGGCGCGTCGATCGCGACACCGCAGCCGTAGGTGTGCTCCAGGCCCACCACGTCGTCGACGTTGGGAAAGCGCGGCAGCAGCTCCTGCTTGATGCGCTGGACGGCAAACTCGACCACGCCGGCCACGCATTGCACGGTGGTCGTGATGGCCAGGATGTTGCGCGTGCCCACCGAGCCGTCGGCGTTGCGGTAGCCCTCGAAGGTATAGCCCTCGAGCGGCGGCAGCTCGGGCGCGGGGCGTGTGGCCATGGGCAGGCCCTCGAGCTCGCGCGCCGCCGGCATCTCGAGCAGGCGCTCGTGCACCCAGCTGCCGGCCGGGATGGCCTGGTGCGCGTAGCCTATGGTCACGTTGTAGCGGCGCACCGGCTCGCCCTCGGCGATGTCGACCAGCGCGAGCTTGTGGCCCTGCGGCACCTTGTCGCGCAGCGTCAGCCCCGAGGGCAGGACGGTGCCCGCGGGCAGGCCGCCGTCGTTGGCCACGATGGCCACGTTGTCGGCCTCGTGCATACGGATCACCGTGGGCTGCGGTGACTTGGAACCCGGTGTGTTCATGGCTTGCATGGTCCTTCGTCGGTGAAGCGGCCTCAGCAGGCCGCCGAAACCAGCCGCCCTTCATCGAAGAAGGCGGCCAGGTTGTCCAGCACGCGCTCGGCCATGGCTTGGCGCGTTTCCTCGGTAGCGCTCGCAATGTGCGGCAAGAGCACCACGTTGTCCAGCGCCAGCAACTCGGCTGGCACCTGGGGCTCGTGCTCGAACACGTCCAGCCCGGCACCGGCGATGCGACGCTCGGTCAAGGCGCGCACCAGCGCTGCCTCGTCGACCACCGAGCCGCGCGCCACGTTGACCAGAAAGCCGCGCGGGCCCAGCGCGTCGAACCCCGGGGCATCGATCAGGTGCCGCGTGGCCGGCCCTCCGGCCGTGGTGACGACCAGGTAGTCGGCCCAGCGCGCCAGCTCCAGCAGCGCCGGCTCGTGCGCCCAGGGCACGCCCTCGACCGGACGGCGGCTGTGGTAGCGCACCGCCATGTCGAAGCCGCTGGCGCGGCGCGCAATGGTCTGGCCGATGCGGCCCAGTCCGACAATGCCCAGACGCGCGCCGCTGACCTTGCGCCCCAGGCCGAAGCCGGCCGCGCCGCCGGCGGCCCAGCGGCCGGCGCGCACGAAGCGGTCGGCCTCGGCCGTGCGGCGCGCCACGTCGAGCATCAGCGCGAACGCGGTGTCGGCCACGCAGTCGTTCAGCACGTCGGGCGTATAGCCAACGGCGATGCCGCGCTCACGCGCGGCGGCCAGGTCGATCTTGTCCAGGCCGACGCCGAAGCTCGAGATCACACGCAGCGCCGGCAGTGCGGCGATCAGCGCGGCCGGCGCGCCGACGCCGCCGGCCGAGGTCACCAGGCCCGTGAACTCGGCGCCGTGGCGCGCGAGGAAGGCCTGCGGATCGGCCTCGTCGGCCAAGCGGTGCAGCGCGTAGTCGGCGGCCAGGCACTGTTCGAGCGCCGGCAGCAGCCGGCCGGCCTGCAGGATGCGGTGTTTCATCGCGCGTACGTCCTCAGTCGATGCTGACGCCCGCCTTTTGCACCACGGCAGCCCAATGCCTGCGCTCGCGCTCGAAGAAGCTGGCGAACTCGGCGGGGCTCATGGTGTGGACCTCGGCGCCCTGCGCGACCAGGCGCTCGCGCACTTCGGGCGAGCGAATGATGCGGGTCAGCTCGGTCGACAGGCGCGCCACCACCGCAGGCGGCATGTCCGCCGGCACCAGCACGCCCTGCCAGGTGCCGGACTCGAAGCCCTTGACGCCCTGCTCGGCGATCGTCGGCACGTTGGCCAGCAGCGGCATGCGCGTGGCCTTGGACACGCCGAGCACCTTGAGCTTGCCGTTCTGCACCTGGGGCAGCGTGGCCAGCATACCGTTCATCAGCACCTGGGTCTGGCCAGACACGGTATCGACGATGGCCTGTGAGCCGCCTTTGTAGGGGATGTACTGCCACTTGGCGCCCGTGGCCTGCTCCACGGCCACGCCGGCCAGGTGCGGCGCGCTGCCGATCGCCGTGACCGCGAAGTTGAGTGGCTCCTTGCGCGACTGCGCCACGAGTTCGGCCAGCGAGTTGGCGCGCACCGAGGGGTGGACCACCAGCAGGTGCGGCGAGTAAGCGAGCATGGTGACGCCGCGCAGGTCCTTGCTCGGGTCGAACGGCAGCTGCTTGTAGACCGAAGGCGTGATCGCGAGCGCGCCGACGTCGCACAGCAGCAGGGTATGGCCGTCGCGAGCCTTGGCCACGGCGTCGGTGCCGGTGTTGCCGCTGGCGCCCGACCGGTTCTCCACGATCACCGGCTGCTGCAGCGCCGCCGACAGCGGCTGGCTGATGGCGCGCGCGATGATGTCGGACGAACCGCCGGGCGGGTAAGGCACGACGATGCGCAGCGGCTTGCTCGGCCAGGCTTGGGCCAGGGCCAGGCCGGTGGTGACGCACAGCGCGAGCGCGGCGCACAGGGAGCGGGTGAATTTCGACATGGCGAGGGTCTCCTGGTGACTCAGTCGGTGGTGATGTTGCGCTCGCGGATGATCCTGGCGTAGCGCTGGCGGTCGTTCTCGATCAGGCGCGCGAACTGCGCCGGCGTGCTGCCGGCGGGCACGCCGCCGAGCTCGGTGATGCGGGCCTTGACCTCGGCCTGCCCCAGCACCTCGCGCAGGTCGGCCGAGATCTTCTCCACCAGCGCGGCCGGCGTGCCGGCCGGCGCCAGCAGGCCGATCCAGCTAATCGAGTTGAAGCCCGGGATGGCGCTCTCGGCCAGCGTCGGCACCTCGGGCAGCGCGGCCACACGCCGCTGACTGGTCACCGCCAGGGCGCGCAGCTTGCCGGCCTTGATATGGCCGCTGGCCTCTAGCACGGTCATGAAGGACAGCTGGACATGACCGGCCAGCAGGTCGGCGATGGCCGGGCCGCCGCCGCGGTACGGCACGTGCAGCACGAAGGTGCCGGTGGCCTGCTTGAACATCTCGGCCGCCAGGTGCGGGCCGCCGCCGGCGCCCGAGCTGCTGTAGCTGAGCTTGCCCGGCTGGCTGCGCGCCAGCTCGATGAAGGCCTTGGCGCTCTGCGCCGGCACGCCGGGGTGAACCGTCATCGCCAGCGGCAGCTCGGCCACCAGCGAAATTGGCGCGAAGGCCTGGTCCGGGTCGTACGGCATCTTCTTGTACAGCGACGGGTTGATCGCCTGGGTGCCGATGTTGCCCATCAGCAGCGTATAGCCGTCGGGCCGGGCCTTGGCCACGGCCTCGGCGCCGATCTGGCCGGCCGCGCCCCCCTTGTTCTCGACGATGACCTGCTGCCCCCACTTGGTGGACAGCTTCTGCGCGACCAGGCGCGCGCCGGTGTCGGTGCCGCCCCCGGGCGGGAACGGCACGACCAGCGTCACCGGCTTGACCGGCCAGCTGGACTGGGCCAGGGCGGGCAAGGCGGCCAGCAGGCCGGCGGCCAGGGCGGATTGCACGGCGGTGCGGCGTTTCATCGCGTTGTCTCCTTGGTCTGCTTGTGATCTGGATGTCAGGCCCCGCGCTCAGCGCACCATGCAGGGCCGCTTGTTGTCGAATTTCCAGCCCGGGATCAAGTACTGCATGGCGATGGCGTCGTCGCGTGCGCTTGAGGCCTGCTGCAGGTAGAGCCGGTGGGCCTTCTCGACTTCGGCCATGTCGAGCTCCACGCCCAGGCCCGGGGTCTTGGGCACCTGCACATGACCGCCCACGATCTGCAGCGGCTGCTTGGTCAGGCGCTGGCCGTCCTGCCAGATCCAGTGGGTGTCGATGGCCGTGACGCGGCCCGGCGCCGCAGCCGCCACATGGGTGAACATGGCCAGCGAAACATCGAAGTGGTTGTTCGAATGCGAGCCCCAGCTCAGGCCCCAGTCGCGGCAGGTCTGCGCCACGCGCACCGAGCCGGCCATGGTCCAGAAATGCGGGTCGGCCAGCGGGATGTCCACGCTTTGCAGCGACAGCGCATGGACCATCTGGCGCCAGTCGGTGGCCACCATGTTGGTGGCCGTGGGCAGGCCGGTGGCGCGGCGGAACTCGGCCATCACCTCGCGGCCGCTGAAGCCTTCCTCGGCGCCGCAGGGGTCTTCGGCATAGGCGACGACGCCACGCATGTCGCGCATCAGGCGGATCGCGTCCCTGAGCAACCAGCCGCCGTTGGGGTCCAGCGTGACACGCGCCTGCGGGAAGCGCTCGTGCAGCGCCGTCACCGCATCAACCTCGGCCTCGCCGCTGAGCACGCCGCCCTTGAGCTTGAAGTCGTTGAAGCCGTAGCGCTCGCGGGCCGCCTCGGCCAGCCGTACCACGGCCTCGGCCGTCATGGCTTCCTCGTGGCGAAGGCGGAACCAGTCGTTGTCGGCGCCCGGATCGCTCACATAGGGCAGGTCGGTCTTGCGCCGGTCGCCGACGAAGAACAGGTAGCCCAGCATCTCCACCGCATCGCGCTGCTGGCCTTCGCCCAGCAGGGCGGCCACCGGCACCTGCAGGTGCTGGCCCAGCAGGTCGAGCAGGGCCGACTCGATCGCGGTGACGGCGTGGATGGTGGTGCGCAGATCGAAGGTCTGCAGGCCGCGGCCGCCGGCGTCACGGTCGGCAAAGCGTTTTTGCACCGCCTGCAGCACACGCTGGGTGTCGCCTATGGGTTGGCCCAGCACCAGGGCGCGGGCGTCTTCGAGGGTCTGGCGGATCTTCTCGCCGCCGGGCACCTCGCCCACGCCGGTGCGGCCGGCGCTGTCGCTCAGGATCAGCAGGTTGCGGGTGAAGAACGGCGAGTGGGCACCGCTGAGGTTCATCAGCATGCTGTCGCGGCCGGCGACAGGGATGACGCGCAGCTCGGTGACTTGGGGGGTGGCAGATGCGGACATGTCGTCTGTGCTTCGAAGTGGAAGGGGCGTCTGGGGCGCAGGCGGCATCAGTCGGCGGAGATCTTGCGCAGCTCGATCAGCTTCTTCCAGCGCGCGAACTCCGCGCCCTGGAAGGCAGTGAACTGCTCGGGCGTGTTGCCCACGATCTCGAAGCCGAGGTCGAGCAGCTTGGGCTTGACCTGCGGGTCGTTCAGGGCGCCAACAATGGCGGCGTGCAACTTGGCTTTGACGTCTGCGGGCAGGCCGTGCGGTGCGGCGATGGCTTGCCAGGAATAGACGTTGGCCTCCTTCACGCCTGATTCCTCGAGCGTGGGCACGGCCGGCAGCAGCGGCGAGCGTTGCGCGCTGCTGATGGCCAGCGCCTTGAGCTTGCCCGCGCGCAGCTGGGGCATGGCGGTATTGATGTTCATGAAGGAGGCATCCACCTGGCCGCCGAGCAGGTCGGTCATCACCGGGCCGCCGCCCTTGTAGGGGATGTGGATGCCGCTGGTGCCGGTCTGCAGCCAGAACAGCTCGGCGTTGAGATGGTCGCTGCTGCCGTTGCCCGAGGAGGCAAAGGTCATCTTGCCCGGGTTGGCCTTCTGGAAGGCGATGACTTCGGCCAGGGTCTTGTGGGGCGAATTCGCGGGGACCACCAGCACATTAGGCGCCTGCACGGCCACCGTCAGGTAGTCGAAGTCCTTGAGCGCGTTGTAGGGCACCTTGGCCAGCAGGTGGGGTGCGATGACATAGGGTCCCAGCGAGGACACCAGCAGGGTGTGGCCATCGGCCGGCGCGCGCGCGACAAAGCCGGCGCCGATGGTGCCGGTGGCGCCGGCCTTGTTGTCGACGATGAAGGTGCCGCCCAGGCGCTCCTGCAGCTTAGGCCCCAGGGTGCGCGCGATCAGGTCGGTCGACCCGCCGGGCGGAAACGGCACCACCATGGTGACGGCCTTGTCGGGCCAGGCCTGCGCGCCGCCCGAGAAGGCCAACGACAGGCCCAGTGCCAGGAGAGAAATCAGTTTTTTCATGCTGTGCTCCAAACTTGTGTGGCGCATCGGGCTACTGCGGACCCAGCTTGCGGATCAGGGCGTCGAGCTGGTCCATCTCGGCCGGCTTGAGCTCGGTCAGCGGCGCGCGCACCGGGCCCGCGTCGTGGCCCACGAGCTTGGCGCCGGCCTTGATGATGCTGACCGCGTAGCCCGCGCCCTTGTTGCGGATCTGCAGGTAGGGCATGAAGAAGTCCTTGAGCAGCCGGTGCTGGGTCGCCATATCGTCCTGGGCGACCGCGTGGTAGAAGTCCATCGCGGTCTTGGGGATGAAGTTGAACACCGCCGAGGAGTACACGGGCGTGCCCAGCGCCTTGTAGGCCGCCGCATAGACCTCGGCGGTGGGCAGGCCGCCCAGGTAGGCGAAGCGATCGCCCATCTTCATGTAGATCGAGCTCATGAGCTCGATGTCGCCTATGCCGTCCTTGAAGCCGATCAGGTTGGGGCAGCGCTCGGCCAGGATGGCCAGCGACTCGGGCGTGAGCCGGCAGACGTTGCGGTTGTAGACGATGACGCCGAACTTCACGCTCTTGCAGACCTGCTCGACGTGGGCGATCAGGCCCTCCTGGCCGGCCTCGGTCAGGTAGTGCGGCAGCAGCAGGATGCCGTGCGCGCCGGCGCGCTCGGCTTCCTGGGCGCAATGGATCGCAAAGCGCGTGGGGCCGCCGGCGCCGGCGATGATGGGCACCTTGCCGCGGCAGGTGTCGACCGCGGTCTTGATGATCGCGGGGTATTCGTCGCCCGTGAGCGAGAAGAACTCGCCCGTGCCGCCGGCGGCGAACAGGGCGCTGGCGCCGTAGGGCGCGAGCCATTCCAGGCGCTCGGCATAGCCCCTGGGATTGAAGTCGCCCTGGGCGTCGAAGTCGGTCAGCGGGAAGGACAGCAGGCCGCTGGACATGATGGATTTGAGCTCTTGCGGATTCATTTGCGTACTTTCAAGACGGTTGGTGAAGGAAGGGTGAACAAGACAACCCCGCGCGGCGGGGTCGGCCGGAAAACAGGAAGCGTTGTAAGGCGCCAGCGAGATCACTCGAACGGGCCGGTGCGCACGAAGGCGCCGCCCTGGAACTGCACCGCGGGGTCCGAGAGGTCGGGCTGGGGCGTGCGCGCGTAGACCGCCTCGCGGAAGCGGTCGGAGCTGTCCAGCGGCCGGTAGCCGATGTGGCGCGCCTGGCTGTTGTCCCACCAGGTCACGGCGTTGTCGGACATGCCGAAGATGATGCTGTGACCCAGCACCGGCGTGCTCAGGCAGGCCGTGACCAGGCGGTGCAGGTCGTCATAGCTGAGCCAGGTGGCGAGCATGCGCCGGTCCTTGGGCTCGGTGAACGAGGAGCCGATGCGCACGCAGGCGGTCTCGATGCCGTGGCGGTCGAAGTAAAGGCGCGACAGGTCTTCGCCAAACGCCTTGCTCAAGCCGTACAGGCCGTCGGGGCGCGGCGGATGACTGGCGTTAATGGTCTCGCTCTGGCGATAAAAGCCGGTGACATGGTTGGAGCTGGCGAACACCACGCGCTTGACGCTATGCCTGCGCGCGGCCTCATAAAGGTTGTACAGACCGACGATGTTGGCCTGCAGGATGGGCTCCCAGGGCGCCTCGACCGACACGCCGCCCAGGTGCACGATGGCCTGCACCCCCTGCACCATGGCCTGCACCGCCGCGGCGTCCGCCAGGTCGGCCTGCACCACCTCCTCGCCCGCCTGCGCAGGCCCCAGGTCGGCCCGGTCGCTCAGGCGCAGCACATCGCAGTTGGCCTTCAGCTTCTCGCGAAGCACCTTGCCCAGGCCTCCGGCCGCCCCGGTCAGCAATAGTCTTTCATGCAGCTTGATCGCCATGAACGCCATCTCCTGTTGGTGAAACAGATGCTCAACACATCAGTTATATGTTGTCTGATGACTTGGAATTCTGTATGCTTGAATCTCCGCTGTCAAGATTTATTTGATGCCCTCCATGCAAACTCCCGGCCCCCTACCCCCCGCCAATGCCCCGGAGGTCCGTGCCCGCCGTTCCCGCGGACTCGTCAGCGGCGTAATGGACAGCTTGGCCGCCAGCATCCGCGAAGGCCAGTTGCAGGCCGGCGACAAGCTGCCCACTGAATCGGAAATCATGGCCCGCTTCGAGGTCAGCCGCACCGTGGTGCGCGAGGCCATTTCGCGCCTGCAGGCCTCGGGCCTGGTGGAAACCCGGCACGGCATTGGCACCTTTGTGATCGAGCCGCCGCAGGCCGGCAACTTCCGCATCGCGCAGGAAGACATTGCCACCGTGGCCGATGTGATTGCGGTGCTGGAGCTGCGCATCAGCCTGGAGACCGAGGCCGCAGGCCTGGCCGCGCAGCGCCGCACCGACGCCAACCTGGCGGCCATGGCCGAGGCGTTGCGCGCCTTTCAGGACTCGATCGACGGCGACTCGGATGCCGTGCCGTCCGATTTTCAGTTTCACATGGAGGTGGCGCGCGCCACCGGCAACCGCCATTTCGCCGACCTCATGACCTATCTGGGGACCATGATCATTCCGCGCACCCGGGTCAACACGCCGCAACAGGCCCCCGAGGGACGGCTGCTCTACCTGCAGCGCGTGCACGGCGAGCACGAAAGCATCTTCAACGCCATCCGCAACCAGGATCCCGAGGCCGCGCGCGCCGCAATGCGCACCCATCTGACCAACAGCCGCGAACGCCTGCGCAGAAGCCAGTTGCGCCAGGTCTGAGACACCCCTGGGTCAACCCAGTTGCCCAGGTCAGCGGTAAGTTATACGATGTCTGTTAACTAATCCTCAACCGCGTTCGATCCAGCCCCCATGGGCGCCCCTTCCCCGACCTTCGCCCCCCACCATCGTCCGCATGCAGGTGATTCGCGGCCGGCCACGACAGCATGCCGCTCAACCTCAGCGGCGCGCACGGCCCCTTCTTCACGCGCAACCTGGTGCTGCTGACCGATTCGGCCGGCCGCACCGGCGTCGGCGAGATGCCCGGCGGCGAAGACCTTCGACCTGCGCATCACGATCCACGCCGTGACGGCCATGGAAAGCGCCCTGCTCGATCTGCTGGGCCAGTTCCTGGGCGTGTCCGTGGCGGCCCTGCTCGGCGAGGGCCAGCAGCGCTGGTGGTGCGCCAGGACAGTCCCTACAAGATGCTGCAGGACGTGCTGGCCGCCGCAAAGCCAGGCCCAAGGGCATTTCCGCGGCTTCCGCCGGCAATGGCACCTCGCAGCACATGGCCCTGGAACTGCTTGGCTACCAGTCCGGCACGCAATTCACCCATGTACCTTACAGGAGCAGCGGCCCGGCGATCCAGGATGTGATCGGTGGCCCGGTGGACATGATGTTCGACACGACCGTCGTTGCCGGGGCGCATATCCAGAGCGGCAAGCCGCGCGCCCTGGCCGTCACCTCGGCCAAGCGCCTGGAGACGATGCCCCATGTGCCTACCGTGGCCGAATCGGGCGTGCCGGGTTCGAGGTGGTGTCATGGCAGGGCGTCCTCGTGCCGGCCGGATCCCCAAGCCCATCGTCGAGGCCTGCAAACGAGATCGGCAACATCCTGCAGATGCCGGAAATGCAGGAGCGGCTCAAGGGCCTGGGCATGCTGCCGGCCAGGCTGACGGCCGAACAGTTCGCGGCATTCCAGAAGGCCGAGGTCGAGAAGTGGGCCCGGGTCGTCAAGGCCGCGAACCTCAGGCTCGAATAGGCAGCCCGCGAGGCCGGTGTTCACGGTTTTTGAAGAATTAGCCTCCAGTCCTTATGAATCAAGGACCTGCAGCTATTTTATTTATAGCAATCAGCTTGCCGGCCGCTCGAGCTTCAGCAGCCGCACCGCGTTGTCCTTGAGGATGCCGGGCATCACCTCGGGCTTGAAGCCGGCCTCCTCGAAGTCCTTCATCCAGCGCTCGGGCGTGATCAGCGGGTAGTCGCTGCCGAACAGCACGCGGTCTTTGAGCGGCGTGTTGGCGTACTGCACCAGTTGCTTGGGCAAATGCCTGGGGCTCCAGCCCGACAGGTCGATCCAGACACTGGGCTTGTGGGTAGCCACGCTGAGCGCCTCGTCCTGCCACGGAAAGCTCGGGTGCGCCATCACGATCTGCATGTCGGGGAAATCGATTGCCACATCGTCCAGGTGCATGGGGTTGCTGTACTCCAGCCGCAGACCGCGGCCGCAGCGCATGCCGCTGCCGATGCCGCTGTGGCCGGTGTGGAAGATCGCCGCCAGCTGGTACGCGTTGATCACCTCGTAGATCGGCCAGGCCATCTTGTCGTAGAGGTGGTATCCCTGCACCGTGGGGTGGAACTTGAAGCCCTTGATGCCGTTTTCCTTGATCAGCGGCTCGGCCTCGCGCGCGCCGAACTTGCCCTTGTGCGGGTCGATGCTGGCAAGGGCCATCCTCATGTCGCTGTTCTTCTGCGCGGCCTCGGCGATTTCCTCGTTGGGAATGCGCCGGGGGCCCATCTGGGTTTCGGCATCGACTGTGAAGATCACCAGGCCGATCTTGCGTTCACGGTAGCAGGCCATCGTTTCCTCGATGGTGGGGCGGCGGTTGGAACGGGAATACTTGTCGGCGGCGCGGTCGAATTCCTCGCCGTAGTTGTCGAAAGGGCTCCATCAGCTCACGTCGGCGTGGGTGTGGATGTCGATGGCGATCAGGTTTTGGTGATCCATAGCGGCCTCCTTGGGGCCAGGGTAAACACTGAGGGATTTGCTGCGCTGCAGCCTTGAAATAGTTATACAACATAACCATAATTCATCGCATCACGAAAGGCAAACATGACTTCCGAAGACATCGAGCTCGAGATCCGTGGCGACAACCAGGAGGTCGCCGTCATCCGCCTCGCGCGCGGCGCCAAGCGCAATGCGCTCAATGATGGCCTGATTCTGGCGATTCGCGACACCTTCGACCAGCTGCCCGCCAGCGTGCGCGCCGCCGTGATCGACGGCGACGGCGAACACTTCTGCGCCGGGCTGGACCTGTCCGAACTGCAGGAGCGCGACGCTGGCCAGGGCCTGCACCACTCGCGCATGTGGCACGACGCGCTGGAGCGCGTGCAGTACGGCCCGGTACCGGTGATCGCGGCGCTGCACGGCGCGGTGGTCGGCGGCGGCCTCGAGCTGGCCAGCGCTTGTCACATTCGCGTGGCCGACCACAGCACCTTTTATGCGCTGCCCGAGGGCTCGCGCGGCATCTTCGTCGGCGGCGGTGGCGCGGTGCGCATCCCGCGCCTGATCGGCGCCGCGCGCATGGCCGACATGATGCTCACCGGCCGCGTCTACAACGCGCAGGACGGCGAGCGCATCGGCTTGGCCCAGTACCTCGTGCCCCAAGGCACAGCGTTCGACAAGGCCTTCGAGCTGGCGCAGCGCGTGGCGCAAAACGCGCCCCTGACCAACTACGCCCTCATGCACGCCCTGCCGCGCATCGCCGAGCAGCCGGCCGACCAGGGCTTTCTGACCGAGGCCATGATGGCCGCGATCGCCCAGAGCGCCCCCGAGGCCAAGCAGCGCGTGCGCGCCTTCCTCGAAGGCCGGGCCGCGAAGGTCCAGAAGGCCTGATCGCGTCACGCGCGCCACAACAACGACACAGAGACAAACATGACCGCCCCCAAATTCCGCGAGCTCAGCTTTGGCGTCACCCGCGTCAGCCTGCGTGACGGCGCGCCCGGCGTGCACTACCTGCGCGCCGAGCAGCCGCTGCAGGGCTACCCCACCCGCATGACCGACCGGCTGCAGCACTGGGCCCGGAGCGCACCCGAGCGCACTTTCATGGCACGGCGCGAGAAGCTCGCCGATGGCAGCACGGGCAACTGGCGGCATCTGAGCTACGCCCAGGCCTGGGCCGGCGCGCGCAACATCGCCCAGGCGCTGATCAACCGCGGCCTCAGCGCGGAGCGCCCGGTGGTCATCCTGTCCGAGAACGACCTGGAACACGCGCTGCTGGCGCTCGGCTGCCTGGTGGCCGGCGTGCCCTTCGTGCCGGCCTCGCCGGCCTATTCGCTGATCAGCCAGGATTACGACAAGCTGCGCCATGTGCTGCGCACCGTCACGCCCGGCCTGGTGTTCGCGGCCGATGCGGCACGCTACGGCAAGGCCATCACCGCCGCGGTGGGCGGCGACATCGAAGTGGTGCTGACCGGCGGAACGCTGCCAGGCCGCGCCAGCACCCCCTTTGCCGAGTTGCTGGCCACGCCGGCCACGGCCCAGGTCGATGCCGCGATGCAGGCCACCGGCCCAGACACGATCGTGAAATTCCTGTTCACCAGCGGCTCGACCAAGAACCCGAAGGCGGTGATCAACACCCAGCGCATGTGGTGCGCCAACCAGCAGCAGATGGCGCAGTCCATGCCGGTGCTGGCGCAAGAGCCGCTGGTGCTGGTCGACTGGCTGCCCTGGAACCACACCTTCGGCGGCAACCACAACTTCGGCATGGTGGTCTACCACGGCGGCACCCTGTACATCGACGACGGCAAGCCGACGCCGGCGCTGATGGCCGAAACCCTGCGCAACCTGCGCGAGATCGCGCCGACGGTGTACTTCAACGTGCCCACCGGCTTCGAGGCGATTGCCAATGCGATGAAGACCGACGATGCGCTGCGCCGCAAGCTGCTGTCGCGCGTCAAGATGTTCTTCTATGCCGGCGCGGCCCTGGCCCAGCCGGTGTGGGACAGCCTGTACGAGTCGCAGGAAAGGGAGGTCGGTGAGCGCATCGTCATGACCACCGGGCTGGGCATGACCGAATCGGGTCCGTTCGCGATCTTTGTCACCAACCCGAACGTGAAAGCGGGCGACCTGGGCGTGCCGACGCCGGGCATGGAGATCAAGCTGGTCGACATGGACGGCAAGACCGAGGTGCGCTACAAGGGCCCCAACATTACGCCGGGCTACTGGCGCGCGCCGCAGGAAACCGCCGCGCATTTTGACGACGAAGGCTTCTTCTGCTCGGGCGATGCGGTCAAGTGGATCGACGAGACCGACATTCACCTGGGCCTGAAGTTCGATGGCCGCATCGCCGAGGACTTCAAGCTCGCCACCGGCACCTTCGTCAGCGTCGGTCCGCTGCGCACGAAGATCATCGCGGCGGGCGCTCCCTACATCCAGGACGTGGTGCTGACCGGCCTGAACCTCAAGGAGGTCGGCGCCATGGTGTTCCCGACGCCGGCGGTGCGCGCCCTGAGCGGCCTGAACAGCGACGCGGCCATGGCCGACGTGCTGGCCAGCGAACCGGTGCTCGCCCATTTCCAGAAAGTCGTCAACGAACTGGCCGCCAGCGCCACCGGCAGCGCCAACCGCGTTGCCCGCATGTGCCTGCTGGCCGAGCCACCGACCATCGACCGCGGCGAAGTCACCGACAAGGGCTCGATCAACCAGCGCGCCGTGTTGTCGCACCGCGCCGAAACCGTGGAGGCGCTGCACGCCGACACGCTGCACACCATTCTCAAACCCCAGCTCTGAAGGGACACCCATGGCTTCCAAAGGATTCTTCTCCCAGTTCGACGACGTCTGGATGCTCGACGGCGTGCGCACGCCGATGGTCGACTACTGCGGCGCACTCGGCCACATCTCGCCGACCGACCTCGGCATCAAGGCCGCGCGCGAGGCACTGGCGCGCGCCGGCGTTTCGGGCGAGCACATCGGCTCGGTCGTCACCGGCAACATGGCCCCCGGCGACTTTGACCAGTTCCTCCTGCCGCGCCACATCGGCCTGTACGCCGGTGTGCCGGTGCAGGTGCCGGCCATCATGGCGCAGCGCATCTGCGGCACGGGCTTCGAGCTGTTCCGCCAGGCCGGCGAGCATGTCCAGGGCGGCGCGGCCGAGGCCGCGCTGGTGGTGGGCACCGAGAGCATGACGCGCAACCCGATCGCGGCCTTCGATCACCGCACCGGCTTCAAGCTCGGCGCGCCGGTGGGCTTCAAGGACTACATGTGGGAGGCTCTGAAGGACCCGGCCGCCGGCATCAACATGATCCAGACGGCCGAGAACCTGGCGAAGAAATACGGCATCGGGCGCGAGCAGGTCGATGAATTTGCCTCGCAGTCGTTTGCCAGGGCCGTGGCGGCCCAGCAGTCGGGCTTTCATGCCGGCGAAATCGTGCCGGTGATCACTGAAAAGTTCGAACTGGAGGGCTACAAGCCGCGCGGCATCAAGCTGCAGGGCAAGATCGCCGAGGTGGCGCAGGACACCCACGCCCGCATCTCACCGGTGGACGTGCTGGCCAAGCTCAAGCCCGTGTACGAGGGCGGCGTGCAGACCGGCGGCAACAGCTCGGCGCTGGTCGATGCGGCCGCCGCCGCCATCGTGGCCTCGGGCAGCTACGCCAAGGCGCATGGAAAAAAGCCGCTGGCGCGCGTGGTGGCGGCTGCCGCCGTGGGCGTGCCGCCCGAGATCATGGGCATCGGCCCCGCACCGGCGATTCGCCTGCTGCTGGAGCGCACCGGCCTGAAACTGGACCAGATCGGCCGCTTCGAAATCAACGAAGCGCAGGGCGCGCAGACCATCGCTGTGGAGCGCGAACTGGGCCTGGACCGCAGCAAGCTCAACGTCAACGGCGGCGCCATCGCGCTGGGCCACCCGCTGGCGGCCACCGGCGTGCGCCTGACCCTCACCGTGGCGCGCGAGCTCAAGCGCGCCGGCCTGCGCTACGGCATTTCGTCGGCCTGCGTGGGCGGCGGCCAGGGCATGGCGCTGCTGATCGAGAATCCCGACGCTGCCTGAACCCCACCCCGACATCGAAGGAAACAGCATGAAGATTGAAGGACAAGCTGCGCTCGTGACCGGCGGCGGCTCCGGCCTCGGCGAGGCCACCGCACGCGAACTCGCCCGCCTGGGCGCCAAAGTCGCCGTGCTCGACCTGAACCTGGCCAACGCCGAGAAGGTGGCGGCCGAGATTGGCGCGGAGTTCGGTGCCGGCCGCGCCCTGGCCTGCCAGTGCGACATCACCAGCACCGACAGCCTGCAGGCCGCCATCGCCAAGGCCGCGGCGGCGCACGGACCGGCGCGCATCCTGATGAACATCGCCGGCATCGGCACCGCCAGGCGCGTGGTCGGCAAGGACGGCAGCCCCGCGCCGCTGGAGGACTTTGCCAAGGTGGTCAACGTCAACCTGATCGGCACCTACAACGCCAGCCGCCTGTTCGCCGCCGAGTGCGCCAAGCTCGCGCCGCTGGAAGACGGCGAGCGCGGCGTGATGGTGTTCACGGCCTCGGTCGCCGCCTTTGACGGCCAGGTCGGCCAGCAGGCCTACAGCGCGTCCAAGGGCGGTCTGGTCGGCATGACACTGCCCATGGCGCGCGACCTCGCGCAACACGGCATTCGTGTCTGCACGATCGCGCCCGGCCTGTTCGCCACGCCGCTGATGAAGCAGCTGCCCGAGCCCGTGCAGCAGTCGCTCGCTGCAAGCATCCCGTTCCCGCCGCGCCTGGGCAAGCCCGAGGAGTTTGCGCAGCTGGCCAGCCACATCGTCACCAACACGCACCTCAACGGCGAGGTGATCCGCCTGGACGGCGCACTGCGCATGGCGCCGCGCTGAGAGGACCGCGCGATGAGCAAGACCACGGTTTATGAAGTGAAAGTGATGTTCGGCGACTGCGACCCGGCCGGCATCGTGTTCTTCCCCAATTTCTCGAAGTGGATGGACGCGGCCTCGCTGCATTTCTTCATGGAATGCGGTGTGCCGCCCTGGCGCGAGCTGGTCAAGACCACGGGCATCATCGGCACCCCGCTGCTGGAGATCCACACCAAGTTCATGCGCCCCGCGACCTACGGCGAAACGCTGCAGGTCTACACCAGCATCGAGGAATGGCGCAACAAGGTATTCATCCAGAAGCATGTGGTCAAGCGCGGCGAGGATCTGCTGTGCGAGGGCCTGGAGACACGCGCCTTCGTGATTCGTCCGCCCGAGGATCCGCACCGCATCAAGGCCATCGCCGTGCCCGAGGACATCCGCGCCAAGTGCAGCTGAAGCGGCCGCTCCAGCTATCGGCTCCAACTCGTTTTTCGCGCCCAACCCTTTTTCAACACCGGAGACAACCACCATGACGACACGCCGCGCATTCACCCGCTCCCTCACGGGCGCAGCCGCCCTGGCCAGCCTGGGTCTGCCCCTGGCCGCCCGCGCCCAGGGCTCCATCGAACTGGCCAAGATCCTGGTCGGCTTCCCGGCCGGGGGCACCACGGACGCGCTGGCGCGCCGCCTCGCCGACAAGCTGCGCGGCGGCTACGCCAACAACGTGGTGGTGGAAAACAAGCCCGGCGCCGGCGGCCAGATCGCCGTGACCACGCTCAGGGACAGCCCGGCCGACGGCAGCGTGATGCTGCTCACGCCCTCGTCCATCCTGTCGATCTATCCCTACACCTACCCCAGGCTGCCCTACAAGCTCGAAGACGTGGCGCCTGTGTCGGTGGGCTGCTTCTTCAGCCACGGTTTCGGCGTCGGCCCGGCCGTGCCCGACAGCGTCAAGACCATCAAGGACTTCCTCGCCTGGGCCAAGGCCGACCCCGCCAAAGCCAACTACGGCTCGCCGGCCGCCGGTTCGATGCCGCACATGGTCGCGGCCCTGCTGGCCAAGATCACCAACGCCGACCTCAAGCACATTCCCTACCGTGGCTCGGCCCCCGGCATCCAGGACCTGCTGGGCGGCCAGATCTCGGCCATGTCCTCGCCGATCGGCGACTATCTGCCCTATCTCAAGAGCGGCAAGCTGCGCCTGCTCGCGGTCTCGGGCACCAAGCGCAACCCGTTCGCGCCCGACGTGCCGACCTATCGCGAGCAGGGCTACCCGATCACGGTGCGCGAGTGGTACGGCTTTTTCCTGCCGGCCAAGGCCAGCCCGCAAACGCTGCGCCGCGCGGCCGCCTACCTGCAACCGGCGCTGGCGCAGCCCGATGTGATCAGCAGCATGGCCCAGGTCGGCATGGAGATCCAGTCGTCCACGCCCGAGGCACTGTCCGGTCTGCTCAAGGCCGACGCCGAGGAATGGCGCCGCCTGATCAAGCAGATCGGCTTCTCGGCCGAATCCTGATCCGGGGGCCTGGCCCCTTGGACGGCGAGGGGCCGCGACCCGGATACCGGAGCTTGCGGCCCCTTTTCAAATCAACCATGGCTCCAGCCCTTGCCAAACGGGCTTAAGCAGCTCCCAAAGTCATAGCAAACATGAGCGCCTACCAGCCCCGCACCGATGACATGGTCTTCATCCTGTCCGAGGTTCTGCAGGCCCCGCGGCAACTGCAGGCCCTTGCGCCTTTTGCCGAGGTCGATGCTGCGCTGATGGAGCAGGTGCTGGACGAAGCGGGCAAATTCGCGGGCGAAGTCGTGGCCCCGCTGAACCGCGAGGGCGACGAAACTGGCTGCCGCTTCGACCAGGGCAGCGTCGCCACGCCCCCCGGCTTTCGCGCCGCCTACCAGGCGTTCTGGCAGGCCGGCTGGCCGGCGCTGGCCAGCGCACCCGAAGACGGCGGCCAGAGCCTGCCCGCCGTGCTGGAGGCCCTGCTCTATGAAATGCTGAGCGCCGCCAACCACGGCTGGACCATGGCGCCCGGCCTGCTGCATGGCGCCTACGAATGCCTCAAGCACCACGGCAGCGACGAACTGAAGGCGCGCTACCTGGAAAAGATCGCGACCGGCGAATGGCTGGCCACCATGTGCCTGACCGAGCCCCAGGCGGGCAGCGATCTCGGCCTCGCCCGCACGAAAGCCGTGCCGCAGCCGGACGGCAGCTACCGCCTCTCAGGCACCAAGATCTTCATCTCCGGCGGCGAGCACGACCTGAGCGACAACATCGTGCACCTGGTGCTGGCGCGCCTGCCCGATGCGCCACCCGGCCCGAAAGGCCTGTCGTTGTTCCTCTGCCCGAAGTTCTACCCGGACGGCTCGCGCAGCGCGGTGCACTGCGAGCGCATCGAGGAAAAAATGGGCCTGCACGGCAGCGCCACCTGCGTGATGCGCTTCGACGCGGCCACGGGCTGGATCGTCGGCGAGCCGGGTCGCGGCCTGAACGCGATGTTCGTGATGATGAATGCCGCGCGTCTGCATGTGGCATTGCAGGGCATCGGCCTGCTGGACGCGGCCTGGCAGAAGGCCGACGCCTACGCCCGGGAGCGCCGCCAGATGCGCGCGCCCGGCCGTGGGAAAACCGCCGAGCAGGCCGACCTCATTGCTGAACACCCCGCGATGCGCCGCATCCTCGACACCCAGCGTGCCTGGATCGACGGTGGCCGCGTGCTGGCCTATCGCACGGCGCTGGAGCTGGACATGGCCAAACACCATCCCGACGCCCGGCGACGCGAAGCCGCGCAGACCTGGTGCAGCCTGGTCACGCCGGTGCTCAAGGCGGCGTTTACGCACCAGGCCTTCCATGGCGCGAGCGAGTGCCTGCAGGTGTTCGGCGGCCACGGCTACGTGCGCGAATGGGGCATCGAGCAGATCGTGCGCGATTCGCGCGTCGCCATGATCTACGAAGGCACGAACGAAATCCAGGCCATCGACCTGCTGGTGCGCAAGGTGCTGGCCGATGGTGGTCAGGGTTTGTCGGCCCTGCTGGATGAACTGAAGCAGGACCTGCGCGCGCAGGACGGGGCCGTGCGCCAACGCTTCGAGCGGCTGCACGGGCTGAGCCGGGCGCTGGCCCAGGCCGCGCCGGACGATGCCACCCTGCCCTACTGGGTCGCGGACGATTACCTGCGCACCGTCGCGCTGGCCCTGCTGGGCTGGGCCTGGGCACGCATCGAGACCTGCCTGGACGCGGCAACACCGGAGCTGGCCACACGCTGGCAGGCGCCGGCGCAAGCCCTGCGTCGCTGGGTGCTGCCCGAGTTCGACATGCGCCTGCAGATCGTGCAAACGCGCTTGCAGGGCGGCCGTCAAGCGGCCTGAACCACCAACCCAGCGGAGCACATCCGAGATGACACCACCACGCCCCATCGCGCTCGCCGCGATCACCCTGCTGGCCCTGGCCGGCTGCGCCACCGCACCCATGACCTCACCCGGCACGGTGTCTGCGAAAACTGCCGCCGGCGCCCAAGCCGCCATCGGGTGCGACGTCCTGACCGCGCGCTTTGCCTTTCCCCGAACCCGGCTGGTCTCGACCGAACGCATCGCGGCGGGCCAGCTCCGCTTACCCGGCATCGCGCAGGCCATGCCCGAGCACTGCGTGGTCAAAGGACTGATGAACGAGCGCACCAGCCCGGTGGACGGCAAGGCCTACGCGATCGGCTTCGAGATGCGCCTGCCCACGGCCTGGAACGGCCGCTTCTTCTACCAGGCCAACGGCGGGCTCGATGGTTTCCAGACGCCGGCTTATGGCGACATCCTGGGCGGCGTCCCCACCAGCAACGGCCTGCTCAAGGGCTTTGCCGTCATCAGTTCGGACGCGGGGCATGCGTTCGATCGCAGCTCACCCATCGGGGGCGCGAGCTTCGGGCTCGATCCGCAGGCCAGGCTGGACTATGGCTACAACGCAGTGGCACAGCTCACCCCCATGGCCAAGTCGCTGGTCCAGACCTATTACGGCAAGCGACCCGACAAGTCCTACCTGGTCGGCACCTCCAACGGTGGACGCCACGGTTTTGTCGCGGCTTCGCGGCTGCCGCAGGAGTACGATGGCATCCTTGTCAGCACGCCGGGCTACAACCTGCCGCGCGCGGCCGTGGCGCAGGTCTGGGGTGCACAGCAATTCGCGGGCGTTGCGCACACCAACCCCGCGACCGGCCGACCCGACCTGGCCACCGCCTTCACGCCGGCCGACCTCGCGCTGGTGGCACGCAAGGTCCTGGAACGCTGCGACGCGCTCGACGGCCTGGCCGACGGCATCGTGGCCGACCTGCAGGGCTGCCAGAGCGCATTCCGCATCGAGCGCGATGTGCCAGCCTGCACCGCCGGTGCCGCGCCTGCTTCCGCGTCGAATGGCCAATGCCTGAGCGGCGCGCAAAAGGCCACTCTCGAGAAGGCATTTGCCGGCCCCAGGGACCGGTCCGGCGCTCCTGTTTACACCGGCCTGCCCTGGGACCCGGGCATTGCAGGCCGCGACTGGGCCGCGTGGAAGTTCGTCAACAGCGTGGGCCCGCGCGACGCCATTGCGCTGGCCTTCGTATTCAGCACGCCGCCCGCCTCGCCCGCCATGATCAGCGGGCAGGGCAACTCGCTGATCGACTACGCCCTGCAGTTCAGCCTCGACAACGATGTGCCCCGGCTGTCGGCCACCCACGGCCCCTACCAGGAATCGGCGATGAGCTTCATGACGCCGCCGGATGCGACGATGCGCCAATTCGTGGCGCGCGGCGGCAAGCTGCTGGTGTTCCACGGCACGGCCGACCCGGTGTTCTCCGTGCTCGACACGATCCGCTGGCACGAGGGGTTCCGCGCCGCGCACGGCAGCGCGGCCGACCGGCATGCCCGGCTGTTCCTGGTCCCCGGCATGAACCACAGCCGCGGCGGCCCGGCCACAGACCAGATGGACATGGTCGACACCCTGATCCGCTGGGTCGAGCAGGGCCAGCCGCCCGATTCGGTCGTCGCGAGCGCACGCGGCCCGGGCTCGGCCGTGCCCAATCCCGAGGTGCCGGCCAGCTGGAGCCCCACGCGCACCCGCTTGCTGTGCCCCTACCCCCGGATCGCCCGCTACAAAGCCCATGGCGACCCGGAAACCGCTGGCAGCTTTGCCTGCGCAGCTCCCGCACATCAACCCCGGCGCCCCTGAGGGAAAATAAGGCTGGCCCAGCCCGTTTGTGTGTGTTGACACCGTGCACGGTTGCAGCAGTCGCGGCTTGCAGTAGGCATATGCGTGTACAAACGGGTCTGGATCGGCATCATCATTCGTCGTCCCCACGATGGCAACCAAAGAATCGGCTTCTTTCGTCACAGAGATCGACACCAGCTACCTGGAATCCCTGATCGGCTACAACGCGCGGCGCGCGGCGCTGGCCATCATCGGCGTGTTCCTGGAGCGCATGGCGGTGTATGACCTGCGGCCGGTCGACTTCTCGGTGCTTTCGCTGATCACCCACAACCCCGGCATCACCTCGCGGCAGTTGTGCGCCGCCCTGAGCATGCTGCCGCCCAACCTGGTCGGCATGATCAACGCCCTGGAAAAGCGCGAACTGATCGCGCGCCGCCCGCACCCCCACGACGGCCGGGCCATGGGCCTGCATCTGACCGCCTCGGGGCAGAAGCTCATGCGCGAGGCCGAGCAAACCGCGGCCGAGCTCGAAACCGACGCCACCTCGCGGCTCACAGCGAGCGAGCGCAGGACCCTGATGCGCCTGCTGCAGAAGATCTACCTCTGACCGCCTGAAATGAGGCCTTGGGCCATAAGCCCATGAATTCAGGGCGTTGGCAGCTATGAAACTTGTAGCAACGCAAAAACTGCGCTATAGTCGCAGCGCTATTGTTTGTGTAGCACAACAGGCCCGCGCTGCCGCCGCCATAACTGCCCAGAGGAGAACACCGAATGAGTTCCAAGGAAAACACCGCCGTCAACCAGCTGCTTGCCCTGCTGGAGGCCCGCTACGCCCTGCGCGTGCTGTGGGCCCTGAAAGACGGCCATTCCCAGACTTTCCGCCTGCTGCAGGACAGCGTCGGGGGGATCACCCCCAACACGCTGAACACCCGCATCAAGGAACTGCGTGAGGCCGGGCTGGTGAGCCACGGCAGCGACGGCTACAGCGTCACGCCGTCGGGCGCCGACCTGCTCAAGCGCCTGTCGGACCTGCAGGCCTTCGCCGGCAAATGGGTGATTGGCCAGGCCAAGAAAAAGCAGGCCGCGTGAGCCCGGCCCGCTAGGACAGGCGCCGCCTGTCCCTTTCTTTTGGCGGCGGGGCAGCGGGGGCCTGCTGGCATAATTGACGGTTCTTTGAGCGCCCCCAGCCCCGCCGCTTTGCGTCAGGCCCCGGGGCGAGCAACAAAACCAGGGGCGGCCCGGCATTTTCCTGAGAAGCCCAGCCCTCATGCATCGGGCGCAAGCCGCTACAAATTCAATAGCACACCAGCCAAGGACTCATCATGACGACCACCCCCTCCGGCCTCCAGTACGAAGACACCGTCGTGGGCGACGGCGCGCAGGCCCAGGCCGGCCACAACGTGACCGTGCACTACACCGGCTGGCTCTACAACAACGGCGCGCAAGGCGCCAAGTTCGACTCCAGCAAGGATCGCAACGACCCGTTCGTGTTCTCCCTGGGCGCCGGCATGGTCATCCGGGGCTGGGACGAAGGCGTGGCCGGCATGAAGGTCGGCGGCAAGCGCACGCTGATCATCCCGCCGGAGCTCGGCTACGGCGCCCGCGGCGCCGGCGGTGTGATTCCGCCCAATGCCACGCTGAAGTTCGACGTTGAATTGCTGGCCACGGCCGCATAAGAGTGCACCCGGCCCACGCCGGCCGCCTCATCCCCCACGGTCGATCGAGAACGCCGGCAAAGCGCAAGCCTCCGCAGGCAAAGCCCCCGCCTCCAACACGGCTTGCAGGCCACGGCAGCCGCTTTGGCCTTGATCTTCAACCCTGCCGCGCTGGCGCCCTGACCCCGGGCCCGCAGGGCGAAGGCCGGCCCCATGCCCCTTGAAATCAGGATGGCGGCCCCCAAATCTGTGCGCGAACCCCCATTCACCTTGTTCGATAGACATGTCCGAAACTCAAAAACCCGATGAAAATCAAGCAGTTAATGGCTCGGTGACGCCCGAGGAAGTGGAGGCGGCGCTGGCCGCTGCGCCTGCCGCCGATCCGCTGGCCGAAGCCCAGGCCCGCGTGGCTGAGCTGGAGGCCAAGGCGGCCGAGCTGGCCGACCAGTTCCTGCGCGCCAAGGCCGAGGCCGAGAACGCCCGCCGCCGCGCCGAGGAAGAAATCTCCAAGGCCCGCAAGTTCGCGGTCGAAGGCTTTGCCGAGAGCCTGCTGCCCGTGACCGACAGCCTGGAAGCCGGTCTGGCGATCAAGGAAGCCACGCCCGAACAGATCCGCGAAGGGGCCGAGGCCACGCTGCGCCAGCTCAAGAGCGCGCTGGAGCGCAACAAGGTGATCGAAATCAACCCCGCTGCGGGCCACAAGTTCGATCCGCACCAGCACCAGGCCATCAGCATGGTGCCGGCCGACCAGGAAGCCAACACCGTGGTGGGCGTGCTGCAAAAGGGCTATCTGATCGCCGAGCGCGTGCTGCGTCCGGCCCTGGTGACGGTGGCCGCGCCCAAATAAAAGACTTGAACTTTCCAAAGTTATCCACAAGTCAGAACTATCTGAATCTGTAAAAAATCGACGGAGTAAATCATGGGAAAAATCATTGGCATCGACCTGGGCACGACCAACAGCTGCGTGGCCATCATGGAAGGCAACAACACGCGGGTGATCGAAAACTCTGAAGGCGCGCGCACCACGCCGTCGATCGTGGCCTACCAGGAAGACGGCGAAGTGCTGGTCGGCGCCTCGGCCAAGCGCCAGGCCGTCACCAATCCCAAGAACACGCTGTACGCCGTCAAGCGTCTGATCGGCCGCAAGTTCGAGGAAAAAGAGGTCCAGAAGGACATCGACCTCATGCCCTTCACCATCAGCAAGGCCGACAACGGCGATGCCTGGGTCGAAGTGCGCGGCAAGAAAATGGCGCCGCCGCAGGTCAGCGCCGACGTGCTGCGTAAGATGAAGAAGACCGCCGAGGACTACCTGGGCGAGCCGGTCACCGAAGCCGTGATCACCGTGCCGGCCTATTTCAACGACAGCCAGCGCCAGGCCACCAAGGACGCCGGCCGCATCGCCGGCCTGGACGTCAAGCGCATCATCAACGAGCCGACCGCTGCCGCGCTGGCCTTCGGCCTGGACAAGCAGGAAAAGGGCGACCGCAAGATCGCCGTGTACGACCTGGGCGGCGGCACTTTCGACATCTCCATCATCGAGATCGCCGACGTCGATGGCGAGAAGCAGTTCGAGGTGCTGTCCACCAACGGCGACACCTTCCTGGGCGGCGAAGACTTCGACCAGCGCATCATCGACTACATCATTGCCGAGTTCAAAAAAGAGCAGGGCGTGGACCTGAGCAAGGACGTGCTGGCCCTGCAGCGCCTCAAAGAAGCTGCCGAGAAGGCCAAGATCGAGCTGTCCAACAGCGCGCAGACCGACATCAACCTGCCCTACATCACGGCCGATGCCTCGGGCCCCAGGCACCTGAACATCAAGCTGTCCCGCGCCAAGCTCGAAGCCCTGGTCGAAGAGCTGCTCGAGCGCACGATTGCGCCCTGCCGCACCGCGATCAAGGATGCGGGCGTGAGCGTGAGCGACATCCACGACGTGATCCTGGTCGGCGGCCAGACCCGCATGCCCAAGGTGCAGGAAATGGTCAAGGAGCTGTTCGGCAAGGAGCCGCGCAAGGACGTGAACCCCGATGAAGCGGTCGCCGTGGGCGCCGCGATCCAGGGCCAGGTCCTGTCGGGCGACCGCAAGGACGTGCTGCTGCTGGACGTGACGCCGCTGTCCCTGGGCATCGAGACCATGGGCGGCGTGATGACCAAGATGATCAGCAAGAACACGACCATCCCGACCAAGTTCGCGCAGACCTTCTCCACCGCCGAGGACAACCAGCCGGCCGTGACCATCAAGGTGTTCCAGGGCGAGCGCGAAATGGCGGCGGGCAACAAGCTGCTGGGCGAGTTCAACCTCGAAGGCATTCCGCCGGCCGCGCGCGGCACGCCGCAGATCGAGGTGTCGTTCGACATCGACGCCAACGGCATCCTGCATGTGGGCGCCAAGGACAAGGGCACGGGCAAGGAAAACAAGATCACCATCAAGGCCAACTCGGGCCTGTCCGAGGAGGAAATCCAGAAGATGGTCAAGGACGCCGAGCTCCATGCCGCCGAAGACCACAAGAAATTCGAGCTGGTGCAGGCCCGCAACCAGGCCGAGGCCATGGTCCACAGCGTGAGGAAGAGCCTGACCGAATACGGCGACAAGCTCGAGGCCGGCGAGAAGGAAAAGATCGAGGCCGCGATCAAGGACGTGGAAGAAGCCATCAAGGGCGAGGACAAGGCCGCGATCGAGGCCAAGAATGAGGCGCTGATGACAGCGAGCCAGAAGCTCGGCGAGAAGATGTACGCCGACATGCAGGCGGCCCAAGCGGCAGCGGGTGCGGCCGCCGGTGGCACCGAGGGCGCACAAGCTTCGGCCAAGCCGGCCGACGACAACGTGGTCGATGCCGAGGTGAAGGAAGTGAAGAAAGGTTGAGTGTTCAGCGTTTAGCGTTTAGCGTGAGGAACTACCGTGACCTGGTTGCCTGGCAAGTTGGCTTTCAGCTTGCCAGGCGCATCTATGAACTGACGGATTCGTTCCCGAAAACTGAGGAGTTCGGTTTGAAGGCGCAGATTCGGCGCTCGGTGGTTTCAATCCCGTCCAATTTGGCGGAAGGGGCCGGACGCTCTACCCGCAAGGACTTCGCGCACTTCGTCACCCTTGCGCGCGGCTCCCTCAACGAACTCGAAACACAACTGTTGCTAGCAAAGGAGTTGGGATACTGCGGATTTGAAAGCGATGTGCAGCAGCAGGTCGAGCGCCTCTTCGGGCTGCTCAACGGACTGCGAAACTCGCTCAACGCCGAACGCTCAACGCTCAACCCAAATGGCTAAGAGAGACTATTACGAAACGCTGGGGGTCCCCAAGAACGCCAGCGAGGACGAGATCAAGAAGGCTTATCGCAAGCTCGCGATGAAGTACCACCCTGACCGCAATCAGGGCGACAGCACCAAGGACTCCGAAGCGAAGTTCAAGGACGCCAAGGAAGCCTACGAGATGCTCAGCGACCCGCAAAAGCGCGCCGCTTACGACCAATACGGCCACGCGGGCGTGGACCCGAACATGCGCGGCGGGCCGGGCGCCGAAGGCTTTGGCGGCTTTGCCGAGGCCTTTGGAGATATCTTCGGCGACATCTTCGGCGGCCAGCGTGGCGGCCAGCGCGGCGGGCGCCAGGTGTACCGCGGCGCGGATCTGAGCTACGCGATGGAGATCACGCTGGAAGAAGCCGCGCACGGCAAGGATGCGCAAATCCGCATTCCCACCTGGGACGCCTGCGGCACCTGCCACGGCAGCGGCGCCAAGCCCGGCACCCATGCCAAGACCTGCCCCACCTGCAACGGCGCGGGCGCGGTGCAGATGCGCCAGGGCTTTTTCAGCGTGCAGCAGACCTGCCCGCACTGCCACGGCGCGGGCAAGATCATTCCCGAGCCCTGCATCACCTGCCATGGCCAGGGCAGGGTCAAGAAGCAGAAGACGCTGGAGGTCAAGATCCCCGCCGGCATCGACGACGGCATGCGCATCCGCAGCGCGGGCAATGGCGAACCGGGCACCAATGGCGGGCCGCCCGGCGACCTCTACATTGAAATCCGCCTGAAGAAACACGACATCTTCGAGCGCGACGGCGACGACCTGCATTGCGCCGTGCCCATCAGCTTCACGACCGCGGCGCTGGGCGGCGAGATCGACGTGCCGACGCTGGCCGGCAAGGCCGCGATCGACATTCCAGAGGGCACGCAGGCCGGCAAGCAGTTTCGTCTGCGCGGCAAGGGCATCAAGGGCGTGCGCTCCAGCTACCCCGGCGACCTGTACTGCCACATCAGCGTGGAAACGCCGGTCAAGCTCACCGAGCACCAGCGCAAGCTGCTCAAGGAGCTGGACGAATCGCTGAAAAAAGGCGGATCCAAACACCTGCCCAGCGAAGAGGGCTGGGCTGACAAGCTGCGCAGCCTCTTCAGCTGAGCCGCGGCCCCGGCCCCTGAGGTGACCCCGCGCCAGGACGTGCCGAAGCGGGTCAGGGGGCGGCCCGCCGCGCGGCCTTGCGGTCCGAGCCGACGTAGCGCTTGAAGGTGTCAATGCCTTCGAAGCACTCGGCCATCAGGTCGATGAAGGCGCGCAGCTTGCGCCCCAAGTAGCGCTGCTTCTGGTAGGCGCAGTAGATGCGCGTGGGCTCGGGCTGCCAGCCCGGCAGCACGGGCTTGAGCGCGCCGGTGTCGACTTCGGGGCGCGTGAAAAAGTCAGGCAGCAGCGCAATACCCAGGCCCTCGATGCACAGGGTCTTCATGGTCCAGTAGTCGTTGGTCGCGACGACCAGGTCGGGCCGCAGCACGCAGGGATCGTTGCGCGACTGCAAGCGGTACTCCACGTCCTTTCCGACTTCCGTGAGCACGATGGCCTTGTGCTGCGCCAGCGCCTGCGGTGTGGCGGGCACGCCCCGGCTGAATCTACGCAGGAGTTGCTGTGCCCTGCAGCGCTCGCTGCAGTTGCAGATCCTCGGTGCTGTCCATGTCCGTGATCTGGAGACTGTTTTCAACCGTACCCAAGTGAGCCTTGAGCAAAGCCAGCGCTTTTTCCAGCGAGCGTGATTCGATCAGGTTGACGAACTCTTCGTGCTCGTCTTGCAGGCATCCGACATGCCGGTCGTAGTCATGCTTGTACAGCAGCAGGATGAGCGCGATCCGTGCGTGCAGGTGCTCCAGCGTTTCTGCGAGCAAGTCATTCCCGGCGACCCGCGCCATGAGCGCATGAAACCCCGCACCTAGCTTGCGCACGGCGTCCCAATCTCCGGCCGTGAGTGCGGCGCGCTCTCGCTTGACATGGGCGCGCAGCTTGGCAATGTCCTTTTTTGATGCTCGTTCGACCAAGGTCAGCGTCACATGGGACTCGAGTGCGATGCGCAGATCGAATACCTCCCGCGCCTCCTTGGCGGTTGGCTTGGCGACTGAGGCGATTTTCCCGGGTGACAGGTCGACCAAGCCATCTTTGGACAGTCGTTGCAGGGCCTGGCGCACAACAGTTCGGCTGACGCCATACAAGCGCCCGAGGCTCACCTCCCTGAGTTGAGTGCCAGGCAGCAGACGGTGCGACAGGATGGCATTGCTGATGCTGTTGACGATTTCTTCTGTTTTGCTGGACATCGGAATTTGCCTGGAGGCGACAAACGCTGCCCAGCGGCGGTTGCCGGGAGCGCGGGTTAGCACTGAGTTGAATTTTCGCAGAAACCGCTTGCATCTGCATTCCTTATTGGTGTACTCTTTCAGTATACCGATTCAATGTACCGCAACCTGCCCGGCCCTTCTTCGCGATGCCAGGGCGTTTTTAGGAGAAAGCTCGTGTCCAACCGTGAACTGCGCAAAGCCCTCGCCGCGATGCTGACCGGCGTTTTACTTGTCGGCTCAGCCGTCGCCGCCGATCCCTTGTCCATTGCATTCCTGTACCAAAGCCCGGTCGACGAGGTCGGCTGGGTGGCCCAGCACGAGGCGGCACGCAAGCAACTCGAGAAGGAGTTCGGGCCGCGGATCAAGACGCATCTCATTGCGAACGTCAAGGTCGGGCCGGATGGCGGCCGCGTCATGCGTGACCTGGTCGACAACAAGAATGGCCTGCTCGTACTGGGCAGCTTCGGCTACATGGATGAGGGCTTGAAGCTGGCCGCAGAGACGCCCAAGGTCAATTTCGTCCACGCCAGCGGCTTCAAGCAGGGCCCCAACTTCGGCACCTACAACGCCCGCTGGTACGAGGGCGCCTATGTGGCCGGCGTCGTCGCCGGCAAGATGACCAAGTCCAATTCGCTTGGCTTCGTCGGCGCGGTGCCGATCCCCGACGTGGTCTCCACCATCAATGCATTTGCCGTCGGCGCGCGCCGCGTCAACCCCGCCGCCACGGTCAAGGTCATCTGGGTCAACGAGTGGTACAACCCCGGCCGTGAGCGCGAGGCCGCCCAGGCGCTGGTTGGCCAGGGCGTCGACGTGCTGGGGTCGGCCTTCCAGGACGCCCCCGCTGTCGTGCAGTACGCCGAGTCCAAAGGCGTCTGGACGATCGGCATGTTCTCCGACGTCTCCCGCTACGCCCCCACCAAGCTGTTGACGTCGATCACCCATGACTGGACACCCTACCTGCGGCAGGTGGTCAACGACACGCTTGCCGGCACCTTCAAAGGGGCGCCCTATCTGGCCAGCCTCAAGGACAAGGGTGTGGGCCTCACGCCGTGGAACAAGGCCGTTCCGGCATCGGTGGTGGAACTTGCCAAGCGCGCCGAAGCTGACATCGCGGCAGGTCGGTTGCATCCATTCGCCGGGCCGCTCAAGGACTCTACGGGCAAACAACGTGCAGCCGGTGGTGCGGCACTGTCGGACCAAGAGATTGCGGGCATGAACTGGTTTGTCGAAGGCCTTCAGGGCTCGGTGCCGCGCTGAGGATCGGACATGCAACTACACAACGAATCTCGCAGCGTGTTCGCCGCCAACGGCTGGTTTCCGGTCGAACTCTCGCGGCGCGTGCCACAGGGCGAGGTGGTGCAGTCCACGCTGCACGGCCAGGAACTGGCGCTGTGGCGCTCGGTCGCCGGCACGGTGCAGGCCTGGGAGAACCGTTGCCCGCACCGCAGCGTTCGCCTGACGCTCGGCTTCGTGGCCGACGATCAGCTGGTCTGCCGCTACCACGGCTGGCGCTACGGCAGCGACGGGCGCTGCACCGGCGTGCCGTCCACCCCTGCGCTCGCGCCGCCGCCGGCCGCCTGCGTGCGGGCCTACATGTGCCGCGAGACGGACGGCGTGGTCTGGGCGAGCCTGGCGCTCGCACCGCGCGGCTATCCGCCTGGGCTGCCGGGCCTCGCCGCCTGCCGCAGCTTCACGCTCGACACCGCGGCCGACCGGTTCGCCGACGCACTCGGTGCAGCGGGTTTCGAGTCCGGCGGCCACCCGGCCGTGTGGCAGGAACCGAGCGGCGATACCGAGGCCGCGACGCTGCTGCTGCAGCCGATGGATGCGCACACCACCGGCGTGCACCTCTTCGTCGCGGCCCCACTTCCTGCCGCGCGCCGACTGGCCGCCGCCCAGCGCATGAAGGCGCTTTTCGCCAAGGAGCTTTCGCATGCTTGAAGACAAGGACACCACAGTCATCGATCGCCCGGTCGATCCGGCGATTGCCAACGACTGGTTCGCCATCGGCCAGAGCAGCGACGCCGCACCCGGGCAGACGCTGCGCCGTCGCCTGATGCAGCGAGACATTGAAGTCTGTCGCGATGGTTCAGGCACGCTTGCCGCACGTGTCGTCGACGTCGATGCAGCCCCCTGCGCGGCGCGCGACCACTGCGGCTGCATCTTCGTCTGTCTGGGCGCCGCGCCCAAGCCGCTGTTCGCACTGCCCGACTTCGACACGCCGGGCCGCCGCTTCGTCTACATGGGTGCCATCGGTGTCCACACCGGCGGACTGCGGGTGGTCGAGAACTTCCTCGACATGGCGCACTTCCCCTTCGTCCATTCGCACATCCTCGGCACCGAGGAAGCGACCGAAGTGCGCGAATACGAAGTCGAGCTCGACGAGCGCCAGGAACTCTGGGCACGCGGCTGCAAGTTCGTGCAGCCGATGGCCTCGGCTGCGTCCGAGGGGCAGGCAGACATAGACTATGTGTACCGCGTTGTCAATCCGTTCTCGCCGCTGCTCTACAAGGCGCCGGCGGGCCACGCAGGCCACACCGACATCATCTTCCTGTTCGTGCAGCCGACCGAAGAGGACGACTGCACGGTGCACTTCGCGATCTCGCTGTTCGACGACACCCACAGCGCCGGCGAGATCACGGCTTTCCAGCAGACCATCCTGGGCCAGGACAAGCCGATTCTCGAGAGCCACGTCTATAAGCGCCTGCCGCTGGACGCGCGCATCGAGGTGCCTTCGCGCGCCGACGCGGGTTCGAGCGCCTACCGCCGCTGGCTGCGCCAGATCGGCCTGCGCTGGGGCGTCGAGCCGATGGCCGCCGCCGCGCCGGCACCGTTGATGGTCGAGGTCGCCGACAAGCGCAGCGTGGCCGACGGCGTGGCGGCCTTCACGCTGCGCTCGCCAGTGGGTGGCCCGCTGCCGCCGATGACACCCGGCGCCCACCTCGACGTGCACCTGCCCGGCGGGCTGATCCGCCAATACTCGCTGTGCGACGGGCCGGCCGACGACGGCTGCTACACGATCGCCGTCAAGCGCGAAGCCGCCTCGCGCGGCGGCTCGGCCGCGATGCACGACGTGGTGCAACCGGGCGACCTGCTGCACATCAGCCTGCCCAAGAACAACTTCGCGCTCGACAGGTCGGCCAAACGCAGCCTGCTCATTGCGGGCGGCATCGGCATTACGCCGCTGCTGTCGATGGCGCGCCACCTCGCGGCGCGTGGCGACGATTTCCACCTGCACTACTTCTGCCGCTCGGCCGCGCATGCAGCCTTTCGCACCGAACTCGACGACGAGCTCGCCGGCCGCTGGACGCTGCACGCTGGGTTCTCGCCCGAGGCCACGCGCGACACCGTCGAGCGCCTGCTCGGGAGCGGCGATGCCGCCACCCACAGCTACACCTGCGGGCCGTTGCCGCTGATGCAACTCGTCGAGTCCGCGGGCGCCGCCGCGGGCTGGCCGCGCAAGCGTCTGCACTTCGAGTACTTCAAGCTCGCAGGCCCCGTGGAGGCCGGCGGCATGCCCTTCGAACTGACGCTGGCGCGCAGCGGCCGCACGGTACAGGTGCCGGCCGACCTCAGCATCGTCGACGTGCTGCGCTCGATCGACGTGGCGATCGACACCAACTGCGAACAGGGCGTGTGCGGCACCTGTCTATGCACCGTGATCGACGGCAGCCCCGAGCACCGCGACCAGTACCTGAGCGCCGGGGAGAAGGCCACCAACATGCAGATGTTGCCTTGCGTCTCGCGCTCGCGGTCGCAGACGCTGGTACTCGATCTCTGAGCCGCACGCCATGATCAAACTTTACAACGACGAACTCTCGGGCAACTGCTACAAGCTGCGCCTGTTCATGGGCCTGCTCGAGCTGCCGTATGAGCGCGTGCCGGTCAATTTCCATCCCGGCCGCGAACACAAGAGCGAAGCCTTCCTGAAGATCAACCCTCTCGGCCAGCTACCCGCGATCGATGACGAAGGCTATGTGCTGCGCGACGCCCAGGCCATCCTCGTCTACCTCGCGACCCGGTACGACCGCACGCAGTGCTGGTTTCCCGCCGATGCGCCAACGCGCGGGCGCGTCGCGCTCTGGCTCACCGTGGCCGAGGACATCACGCGCAGCGCCTCGGCCGCGCGGCTGCACGACGCCTTCGGCTACCCCTTCGACGTCGACGCCTGCCGCAGCGCCGCGCACAAGCTGTTTGCGCACATCGAGGATCACCTGGCCGACGGCGAGATTGAAGGCTGCGAGTGGCTGGCCGGCAATGCGCCCACGATCGCCGACATCGCCTGCTTTCCGTACATTGCCCTGGCCCCCGAAGGCGGCATCGCGCTCGACCGGTACCCCGCGCTGCGGCGCTGGATCGCTCGCATGAAGGCGCTGCCGCACTTCATCGGCATGCCGGGCATCTTCGCCGCGGGCATCGACCCGGAGCCGTTTTAAGCTCGAAGACTGCAGCTTGCCGCCGCACTCCCCTTCCAAAGGACCATCGAAAATGAAAACCAAAGCTGCCGTCGCCTGCAAATCCGGCGCCCCCCTGAGGATCGAAACCGTGGACCTGCAGGGCCCGAGGTTTGGCGAAGTGCTGGTCGAGATCAAGGCCACCGGCATCTGCCACACCGACTACTACACGCTGTCGGGCGCCGACCCGGAAGGCATCTTTCCGGCCATCCTGGGCCATGAAGGCGCCGGCATTGTGGTCGATGTCGGCCCGGGCGTGACCACACTCAAGAAGGGCGACCATGTCATTCCGCTCTACACGCCCGAATGCCGCCAGTGCAAGTTCTGCCTGTCGCGCAAGACCAATCTGTGCCAGCTGATCCGCGGCACCCAGGGCAAGGGCCTGATG
>Ga0187892_10002772_pt1 | contig 33861 bp, 24 predicted proteins | sample MA1701073metaG_FD_139345 | JGI IMG/M metagenome (GOLD analysis project Ga0187892, IMG submission 139345) | Bio-ooze microbial communities from a basaltic lava cave in the Kipuka Kanohina Cave System on the Island of Hawaii, USA - MA170107-3 metaG ... | reverse complement strand
CTCCCGGCTACTGCCCACAGCGGCGGTTTCCCGATTCCAGATGAACCGATGGAGGAACGTCCCCATCCGGTTCCAGGTGTCGATCCACCGGCTGTGCAGCATGGACTCGTGCAAGTCATCCGGAATCACGATGAGCTCGTAATAGATGTTCCGGGCCCGCAGGAGCTGGACCAGCCCCACCGTCTGGGAGAACGCCACGTTGCGGTCGTCGTCCCCGTGAACCAGAAATACCGGCGACTTCCAGGTGTCGATCGCCGAGATCGCGGACGACCGGTAACTCAGACTGGTCGAGTCCAGCGAATTGCCGTACAGGTGAACGCCGGCCAGATCCACCCCTGCCTTGAACAGATCCGAATTCCGCGCCAGGGCCTGTGAGGTCAGCAGACCGCCGTACGACAGTCCCCAGATGCCGATGCGATTCGGGTCCACGTCGGGACGGGATTGCAGGTACTTGCCGCCGGCCAGCACGTCCAGGTACTCGGCGTTCCCGCGGGCATTCGTGTTGGGCGCGGTCCGGAACGTTCTCCCGTAACCGATCCCGAGCCGGTAGTTGACCGAGAGCACCACGTAGCCCTGGCTCGCCAGCCACTGATTGATCGCGTACGCCCAGTGATAGAACTGCATGTAGTGATACCCGGGCAGCATCTGTCGCGCCGGGCCGCCGTGCACGAAGACGATCGCGGGACGCTTTTCGCCCGGTTTGAGATCGGCCGGCAGGAAGAGCTGGTTGGGAACCTCGAGCCCGTCGGATGCTTTGGTCTTCACGATCTCCGGCTTGACGTGCGCGGCGACCGGAAAGTCCTTCGGCAGGGTCGGGTAAATCACCCTGGTTGCACCGGACCCCGCCGGGACCAGGCCCACTGAGGCCGGCTGCGCGACATTGAAATACAGGACCGCCACGCGCGTCCCGGAGGCCAGCGGCTGCGGAGAGGTTTCGATCCCATCGTCGGTCGAGACCTGCTTCGGCTCGCCGCCGGCCACCGGAACCACCCAGATGTGCCGCTTTTCGATGTCGTTGGCGTTGGTCGAGTAATAGAGCAGCGTACCATCCGCCGAGAGGGCCGCCGAGGTCGCATCCTCGATCAGTCCATTGGTGGTGGTGAGCATGATCGGCTTTGGCGACGGCGCTGTCGTACTGATCGCGTAGTAGCGATCCCACTCATCACCCGCAGCGTTGATCGGGAAGACCAGGTGGTCCTTGCCCCACATCATCCGGTTGATCGCCACGAACACCCGGTCGTTCGGCTGATTGTGCCACACCTCCCGGGCGTCCCCGCAGCCGCCGTCCGCATCACGGAGGCGGGCTTCGGTGGTCGTACAGTTGGTGACATCCGCCATCATCACTGCGAGGGTGTAGCCGCCCTGGAAAGTGGGCCGATACAAACCGGGCGACCGGCGCGTGGTGTCCGGTGCGGCCTGAGCACCACCGCCACCGCCACCGCCAAAGCCGCCCGCGCAGCCCGGCCGCGCACCCCCCCCCGGGGCCGCCGGGCCGGGCGGGTTCCCGATCCCACCGGTGCCGGCTTGCGATTGCTGCCCAAACGCCGCCCCTGGGCAGCGAATGAACGCGATGTGTTTCCCATCCGGTGACCAGGTAGGGACCACGTCGAAATCCACGCTGGGCGACACGAAATCGACTCGGCGGCTCCGCGTGTCATAGATGCCGATGAAGCTGTGGTCGGTCCGGTTGCTCACGAAGGCAATGCGGCGGCCGTCGGGCGACCAGCGCGGGCTGCTCTGGGTTCCCCAGGCCTTGATGAGCGGCTTGAGGCCTCGGTCGATCGAATCGGGAGCCGGAGCGGCCGTCGTCGGGGCGCGATAGATCTGGCCGTCCCGGAGATAAAGAACAAAGCGGCCGTCGGGAGAAAGCTCGGGCGCGGCGCCCGCCACCACTCGCCACGCGCCGGAGCCGTCGGTGCGCGCGGCCCAGATCGCCCGATCACCCCCGGCAGGATCATGCGAGGGATTCGCGATCCAGCCGACCCGATTGGGAGCCGAGCCGCGCACGAAAACGGCAATCCTCCCATCGTCGGACAGGCTCACATCGCTCACATCGATGCCGTCATCGGCGAGGAACCGGGTGAGCCGCACCGGATTCCACGACGGCGCGGCCGCGGTGTACACGTTGCGCAGCCCGCGATCGTAGGTTGCCCAGGCAACTCGGTCCGCCCCTCGCGCCGCGGTGAGCTCGAGAGGTGAGGACGGATTGAGAAACTGTTCGATGGTCGGCTTGGCCTGCCCGGCCAGGCCCGAAACGGCGGCAACCAGGCCCAAGCCGGCAGAAAGCCCGCGGCGAACGGACGGAATCCAGGACATGGAAACCTCAACGGAAGGAGCCAATAGCGAATAGCCAATAGCCAATAGCAAATAGCAAGTAGCCGCTAAAGCCCAAGCGTAGCATCCGGATGGCCGGCTGGCAATCGGAGACGATATCTTTCCACCATCCACCGATGCGTGACGTCCGGTTTCGCACCGCCCTGGCCGTGGGGCTTCCGCTGCTCCTTGCTGATTGTGTCAGCAAGCGGGTGGCGGAGGCGGAGCTGCTGCCCCACAATCCCCACCCGGTTCTGGGGGACGTGGTGCGCTTTACTCTCACCTATAACACCGATGCGGCGCTGGGATTGAGCCTCGGATCCTGGTCCCGGGTGGGCTTTACCGTCCTCGCCCTGTGCATCACCGGCGTCCTGCTCGGCATGCTTCGGAAGGCGAATCCCGCGGAGCGGTTCCGCGCCGGCGCCCTCGGCTGTCTGCTCGCGGGAGCCATGGGCAATCTCCTCGACCGGCTCCAGTCGAGCCGCGGCGTGGTGGACTTCATCGATGTCGGCATCGGACCTACCCGCTTTTATACCTTCAACCTTGCCGACCTCGCGGTGTGCACCGGAGCCATCCTGCTGATGGTCGCGTTGAACAAGCGGGACGACCAGGCGCTGGCCGAGCCATCCGGAAGGACACCTAACCCGCTGCCTGGGAGGACCGACGAATGAACCGAGCCTTCCGGGCTGCGCAAGGGATCCTTCCCGCGGCGGCGGCCACCCTCGCCCTCGCTCTGACCGCCGTTCCGGCCCCCGCCCAGTCGGTGCAGTACCGCTCCGCTGCGGGAGTCGAGTATCGGGCGCTGCCCGATACCGGAACGGTCGCCGGCGCCGAGGCGGCGCTCGCACGGGATCCCCGGAACGTGTCCCTGTTCGTCCAGCTCGGCATCGCGCAGTCTGCGGTCCGGCAGTTCCGCGAGGCGATCGCCACCTTCACCAGGGGCCTCGCCATCGCGCCCTCCGATCCGATCCTCTACCGCTGGCGAGGGCACCGCTACCTGTCGGTGCGGGAGTTCGACCGGGCCGAGGCCGATCTCACCCGCGGCCTGGCCCAGGACAGCACCAACTACGGAATTCTCTATCACCTCGGCATCGTCCGGTTCGCCAAGGGAGATTTCAACAGCGCGGCCGATGTCTTCACCCGGGCCCAACGCCGCGCCCCCGATGCCGGCGAGCTGGCCGGTTCAACCGATTGGTTGTGGATGGCGCTCATGCGGGCCGGCCAATCCGCCCGTGCCAGGGCGATGCTGGAGAGCAGACCCGATTCGCTTCCGGTGTCCAATGCCTACACCCAGCGCCTCAAGTTGTATCGGGGAGAGAGCACCCCGGAAGGCGTGTTCACCGCCGCCGACACGGGCGACGTGGCACGGGCGACCCTGAGCTACGGGATCGGCAACTGGTTCCTGGTCCGCGGAGACACGACCTCCGCGCGCGGCTGGTTCGAGCGCTCGATTGCCTCCGGCGGGTGGCCGGCCTTCGGGTTCATCCTGTCGGAAGTCGAGCTTCGGCGCGTCCCGGAGGTGCGGATCGGGTCGGGCCTCAACCGCCTCGAGCAGGAGGTGAAACGTCTTTCCGCTCTCGCGCAGGGCACGGTCGGGGTCGGGGTACTGCATCTGGAGTCGGGTCGCGAGCTCTTCGTGAACGGAACCGTTCCCTTCCCGATGGCCTCGACCTACAAAGTCCCGATCGCGCTCACCCTGTTCGATCTCGTGGACCAGGGACGGATTCGGCTCGATTCGATGGTCACGGTTCGCACCGCCGACCTGCATCCCGGCAGCGGTGAAATCACCCACCTCCTCAACGACCCCGGCGTTTCGCTCTCCCTCCAGAACCTCACCGAGCTGATGCTGTTGATCAGCGACAACAGTGCCACCGATCTCGTCCTCAAGGCGGTCGGCGGGGGTCGCGCGGTCAATGCCCGGCTTGCTGCGATCGGATTGAGCGGTGTCTCGGTGGACCGGCCCACCCTGAACCTCATCGCGGATGCCGTGGGCGTCACGAATCTTCCGCCCGACTCGGCCTTTACGCTGGCCCGCTTCGCCGCGCTCCGCCGAAGGGTCACGGATTCGGACGTCTCGACGGCGAGATCGGCGTTTTACCGCGACCCGCGAGATACGGCTACGCCTCTGGGCATGACGCAACTCCTCGCGAAACTCTGGCGGCACCAGGCGCTTTCCCAGACCAGCTCCGTGCGGCTGCTCGACATCATGTTCCGCTGCGAAACCGGACTCCTGCGCATCAAGGGGATGCTGCCGCCCGATACGCGCGTCGCCCACAAGACCGGGACCCTCGGCATCGGAGTCACCAACGACGTCGGCATTCTCGAGCTGCCCGGCAATGCAGGCCACGTGGTCCTCAGCGTGTTCATCAAGGAATCGCGCGCGACTCCGGAAAACCAGGAGCGCACCATCGCGCAATTGTCCCGCGCGGTCTATGACTATTTCGTCTTCAACGGTTCGCCGGACCGGCCTCGATAACGGGTTTCCCGGGGCTATCTTATTCCTCTTCCTCGCAGCGTCTTCACCCTCAGCCGGGGCAACCTCCGAATGATTTCCTTGCGCGGCTTGATCGTCTCCGTTGGGCTTGTGGCGCTTGCGGCATGCCGCACCGCGCCGGCTCGGCAACCGGCTCCGCAACCGCCCCCCCCCCCACCTGCACCGTCGGGCCAGCCGGGAGGTGGACCTCCCGGACAAGGCCAGGCTCCCGCTGCAGGCGCGCAGGATACGACCCAGCGTCAGGCCGGCGGTGCACCGACGGATCCGGCCCCGCGACCGTACAACCGCGTGATCACCGCCCAGGCCCGCACCCGTGACGGCCTCTTCAAGACCCACCGGATCGGCAGCCGGCTGTACTTCGAAATCCCCCGCCGGGCTCTCAACAAGGAATTGCTGCTGGTGACTCGCAGCGTCCGGGTCCCGGTGGCGCAGGGGTTCGGCGGCCAGCAGGTCGCCCAGAACCTGGTCCTCCGGTGGGAACGTCGCGACAACCGGGTCCTGCTGCGAACCGTTTCCTACGAGACGGTCGCCGACACGACCAACCCGATCTATCAGGCCGTCCTGAATTCGAACAATCCCACGATCATCGCCGCGTTCAACGTCGAGGCGTACGGGCCCGACAGTGCGGCGGTCATCGAAGTCACCCGGCTCTATACGGCACCGCCTCCGGAGTTCGTTCCGAATGCCCGGGCTCGCACACCGCCTGACGCAAATCGGTCGTTCATCGAACGGGTCCTCTCGTTCCCGAACAACGTGGATGTCGAGGCAACGCTGACCTACCCGCCTGGTGCACCGGCACCTGCGGGGGGGGGAGGCGGCGGGGCGGGACAGCCGCCGGCAGTCACCTCCACTTTTGTGTTGCACTGGAGCATGATCACGCTGCCGGAAGCCCCCATGATGGCGCGGCGCGCCGATAAGCGGATCGGCTTCTTCACCATCGACATGCTGGACTACGGCCGCCCGGAGCAGCGGGCCGAGACCAGGGAGTACATCGTGCGCTGGCGGCTGGAGAAGCGAGACCCGGCGGCGGCGATGTCCGAGCCGGTCAAGCCGATCACCTATTACGTGGATGCGAACACGCCGACCTGGCTCAAACCGTACGTTCGGCGCGGCATCGAGGCCTGGCAGCCCGCATTCGAAGCGGCCGGCTTCCGCCGCGCCATCGTCGCCGCTGATCCACCGAGCCCGGCGCAGGATCCCGATTGGGCGCCCGAAGACGCCCGCTACTCGGTGGTCCGATGGTTCCCCTCCACGATCGAAAACGCGGTGGGGCCCAACGTGCACGATCCGAGGACCGGGGAAATCCTCGAGGCCGACATTTACATGTACCACAACATCATGCAGCTGCAGCGGTCGTGGTATTTCACCCAGGTGGGGCACCTCGACCCGCGGGCCCGCATGTGGCCGTTCCCCGATTCCCTCATGGGACGCCTAGTCGAATTCGTCGTGGCCCACGAGGTCGGGCACACGCTGGGTTTCCAGCACGATCAGAAGGGCAGCTCCACGTACCCCGTGGATTCGCTCCGCAAGCTGAGCTGGGTGTCCCGCATGGGACACTCGCCCTCGATCATGGACTACTCCCGGTTCAATTACCTGGTCCAGCCGGAGGACGCCATTCCCCTTCACTACCTGGTCCCGTCGATCGGACCGTGGGACAAATACGTCACCCGGTGGGGATACACGCCGATCCCGGGCGCGCGGACCCCGGATGCCGAGTGGGCCACGCTCGACCGCTGGTCCCGGGAGCAGGACTCGATCCCGTGGTATCGCTTCAATCTCTCCGATTCGCGCGGGTCCGATCCGGGTGACCAGTCCGAGGCGGTCGGCGACGCCGATCCCGTCAAGGCAACCGGATGGGGCATCCGCAGTATCAAACAGATCGTGCCGCTGCTGATTCCCGCCACGGTGCGGCCCGGAGAAGATTACGACGACCTGACCCTGCTGTACGGCCGTTTGCTCAACCAGTGGGCCACCGAGCTCCGCCATGTCGCCATCGTCGTTGGCGGTGCGAACGCGCAGGAGAAGTATGCCGGCCAGTCGGGTCCGCGGTACCGGCCCTGGCCCCGCGCCCGCCAGAAGGAGGCCGTCCGGTTCCTGAACCAGAATGCGTTTGCCACGCCGACGTTCTTCCTGAGTGACACCCTGCTCCGGCTCATCGAGGTCGAGGGCGCACTCCGCCGCATCAACCAGGCTCAGGCCTCGGTGGTCAACTCCTTGTTCAACGACCGTCGCCTGGAACGCGTCACGGAATTCGAAGCCCTGGCAAACGGGGACGAGCCCTACCGCCTGACCGAGTTTCTCACCGATGTCAGAGTCGGGGTCTGGGGTGAGCTCGGCGCCAGGGCTGTGGTGATCGACCCGTTCCGTCGCGAGCTCCAGCGCAGCTACCTCACCACGGTCGGGACCAAGATCAACCCGGCGCCTTTCACACCGCCGGCGGGGCTCCCGGCCCAGCTCCTGAACCAGGTGGGCCCGGCCCGGGCAACCAGCGACATCAAGGCCGCGTTCCGGGCCCAGCTCCGCGCGCTCGATGCCGAGCTGGTCGGCGCGATCCCGCGAGCCGGCGGCATAACCCGCGCCCATCTCGAAGACGCCCGCGACCAGATTCGCCGAATCCTGCGGCCCGAAGAGCGGGCCGGCGGATGAGAGCCGCGCTGACGCTGATCGTCCTCGCCGCCGCTCCCGATCTCGGGGCGGCCCAGGGGGCGGGAGAGGGGGGACGGCTCGGGACGATCACGTTCCCCACCTCGGGGTCGGCCGCAGCCCAGCCCGAGTTCCTGCGGGGGGTGCTGTATCTGCACAGCTTCGAATACGAGCGCGCCGGCGAGGCTTTTCGAGCCGCCCAGCGGCTCGATCCCGGCTTCGCGATGGCGTACTGGGGCGAGGCCCTGAGCCTTACCCACCCGGTGTGGAACGAGCAGGACCTGCCCGCCGCGCGAGCCATCCTCGCCCGGCTCGCGCCCAACCGGGAGGCGCGCGCGGCGAAGGCGGGCACCGCGCGGGAGCGGGCCTGGCTCGAGGCGGTCGAGCTGCTCTATGGAGACGGGCCCAAGGCGCAGCGGGATACGCTGTACGCCGCGGCGATGGATCGGCTCGCGGCAGCCTATCCCGACGACGAGGCTCAGGCGTTTCGGGCCCTCGCGCAGCTGGGTTTGAATCAAGGGGTGCGTGAGGCCGCGGCCTACATGCGCGCCGGTTCCCTTGCCCTCGATCTGATGCACCGGAATCCGGACCACCCCGGCGCGGCGCACTACGCCATTCACGCGTTCGACGATCCGGTGCACGCCCCGCTGGGGCTGGCGGCGGCACGGGCCTACTCCGGTATCGCCCCTGGCGCGGCTCACGCCCAGCACATGACGACCCACATCTTCCTCGCGCTGGGGATGTGGCCCGAGGTGATCGCTCAGAACGTCATCGCCGCGGGCCCGGATCGTTCGCGGTGGCAGGCGGGCCATTACACCTACTGGCTCCACTACGGTCTCCTCCAGGCCGGGCGGACCGAAGAGGCGGCGGCTCTGCTCGCCGAGCTGAAGGCCCATCAGAGCGATTCCGCAGCGGCCACCGCGCCGCGCCGCATTCACCTCGCGATGGCCCGCGCGCAGCAGGTCATCACCGGCGAACGCTGGTCCGATTCCGCTCTCGCCTGGACCATTGTGATCCCACCGCAGGCCACCGTGGCCCGAGCCGTGGACGGGTTCGCCGCCGGATTCGCCGCGCTGCACCGGGGCGATTCCACGCTCGCCGCCGCTCGGCTCGCCGAGCTGAGGCGCCTGCCGTCGGGCACCGGTCTCGCCGCCGTGCCCGGCTTGCTGGCCCGGCAGCTCGAAGCCGTCCTGGCTCGCCGCAATGGCGACAGGGCTTCGGCGGACCGCCTGCTGCGCGCGGTCGCGGAGGAGGCGGCGGCCCTGCCGGTGGAGTTCGGCCCCCCGGACTTCGTCAAACCGCCTTACGAGCTCCTCGGCGAGTGGCTGCTCGAAGACGGCCGCACCGACCTGGCCCGGCAGGCGTTCACCCGGTCCCTGGCGCTGATGCCGAGGCGGGCGCTCTCGCTCCGCGGGTTAGGAATCGCCGAGCGGCAGGTCGGGTCCGGAGCCCGCCCGTGAAGGCGCTCGCGGGACTCGTCCTGCTGGGTTCCCTGTTCCCGGCGCCTCGCCCGGCACCCGTGGTGTGGGGCGGGGTGGGTCACCGGCTTGTCTGCGACATGGCGTGGAGGCGGCTGACCCCCGCGGCACAAGCGCTGGTCCGTGAGCTGCGGGCCGCCGACCCCGATTCGGGTCCCTCCTTCCCCGATAGCTGCGACTGGGCCGACCGGGTGAGGTCAACGACCCACACCTTCACCAACGCGTATCACTACATCAACGTGCCGGCCGGGGTCGCGGGAGCCGACCTCGATCGGGACTGCGGCCATGCCGAACGGCGCTGCGCTCCCTGGGCGATTCAGCACTACTCCGCCGTCATGCTCGACCGGGCTGCCACCCCGCTCCAGCGGGCCGAGGCGCTCAAGTTTATCGGGCATTTCGTCGGGGATATCCATCAGCCGCTCCACGCCGGCCGCCCTGGCGACCTGGGTGGGAATACCATCCGGGTGGACTTCTTCGGCCGGCGCACTCCCAACGGCGATTCGCTCAATCTCCATTCGGTGTGGGACACCGGCATTCTCCAGCACGGCGGAATCACCTGGCCCGATTCCCTCCCGGCCCTCGAAGCCGGGATCACCGCGGGGCTCGCGGCGCAGTGGGAAACCGTCAACGTGCTCGTCTGGGTGCAGGAATCGTATCGGGCCTCCGAGGACCTCGTCTACCGGATTCCCCAGGACCGGCGGATTGAGGACGCGTACTTCCGTTCCGCGCTCGCGCACTCCCGCACGGTTCTCCAGCGAGGAGCGGTTCGTCTTGCCCTCCTGCTCAACCGGATCGCGGACCGCACGCTCGACCCTCAGGCAATGCTGGTAGCACCTCCAGAAACCAGGCAATAGGTCGACAGCGTTGCGCCAAGTGGCTCCCGCGACACCGCGCGTGCTTCCGATCGACCGCCTGATGGCGGGTTACAACCTGGTACTCGCCGGGATCTGGTCCCTCTATCTGGGCCGGGCGTCGTTTGCCCCGTGGATTCTTCTGGCCCACCTCGCCGGCGCCACCTTGCCGATCCTGTGGCGCCGCGCGCCGGATCCGCTGTCCCTGCCGCTCCGCGCCATTCGCGATCTGTATCCGCTCATCTGGCTGGGGGCGCTCTGGTCCGAGCTGGCCTTGTTGCATCTGGTACGCGTCGCCCCGCCCGCCGACGCGGCCATTGCGGCGCTGGATCTCGCCGTCTTCGGAAGCCATTTGAACGAAACCTGGCTGCCCGGAACCACCTCGCTGCTACTGAGCGAGACGCTGCATTTCTCCTACTGGGCGTACTACCTCCTGATCGGCATCCCGCCACTCGTCCTGGCGCTGACTCGGCGCACCGAGGCGCTTCGGGACCTGGTCTTCCGGGTGATGCTGGTCTATCTCACCTGCTATCTGGTGTTCATCATTGCGCCCGTCTACGGCCCGCGAGAGACAGCGATGCGGTACACCGGTCCGCTGACGGAAGGGTTTTTCTACCAGCTCGTCCATCACACCGTCAATTTTGGCGAGTCTCCGGGGTGCTCCTTTCCAAGCTCCCACGCCGCGGCTGCGGTTGCCATCGCCCTGATGGGTTGGCGTTATTTCTCCCGTCCGGTCGGGATTCTGCTCTTCATCGAGGCTGTCGGTGTCGCACTCGGAACGTTCTTTACGCAAAACCACTACGCGATCGACGCCCTCGCGGGCTTCATCTGGGGAGTGGTGTTCACCGTCATCGTCGCCCCTCCCGTGATGCGTTGGCTGGGAGATCGGCCCCGCCCCGGGGTGCGCCGCCTGGACCCCGACCTGTCCCCTGCCCCGGAGCTCGAACGATGACCGATGCGGTCCTGGTCACCGGGGCGACGGGGTTCATCGGGAGCTACCTCGTGCGCGAGTTGGTGGCTTCGGGGACCCCGGTCCGCGTGCTGGTGCGCCAGGCCGACCAGCTCGAGCCGGCGATCCGTTCCCGCGTGGAGGTCGTTCAGGGGGACCTGCGCGACCCGACCGTGCCGGGCACCGCCGTTCCCGGCGTCCGCACGGTGTACCATCTGGCGGCGTACTGCCGGACCTGGGACAAGCAGCGATCGCTGTTCACCGACATCAACGTCCACGCGGTCGAGCGACTGCTGGAGGCGAGCCGGCAGAGCAGCGTCGAGCGATTCGTCCACGTGTCGACCAACCTGACCATTCCGTCGGGGCCGCCGCTCCCCCCGGACGCCCCCCTTCCGCTGTCCACGCCGTACTCCGAAACGAAGCGGGCCGGCGAGCGGCTGGTCGAGTCCTACGCCGCGTCCGGGGGAGGCGCCGTCATCGTGCATCCCACTCGGGTGTACGGGCCCGGTCCGCTCACCGACGCCAACGCACTGACCAAGATCATCAGCCAGTACATACGGGGCCGGTTCAGGTTCCGTCTCGCGGACGGCGACGTCCTGGCGAACTACGTGCATGTGGCCGACGTCACCGCCGGCATGCGTTTGGCCGCCGATCGGGGTCGCACCGGGGCCCACTACCTCCTTGGCGGACAGGATCTCTCCTTCCGGGACTTCCTGCGCCAGGTCGCCGAGATCTCGGGCGTGTACCACCGTGTCGTCGCGCTCCCCCGGTCGGCCGCCATCGCCGTCGGGTACGCCGCCATCCTGATCGGTCAATTCGGGGGCCGGGTGCTCATCACCCCTGACTGGGTCAAGAGTCTCCTCGTCGAGTGGGGGGCGGATAGCGGGCCCGCTCGGCGCGACCTCGGGTATGCACCGCGCCCCATCCGCGAACGCATCGCCGAAACGATCTCCTGGATCCGGGGCGACACCCCGAGCCCGGTCGCGGCGTGACCATCTCGCAGGAACCGCTTCCCGCCCGATTCTCGCCCGCGTGGCTTCTCCTCGTCGCCACCCTGGTGCTGATCGCGTTCTACTATCTCACCCGGGCCGATACGATCGGAGTATCCGGACCGGGGAGAGGCTGGTTCGCGCTGACTCGCCCGCCATTGCAGCCTTCGCTCCATTTCCTGAGCGCGGCGGTCCTCCTGGGCCTGATTCCGCTCCTCGCGGCGTGGAAGATCACCGGGCTCGGCGCCCGGGGTTTGGGACTTGGGCTGGGTAATTGGCGCGCGGGTCTGGTGGTGTTGGCGGTCGGCATCCCGCTCGCGATTCTGGCCGGCTGGATTGCCTCCCGTTCCCCCGACATGAGGGCGGTCTATCCTCTCGACCCGTCCCTGACGGCGGAACCGATGGTGTTTCTCAAGAGCGCCGCGATCCAGTTCCTCTATTTCGGGGCCTGGGAGATCCTGTTCCGCGGCGTCCTCCTCTTCGGTCTGTTGGGATTGATGGGGTCCTTCGGTGCGATCTGCACTCAGACCGCGGTGTCGGTCACGGCGCATTTTGGTCGCGCGATCAATGAGACCTTCTCGGCGCTCCCGGCCGGGCTCGTATTCGGGTGGGTCACCCTCCGGCTCCAATCCATCTGGTACATCGCCGTCCTGCACTGGCTCGTCGCCATGAGCATGGACTGGTTCATTCTGACGACCTGAGTCGGATGGCGTCGCTTCGGGAGCTCGCGGGTCCCCTCAGTATCGCGTACTTCATTCTCGCCCGACTGACGTATGTCTTTGGGGTCGGGACGGCGCTGGTACTGGAGAAGCGACGGCGTGCGTTCACCCGAGCAGGTGGCGTGGCGGCCCGGTTCGCGAGATTCCGGCGCATGGCGTCGGCCATCATGAACAACGACGCGATCGCTTTCGTGGTGATGAGCTGGTTCACTCGGGGAACGCTGGTGCTTCAGGTTCCCCGGTGGTTGGCCGTGGCGGCAGGAGTCATCGGCATTGCCGCCGGAATCGGCATCAAGCTGTGGGCCCGATCGGGAGTCGGGCCCACCGGGTATTACTGGTACGACTTCTTCGACCCGGCGGCCAGGGCTCCCGAAACGCCGCGCGGGCCGTATCGCTACCTCGACAACCCGATGTATACGGTCGGCTACCTTCACGCGTACGGGTTTGCCATTCTCGTCGAGTCGCTGCCGGGACTGATCCTCGCCGCATTCGCGCAGCTGGCCATCCTCGGCTTTTACCTCATCGTCGAGCGCCCCCATTTCCGGGCGCTGTCTGAAAAGAAAGAGGGTCCCGCTCGCGGGACCCTCCAATAGCCAATAGCTAATAGCGGCTTCTAAGCTACCAGATCCTTCAATCGCTCTCCCGTCTCGCCCTCCCGAAGCCGGATGAGCGCCCGGTCCCGCAACTGTCGAATGCGTTCGCGGGTCACTCCCATCATCCGCCCGATTTCCTCCAGGGTCCGGCTCTGGCCGTCTTCGATTCCGAAGTAGAGGCGCAGGACCTTGGCATCGCGGGGAGGCAGGGTCGCGAGGGCCGCCTCGATGTCGTTCGTCTGGCTGTTCGCCATCGTCCCGGCATCGGTGCCTTCCTGGTCGGCCGCGAACCGCTCGATTCGCTCGTTCCCGTCCCCGTCCCGCGTCGGATGATCCAGCCGGACCGCCTCGGAATTGAGCGCCGAGAGCGAGCGCACGGCCTCGGGCGTGAGCCCGGTGGCCCGGGCCAACTCCTCGGTCGTCGGCATCCGACCCAGCCGCTCCTTGAGCAGCGTAGTGGTCCGACCCAGCCGGGACAAATCCGCCGTTCGGTTGAGTGGCACCCGAACCGGCCGCCCATGCCGGGCAATGGCGGCCTGGACGGCCTGGCGAATCCACCAGACCGCGTAGGAGATGAACTTCACCCCGCGGTCGGGGTCGAACTTCCGGGCAGCAGTCATCAGCCCGAGGTTCCCCTCCCCGATCAGGTCAACCAGGGGGACGCCTCGGTTCTGGAACTTCTTGGCCACCGACACCACAAAGCGCACGTTGTGCCGCGCCAGCCTCTCCTGGGCGGCCAGGTTCCCCCGGAAGGCCTTCCGGGCCAACTCCATCTCTTCATCTCGAGAGAGAAGCGGAACCCGGCTGATCTCGTCCAGGTAGAGATCCAGGCTCTCCCGGCCCTCATCCACCGCCTTGGCGATCTGGGCCGGCTTCACAGCGTTACGCTTGGTGCGAGGGGCGTTCGCCACGTCAAATGCCTCCTTCGTCACAGCGCGTTAAGGCTCGCTAACGGGGGCCAGGGCCGCCGCAGCCGAACCGTGAAATATATGGCGTAAGCTACGGAAATTCAATGGGTTAACTAAAGCACGGTCCGGCTTGAGCTTGCGCATCTTTCAGCCTTCCGGATGCTCAAACGGCCGGAAAGCCAGCTGCCTGTTCGGCTTCCCAGCCGCCTGAGTACCGCTGCCGAAAAAGGGAGACGAACGAATCCCGGGAACCCACACGCCCGGGCTGGGAGCAGCAGGCTAAACGGTCTTGAGCTCGGTCACCAATCGGGCCAAACTGGCCTTGGCATCCCCGAAGAGCATGGAGGTCGTCGGGCTGACGAATAGGGCGTTTTCGATCCCCGCAAACCCGGCCCCCCTGCCACGCTTGAGAACGATCACGGACCTCGCCCGGTCCACATCGAGAATGGGCATTCCGTAGATCGGGCTGGCCGGGTCGGTCCGGGCGGCCGGATTGACCACGTCGTTGGCCCCGATCACCAGCGCCACATCGGTCCGGTTGAATTCCGCGTTGACTTCGTCCATGTCGAACAGCTGGTCGTAGGGCACGTTGGCTTCGGCCAGCAGGACGTTCATGTGGCCGGGCATCCGGCCCGCCACCGGATGAATCGCATACTTGACTTCGACCCCGCGCTTTTCGAGGAGCTCGGTCAACTCGCGGAGCGCGTGCTGAGCCTGGGCGACAGCCAGCCCGTACCCCGGCACCACGATGACCAGGCCGGCGTAGGCCAGGCGGACGGCGGCATCGTCCGGGGTAATGGCCCGCATCTCCTGACCCTCGGTCGCGGAACCGGTGGAAACATCTTTCGCTCCGAATGCCCCGAAGAGCACGTTGGCAAACGACCGGTTCATCGCCCGGCACATGAGAATGGACAGCAGCAGGCCCGAGGTGCCGTCGAGGGCGCCGACGATGATCAGCAGATTGTTGTCGATCGCAAATCCCATCGCCGAAGCCGATAGTCCCGCATAGGCATTGAGCAGGGAGATCACCACCGGCATGTCCGCTCCGCCGATGGGGAGCACCATCAACACCCCGAGGACCGTGGCGATGGCGAGGAGCACCCAGAAGGCCGTGGAGATTCCCGGATTCACGATCAGCACGACGAGCAGCACGAAGGCGGTCGTGAGCAGCAGCAGGTTGCCCGCATTCTGGAGCGGCCAGGTCACCGGACGGCCGGGAAGAATCTCCTGCAGCTTGCCGAACGCCATGACGCTTCCCGTAACGGTCAGCGCCCCGAGTAACACCTCGAATCCGAGGGCGGCCATCGTCCCCGGGGGCGTCGAGGCACCCAACTGGACGTACTCGTTGACGCCCACCAGCGTGGCCGCCACGGCCCCGGCGGCGTGCGACAGCGCCACCCATTGAGGCATGGCGGTCATCGGCACGGAAATGAAGAGCGGCCGCCCGATCACGATGCCGATGAAGGACCCGACGAGCAGTCCGACGACGATCCAGTCGAAGCGAACCACTTCCTCGTGCAGCAGGGTGCCGATGATGGCGAGCAGCATCCCGAAGGCGGCCTGCGCCATTCCAGCCCGCGCCTTCGCCGGCCCGCTGAGACCGCGGAGGCCGAGGATGAAAAACACCGAGCTCGCCAGGTAAATCGCCTGGATCACCAGCTCCCGAGCCGTCATGCCTTCCATCACGAGGACTTGCGCACGTCGCGCTTGAACATCTTGAGCATGCGGTCGGTGATGAGGAATCCGCCGACGACGTTGATGGTGGCGCAGATGACCGCGATGATGCCGAGGACGCTGCTCAGGCGGCCGTGATCGCTCCCCGCGGCGACCAGCGATCCGACCAGGGAAATACCGGTGATCGCATTCGCAGCCGACATCAGCGGCGTGTGGAGCAGCGGGGGAACCCGGCTGATGACCTGGTAGCCGACGAACCCGGCCAGGACCAGCACGTACAGTTGTATCACGGTGGTCAGTCGCATAGAGCCTCCAGGCTAGATCCGCATCGGCCCCAGAATCGGCTCGTCCCGATCGGCAACGAACCGTCCCTCCCGCACCCCGTAGTCCACCAGCGCCTGCACGTTGCGGCTGTACATCACGCTGGCATGCTGGGGAATCTGACTCGGCAGATTCAGCGGGCCGAGAATGGTGATCCCGCTCTCCACGATGGTCTCTCCGGACCGCGACGCCTCGCAGTTTCCTCCGGATTCAACCGCAAGATCCACGATCACCGAGCCCGGCTTCATGGAAGCGACCATGGATCGGGTGATGAGCCGGGGAGCGGGTTTCCCCGGGATTTGGGCGGTGGCAATCACGAGGTCCATGTCCGGCAGATGGCGGGCAACCGTTTGGAGAACCGCTTGTTGCTGATCCGCGGCAAGCTCTCGCGCGTACCCACCGGCCCCTTCCGCGGCGGCGGACACCGCGTCTGTTTCGACGAAGGTCGCCCCCAGACTCTTGACTTGCTCTCGGACCGCCGGCCGCACGTCGAAGGCGCTGACGACTGCTCCGAGACGCCGGGCGGTCGCAATGGCCTGGAGGCCGGCGACTCCCGCTCCGATGATGAACGCTTTCCCCGGAGGGATGGTCCCGGCTGCGGTCGTGAGCATGGGAAGGAGCCGGGCCAGGTGGCTGGCGCCGAGCAGGACGGCCTGGTATCCGGCGATGGTCGCCTGAGAGCTCAGCACGTCCATCACCTGAGCCTTGGTAACCCGCGGCACCAGTTCCATCGCGAGCAGGATGAGGTTCCGCGCGGCCGCCGCGCCGGCGAGCGCTTCCCGCCGCGAGCCGACCAGCCCGATCACGACCGTTCCAGTGCGGGTTAACCGCAGGTCATCTGGCTGGGGACACTGGACCGTGAGGACTAGATCGCTCTCGCCGAGCACGACGCTCCGGTCTGCGATGCGGGCCCCGGCACCGGTATACGCCTGGTCCGGGAAGCCTGCCGCCAGACCCGCGCATGCCTCCACCACAATGGCGTGGCCCCCGGCCGTGAGCCGCTCGACGCTTTGCGGAACCAGGGCAACCCGCCGCTCGTGCGGGGCGGTTTCGCGAACCACTCCTATCAGCATGGGCAGCGCATCCGCCTAACCCTCATGCAGAACCGGGGTACAAGGACTGGTCTCACGGAATTCCATCGCCTGCGGAGAGCCCGCGACTCCGGGGGTGGGCCTCCTTTCCACATCCTGCAGGCCCAATATACAATCCCCCATGCTCGGGAAAATCCGCGTGTTTGCGCCGGGCTCCGTCGGCAATGTGGGGCCGGGACTTGACGTGTTGGGGCTCGCCGTCGCGGGGCTGGGCGACACGGTCACGGCGGAGGCGACCGAGCGCCCCGGCGTCGTGATCACCCAGCCCGGGCATCCCACCCTGCCCGCCGATCCCACCCGGCACACCAGCGGAATCGCCGCGGCCCAGGTGTTGAGCCGGGCCGGCGCGCGATTCGGGGTCAGCCTCTCCATTGATAAAGGACTACCGCTCGCCGGTGGCCAGGGCGGAAGTGCGGCATCGGCGGTCGGAGGGGCGGTCGCCGCCAACCTCCTCCTGGAACACCCGCTCGACCGGACCGCGCTCCTGGAAGCGGCGATCGCCGCGGAGGCGACCGTGTCGGGCCGTCACGCGGACAACGTCGCCCCCATTCTGCTCGGTGGGCTGGTGCTGATCCGCTCGATGGACCCGTTCGACCTGGTGTCGCTGCCGGTACCCGACGGCATGTGGATTGTTCTGGCACATCCGAACCTCGCCCTTCCGACCCGAGTGGGGCGTTCGGTGTTGCCCGGCCAGGTTCCCCGGGATGACGCACTGCATCAAGCCGCCCAGGTGGCCGCGATGGTTGCGGCGTGCTACACCGGAGATCTCGCGCTCTTTGGCCGGGCCATTGACGATCGAATCGCGGAACCGGCTCGTGCGCATTTGCTGCCCGGATTCCTCGAGGCGAAACGCGCTGCCCTCGGGGCGGGTGCCCTCGGCTGCTCGATTTCGGGGAGCGGACCGACCGCGTTCGCGGTGGTTGACAGCTCCGAAGCCGGTGCCCGCGTTGCCCAGGCGATGACCGACGCCTACCGGCGCGCGGGAATCGAGAGTACGGCACGGGTCGCAAAGCCAGACCTGACCGGAGCGCGCAAACTATGAGCGGTTCGGGCGCGCGCCTCGCCTGCCCCGCTTGCGGAAGCGACTTTCCAGAAGAGACCATCAGCGTTCGCTGTCGGTCGTGTGGCGGCCTGCTCGAGGTTCGCCACCCGAAGCAGACGCTCGACGGCGAGGCGCTGCGTCAATTGTTCGACTCCCGAGTGGCATCGGAGGGCTCCGGTTCGGGCGTCTGGCGCTTTCGGGAAATGGTCCTCTCGACCGACACCCCTGTCAGCTATCCGGAAGGCAACACTCCGTTGGTCTCCCGGGAGGCCATCTCGGCGTGGGTGGGGTGCGAGGTTCTCCTCAAGCACGAGGGGTTGAATCCAACCGGCTCCTTCAAGGACCGGGGCATGACCGTGGGAGTCACCCAGGCCCGAAGGCTGGGCGTCTCCGCCGTCGCCTGCGCCTCCACGGGGAATACGGCCGCTTCGCTGGCGGCGTATGCCGCTCAAGCAGGGTTGCGGGCGATTGTGCTGGTGCCTTCGGGCCAGATCGCGCGGGGGAAACTGGCCCAGGCGGTGGGATTCGGGGCGCAGGTCGTCGCCGTGCGGGGCGACTTTGACGCGTGCCTGGCGATGGTGGAAGATGCCAGCGCAAGGGTCGGGCTCTATCTCCTCAACAGCGTGAATCCATACCGGCTCGAAGGTCAGAAGACGATCATCTTCGAGCTGCTGCAACAGCTCGGCTGGAAATCCCCGGACTGGATAGTGCTGCCGGGCGGCAACCTCGGAAACACGGCGGCCTTCGGAAAAGCTCTCGAAGAGGCTCGCGACGCCGGCCTGCTCCGAATCGCGCGGAATCCCCGGATCGCTGTCGTGCAGGCGGATGGCGCCGCCCCGTTCGCCCGTAGCTTTGCGGGGGGCTTTCAGAACCGCCTGCGAGTCAATGCAGAGACGGTGGCCACCGCCATCCGGATCGGGAATCCCGCGAGCTGGGATCGTGCGGTCCGGGCGATTCGGTGGACCGATGGCGTGGTGATCAGCGTGCCCGACGAGGAGATCCTCGCTGCCAAGGCGATCATCGATCGGGCGGGAGTGGGATGCGAGCCGGCGAGCGCGGCGAGTGTCGCGGGGGTGCGCCGTCTGGTGCGCGACGGCCTCATTACCGAGCAGGAGACGGTCGTGGCCATTCTCACCGGCCACATGCTCAAGGACCCGGAGACCCTGCTGCAGGATCACCGGGTCCTGGAAATCGACCCCACTGTCTCGGCGCTCGAGCAGGCGCTCGAGCGGTAGGGAGACTATTTGGTAATACGCTTCACCGCCTCACCCAGCTCGGTGTACGCCGTTGGATCGGTTTCGCGGAACGGCGCCATGACGTGGGCAACCTTGCCGTCCGGTCCGATGACGAACAAGGTCCGGTTGTCGCTCAGGGTTCCGTCCTGCCGCCGTCGCACCGAGCCGTACTTCAGTCCAACCACCGCACCGGTGTCGCTCGCGAAGGTCCAGGTGTAATCCTGTTCCTTGGCCCACGAGGCCAGGGTGGTGTCGGGGTCCACGCTGATGCTGACCAGCGTCACCTTGTCTTTCGGCTCGAACAGTTGCGCGTACTGATCACGGTACGCGTTCATTTGCGTCGTTCAGCCACCCGTCCGTGCCCTGAAGAAGAACGCAATAACCACCGTTTTCCCGCGATGTTCTCGCAGGTTGAACGGTTTGGCGCTGACCCCTTCCCGCGTCGCGGCCGGGAGCGTGAAATCGGGCGCCTCAACGCCAACCGCGAGAGGCGTCGGCAGCGGTGGAGGCGCAGGCGCCGGTGCCGGCTGCTGCGCCGCGAGCGGAGTGGCACCCAATCCGCACGCCACGAGCGCTACGAGACTGCGAGTTCGCTGCATCGAGAATCCTCCTGGGATGATGCGACCAGCCTGCAATATACCGCCGGACCTCTCAGCGTACCCTCCCACTCACCCCCCCACCGGGGTATTTTCCGGCCCCTATGGGAAACCCCCAGTACATCTTTACCATGACGAATCTCCGCAAGGTCGTCCCGCCCGGGCGGGAGATCTTGAAGGGGATTTACCTCGCCTTCTTCCCTGGTGCAAAAATCGGTGTGTTGGGTGCCAATGGGGCCGGCAAGAGCACCCTCCTACGGATCATGGCCGGCGTGGATCCCGATTTTCAGGGGGACGCGCGCCCCGCCGACGGCACCCGGATCGGCTATCTGTCGCAGGAGCCCACGCTCGACCCGGGCAAGGATGTGCGGGGGAACGTGCTCGATGCGGTCCGTGAGCAACGCGCCCTGCTGACCGAGTTCGAGGCGCTCAGCGCGCGGTTCGCCGAGCCGATGAGCGACGACCAGATGACGCGGCTGCTCGAACAGCAGGGCGCGCTCCAGGAGCGTATCGAAGCGCTCGGCCTCTGGGAGCTCGATCGGAAAATCGACATCGCGATGGATGCGCTTCGGCTTCCCCCCGGCGACGCCGACGTGACGACCCTTTCGGGAGGTGAGCGACGCCGGGTCGCCCTCTGCCGCGTGCTCCTGGAGCAGCCGGACCTGCTGCTCCTCGACGAGCCGACCAACCATCTCGATGCGGAGTCGGTCGCGTGGCTCGAACGACATCTCCGCGATTTCCCGGGCACCATCGTCGCGGTCACGCACGATCGGTACTTCCTCGACAACGTGGCGGGCTGGATTCTCGAGCTGGACCGCGGTGAGGGCATTCCCTGGAAGGGGAACTATTCCTCCTGGCTCGATCAGAAGCGACAGCGGCTGGCAACGGAGGAGAAGCAGGCATCGGCTCGGCAAAAGACGCTGGAGCGGGAGCTCGAGTGGATCCGGATGGCCCCCCGGGCCCGGCAGGCCAAGCAGAAGGCGAGGATCACCGCCTACGAACAGCTCCGCGACCAGGGAGAGCGAGAGCAGGACGGAACCGCGGAAATCCAGATTCCGGTCCCGGCCAGGTTGGGAGATGAGGTGGTGGTCGCCCAGGATCTGAGCAAAGGCTACGGCGATCGGTTGCTCTTCGAGAATCTCACCTTCTCCCTGCCCCGCGGGGGGATCGTCGGGATCATCGGTCCGAACGGCGCCGGCAAGACCACGCTGTTCCGCCTCATCACCGGGCAGGAGCAACCGGACAGCGGCCGGCTCGTCGTCGGCTCGACCGTCGAGATCGCCTACGTCGATCAGAGTCGTGAGTCCCTGAATCCCGACCACACCGTCTATGAGGAGATTTCGGGAGGCCACGATCAGCTTCCGTTCGGCAAGCGGCTCGTCAATGCCCGCGCCTACTGCGCCGGATTCAATTTCCGGGGAGCGGATCAGCAGAAGCTGGTGGGAACCTTGTCGGGCGGAGAACGCAATCGGGTCCACCTCGCGACGCTCCTCAAGAGTGGCGGGAATCTGCTGCTCCTCGACGAGCCCACCAACGACCTGGACGTGGATACGCTGCGGGCGCTGGAGGATGCGCTGCTGGGTTTCGCGGGCTGCGCGGTCGTGATCAGCCACGATCGCTGGTTCCTGGACCGCATCGCGACCCACATCCTGGCGTTCGAAGGAGACAGCGAAGCCTACTGGTTCGAGGGCAACTATCAGGAGTACGCCGCCGACTACAAGCGACGCAAGGGCGTCGCGGTGGACGAGCCCCACCGGATCCGGTTCAAGAAGCTGGTCCACTAGGGACCATGCCCCGCGCCAAAGTGCCGCAGCTTCCGCCGCGTCTCGAAGGTCTGAGCGCTCTGGTCGTCAACTTGTCATGGTCCTGGAATCGTGAGGCCCGCGATCTCCTCCGGTCCATTGACCCGCCCCTCTGGCGCCAGGTGCGTCACAATCCGATCGAGCTGCTCCGCGAGGTGTCACCCAACCGGCTCGACCAGCTGGCCCGAGACCCGGAATTCCTCCAGCAGTACGACCTGGTGATGGAGTGGATGGCCGCCGATCGCTCACCCGAGCGGACCTGGTTCGCCCGGCGCTATCCCCAACTCTTGAGCCCGGCTCGACCGGTGGCCTACTTCTGCGCCGAGTTCGGATTCCACAACGCCGTGCCGATCTACAGCGGTGGGCTCGGTGTGCTCGCGGGAGATCATTGCAAGTCGGCCTCGGACCTCGGGGTCCCGATGGTTTCCGTCGGGCTGAGTTACATGAAGGGATACTTCGACCAGCGGCTCCGCAGCGACGGCTGGCAGGAAGACAGCGACGATCACGTCGATCCCGCCCTGACGCCGCTCGTGGAGGTCCGCGGGAGCGGGGGCGAGCCCTGGCTGGCGATCGTTCCCATGTTCGGCCGGCCCATCCATATCCGGGCCTGGTCCATGCGGGTCGGACGAGTTCCGGTCTACCTCCTCGACACGAACCTCGAGCAAAACGATGCCGAGGACCGCATGCTGCTCGGGAAGCTGTACGGCGGAGGTCCCGACACCCGGCTCAAACAGGAGTGGCTCCTCGGCGTGGGTGGGGTGCGCGTGCTTCGAGCCGTCGGCATCGAACCGGGCGCCTGGCACGCCAACGAGGGGCATGCCGCGTTCATGATGCTCGAGCGGGTGCGCGAGCTGGTGGGCGGCGGCCGGTCCTGGGAGGAGGCTGTGTCCCAGGTGCGTCGCACCACCGTCTTTACCACCCACACGCCGGTTCCGGCCGGCCACGATGTCTTCGATGAGGAACATTTCGCCCAGTGCACCGGTCCGATCTGGGACGATATGCGGACCACCCGCGAGGCGGTGATGGCACTCGGCCGAAACCCTGTGCAGCCGGAAAAGGGCTTTCAGATGACGGTGCTGGCGCTCAACCTTTCCGCGCGGGTGAACGGGGTGTCCAGGCGCCACGGCGAAGTGTCGCGAGAGCTTTGGAAAGGGCTCTGGCCCCGCAAGCCGGCCAAGTCGGTCCCGATCGACACGATTACCAACGGCGTGCACCTTGCCACCTGGATGGCGAATCCGATCATGCGGGTGCTCGATCGCAAGCTGGGCCCCGACTGGGGAGCTCGGCTGGACGATCCGAGTTTGTGGGAACAGCTGCGCGACCTCGATCTGGCGGACCTCTGGGCGACCCACGTCGAGCTCAAGGGCACTTTGATGGGGTTCATCCGGGAGGAGGCCCGCCGGCGCTTTGCGTACCAGTGGACCGAGGCCAATCAGGTCGTGTCGGCGGGAACGCTGCTGCACCCGTACGCGCTCACCCTCGGGTTCGGTCGCCGCTTTGCCACCTACAAGCGCGCGAACCTTCTTTTCCGTGATGTGGACCGGCTCCAGCGGCTGCTCTGCGACCGGCGCCGGCCGGTCCAGATCGTGTTCGGCGGCAAGGCCCACCCGGCCGACAACCCCGGCAAGGAAGTGTTGCAGCAGGTGTTTCGATGGACCCACAGTCCGTTCTTCGAGGGCCGGGTCGCCTTCCTCGAGGACTACGACATGCACCTGGCGCACGCCCTGGTTCAGGGGGTTGACTTGTGGGTGAATCTCCCCCGTGTCCCGCTGGAGGCCTGCGGAACCAGCGGCATGAAGGCGGCGTTGAACGGCGTTCCCCAGATCGGCACCTTGGATGGTTGGTGGGAGGAAGGTTACGATGGCACCAACGGATGGAGCATCCCGAAGCCGCCGGACACGAACAACCCGGAGGCGCAAGACGAATTCGACGCCGAGCACTTCTACCGGCTCCTCGAAGAAGAAATCATCCCCCTCTACTACCGACGGGATGAGCGAGGTCTCCCGATCGGGTGGATCGACCGCATGCGCAACGCCATTCGGGTGGCCGGCGGCGGATTCACCGCCCGGCGCATGGTCCTCGACTACACCGAGCGCTTCTATGTCCCCGCCATCCGGGGTGACAAGCTCCGCGACGAGCGACCGCAGCTCGACACCGGCTCGGGCCAGGCCACGAGCGCGAAGCCAGCGGTATAGCGGGCTCGAGCGGCGATCACCGGGCCGCGCCAGGTACCCGCAGTCCGCGCTTCCGAATGCCCGCGGCGAACCGGTCGCCGTGGTGCATCTGAGCGCCGAGTACTACCCCTACGCGAGAAGCGGCGGGCTGGCGGAGGCGGTCGCCAATCTCGCCACCTGGCAATCGGCGATGGGGGTGCGAAGCCTGGCCCTCCTCCCCCTCTATCGAACCGCGCGGAAGGCCGCAGGTCCGCTGGTCCAGGTCGGGGAGTCTCTCCGAGTCAGGATCGGGGCCACCGAGGAAACGGGACGGTTGCTGCGCCAGGAGACCGTGCAGCCCGGGCCCCAGTTGTTCTTCATCGAGCAGGACGAGTTTTTCGATCGCGAGCGGCAGTACGGCGACGCCAGAGGCGATTACCCCGATAATCACCTCCGCTATGCCTTCTTCTCTCTCGCGGCACTCCAGGCCCTTCCCACGATCGCGCCGGGGCCGGTGCTCCTCCACACCCACGATTGGCACGCGGCCTTCGCCCTGGTGTTTCTGCGGACCCGTCACGCCGGTGACCCGCGGTACGACGCCATCCGCACCGTCCTCTCGGTCCACAACGCCGGGTACCAGGGCCACTACGCTCCCGGCGTCCTCGCCGAGCTGGGCCTGCCGGCAGAGCTGTTCACGTGGCGATACCTGGAGTGGTATGGCAAGGCGAACATCCTCAAGGGTGGGCTGGTCTTCGCCGATCGCGTCGTGACGGTGAGCCCGAATCATTCCCGTGAATTGCGAACCCCGGCCGGCGGGTTTGGATTGCAGGAAGTCTTCAGCTGGCTCGGCCCTCGATTCAGCGGAATTCTCAATGGGATCGACCAGAAGGTCTGGGACCCCATGACCGACGAGTACATCCCTTCCCGGTTTTCCCGCGACGATCCTTCGGGCAAGCAGGACTGCAAGCGCGAGGTCCAGCGGGTGTTCGGGTTGACGCAGGACCCGGGCGCACCGCTGTTCGGAATGGCAGCCCGCCTGGTCACCCAGAAGGGGCTCGACCTCCTCATGCAGAGTCCCGCCCTCTTCTCGCTTGGGGCGCAGTTCGTGTTTATCGGTGCGGGCGAGCCGCGGTTCGAGCAGGCCCTGGCGGAGCTGGCGCGCCGGCAGCCCGGCCAGGTTGCCCTCGACACCGATTTTACCGACCGGCTGGAACACCTCCTCATGGCGGGCGCCGATTTTCTCCTGATGCCCTGTCAGTACGAGCCGTGCGGTCTGACCCAGATGCGGGCGCAGCGGTATGGAGTGGTCCCCGTGGTTCGGCGGGTCGGGGGTCTCGCTGATACCGTCGAGGATGGGGTGACCGGATTCGTCTTCGAGCCGTATCACCCGGAGCCCCTGCTGGGGGCGGTGCTGCGCGGGCTGGACTGCTACGCCAACCAGTTCGAATGGGAGCGCATCCGACGCAACGCCATGGCCCGCGATTTCGGCTGGGAGCGCTCCGTCGAGCGGTACCTGGAGGTGTACCGGTCCGCCGTCGGGCCTCCGGCTTGAATCACCGCATGGACTTCGTCTTCGCCCTCCACAGCCATCTCCCCTGGGTCCTGAATCACGGCCGCTGGCCGCATGGGAGCGACTGGCTGTGCGAAGCGATGACCGACACCTATCTGCCGCTCATCGAGGCACTGGACGCCCTCGAGCGGGAAGGCATCGCCGCCCCGCTTACCATCGGCGTGACCCCGGTCCTGGGCGCGCAGCTGTCTCATCCGGCGCTGGAAAGCGAAATGGCGCCGTTTTTCGAGCAACGCCTGTCCGCGTGCGAGGAGGCCGAGCAAGGTTTCGGCAGCTCGGGCGAGGAGCACCTGATTCCGATCGCCCGGTTCTGGCGGGAGCGCTACGCGCGGCTGCAGCGACTGCTGAGCCGCACTGACGGTGGCGTGGTGGGAGCGCTCCGCCGCCATGCCGATGCGGGCCGGATCGAGCTGCTGTCGTCCGCCGCCACCCACGGGTTCCTCCCGCTGCTGGGCCGGGACGAGAGCATCGCGCTCCAGCTCGCGGTCGGGCGGGCCGAACACCGCCGGTTGTTTGGACGGGATCCAGCCGGTTGCTGGGTTCCCGAGTGCGCCTATCGCCCCCGGGGAGACTGGGCTCCGGATCCCGCCGCCCAGCCGATCCCCGATCGGGCCGGGATCGAGGAGCACCTCGCGGCCCATGGCTATCGGTTCTTCTTCGTGGACGCGCATCTCGCCGAGGCCGGCCGCCCATTGAGTCTTTACCAGGATGCCGGCTGGCCGGAGCGCTCCTGGCGCGGCGAGGGAGGCGAGTTCCCTCGCCCCACAGCGGAGGTCCCGGACCCGGCGAGCCCCCGCTCACCGTATCGCGCCTATCAGGTTTCCCCTCGCGCGGGGCAGGCGCCGGTGACCGCCCTGGTCCGCGATCCGGAGAGCACCCGGCAAGTGTGGAGCCGTCACGGTGGATTCCCGGGGGACGGGACCTATCTCGAGTTTCACAAGATTCGTTATCCCGGCGGGATCAAGTTCTGGCGGGTGACCAGTCCCGATTCCGACCTGGGCCTGAAGGAGCCGTACGAGCCCAACGGCGCCCGGGCCCGCGCGTTCAGTCACGCGGCCCACCTCCACTGGCTGATCAGCGGACGGGCCGGCCAGGACCGGCCCGGTGAGGTGGTCATGGTCGCCCCGTTCGACACCGAGCTCTTCGGCCACTGGTGGTTCGAGGGCGTGGATTTTCTCGCCGACCTGTACCGCCGCCTGGCCCGGGATGCCGGTCCTAACCCGCGGACCGCCTCGGCCCATCTGGCGGCGCAGCCGGCCCGGGCCGCGGTAAGTCTCGCGGCCGGCTCCTGGGGCGCCAATGGGGATTTCAGCATGTGGCTCAACCCGGCCACCCGGTGGACCTGGGAGCGGCTCTGGACCCTGGAACGGCGGTTCTGGGCGGTCGCGCGAGCCTCCTTGGCCGACTCCGCCCGCCACGAAGTGCTCGCCCAGGCCGCCCGCGAGCTTCTCCTCCTCCAGTCCAGCGACTGGCAGTTCATCATCTCGACCGGGGCGGCCTCCGATTACGCGGCCCGGAGGTTTCACGAACACGCGGAAGACCTCGAGGTCCTGGTGCACGCCCTCGAGCCGGGCGGGCGGGGATTGCTCCCCGGCGCCGCGCGGCACGCCGAGCGGGTTAGGTCTCGTGACGACCTGTTCCCCGAGGTGCTGTCGGCCCTGGCTGCCGTCCAGCCTCCCTCCGGGTCCTGACCCTCGCCGATGCGCTCGGTCGTTTTCCACGCCCATTTCTATCAGCCGCCCCGGGAAGAGCCCTGGCTCGAGCAGATCGAGCCGGAGCCGGGCGCGGCGCCCTACCATGACTGGAACCGGCGGATCGAGCAGGAGTGTTACCGGGCGGTGGTGGCGACGCGCGTCCGGGGACCCGACGGACGCATTCAGCGCATCATCAACACTCTGGACTCGATCAGCTTCGACGTCGGGCCAACCCTGGCCGAGTGGCTGGCCCGGGAAGCGCCGGACACCTGGAGCGCGATGCTGGCGGCCGATCGGGTCAGCCGGGCCCGCCGCGGCTACGGGAACGCGATGGCGGCTCCGTACCATCACATCATCCTCCCCCTCGCCTCGCGACGCGACAAGATCACCGAGGTCCGGTGGGGTGTGGCGGACTTCCGCCGCCGATTCGGCCACGAGCCCCTGGGGATGTGGCTGCCCGAAACCGCGGTAGATATAGAGACGCTCGACGTCCTGGCCGGCGAGGGGATCCGCTTCACGATTTTGGCCCCGCACCAGGTCGTGACGGTTCCGCCGGCGGGGTTGCCGGGCAAGGTGACCACCGGCAGCGGCCGTTCGATCGCGGTGTTCCTGTATGACGGACCGCTCTCCCACGACGTCGCGTTCGGTCCGGCGATTCGCGACGCGGCAAAGTGGGCTGCTGCGGTGCTCGAACGCCCGCTCGCCGAAACCGGGCCGACCCTGGTGTCGATGGCGGCGGACGGAGAGACCTTCGGCCACCACCACCCGTTCGGCGAGATGGCACTGGCCGCCACCCTCGACCGGCTCGGCGGGGATCCCGCCATCCGGCTGGACAACTTCGCTTCGTTCCTCGCCCGCTACCCGGCCGAGCATCCGGTAGAGCTGATCGAGTCAACCTCCTGGAGCTGCGCGCACGGTATCGAGCGCTGGAAGTCGGATTGCGGCTGCCGGCTCAAGCCGGAGACGTCGCAGGCCTGGCGGACCCCCCTGCGAAACGCACTCGATTGGCTCGCGGGTGAGCTCCACTCGCGTTTCGAGCGCGAGGCGGCTCCCTTCCTCAAGGATCCCTGGGAGGCGCGGGACCGCTGGGACATCACGGCCCCCACCGCGCTTCCGCCGCGAGCCCGCGAGCTGCTCGAGATGGAGCTCAATCTCCTCCGGATGTCCACCTCCTGCGGCTGGTTCTTCGATGACATCGCCGGCTTGGAGAGCGAGATCTGCCTGCGCTACGCGGCACGGGCCATCGAGTGGGCCGGGCCCGACGCCGAGGGATTGCACGATGGGCTGCGCGACCGGCTGGCCGTTGCGCTGAGCAACGACCCCGCCAGGGGAAATGGGGCCGAGATCTATTCACGATCCAGGCCCACGCTTCCCGCGGAGGTGCGCGCCGCGGCCGCGTTTGCCGCCGCCCGGGCCGTGGATGGCGATCGGGCTTCGCGGGACATCGGCCCCTATCGAGCCGAATCGGAGCAGGATGGGGTCCTGGTCATCCAGCACCGGCGGACCGGACTCGCAAAGCGGTACCGAACCGAGCCCAGGATGGACAGCGTCCAGAGCATTTCGGTGGAGGTCCGCGAGGCTCCCGACGGCGCGCCCGTCCTGGTGCGCCTGAACGACCTGCCGGAGCGGGAGCGCAACGAGGTTCGGCACGCATACCGGGGCGTGCTCCGCCCTCGCGTCATGGATCCTTCCGAGACGGAGCACGTGATCGATGGCCGGTTGAGCTACCATCGCGCCATCGGAGAGGCGCTGGTCCGGTTGCTGCCGGCGGATCCCGAGACAGCGTCGGACCTGGACCTCGAGCGCATTGAGCGCGCCCTGGACCTCCTGACGATCGAGGAGCGCGCCATTCCGTTCGAAGCCCAAACCCGCTATGCCAGGCTGCTGACCCAGGGGCCGCCGGAGGTCCGCAAGGCCATCCGCGGATTGGCGGAACGGTTTGGATTCGCGCTGCCCGGCGAACCCGATCCGACGGCCCCCTCTCCCCCGGCCCCCTCCCCCCCCAACGGGAACGCTGGATGACGCAACCGGTGCGCTTTGCCTTCGGGCTCCACTTGCACCAGCCGGTCGGCAACTTCGACTGGGTCTTCGAGCAGCATATGACCCAGGTCTATCGGCCCTTGCTCGAAAAGCTGATTGGCGGCGGCTGTGCTCCCGCGAGCCTTCACCTGTCCGGTCCGCTGCTGGACTGGATCGAAGGCCACCAGGCGTCGTTCCTGGACGAGCTCGGGCGCTGGGTCAGCGACGGGCGGGTCGAGCTGCTGCTGGCGGGTTATGACGAGCCGATTCTCGCGACCCTGCCCCGCGAGGATCGCCTCGAGCAGGTGACCAGGATGCGGGAGGCGCTCCGGAGCCGGTTTGGGGTGGATGCCCGCGGCCTCTGGCTGACCGAACGGGTGTGGGAGCCCCACCTCGCGGGAGACCTGCACGAGGCGGGCGTCCGCTACGTGCTGGTGGACGACCGCCACTTCCTGGTCGCCGGATTCGAGCGCGCCGAGCTGTACCGGCCCTGGCGGACCGAGGACAACGGACGCGCGATCGACCTCTTCCCGATCGACGAATACCTGCGTTACCTGATCCCGTTCCGGCCGCCCGCCGAGTTCGCTGAGTATCTCCGCTCTCTCCAGACCGGTGCGACCGCTCCTCCGCTCGCGGTCCTGGCCGACGACGGAGAAAAATTCGGAGGCTGGCCGGGTACGTTCGAGTGGGTCTATCGCGACGGGTGGCTCCGCGATTTCCTCACGACCCTCGACGGGTTGCGAGAGACCGGGGTCGTCACGCTCGTGACCCTGAGCCAGGCGCTCGAGCAGGTCCCGGTCGGAGGGCCCGCCTACCTCCCCAGCGCGTCGTATCGAGAAATGGAAGGCTGGGCGCTGCCGCCCACGGCCGCCCGGCGCCTCGCCGCGCTGGAGCAGGAGCTCGGCCCCGATCGTGTCAAAGGGGCCGACGGGGCGCTGCTCCGGGGCTCACACTGGCGCGGCTTCCTCGCCAAGTACGCCGAGGCCAACCGCATGCACAAGAAGATGCTTGCGCTGTCGGCCCTCTCCCGGGAGCGCGGGGATCCGCCGGCGGTGCGGAGGGCGATCGGCCGGGCCCAATGCAACGATGCGTACTGGCACGGGGTCTTCGGCGGGCTCTACCTCCCGCACCTGCGGGAAGCGGTGTGGCGTGAGCTGGCTCGGGCCGAGGCGGAGCTGCGTCGCGGAGAGCCACTCGCGTGGCATGCGGTGGACCAGGACTATGACGGCGCTGACGAGCTCTGGGTCCACTCGGCGAACCTGTCGGTGCTGCTGAGCCCGGCTCGGGGTGGCGCCATCGTCGAGCTGACCGACTTGAGCGCATTGGTGAACTACGCCGACACCCTCACTCGCCGGCGCGAACCGTATCACGAACCGGCGGGACCATCCGCCTCCGAACCGGCCAATCCGGAGGCCGGTGAGCTCCCGAACATCCACGATCTCGCCAGGGCGTTGGAGGAGTTGCCCCCGGTGGATCGTGAGGAGCGGATGATTTTCCAGGAGCGAGTCTGGCCCCCGGATATTTCGCCCGAGGCCTTGGCGACGGGAACCGTGAATCCGCTCCGTTCCTGGGCCGGGGTACCCGTGACGGTTGCGCCCCGGGAGGAGGAGGGCGCCCTGGTGTTCCGGTTCGACTGCGGGGGGGGGGACCTCACCAAGACGATCCGGATTCGGACGGAACCGGTGGTGAGAATCGAGCTCACGCTCGCGTGGCAGAACGACCCCGCTTGGCCGGAGGATGCCTGGTTCACCACCGAGCTTTCACTCTCGAAAGCTCTCCTGATCGACGCGCCACGCGCCACCGAGTGGCGTTACCCCATTGACACCGTGGCCAAGTCCGAGAGCGGCTATGACCGGACGCGACAAGGGGAATCCGTGACGCTGGCGTGGCCCATCCGAACCGGAGCGGCCCGGGTCACACTGAGCTTCCCCGCATGACCACCGGCTGAGCCCTACCGCGAATCGGCCAGCAGTTCCTCGAGAGCGGCCGCGAGAGCATCCGGAGAAAATGGTTTTTGCAGGAACGCCTGGCGGCCCACCGAAACGGTAGGGCCGGATTCCATCGCCTCGTTCCCCGTAAAGCCGGACAGGAGGAGCACCGGCAGGTGTGGCAGGCGCCTCCGAACCTTGCCGACGAGATCCGGCCCACTCATGCCCGGCATGACGATATCGGAGACGAGTGCGTCGACTCGGGTACCGCTTTGCGCCAGCATCTCGAGCGCTTGTTTCCCATCCTCCGCCTCGACGACTCCGAACCCGTACTGCTCCAGGATTCGGCCGGTCAGGCGCCTGACCCCTTCGTCGTCCTCGACGACGAGCACCGTGCCTTTGGTTCGCCCCTGTCCGGCACGGGGATCGGGGCTGGATTCGTCAGGGGCGGGCCTCGGTTCGGCCACCCGCGGGAGGAACACGCGGAAGCTGGTCCCTTTCCCGGGCGTACTCTCGACCGTGATGATTCCCTTGCTCTGCTGCACGATCCCGTACACCGTTGAAAGGCCGAGGCCGGTTCCTTCTCCGAGGGCCTTGGTGGTGAAGAAGGGCTCGAAGACTTTCGCCTGCGTCCCGAGGTCCATCCCCTCTCCGGTGTCCGACACGCGGAGCAGCACGTAGTCCCCGGGTGGAAGCCCTCGAGTCGTAGCGTCGAGTCGCCCAGCGGTGACCTGGTGCCGGCGGGTTTCGATCGTCAGCGTGCCGCCCCCCCCGGAGCGCATGGCATCGCGTGCGTTCACCGCGAGGTTGAGAAGCACCTGCTCCAGCTGCCCGGGATCGGCGCGAACAAAGCCAAGATTCGGAGCGGTGTCGGTGACGACGCGAATGTTGGCCCCCAGCACCCGCCGGAGCATCCGGTCCATCTCGGCGACCAGCCCGTTCAGGTCCACTTCGCGGAAAACCAGCATTTGCCGCCGGCTCACCGCCAACAGCTGCCGAGTCAGTGACGTCGCTCGATCGGCGGCGTGGCGGATCTCTCGCACTTCCTCGAGCCGGGGATCTTCGGCGCCGAGTTGGCCCGCGAGGACGTCCGCGTAGCCGCCGATCACCGTCAGCAGATTGTTAAAGTCGTGGGCGACTCCCCCGGCGAGACGGCCGAGACTCTCCATCTTCTGGGCCTGGAGCAGCTCTTCCTGGAGCCGCGTCTGCTCCGTAATGTCGACGATGACGCCGTGCCAGACGACCAGATCACCCTCCCGGGAGGGCGTCGCGATCGCCCGCAGCCGGCGCTGGCCCGTGCCCACCGCGCTGCCTTCAGCCCGGATTCGGAAATCGAAGGTGTAGGGTTCGAGGTTGCGCGTCGCCCGGCGAAAGATCGGGCCGGCCGCCTGAATATCTTCGGGCTCGACGACGGCGAGAAAGCGTCCCGGGTTCTCCAGGATCTCCTGCGGTGGAACGCCGAACAATTCGGAGGCCCGCTCGCTCACGTACGCGAATCTCTCCTTGCCGTCGGGTCCAACGACGTACTGATAGACCACCCCGGGAACCGAAGCGGTAACCCGCGCCAGCGCTTTCTGAGCCCCGAGGCGGGCCTCCTCGGCCTCGCGCCGCTCGGTGATATCCCGAATGATTCCCTGGAGTAATCCGCGACCCGTCCGCCGGAGGCTCAGCTCCGCTTCGAACGTGGAGTGGTCTTTCCGCCGGAGGCGCCGTTCCTGAAGGACGACCGGGCGCTTCGACAGCTCATCCCATCCCGCGGTGAGAAGATCGGGTTCTCCGGGAGCAAAAAGGTCCGCCAGTTGGAGCCGGCGCAATTCCTCCTCGCGATAACCCAGCATGTCGGCCGCTCGCTGGTTGACCAACAGCATCCGCCCGTCCGGGTCGGTGAGCACAATGCCGTCGGACGCCTGCTCGAGGAGGTCTCGATACCTGGCTTCGCTCTCGCCCAGTGCCTTTTCCCGGAGGGCGGAGAGGCGGCGAGCCGATTGCAGCCGCCACGCGAGGTAATCCGCCAGCCCGATGCAGCCGAGCCAGATGGCGACCCGGGCCCCGTCACCGGGCACCTCGAAGCCGAAGGTCTGTTCGGGGCTGATGGCGAACGCCATCGTGGCCGAAATGATGATGATCTCGGCGAGGATGGCGGGAACGACGCCGGCAACCAGCAAGGAGATGAGGGAAACGCACCAGGCCGGTGTGAGCGGAGAACGCTGGAAGAAGTCCGGGAACAGGATGAGCGATGCGACCCCTGCCGCGGCGGTCAGGAGCGCAAACACGTACCGGGAGCGACCGGTGAGGGGTAGCTCGATCATGCGTCCTGACTACCTTTCTGCGATGCCGGCCCTCATCGAGTGCGTCCCGAATTTCAGCGAAGGGCGCGACCTCGACATCATTCGCCAAATTACCGCAGCCATCGAGTCGGTTGAAGGGGCGGCCTTGCTCCACATGGATCCCGGCCGGGCCACGAACCGTACGGTGGTCACGTTCGCCGGCCCGCCCGAACCGGTGGTGGAGGCTGCCTTTCGCGCGATCGCGCGAGCCGCTGAACTCATTGACATGCGTGGCCATACGGGAGAACACCCTCGCATGGGGGCGACCGACGTGTGTCCCCTCATCCCGATTTCGGGCATCACCATGGAAGAAACGGCCGAGCTTGCGCGCCGTCTCGGCGAGCGGGTGGGCCGCGACCTCGGCATCCCGGTGTACCTCTACGAGGCCGCCCAGAGGAATCCAGCCCGGAAGGACCTTGCCACCATCCGGGCGGGGGAGTACGAGGGCCTGCCCCGCAAGATCGCCGATCCG
>Ga0187892_10002771_pt1 | contig 33862 bp, 30 predicted proteins | sample MA1701073metaG_FD_139345 | JGI IMG/M metagenome (GOLD analysis project Ga0187892, IMG submission 139345) | Bio-ooze microbial communities from a basaltic lava cave in the Kipuka Kanohina Cave System on the Island of Hawaii, USA - MA170107-3 metaG ... | reverse complement strand
TGAACATCGACTCCTGGGGATCGACTCGACCGCGCATGGCTTGTTCTCCGTTATTAACGTCGCTGCGCTTTCGACTCGGCTTCCGGGGAATGATTCCGTGCGTTTTGCATCAGGCTGCTAGGCGAACGCGCCGTAGCCCCCGCCGTGCACGCGGGGCTCGACGCGCATCGCGCCGGGCGCCGGGGGCCTTCGCGGGCGCGGCGGAAACGGCCGCGGCTCCCCTATAATCGGACTCGCTACAGCCACCACCGAGCGGAGAGCGCCGCGTGAGCGAGCAAAGCGAACGTACCGGCCGGATCAAGGACGTCGGTCGCGCGGCCGGCGCGCTGGTGGTCGGCGTCGCGGCCGCCGACGCGTTCAACGAGTTCGTTCCCGAGGGCCACCGCCCGGCGGATCTGCTCCCCGGGGCGCGGAGCGTGGTCGTGGCCGGAAACCTGGGGCCCACGGCGGGCGCCTGGCGCTGCCCCGATCACCGGGTGATGGAGATCACCGGCTACGACTTCCGCGAGAACGTCGCCATCCACGTCATGAGCGACTTCATCGAGCGCGAGTACGGTCACCAGGCGATCCAGGCAGCGTCGCTGCCGACCGCCGGCCACCAGCCGCCGATGTCGATGATGCTCGCCGCGGTGCTCGCCGGGCTCGGCACGCGCTCGCTCGCCGCCAACATCATCCTGCATCCCGAGTACGGGATGCTGTACTACGCGGCGCTGCTCACCACGCTCGCGCTCGATCCCGACCACGTGCTCGAGAAGGACGTGTGCCCGGCGCCGCCCTGCGTCCAGATGTACCGGAAGCTCGGCACCACGCCGTGTCTCGCGTCCTGCCCGAAGGACGACGGCGGCTGCCTGGAAGGCGAGATCGGGCCCGACGGCCGGATCGCCTACTCCTATTACGACCGGGAGCGCTGTACTTCGCGCTCGCAGAACTTCGGCCAGGGCGGCCTCCAGAAGAGCCTGCTCGAGATCGTCAACGAGGAGGACCCCGACCGGCGCCGCATGATGATCTATTCGGACTTCTTCACCCAGTCGCTCTCGTCGGCCTGCTTCTACAAGGAGAGCGTGGCGCAGTGCTTCGAGTGCATGCGGGTCTGTCCGGTGGGCAGGAAGTACAAGCGGCTGTCGTGAGCGCGCACGCATGACGACGGAGACCAAGAAAGTCCGCAATCGCCGGGACCAGACGTTCGACCCGGCCGTCGCGAAGGACGAGCTGCGCAAGGAGGCGCTGCGCGGCGGGGCGCTCGCGTGCGGCGTCGCCGATGCCGCGGCGTTCACCGCCGCGCCCGAGGGTCAGCGGCCGGCCGACCTCCTGCCGGGCGCGCGCACGGTGGTGGTCGTGGGTGGCGGTGCGCCGCGGGCGGGCGATTGGCGGAGCCCCCTGCACGAGCACCAGGAGACGATGGGCACGAGCGACCGCATCAACTCGCTCGGCCTCAAGATCGCGAAGCTGATCGAGGACCGGCTGGGGTTCTTCGCGCTGTTCGTGCCGCCGGGGATGAACAAGGGCAACCAGCCGTTCCTGTCCGTCCAGTACGCCGCCGAGCTCGCCGGCTGCGGCTCGCCCAGCCTCGCCGGTCCGCTGCTCCACAAGCAGTACGGCATGCTCTATTACGCGGCGATCGTCACCACGTTCCCGTTCCCGGTCGACGGACCCTCGACCGAGCAGGCGTGCCCGGCGCCGAGCTGCGTGGAAATGTGGGAGCGCGAGCGCACGACGCCGTGTCTCCGCGTGTGCCCGATCGACAGCGGCGGCTGCCTCGGCGGCGAGATCGCCGAGGGCGGTTTCCGCAACCGGCGCTACGACGCGGCGCGCTGCACCACCCGCGTGTACACGCACTGGATTCCCGGGTTCCAGAAGTCGCTCGAGGCGGTGCTGGAGGAAAAGGACCCCGAGCGGCGGAAGATGATCCTGTACGGCAGCTTCTTCACGCGCACGCTGTGGGCGATGACCTACTCGGCGCAGAGCCAGGCGCAGTGCTACGAATGCATCCGCGTCTGCCCGGTCGGCACCGAACGGCACGACAAAGCCTGAATCGAGGAGACCCGAGGATGAGCGGATTCTTCTTCGTCGACCCCGAGCTCTACCGCCGCTACAAGGACCAGGTGCTCGAGCTCTCCAACTCGGTGCAGATCAACGTCCAGGAGCACCTGCCGCGCGAGCAGCGGCGGCGCGGCCTCTCCGACCGGGAGATCGCCAAGCGCCTCGGCCTCGACGAGCGGGTGGTGCGAGAGATCCGCGTGGTCGCCGAGCGCGACCGCTACGACATCGAGGAGTGGCAGAAGGCGATCGAGTTCAAGGACCGCGCCTGCCGCGCCTACGCCAAGGACGGGGCTTCCTACGTGTTCGAGGGCCGCCGCAAGCGCTGAGCGGCGCGCTTCGCAGTCCCAGCAGTCAACCGCGCTCGGCGCGCCGCAGCATCTTCTCGAGCAGGCGCGGCGTGATGTCCGGCCGGCTCCATGGGCAGACGGCCAGGCAGATGCCGCAGCCGTGCGTCGCGGCGAAGTAGGGCATGCAGGCGTCGAAGCTCACGTACCACTTCTGCGCGCCCCGGACCCACTGCTTGTCGGGGTAGATCGCCTCCGGTGGGCATTGGTCGGTGCAGAGCCGGCAGTTCAGGCAGAAATCGTCGGCGCCGAAGACATCGGGGGCGTCCGGCAGCAGGGGCAGCTCGGTCAGCACCGCCGCCAGCCGGAACGAGGAGCCGAATCTCCGGTTGATGATCGAGCCGTGCTTGCCGAGCTCGCCGAACCCGGCTGCGAGCGCTGCGGGGATCAGCTGGAACGGACCGGCGCCCGGGCCGCCGTGGCCGTGCGCATGCCAGCCCTGCGCGCGGATCCAGTTGGCGAGCTTCCGCGCCGCGCGCTGCCCGCGGTTGTACTGCTTCGCGACCTCCGCCGCCGCATCCACAGCGGGCGCCTTGCTGAGCTCCGGGTAATCCATCGCCACGCCGAGCACGATGACGAACGGCTCGTGCACCTCGAAGCCCTCGAACACCCAGGCCTGGTCCATGCGGGCGACGCCGACGAGATCGGCCTCGTTGTCGAGCGCGAACGCCTTGACGCGGCGCGTCCAGCCCTCGGGCGAGTCCGCGGCCCGCTCGGGCGCGACCGGAGCGTGCGGCTCGCGCCGCTCGGGGGTGTCGAACACTCCGCCGAGCCGCGGATGGTGGCGGTAGGTCTCGTTGACCACTTCCTGGATCGCGGCGAAGTCGGGGATGCGCCGCGGGTGATGCCACATGATCGGCGTCGGCCGGCGCGGCAGCGTTTCGCCGAGCCCGTTCACCGCGTCTCCGGAGACGCGGTGCGGCATCTTCGCGGCCAGCTCGGCCGGCGGGCGCCAGGCGCGCTTGCTCTCGTCGGGCATGGGAGTCGATTTGCAGCCGCTGCTACGCTATCACGGCACGGGCGGGATCCGTAGCCCGGCTCACGCTGCGGGATGCGCGCCGACGTATGCCTCGATCACCCGCGGATCGGCGAGCACCTCCGGCGCCCGGCCCGCGGCGAGCGGCAGGCCGTAGTTGAGCACCAGGATCCGGTCGGCGAGGTCGGCGACCATCTGCATGTCGTGCTCGACCCAGACCATGGCGATGCCCAGCTCGTGCTTGATCCGCAGGATGTAGCGCGCCAGGTCCTCGCGCTCCTCGCGATTGAGGCCGGCGGAGGGCTCGTCGAGCAGCAGCACGCGCGGCTGCATCGCGAGCGCGCGCGCGAAGCCGACGATCTTCTGGACGCCGAACGGCAGCGCGTCGACCGGCGCATGGCGGTAGCGCTCCAGCTCGACGAACTCGAGCACTTCCTCCGCGGCGCGCCGGTGCTCGACCTCGGCCGCGCGCACCCGGTGCAGGAACAGGCACTCGGCGAGCGGCCCGGTCGCGATACGCGCATGGCGCGCGACCAGCAGGTTCTCGAGCACGCTCATGTGGGGGAAGAGCTCGCCGTGCTGGAACGTGCGTGCGACGCCCAGGCGGGCGATGCGGTGCGGCCGCTCGCGCGTGATGTCGCGCTCGTCGAACACGATACGGCCGCGGCTCGCGCGGTAGAGGCCGCAGACGCAGTTCAGGACCGAGGTCTTGCCGGCGCCGTTCGGGCCGATCAGCGCGAAGAGCTCCCCCGGCCGCGCCTCGAACGACACGCCTTCGAGCACCTGCAGCCCGCCGAAGGCGAGCGAGACGGCCTCGACGCGGAGCGTCGGCCCTTCAGCCATACCAGCGCCGGCTCCGGCGGTACTGCTTGACGTCGCGGTAGCTGCGGCGGCGCTCGCCGCCGCCGCCGAGATAGAACTCGCGGATGTCCTCGTGGCCGCGCAGCCGCTCGGGCGTGCCGTCGAGGACGATCGCGCCGTTCTCGATCACGTAGCCGTAGTCGGCCAGGTCGAGCGCGACCTGGGCGTTCTGCTCGACGAGCAGGATGGTGGTGCCCGTCTGCTCGCGGATCGCCCGGAGGCGCTGCATCAGCTCGTCGATCACGAGCGGCGCGAGGCCCTGCGAGAGCTCGTCGACGAGCAGCAGCTCCGGGTTGCAGGCGAGCGCGGAGCCGATCGCGAGCATCTGCCGCTCGCCGCCCGAGAGGTAGCCCGCCTCGCGGCCGCGCACCCGGGCGAGCGCCGGGAAGAGCTCGAACACGGACTCCGCGAGGCGCCGGCGGTCGGCGCCGGCGCGCGGCACCACCGTCTCGAGGTTCTCGGCGACGGTGAGGTTCTCGAACACCTTGCTGCGCTCGGGCACCAGCACGATCCCGAGCGCGGTCACCCGGTCGGGCCGCAGGTTCTCGATGCGCTCGCCCCGGTACCGGACCGCGCCTTCGGTGACGCGCGCGTCGTCCAGGCCGATGAATCCGGAGATCGCGCGCAGCAGCGTGGTCTTCCCGGCGCCGTTGGTGCCGAGCACCGCGACGATCGAGCCCTTCGGCACCTCGATCGACACGCCCTGCACGGCGGTGATCACGCGGTGATAGGCGACCTCCAGCTGCTCCAGCTTGAGCAGCGGCGGGCTCATCTCGCCCCCGCGAGTGGTTTTTGCTTGAACGGCCAGAGCAGCCACCAGTTCTGCGCCCGGCGCCAGATGCCGACCAGGCCCTGCGGCTCGAACACGAGAAACAGGATCATGAGCAGGCCGAACGCCGCGTAGTTCACGGCGAAGACGATCGAGGCGAGCTGGTCGACGAGGCCGAGCCCCTCCATCGTGCCCTCGATGACGAACGGAAACAGCACCACGAAGACGGTGCCGAGCAGCGCGCCGAGCACCGATCCCATGCCCCCGATGATCACCATGGCGACGTACTGGATGGTGAGAAAGAGCGAGAACGCTTCGGCCGAGACGAAGCCGCGGTAGTAGGCGAAGAGGCAACCCGCGACCGCGGTGAGGGTGGAGGAGATGACGAAGGCGGAGAGCTTGGCGCGCGGCACGCTGATGCCGAGCGCCTCGGCCACGGCCTCCCGGCCGCGGATCGCGCGCCACGCGCGTCCCGTCCGGGAGCGCACCAGGTTGACTGCGACGAGCACCGTCGCCGCCGCGGCCGCGAGCAGCACGAAGTACCACGCGCGCGGGTCGCTCAGCACCCAAGGCCCGAGCTGCGGCGGGTCGATCACGATGCCGGTGAACAGGCCCCGCTTGGTCTCGTACTCGTTGCCGAGATAGATGACGATGAAATGCAGCGCGAGGGTCGACACGGCGAGGTACAGGCCGCGCAGCCGCAGGCTCGGCAGGCCGAAGATGACGCCGAGCGCCGCGCCGACCGCGGCCGCGGCGGGCAGCGTGACCCAGACTTGCGCGCCGGTCTCCTTGAAGAGGATTCCGGTCGTGAACGCGCCCGCCGCGAGCAGCCCGGCGTGGCCGAGCGAGATCTGCCCCGCGTAGCCGGTGAGGAGCATCAGCGCCACCGCACCCACCGAGGCGAGCAGTACCTGGTTGGCGAGCTCGAGCTCGAACGGTCCGGCGACGAAGGGGAACGCGGCGAGCGCGACGAGGAAGGCGGCGAGCCACGCTTTCCTGGTGCGCGTGTCGAGAAGCGCGAGGTCGCGCTCGTAGCGGGTGCGGAAGTAGCCGCTCGCCCGGGGCTGGGTCATACCCGATCGAGCTCCTCGCGGGTGCCGAACAATCCCCACGGCCTGACCGCCAGCATCGCGAGCAGCACGAAGAACGGCGCCACCTCCGAGAGGAGCGGGTCGACGTAGTGGATGAGCAGCACCTCGGCCGACGCGACCACCAGGGAGCCGACGAGCGCCCCGGCGAGGCTGTCCAGCCCGCCGACGAGCGCGGCCGGGAACGCCTTCAGCCCGATCACCACCAGCGTGCTCTCCAAGCCGGCGTCGCAGGCGATCAGCATTCCCGCCATCCCGCCGGTGAAGGTCGCCAGTCCCCAGGTGAGCGCGTAGATGCCGTGCAGGCCGATCCCGCGCTGCGCCGCGAGCAGCGGGTTCTGGCCGGCCGCGCGCATGCGGATGCCCCAGCGGGACAGCCGCAGGAATGCGAACAACGCCGCGTAAACGGCGGCGGTCGCGACGACGAGCGTGAGGCCGGCGCCGGAAATGCGCGCCGACGACCCGACCGCGATCGACGCGTTGCTCCACCCGAGCTCCGGCAGGGGGTAGCGCGTCTGGGTGCCGAAGAAGAGCACCATCGCGCCGCGCAGCAGGATGCCGAGCGCGATGGTCGCCAGCACCGCGGCGAGCACCGACTCCCCGGTCATGCGCCACATCAGCACCAGGTACACGAGCACGCCGACGAGGATCGCGAGCGCGGCGGAGGCGCCGATCGCCACCAGCGGATGTCCCGAGAAGAGCGACGCGGTGGCGAACAGCCCGTACGCGCCGACCAGCATCAGATCGCCGTGCGCGAGCGAGAGCACGCGGCTCACGCGGTAGATCAGCACGTAGCCGCAGCTGATCAGCGCGTAGATCGCCGCGAGGACGACGATGTTGACCGCGAGCTGAATGCGGAGCCTTCGGGCGAGTTGCCCGCGGCACTGCCCCCGCCCGAGTGAGCGGGGCGCCGTGCCGCGAACGCGCCGGCAGTGGCGGCTAGTTCTTCACCTCGATCATCTTCCAGTCCTGCACCTGGACGATGCGCTTCGCCGCAGGATCCCAGCGCCAGACGCGGTACGCCTGGCGGGTGCGGAAGTGGTTGTCCTTGGTCCACTCGATCGGGGCGCCGCGCAGGCCCCTGGTGTCGACCTTGAGGTCGTTCATCGCGGCGAGGACCTTCGCGTGCGTCGGCGGCCAGCCGGTCTTCTTCAGCGCCGCTTCCAGCACCATGCCGGAGATGAACCCCTCGATCAGGTACGACACCGGGTACTTCAGGTTGGCGCGCGCGGCGACGGCGCGGATCTCGGCATGGACCGGAAGATTGTCCTCCATGAAGGCGTTGGTGCCGAACACGTAGAAGGTGCCGTCCTGGATGCGCGCCAGCTCGTCCTCGGAGTTGAGGTGGGCGAAGGTGAGGTAGCTGCCCTGCCAGCCGATGCGCCGCAGCGCCTCGAAGGTCCGCACCTGCGACACCCAGGGCGACCACGAGAACACCCAGTTCGGGCCGGCGTCCTTCAGCTTCGTGGCGAACGGCGTGTAGTCCGGGGTCGGCGGCGGCGTGTACTGGGTGTCGACCGGCGTCATGCCGAGCGACTTGGCGACCTTCTCGGCGTGCGCGATGCCGGTCCGCGCGACCGGGATCGCCATCGCCGCGAAGCCGATCCGCACCGGCTCCTTCGCGTTCGCCTTGATGAAGGCCATCGCCGCCTCGGAATCGAGATTGGCGCTGTACGCGGTCGAGCAGAACTGCAGCGGGTCGGCCGGCGGGAAGGTCGACTCCGGGCAGACGCCCCCGGCGTAGTACAACGGCACGCCGGCGCGCTTGGACTCCGCGACCACCGGCGCGTAGGTCGAGGACAGGCTGGTGTTGATGAGCACCAGCACCTTGTCCTGGGCGACCAGCTTCTTCGCGTTGGCGGCGGCCTTGGACGGCTCGGTCTGGTCGTCCTGCACGATCAGCCGCACCGGCTTCCCGTTGACGCCGCCCCTGGCGTTCAGATGCTCGAGATAGGCCTGCATCGCCTCGACGATCGGCGCGTAGTTGCCGGCCGATGGCCCGGTCATCCCCGCGGTAACGCCGACGACGTAGGCGTCCTGCGCGGCGCCCGGGAGGGGCGCAAACAGCGCGGCCGCCGCGACGACCACGGCCCGACTTAGGGTCTCTCTCATGGTTTCCTCCTCCTTGAAGGTGCTCCGAGTTTACCTCTCCGCGAGGACGTCGCCGGCGCCGGCAGCGACCAGGCGCTCCTCGCGGTCGTCGTACATCGATTCGACCAGGTCCGCGAAACGCTCGAGCATCAGCGAGCGCTTCACCTTGCGCGTCGGTGTGATCGGTTCGCCGTCCGCTTCCGGATCGAGCGCCTTGGGCAGGATGCGGAACGACTTCACCTGCTCGACGCGGGCGAGGTCGGCGTTGGCGCGGGCGATCTCGCCGGCGATCAGCCGTTCGACCTCCGGATGCCGCGCGAGGCTCGTGAAGCCGGTGTACGGGACGTTGCGCCCGCGCGCCCACTCGGAGACGGCGTCGAACTCGATCTCGACGAGCGCCGTGACGTACTTCCTGGCGTGCCCGATCACCATCGCCTCGGCGACGTACGGGCTCGCGCGGAGCAGGTTCTCGATGAACGACGGCGACAGGGTCTTGCCGCCGGCGGTGACGATGAAGTCGCGGGCGCGGTCGATGAGCCGCAAGCTCCCGCCTTCCAGCTCGCCCACGTCGCCGGTGCGCAGCCGCCCGTCGGGCGTGAACAGCTCGCGGGTGGCTTCGGGCCGGTTCCAGTAGCCCTCGATCATGTGCGTCCCGCGGATCAGGATCTCGTTGCCGGCGCCGAGCTCGAGCTCCCAGCCGTCGATGACGGTGCCGACGTTGCCCGGCCGGGGGAAGGGGCCCTTCTGGCCGGTGATGATCGCCCCGGCTTCCTCGGTCTGGCCGTAGATCTCGCAGAGGTTCACGCCCCAGATCTGCCACAGCGCCGCGGTCGGGGCGGGCAGCGGCGCGCCGCCCGAGAGCACGAGCTCGAGCTCGTCGAGGCCGAGCTTGTTGAGCAGCGGCCGGAAGACCACGAGCCGTGCCAGTCGGTAGCCGAGCGCGGCGCCCGAGCGCCCCTCCCAGCGGCGGCGCGCCTGGCCGCGGCCGACGCGCATCGCCGCATCGTAGGCCGCGCGCTTGAGCGCCGAGGTGCCGGCGATGCCGACGAGGACCTGGGAGGCGAACTTCTGGAGGTAGCGCGGCACCGCGAAGAGCACCGTCGGGGCGACCTCGAACAGGGTCTGCGGCAGGTCCTCGAGGTCTTCGCCGAAATGCGGCACGAGCTCGGAGAGGAGCGGCACCGTGATCGCGACGTCGCGCCCGAAAAGATGACACAGCGGCAGGAACACCACCGTGCGGTGGCTGCGCTCGGCGAGCGTCGGATAGTGCTCGACGAAGGTGTGGGCGGCGGCGAGGTGCTTGCCGTGGGCGACCAGCGCCCCTTTGGGATGGCCGGTGGTGCCGGACGTGTAGACGATGAACGCGGGCGCCGACGGATCGAGCTCCGCAGCGAGCCGCTCGAGGTGCTCGGCGCCAGCGCCGGCGCCGAGATCGAGCATGTCGGCGAAGCGGGTGAGCCGCGGGTCGTCGTAGGCGAACATCGCCGAGTCGTCGATCACCACGATCGAGCGGAGCCCGGGGAGCCGCTCGGCGATCGGCAGGATCTTGTCGACATACTCCTGGTCCTCGGCGACGAAGATCGCCGCGCCGCCGTCGCGCATCTGGTACTCGACCTCGGCGGCGGAGGCGGTCGGGTAGATGCCGTAGGTGATCGCCCCGAGCGCTTGCGCCCCGAGGTCGCACAGGAACCACTCCTCGCACGGGTCGCCCATGATCGCGACCCGCTCGCCGCGCCCGAGGCCGAGCTTTGCGAGCCCGGCGGCGACGCGGCCGACCAGCGCGGCGTAGTCGCGCCAGGTGCGCTCGCGGTACAGACCGAGGTGCTTGGCGCGGTAGGCGACCGCGCCCGGCGACGCGCGCGCCCGCTCGACGAGGAGCTGAGGCGCCGTCTTTGCGCTCAGCGCATCGGACCGGGTCATGTGGCTGCCTCGTAGCCGGCGACGAACCGGGGCGAGAGCTTGCGCAATCGCTCGCGGTCGATCCGGCCGCTGCGCTGGATGTAGCTCATCGCGAACTCCCAGGGCGAAAGACCCATGTGCTCCGGAAACCGCTCGTACCACCGGCCGCTCGCGTCGGCGGCGGCGACCAGCTTCTCGACGATCGGCCGCCGCGCCGCCTCGAACGCGCGGAGCGCGTCGCGGACTTCGCGTGGATGTTCGCGCAGCGCCTTGGCGAGCGCGATCGCATCCTCCATCGCGAGCCGCGTCCCGGAGCCGATGGAGAAATGGGCGGTGTGGAGCGCGTCGCCCAGCAGCACCACGTTGTCGACCGACCAGCGCGCGTTGCGCACGATCGGGAAGTTGCGCCAGACCGAGCGGTTGGAGACGAGCGGGTGGCCGTCGAGCGTTCCGGCGAAGACCTGCGCGCAGCGCGCGATCGTCGCCGCCTCGTCGAGCGACCGGAACCTCGCGCGCTCCCAGGTCGCCGGATCGCACTCGAAGACGAACGTGCTCATCCCCGGCGCATGCCGGTAGTGGTGGGCGTTGAAGTGGCCGTCGCCGGTCGCGATGAAGGTCTGGGTGAGCGTGTCGAATCCCTTGGTCGTGCCGTACCAGGCGAACTTGTTCGCGAGGTGCGTGATCGTCGTGCCGAAGCGCCCGGCGTAGCAGCCGCGCACGAACGAGTTCACGCCGTCCGCGCCCACGACGAGATCGTAGCCGGCGAGCTCTTCCTTGGACGCGATCGCCTGCAGGTACTCGGGCGTCACGCCAGCGCTCGTCGTCCGGCGCCGCAGCAGCCGCAGCAGGTCGAGACGGCCGATGGCGGCGAAGCCGATGCCGTCGATCGCGACCCGCTCGCCGCGGTGGACCACGGTCAGGTCGGTCCACGTCTGCATGGCCGGCGTGATGAGGTCGTAGGTCTCCGCGTCGTCGTCGCGCAGGAACTCGAGCGCGCGCTCGGAGAAGACCACCCCGAAGCCGAAGGTGGAGTCGGGCGGGTTCTGCTCGACGATCCGGATCGCGCAGTCGGGCCACTCGCGCTTCAGGAGGTAGCCGAGATAGAGCCCGGCCGGGCCGGCGCCGACGATCAGGATCTTCACGTCGCCTGCTCGCTCTTCACGATCGCCGCGATCCGCGCCCGCAGCTCGACCTTGTCGACCTTGCCCACGCGGGTGAGCGGGAACTCGCCGACGAGCTCGATCCGCTCCGGCAGCTTGTACTTCGCGAGCCCGAAGCCGAGGAGGAACTCGCCGAGCTCGGCGAGCGAGGGCGCAGCGCGGCCTTCGCGCAGGATCAGGAACGCGCAGCCCTTCTCGCCGTAGATCCGGTCGGGCATCGCGACCACGCGGGCGTCGAGGACCGCGGGGTGCTTGACGAGCAGCGTCTCGACCTCCTCGGCGCCGTACTTCTCCCCGCCGCGGCTGATGTTGTCCTTCAGCCGGCCCTCGAAGACGAAGCAGCGCTCGCCGTCGATCCAGGTCGCGCGGAGCAGGTCGCCGGTGCGGAAGAAGCCGTCCGCGGTGAACTGCGTGGGATCGCCCGGGGTGCCGCCGTAGTAGGCGGCGAGGACGGACGCGCCCTTGAAGCACAGCTCGCCGGGCTCGCCGTCGGGCACCGGTCCCGTCCCGTCGATCGCGCGCAGCAGGATCTCGTCGCGGCGTCCGACCGGGTTGCCGAGCGTCCCGTGGCGGCGCTCCGGCGAAGCGTTCGGCGACGAGCACATCAGGATGCCCTCGGTGATCCCGAAGATGTTCTGCGCGGTCGCGCCGAGCCGCGCCTCGAGATCGTCGGCGCGGTTGAACGCCCAGATCTGGCGGAGCGAGCTGAGGTCGTAGCGCCCGAGGTGCGGCGACTCGAGCAGCCGGCCGGCAATCGGCCCGATGCTGCCGGTGTAGGTCACCTTGTGGCGCGCGATGGCTTCGAGGAAGCTCTCCTCGCGGAACGCCGGCAGCAGCACGAGCGCGCGTCCGGCGAGCAGGCACGGGAGGAGCTTGGTGATGATGCCGGCGTTGTGGATCAGCGGCAGGCACCACAGCGCGATGTCGCTCGCGGCGAGGTGCTGGCGGTCGTTCCAGTCCCGGGCCTGCGCCAGGTACTCGCCGTGCATGCGCGGGATGATCTTGGGCACCCCCGTGGACCCGCCGGAGAGCTGGAAGATCGCGACGTCCGACGGACGCAGCGTGACTCCGTCGACGCGCGCCGCCGGGCCCTCCAGCAAGCCCGCGAGCGAGAGCTCGCGCGCGGCCCCGCCGCCGCCCGCGACGATGAGCATCGGTCGCGACGGCAGCGACTCGGCCATCTTCCGGGCGAACCCGGCCAGGTCGAAGGTCGGATGGAAGTCGGCTTGAACGAAATACGCGCGCGGCGCGGCGAGCGTGCCGATCTGGCCGATCTCGAGCTCGCGGTGCTGAGCGAGGGTACACACCGGCACGACGCCCGCCTTGAAGCAGCCGACGAGCGCGATCGCGGTCTCCGGCGTCGTGCCCATCTGGAAGATCGCGCGGTCGCCGGGCGCGAGACCGGCGCGGAGGAGGGCGGCGGCGAGGCGCTCGGTCAGCGCGTCGAACTCCGCGAAGCTCGTCGACGAGCCCTCGGCGATCAGGAACGGCCGATCGCGGTGGAGGGCTCCGGCGCGGCGGGTGGCCTCCCCGATCGTCAGCCGCAGCCACGCACCGCTCCGGTAGTGGTCGAGGGCCTCGGCCTCGGACCGATAGCTCACGCCGGCGATCGGATGCGCGGGAATCGGCATGATCAGCCTCGGCTGGACCGCGGTCGGGCGGCGCTCATCATCGTCCCCCTTTCGACCGGCTGCGACCGGCGGCGAGGCCGTCGATCGCGAGCCGGGCGAACTCCGCCGCGATGCGCTCGATGGAAGCCCCCGGCTCCTTGCCGTACCACGCCGGCGCTGCGTTGCACATGCCGAGCAGCGCCAGCGTGACGAGCCGGCAATCGAGCCCGGGCCGCAACTCCCCGCTCCGCACGCCGGCCTCGAGCACGTCCTGGAAGATGCGCTCGAGCCGGCGCGAGAGCCGGCCGACGCGACGCCGGCTGTCGTCGGGCAGCAGATGGCGCTCCCGCAGGAACACGAGCACGAAGTCGCGCCGGTCGACGAGCGGGCGCAGATGCGAGTGGACGAGCGCGCGCACCTTCTCGGCGGCGGTCCCGGGACCGGCGCCGATCGCGGCCGCGTGCTCGACGAACTCCTCGACGCCGCGCATGCAGACCAGCGTGAGCGCCTCCTCCTTCGACCCGAAGTAGTAGTAGAGGCTCGCCTGCCGGATGCCGAGCACGTCGGCGATCGCCTGGGTGGAGGCGCCGTGGTAGCCGCGCTCCGCAAAGACCCGTGCCGCGGCCTCGATGATCTCGGGCGCGCGGCGGTGGGTGGTGCCGGCGGGCCGGCGGGTCGCGACGGTCGACATCGCTACCGGATCGCGACGACCTCGGGGTCGGCCGGGCTCGCGTACAGCCGCTCGACCTCCGCGGCGCGGCGCTCGAGCACCGCGCGCTGGTTGATGTAGCCCTTGTCGGTGATCTCGTTCGCGTCGATCGAGGGCGGCTCGGCGAGGGCGAGCGCGCGCACCGGATGGGTCGAGCTGCCCGATCCCGCCTCGGCCGCGAGCCGGCGCAGCGCGTCGGCGAGCGCCGCCCGCTTCGCCTCTGGGCTCATCCCGGCCGCGGCCGCCGGGTTGAGAAACACCAGCGCGCCGACCGCGTCCCGATCGTGCCCGGTGATGACGGCGTCCTGGATGAGCGGATTGCCGGCGGCGATGAGCTTCACGCGCACGCCGCCGGCGTGCACCCAGGTGCCGGTCGCGAGCTTGAAGTCCTCGGCGACCCGCCCGTCGAACACCAGGCCTTGCGCCGGATCGTCCGGGTCGGCGAACTTCAGCGCGTCGCCGATCTTGTAGAACCCCTCGTCGTCGAACGCCGCGCGCGTCAGGTCGTCGCGGCCGTAATAGCCCGGCGTGACGTTCGGGCCGCGCACGCGCGCCTCGAGCTTGCCGCCCGAGGGCACGAGCTTCAGCTCGCAGCCCGGGGCGGGCAGCCCGATCACGCCCGCGCGCTCGATGGGGTAGTGCACGAGCGCGACGCCGGGCGCGGTCTCCGTCGCGCCCCATGCGGAGACCATCGCCACGCCGCCCCGCTCCGCGCGCGCGAGCCGCTCGAAGCGCTCCCAGAGGTTCTGCGGCAGCGCCGCGCCGGCGTAGCAGACGACTTCGAGCTCGCGGAAGAAGCTCGCGCGCAAGGCCGCGTCCGACTCGAGATACGGCAGCAGCAGGTCGAATCCGCGCGGCACGTTGAAGTAGATCGTCGGCGAGACCTCCTTCAGGTTCCGCACCGACGTCTCGACGAGCCCCGGCAGCGGCTTGCCGGCGTCGATGTGCAGCGTCCCGCCGTTGCGCAGGACCGCGTTGAAGTTGTGGTTCCCGCCGAAGGTGTGGTTCCACGGCAGCCAGTCCACCAGCACCGGCGGGCGGTCCTCCAGGAATTGCCACGCCTGCGCGTGCATCTGCTGGTTCGCGCACAGCATGCGGTGGGTGTTGATCACGCCCTTCGGGGCGCCGGTGGAGCCGGACGTGAACAGGATCTTGGCGATCGTGTCCGGCCCGATGCGCGCGAACGCCTCGTCGACGCGGGCCGTCGGCGCGGTTGCGGCGAGCTCCGCGATCGCCACGGGGCGCGCGCGCACCGCGTCGAGGGCGGGGGCGAACCGGGCAGGGTCGTTGCAGTAGACGAGGCCGGGCCGCACGAGCTCGAAGATGTGCTTGAGCTTCCCGAAGTCCTTCGACATCAGCGAGTACGCCGGCGACACCGGCACCGCCGGCACGCCGACGTGCATCGCACCGAGCGCGAGCAGCGCGTGATCGGTGCCGTTCTCGGAGAGGATCACGGCCGGCTGGCTCGCGTCGAGCCCGCGGTCGAGCAGCCCCTGGCCAACCCGGCGCACCGCCTCGAGGGTCTCGCGGTAGGTGAGGCGGCGCCACGCCTCGCCCGCGCGCTCCGCGAGGAAGGCGCGCTCGGGCGCCGCGCTCGCCCAGTGGACCAGCCACTCGCCCACCGCGCGGGCGTAGCGGCCGAGGCGCTGCGGCGAGCGGACGAGGACCGAGCCGTCGGGACGGCGCTCGAGCTCGACCGCTGCCGGCGCGAAGCGCGGGGGCATTCCGGACTCTCCTTTGGCGGCTCGCGAGCGGGTCCGCGATCTCGGGCGCGGCCGGTTGTGTTCGACCCCCGGAGCCGACAAAATTCTATCAAACGATAGAACCACGGGCGAGCAACTCCCCTCCTCGAGGAGGAGGGGTGGCCGAGGCTCCGCGCGAGCGGAGCCGAGGACGGGGTGGTGCAACGCTCGCCCGCCGAAGGAGGCGTCATGCGGATCACCCCCACCGGGAGGCCGCCGTTCCGGGCCGACCACATCGGCAGCCTGCTCCGACCCGCACGGCTCCGGCAGGCCTTTCGCGAGTTCAACGAGGGCCGCATCGATGCCGCCGAGTTCCATGCCGTCCAGGACGAGGCCATCCGCGCGGTCGTCAAGCTGCAGGAGGAAGTCGGGTTCCGGGTCGTCAACGACGGCGAGTATCGCCGCGGCTCCTACTGGGGCCGCTTCGTCGAGCGGACCGAGGGGCTCGCGGTGAAGGACGCCAGGTTCAAGTTCCACGACGAGCACGGCCACGAGCTCGACTTCACCGCCCCGCACGTGAGCGGGAAGGTGCGCCGCCTGCGGGCGATCGCGGTCGACGAGGTCGCGTTCGTGCGCGGCATCACCGACCGCGTCGCCAAGGTGACGCTGCCGTCGCCGTCGACGATGCACTTCTGGCGCGGCCGCGAGTGGGTCGACGCCGGCGTGTACGAGACGCCCGAAGCGTTCTTCGCCGACCTCGGCAAGGCGTACCAGGAGGAGATCGGCGAGCTCGCCGCGGCCGGGGCGCAGTACGTCCAGCTCGACGAGGTCGCGATCGCGATGCTCTGCGATCCGGGCGCGCGCGCGAAGGTCGCGGCCGACGGCCAGGATCCGGAGCGGCTCGTCGATCTGTACGTCGATGCGGTCAACCGGGCGGTCGCGAACCGGCCGGCAGACCTCGTGATCGGCGTGCACATGTGCCGCGGCAACTTCAAGGGCAAGTACCTCGCCGAGGGCGGCTACGACTCGGTCGCGGAGAAGCTGTTCCAGCGCGCGCACGTCAACCACTTCCTGCTCGAGTACGACACGCCGCGCGCGGGCGACTTCGCGCCGCTGCGCTTCGTGCCGCACGGCAAGGGCGTGGTGCTCGGCATGATCAGCTCCAAGGTCGGCGCGCTCGAGCCGATCGATGCGCTCAAGCGCCGGGCCGAGGAGGCCGCGAAGTACGTCTCGCCCGAGCGGTTGGCGATCAGCCCGCAGTGCGGCTTCGCGAGCACGGTCGCCGGGAATCCGCTGAGCGATGACGAGATGCGCGCGAAGCTCGCGCTCGTCGTCGACGCCGCGCGGGCGATCTGGGGCTGATCCGCCCCCCTGTTAAGGGGGGTGGCAAGCGACAGCGCGCCGGGGGGTTTCCACAATATGACTCGCTCCAGCTTGACTCGCCTCCTCGACCCGCAATCGATCGCGGTCGTCGGCGCGTCGACCGCGCCCGAAAAGGCGGGATACCAGGCGCTGCTCACGCTGCGGGAGTTCAGCGGCCGGCTCTTCCCGATCAACCCGGGCGCGACCGAGATCCTCGGGTTCAAGGCTTACCCGTCGCTCGCCGCCGCGCGCGACGCGACCGGCGTCGCGCCCGACCTCGCGCTGCTCGTCATTCCGGCGGCGGCGATCCTCGAGGCGATCCGCGACGCGGCGCGCGCCGGTTGCGGCGGCGTCCTCGTCGTGAGCGGCGGGTTCGCCGAAGCGGGCGAGGCGGGCGCGAAGCTGCAAGAGGAAGCCGTGGCGCTGTGTCGCGACGCGGGGCTGCGCATGCTCGGTCCGAACACCTCGGGGTTCGTCCGCCCGCGGACGCGCTGCGCCGCGAGCTTCGCGCCCGGCGTCGAGGAGATCCCGCCGGGGCCGGTGGCGGTCGTCGCGCAGAGCGGCGGCGTCAACCTGGTGCTCGCCTTCCTCATCCATCGGCTGGGGCTGGGGCTCTCGCTCGCGGTCGGGCTGGGCAACGCCGTGGACGTCGATGCCGCCGATGTGCTCGAGCAGCTCGGCGAGGATCCCGACACCAAGGCAATCGCCCTGCATCTCGAGGGCGTGCGCGACGGGCGCCGGCTCTTCGACGTGCTGCGGCGCCTGACGCCGCGCACGCCCGTGGTGGCGGTCACCCCGGGGCGGGCCGACATCGGCGCCTTTGCCCGCTCGCATACCGGAAACCTGATCGGCGCGTGGGACCGCCGCGTCGCCGCGCTCCGTCAGGCGGGTGTAGTCGTCGTCGACGCGACGGACGAGGCCGCCGACGCCGTCGTCGCGCTCGCCCGCGCGCGCATCGCGCCGAAGCCCGTGCCGGGCGTGGGCGTCCTGACCGGGCAGGCCGGACCGGGGCTGCTCATCGTCGACCGGCTGAAGGCCGCGGGCGTGAGCGTGCCGGAGCTCGCACCCGAGAGCCTGCAGCGCATCGAATCGCTCCTGCCGCCGCTCACCTTCCTCCGCAACCCGGTGGACACCGGGCGGCCGAGCCCGGCGTTTCCGGCGGTCCTGCGCGCGATCGCCGACGATCCGGGAGTGGACGCGGTCGCGGTCTTCGCGCTGCACGAGCCCGCCGCGCTCGACCCGGTCGCGGTACTTGCCCCCCTGTCAAGAGGGGTGGCGAACCAAGCGAGCCGCGGGAGTGCCCCCCTGTCAAGGGGGGTGGCGAGCGAAGCGAGCCGGGGGGTTTCAAAACCGCTCCTCTTCGCCACCACCGGCCTCCCCGAGTCGATCGCGCCGACGCTCGCCGCGCTGACCGAAGCGGGAATCCCGGCGTTCGGCTCGCCCGAGCGGCTCGCGACGGCAGCGCGCGTGCTCGTCGAAGACGCGCAGCTCGCATGGCGCGTGCAACGAGGCGCACTGACGCAACCGGCGCCGCCCCCCGCGACCGTCCCCGAGCCGCCGTTCGACGAGGCGACGGCGAAGGCGCTCGTCGCCGCCTACGGCGTTCCCGTGCCGCCCGGCGTCGCGTGCCGGACGCGCGCCGAGGCGCTCGCCGCGTTCGCGGCGCTCCGCAAGCCGGTGGTCGCCAAGATCCTCGCCGCCGAGGTCGCGCACAAGACCGAAGCCGGCGGCGTGAAGGTCGGGATCGACGACGCCGCCGCGCTGGAGGCCGCGCTCGCCGACCTGGACGCGATCTTGCTCTCAGGACCGCGCGGCTATCTCATCGAGGAGATGGCGCCGGCCGGCGTGGAGCTGATCGCGGGCGCGCTGCGCGACCCGAGCTTCGGCCCGGTCGTCCTCGTCGGGCTCGGCGGCACCGCCGCCGAGGCGCTGCAGGACACCGCGGTGCGGCTTGCGCCGCTCTCCGCGGACGACGCGCTCGACATGCTCGACGAGCTGCGCGGCCGCCGGCTGCTCGACGGCTGGCGCGGCGCGCCGCCCGTCGACCGTCCCGCGATCGCCCGCGCGATCGTCGCGCTCGGGCGGATCCTCCTCGAGCAGCCGGCCCTCGCGGAGATCGAGATCAATCCGCTGCGGGCGACCGCCGCCGGCGTGGTGGCGCTCGACGCCCTGGTCGTGGCGGCCGCGGGCTAGACGCCGCGGCGCGCTTCATCGCTGCACGGCCGCCGGTATGCGTGATCATGCGTCCTCCGGCCGAGCCTTCTTCAGGATGCCGATCCAGCGCTGCTGCGATGCATAGCCTTCGCCCGGCTCGCCGCGCGCCTCCGCCTGCGTCATCTCGAGCAGGCGCGCCCCCTTCGCCGGGGTGTCCTCCGGGATCGCGTCGAGCGCGTCCTTGAGCATCGCCTCGTAGTCGGCGCCGACCGGGCACACGTCGGCGCAGCGGCGGCAGCCGGTGATCACGCCCGCCCCGCGCAGGATGCTCTGCCACAGATTGAACGTCGCCTCCGAGCGCAGCAGCTCCTTGCGCGCCTGCGCATCCTCCGCCTGCACGATTCTCTCGATCTGGCCGGTGAGCTTCGCGAACCCGTACGGCGACCGGTACTCGTCGCACGTCTCCCAGTCGCGCCCCCAATGACGCACGGTGTCGCCGGGACAGACCTTCAGGCAGCGGCCGCACGAGGGCCCCAGGCAGAGCGCCTGCGCCATCGGGCGGTCGCAATCGACGTCGACCGAGCACAGCACCGCGGTGAGCAGCACCCGCGGCCCGTACTCCGGCGTGAGGAGCTGCAGGTTGAGGCCGAGCGTGCCGAGTCCCGCCTCCACCGCGGCGTGCGGCAGCGACAGCAGCGTGGTCTGGTGCTCGCGCGGGTCGCCCCGGTAGCGCCACGGGTCGACGTGCGTCGGCGGCACGATGATCGCGGGGTAGCCGCAGTCCTCCAGCCAGTAGACCAGCTCGAGCGAGGTCTCCTCGAGCGCGGTGAGCGCCAGCTCGTCGTTGTAGTACTTGTGCCGATCGCCCCACGCGGTGATGCGCGCGACGCCGCTCGAAAGCCGTTTCGCGAGCACGATCACTCGTCCGCCGTCGTTATCGGTGATGTCGGACGGCCGGCGCGGGTGATGCGGGTCCGGCGGGTGCGCTTCCAGCGCGGCGCCGTCGGCGATGCCGACGAGATCGGCGCCGAGCGCGCGCGCCTTCGCCTTGATCTCGGCGGCGGTCAACGGCTGCTTGAAGACGCCGACCACGCGCTCACTCCGCGTCCTCGGCCGCCGCGGCCCGCTCGCGCTGCAGCTGCTTGAACGCCTGCAGCTGCTTCGCGACGATGCCCTTGTAGCCGTCCGGCCCCACCCACCGGACGTTCCAGTCCGACAGACCGCCGAGCCGCTCGCCCTCGCCGCGATCGTGCGCGGCGCGTGCCTCCTTGTAGCGCTTCGCGAGCGCCACCTTCTCCGGCGTCTTCTCCGGGATGACCTTCTGCACGTCGGCGAGATGCGCGTGATAGTCGTTGCCGACCGGGCAGACCGCGAGGCAGCGCGGGCAGTCGCCGAACGAGCCGACCACCCGTAGCAGTCCCTGCCAGAAGCCGAAGAAATCGCGCCCGCGGAAGGTCGCCATCTTGTCCTCGTCCGGGCGCTCGACCATGCGGTCGAAGAACTTGAGGATCTGCGCGAAGCCGAACTCCTGCGCTTCGGTCGCGCATTCGCGCTTGGCGATGCCCCAGTGCAGCACGGCGTTCGGCGGACAGGAGTGCAGGCAGCGGCTGCACGACTCGCCGATGCACACCTGCTCGGTGATCCGCGCGTCTGCTTCGAGCTCGAGCTCGGTCAGGATCCCGGTGAGGTACAGCCGCGGGCCGAACTCGGGCGTGAGGATGTTGACCTCGAGCCCGAGCGTGCCGAGCCCCGCCTCGACGCCGAGATGCCGCGTCGAGAGGCGCCCGTAGCTCGCGCGCTTGAGCGTCCACTCGGTCTCCTGCGCCGCGGTCACGAACGTCGGATGACCGTCGCGCTCGAGCTCCTCGGCGAGCCGGTACGCGAGCCGGTCCATCTTCCGCAGCACCAGCATGTCGAGATACTGCACCGGCACGTTCGACTTGCAGCGGAACGCACCGACCGGGATGCGGTTGGCGACGACGATGACGCTCGCGCAGTACGGCGAGATGCGCTCCGGCGTCTGCGGCCAGCGCGGGTCGGGCGGGAAAGCGTTGAGCGTCTGCGCCGACGCGATGCCGACGAGATCGGCCCCGAGCGCCTTCGCGCGGCGCTTCACGCGCGCGGCGTCCCAGGCGGCGCCCTGCTCGGGATCGACCGGGTACCTCATCGGCCTAGCTCCACACCGTCCGTGCGACCGCGCCGACCAGCTCGAGCTTGCGGCGCTGGTCGTCCTCGCCCATCGGCGCGCCGCCGACGGTGGTGCCGAAGCCGCACTGGGGGCTGAGCGCGAGCCGCTCGAGCGGCACGAACGCCGAGGCCTCGTCGATGCGCCGGCGGAGCGCGTCCGCCTCCTCGAGCGCCGCGGTCTTGGTGCTCACCAGACCGAGCACGATGCGCTTGCCCGCCGGCACGAACCGCAGCGGCCGGAAGTCGCCGGCGCGCTCGCTGTCGTACTCGAGCAGAAAGACGTCGACGTCGCGCTGGCCGAAGAGCTTCTCCGCCACCGGCTCGTAGCCGCCCGAGCCGATCCAGTGGCCGCGGTAGTTGCCGCGGCACAGATGCATCCCGACCGTCATGCCGGCGGGACGATCGCGCAGCGCTTCGCCGTTCGCCCACAGATACCGATCGAGCAGGGCGTGCCAATCCCGGCCCCATTGCGCGACGAGCGCCTGGATGCGCGGATCGCAGAGCAGCGCGATCGGCACCTCGTCGAGCTGGAGATAGGCGCAGCCGAGGCGGGCAAGGGCGGCGATCTCCGCGCGGTACACGGCGACGAGGTCGCGCCACCACTCCTCTTCGTCGGGATAGATCGTGCGGTCGATCGCGTCCGGGCCGCGGAAGAAGTGGATGACCGACGGCGCGGGGAGCGTGATCTTCACCGGGCGGCGCGCGACCGAGCGCGCGAACTCGAGCTCGTGGGTGGCGATCCCGCGGGCGCGGCGGATCAACCCCGCGGTATGCGGCACCGGCACCGAGAGCTGCGCCTCGCCGCCCGCGACGAACTTGAACGCGGTGTCCCGGTGCTCGAGCCCGTCGACCGCGTCGACGAACCCCGCGAACCACGACCGGCGCCGGAACTCGCCGTCGGTGACGACATCGAGCCCGGCGTCTTGCTGCATGCCGATCGCCGCCCCGATCGAATCGTCGAGGACGGCGTCGAAGCCCGCCGCGGCCATCCGGCCCGCGGCCGCCGCCTTGTACGCGTCGCGCAGGCGCTGCGGCCGCAGCAGGCTCCCGATGTGGTCGGCGCGGGCAGGAGGGCCGGGGTGCATCGTCTAGCTCCTCCGATCGACGAAACGCGGCACCTTCACCGCCTTCTCGAAGTCGCGCGCGAGCGTGCCCGTCTCGAGCACCTCGACCTCGGGGGTCAGGCCGAAGGTCGCCTTGATCCGCTCCTCGACCCCGCGCCGCACTGCGGCCGCGTCGGCGCCGCGGCGCACCTCGATCTGGAGCCGCAGCGCGTCGCGCCCGCCGTCATTCACCGCCTCGGCACGAAAATCGCCGACCGCGGCCTCGGCGAACAGGAAGTCCTCGAGATCGCCGTGGTTGAGGTTGAGGCCGCGGATCTTGAAGAAGCCCTCGGTCCGCAGCGCGTGATGCAGCACCGGGAACACCGAGAACGGGTCGTCGGTTCGCGGCTGCGGCACGAGGCGCACGACGTCGCCGGTCAGCCAGCGCAGGAACGGCGTGATCGTGTTCGACCAGAGCGGTGTCATGACGAGCAGCCCCTGCTCGCCCGGCACGACCGGCTTGCCGCTCACCGAGTCGACGACCTCGAGATGGAAGAGGTCGGTCCACGCCACCATCCCGTCGACGCCGTCGCGCTCCACCGTCGTCATCGAGCCCTCGGTCATGCCGAAGCTGTTGTAGACCTTCGCCCCCCACGCGCGTTCGAGCTTCGCCCGCTTCGCCCCCGTCAGCGGCTCCGCGCTGACCAGGAGCTTGCGCACCGAACCCGACGCGAGGTCCAGCCCTTGCGCCTCGGCCACGTTCGCGAGGTGCAGCGCGTAGCTTGGCATCGCGGCGAGAATCGTCGGCTCGAGCTCGCGGATCAGCTCGAGCTGGACCGGGGTCGGCGTCGTCGTGCCCGCGCCGGCCCACAGGGTGGCGAGACCCTCCATCTGCGCCGAGCGCGGCGTGAGCTGGCCGACCGGGTGGATGCCGAGCGGAAACGAGACGTGGACGATGTCGCCCGCGCCCGCGCCGATGCACGGCCAGATGCGGCGGAAACCGACGCCGAGGGCATAGTCGAGGTCCTCGGCCGAGCGCGGATAGAACAGCGGCTTGCCGGTCGCGCCGCCGGAGCGCCACAGCTCGCGCGCGGCGCTGATCGGCGCGATGCAGAAGTCCGCGTAAAACGCCTCGGTCGAGAGCCGCCGCAACTCGTCCTTGGTGAGGACCGGGATCTTCTCCCACTCTTGCGGCTCGTCGAGGCGGTCGAGGCGGACGCCGTCGACGCGCGGCGCGAGCAGCCTGGAGCGGCGTGCGCGCTCGACGGCAATGCGCTTGCGCGCGCGGTGGATCGCGTCGATCTCGGACTGATCGCGCGGAAGTCCGAGCGTCCACGGCGGTAGCCCGGGAGCCGACTGGGCGGGGGTGCTCATCTTTCAGGCGACCAGAGGAGGACGCACCCGAGCGGCACGCCGGCTGCCACCGCGTTATCCCGGGCTGCGACGTACCAGGCGTTGCGCAGAAACGTGACCAGTCTCCTTGCGGCGCTTGCGCGCACGCACGCGATCGTATTGAATGCCCCGTACCTAATGTACGTCGCTGCGAAAGCGAGCGTCAAGGCGTGGCGGCCGATCCGTCCGATCTGCTCGGGAGAACGCGATGATCACGCTGTGGGAGCTGCGGGGCAAGGACGGCCGTCGCTATAGCCTGTTCTCGTGGCGCGCGCGCATGGCGCTCAAGCACAAGGGGCTCGAGTTCGAGAGCGAGCCGGTGTGCCTCACCGACAAGGCGGCAATCGCCTTTTCCGGCGGCAAGACCGTGCCGGTGATCCGCGACGGCGACGCCGTGGTGCGGGACTCGTGGAAGATCGCCGAGCACCTCGAGCAGCGGTACGCGGAGGCGCCGCCGCTCTTCGGCGGCGAGATCGGGCAGGGCGTGTCGCAGACCTTCAACGCGTGGGCCGACCGGGCGGTGGTGCCGGCGATGTTCAGGGTGATCGCCGCCGACGTCCACGAGCGCGTCGACCCGGCGGACGCGGACTATTTCCGCGCCTCGATCGAGAAGGCGCTCGGGGCGACGCTCGAGGATATGCGCGCCGGGCGCGATCAGGCACTGGAGCGCTTCGCGCGCACGCTCGAGCCGATGCAGGCGGCGCTCAAGCGCCAGGCCTACGTGTGCGGCGGACGGCCGGCGTACGCCGACTACATCCTGTTCTCGGTGTTCCAGTGGGCGCGGGTGATGAGCCCGCATGCCGTGCTGGGAACCGAAGCGCCCCTGTACGCGTGGCGCGAAAGAATGCTGGATCTGTTCGACGGGTTCGCGCGCGAGGTTCCGGCGGCGGAGCCGACGTCGTAGCTTCCCGACTGCGCTTCAGGCCTTCGCGGTCGCCCCCGGGGCGGCAACGTACGCCGCGATCCGATCCCGGAGGTCGTCCGGGAGCGGGACCGCCTTCAGCGTCTGCTGCGAGAAGCAGCACACCGTGTGGCGCGCCTTGAAGCACGGCTGCTCGCCGACGAACGCGTCGATCGCGAGCTCGATCGAGCTTCGCCCGAGCTTCAGCACCCGCAGCTCGATCCGCAGCAGGTCGCCGAACCGCGCCGGGCCGACGAAGTCGACCTGCGTCGCGACGGTCGGGATCCCGAGCCGCTTGCGCATGATGAAGTCGGCGAAGCGCTCTTCCAGGCCGAAGGTGAACCAGTCCTCCATCGCCCGGTGGAGGAGGTCGAAGAACCGCGGGAAGTACACGATCCCCGCGGGATCGCAGTGGGCGAAGAGGATCGGGTACTCGGCGCTGAAGACCTTGGACACCGGCGAGTAGGTTACCCGGATCGCTCGGGGTCGGCCAGCGTCGCGTCGCGTCGAGCGGCACCACCGACGCGCCGAAACTTCCCCGCTGCGCGCTCCCCGGTTCTACCTCCGCTTGATCCCCCGCTGCCCTTGCGCGACGAGCACGATCTCTCGGCCCGTCTCCAGCCGGATCCCCCGCGCGGTGAGATCTTCGATCTTCGCTTGTTGCGCCTCTGTGGGCTCGGGCACGGCGCCGGCGGAACCATCCCCGAGCAGCCGGTTGCATCTCGGACAAATGGCGGGTAGCATACCGTCAATTGTCCACTCTGGATGATGCTGACGATGGCAGCAATTGCCGACTTCCTCGGAGGCAAGAAGACCTTGCGGGCGAACCCGAAGACGGCCGTGGAGTGGCAAGAGATCATCCACCAGGGCATGCCGGTGCGGTCGGCCGAAGCGCTCAAGGGAAGCATCGCTGTTCCGGATAGCCTGCTTGCGGAGCTCCTCGGGATCAGCGAGAAGACGCTCTCCAGGGCGCGAGCCGGTCAAGGCCGATTGGATGCGGTTGCCAGCGATCGGCTCTTTCGCGTGGCGAGGATTGTCGCGCTCGCGATCGAGGTACTGGAAGAGCGCCAACGGGCGGTGCACTGGCTCAAGCGTCCGCAGATCGGGCTCGGCGGAAGGGTTCCCATCGCGCTCCTGACGACCGATGTCGGCAGGGATCAGGTCGAAAAGCTACTGCTGCGCATCGAGCACAGCGTCTACACCTGAACCTTGTTGATCGCATATCGCATCGTCAAGGCTCGACACGCACGAACTGCATTTAGCGGAGAAGGCGCCCGTGTTGCAGGCGGGCGCTGGAATCGCCCCGGTGATGCCGTCGTCTACGCGTCGGGCTCGCTCGCGCTCGCTGCCATCGAGACCTTCGTCCACCTGGGTGAGGATAGCCTCCGTATTCGGTTTGTCTATTTCAAGGCCGAGATCCCCGACGGACTTGCGATCCAGCGCTGCAGGAAGCCGCCGCGCAACTGGCGCGCCGAACCCCCCGAGGACGGGAGCATGCGCTATGGCTCCCAGTGGTTTCGAGCGGCGCGAACTGCAGTGCTTGAAGTGCCCTCGGCGATCGTCCCGTCAGAAAAAAACTACCTCTTCAACCCCCTCCACCCCGACTTCCGACGGATCCGGGTTGACCGAGCGGGTCCATTCGTGTTCGACCCGCGCATGTGGAAGTAGGGCCGCCACGCGGCCCATGCCCTGCTGCGCTGGTCGGGCGTTGGAACTAGGTGCGTCCGCGCCACTCTATCGCCGCTCCCGACCCCGTTGCTGCCGTTCGCTCTCAAAGAAGCAGACGTCGCACAGCTCGGTGAGCAGCTTGAAGCAGCTGCTGCTCGCTGTCCTTCGTTACGGTGAATTCCACCCGAGCCGGCTTACTTGGGCCGCAAGTTCTCCTCGTAACTCGCGTTGATGCACCTCTTAGACACGACAACCAGAGGTAACCGCGACGAGGGGTAACATCGGGCTGTCTATGCTTCCCGACTCTCTTCATCACGCGGTCACGCGAGCAAAAACTGCCGTACAGCAGGGAACGCGGCTGTCGTTGCACGCGCTACGGCGCAGGCCTGTCGCATGGGGCATCGGCCTGCTTATCGTCATACTGTCGGTAAATGCGTTCATCGAGATATTGGGCGAGTGGACTGGAGTATCGACATCACATGCCCGGCGGGCAATGTTCATCGCCGGTATTCGGACACCAAGCGACTTTGACTGGTTCGGTCGCCCAACTTTGCGGATGATCGTGAAGGAAGCGAGCGCGGGCCAATTCAGTGCAACCTTCGAACTGACGATGCCGCCACATGCAATGGAGTCCACCGGACAGATTAGCCTGCTTATCGATGGGTATCCCTTGAAATCCGGTAAGTTCCTCGAGCATAGGGCGTTCGTACTATGGAGAACACATGGTTTGTTTCGCTATGAGCAGTATTCGGACGTAGTGTGGAAATCGCAGGAGCCGTTCTTACTGCCGCTAACGGGCTCCGGATCCTGGTTCATGTATCCATTCGAGACGCACTTCGGAATCTGGAAGTTGTTCTTCTTCGATTCTGAGGGTGGCCGCTGGCGAAGATTAGACATGCGTCCAATCGTGACGATTGATCTGCCACCCACTTACCGGGTCAGAAAAGTGAACAGTATTGATGACGTGCCCGAGCGGCATCGGACAGCGATGTTCAGCTTCCTCAAACCCGATGCCTCTCTCCAGTGGGAACCCGATTTGATCTTCGGTCTGGAGCGCGGAGGATCGGTTCGCGCCGGAGTCATAGCGCTCATGTCCATTTTCCTAGTACCGCTGTACCTCTTGTGGCAGGGTAGCGGGAGTTTTGATTTTCTCAACGCAGCTGTTTCTGTCATCGCGGTGCGGAGCATCGTGCTCGGTCAATCGTCAAGCATCTACGCGCTCGACCTTGTGCTCGGGATAGTGCTCGTCGTCGCAGCGGTGATTCTTTTGCTTCGTCCCCGAAAAGGGGAGAGCGTTACCTAGCTGGTGTTCTCAATATGGGCTATATCGACTGACTGCCGGCTATCGGTCGCGATGGCTACTGACGGTTTCTGGGCGGGCAGCGAGCGCCGCGTGAAGTTCGTGGAGCGCCCCGTTGCTGCCTGTCGTGCTTAGAAGAAGCAGACTCTCGCGGAATTCGCTAACAAGGATCCGGCGCCAGGACCGGCGGGCCGCGCCTTCATCGCTCAACTCGGAGGGCAGGCCCCCAGCGCGACTCTATTTCAGGAGCTTCGGATGCTTCTTCTCGCGCAGCTCTTCAACCGCCTTGTCGCTCAGCTTCCACGCGCCGCCCATGATACGGACGATGAGCCCGTTCCAAACTCTGCCGAACGCCTCGATTGCATCGTCCTCGCTGAATCGGACACCTATCGGAAGCAAGGGATCGACATCGTCGGTCAGGCTGCGGTTGAGCTTTTCCAGCATCCGCCGCTCGGCTTCGGCGCGCGAGATGGGATGGCCTTCTAGCTCCAGATAGTGCTGGAAACACGCGATCACCTTCTCCGCATCCAGGCTAAGCTGCTTGAGTCCTTCGTTGAGATCGAACAGGTCCCGGCCCTGGCGACGCTGGAGCAGAGCGCGGAGCTTCGTCCCGAAGAGCTCTTCCTGTTCGAAAGAGACGATCTCGGTCCTGGCCTGATGCCAGCCGTTGACGACTTCGAACGGATATGTCTTCAGGCCCAAGAAACTTGTATGCTCGCGAGTGTTGATCTCGACCTTCACGTTGAGCGCCGTGTCGGGCGCCGTCTCCGGAGTGAACCGGAAAATGAGATGAATTGAATGGCCGGCACGATCACGATCAAAATCTCCGAGCCATGCCAGCGCCTCACGGACCGCGTCGATCATCGGACCGATCCGCTCTGGACGCACTTGGACGAGATCGATGTCCTCCGAATAGCGCAGCGGCTTGCGGAATAGCAGTTTGTTGATCGCGGTGCCGCCGCGAAACGCGATCCTGCCCTTCAGCTTTGGCGCGTTGAACAGATCGCAGAGGGCGCGACAGATGATGAGGTCCTGCTCGACCTGGCTCAAATCCGGCCACGGCGCCTTCGCGGTCCATTCCTGAAGGTAGGCGCGCGGTATCAACCCTCGATCTCCACCTGCTCATTGATGAGCAACATCCACTTCGGATTCTTCTGCTCCGACGGAGCGAGTGAAGCAACCAGGGGTTTCACTGCGGGGTCAAGCGGCTTCAAGGACTTCGCTTCTCTCGCGAAAGGCTGCAGCGCCTTCGCCTGACGTGCGTGTCCGGCTAGCTCGAGCAGATAGCCCAGTCGCCGGACCGATGAGTTCTCATAAATGCCGGCCAGATTGGCCAGCCGGCGAGGGTCGGCTTTGCCGCCCAAATCCTTCGCGATCCGCGCCACGCCGTTGATGCCGGCGGCCCGATGGAGATAGCGGCCGCAGTCGAGGAGCGTCAGTTCCACCCCGGCCACTTTTGCGAAACCCGCCTCGCTTTTCATCTGCCCGAGCCACTCGGCCTGATTGGTCTTGGCGAACGCGTGCGGCGCTTGGTAGACGAACTGCAGGCGGTGCCGGCCGAGTTCGAGTCCTCGCAACTGTTTCGGAACGACTACCTGAAACACCATCACCGCTTGGTGCGATGAGCCGTGAAAGGCTGCAGCGCGAAGCAATGAGATTCGATAGTCGATCCCTTGATGCTTCATCAAGGGATCAATCCATCGCACCGGGTCCGGCGCGCCGCTCGGTTGATCCTCCGGGCGAAGGATCAGATAAAAGCCGTGCCGTGGATTGGCGAGGCGCCGCTTCCTGATCAGCCGGCTGATCGCCGCAGCAAGGTTTTGCGGGGCGACCCCGAGCGCGTCCAGCGCCTCCTTTCGGGAAAAGTAGGCGCGGCCGCGCGCGAGCTGCTGGTTCAGGTAGCCGTCGAGCGAAGACATTCCCCAATCGTATGCAAAACACGACGGCAATGCAATAGTTTTGCGTATGATCGGGGCAGCGAAGACACTCGTGATCTCGGCCTGGCAGACCGGCGAGAATGGCGTCCACGTCGAACGGCTGCTCCGCGCCGAGTTGTTGCTGCGGCGGCGACCGAAAGCTCCTGGTCCGAATCCTTCCGTCGGCATGAGCCCCAACAGAGGAAGGGTGCGGCCTTAGTACCGCGAGGAACGCCTCGGTTCGCAGCCAAACGCCCCGCCCAGGGGCGATGCTGAGGCGTCGACCGCTACCCCAGCCGTCAAGGCGACGGCTGACGAGTGGCGCCGGAATCGACATAGGGCGCCATCCTCGCCCGCAGGTCGTCCGGAATCGTGGTCGCCTTGAAGGTCGCGAGCGACACCATCGCCACCTTGTGGCGCGCGCGGAACTTCTCCTCGTCGCCGACCCGTCCGCGGATCGCGAACTCGATCGAGCTCCGCCCGAGGCGCGCGATCGTGAGCTCGAGCGCGAGCAGATCGCCGAGATGGCACGGGCGGAAGAACTGGCAGCCGGTATCGACGATCGGAAAGCCGACGCGCCGAGTCTGGTGCATCTCCTGGAACGGCAGGCCGACCACCTCGCCGAACCAGTCCTCGACGACCGCGTTGATCATGTCGAAGAAGTTGACGAAGTAGACAATCCCCGCCGGATCGCAGTGGGAGAAGCGGATCTTGCGCTCGATCTTGAAGATTCTCGGCACGAGTTAAAAGATTTCAACGCAAAGACGCAAAGGGACGCGAAGTACGCAAAGGATTAAAGATTTCTTCTTTGCGACCTTTGCGCCCCTTTGCGCCTTTGCGTTTTCCCCTTCAAGCCGACCTTTGCGCCCCTCTGCGCCTTTGCGTTTTCCCTTCAAGCAGGCGCGAGCCACCCAATCACTGTCGAACGCATACGCGCCAGCGCCCGGTCCCACCACCCCGGGTTCTGCACGATCTCGGCACGGAAAAAGCTCGGGCACAGCACCGCCGCGTGCGCCACCTCCCCGCACAGCCCGCAGCCCACGCAGCCGTTGTTCACGTGCGCCACCGGGTCGACCTTCAGCGGATCGGCCGAGTCCTTGATCGTGAGCGAGGGACAGCCCGAGAGGCGAATGCAGGAGTGGTCGCCCGAGCAAACGTCCTCGTCGACGCCGAAGCGGGTGCGCACCACGCGCTCGCCCGCCTTGAGCGCCGCCGCGACCAGCGGCCGGATGCGCCGCTGCCGCTCGAGCTGGCACTCGCCCTCCGCGACGATCACCTTGAGCCCGGGCTCGGGCGTCTGGAACGCCTCGCGCAGCGTCTTCGCCATCTGCGCGACGCGGTAGGTGTGGACCGTGCGCAGCCATTTCACGCCCGCGCCCTCGAGGGTCGACTCGATCGCGGTGTTGGCCGCCGCGGCGCTCTTCTCGCGCGCCGCCTGCTTCGCCTCCTCCGGCGGCGACGACAGCAGCTCCTGGGTGCCGGTCGCCGAGGAGTAGCCGTTCTTCATGATGACCAGGATCGAATCGCTGCCGTTCAGCAGCGCCGACGAGACCCCCGAGAGGAAGCCGTTGTGCCAGAACCCGCCGTCGCCCATGATCGCCATCGTGCGGCGCGTTTGCGTCGGCGCGACGCCGGCGGCGGCCGCGAGGCTCATGCCGTAGCCGAGGATCGAGTTGCCGAGCGAGAACGGCTCGAAGGTGGCGAGCGCGTGGCAACCGATGTCGGTGGAGATGTGCCACGGCCCGACGTCGCGCTGCGCGAGCTTGATGGCTGCGAACACCGGCCGCTCCGGACAGCCGACGCAGAAGTTCGGCGGCCGCGCCGGGAGCGGCGCGCCGAGCGCGCGGCCCGCCTGCTCGCGCAGCCGATCGATCTTCTCGATCCACGCGGCGCCGCCGCCGGTGGCGAACTGCGGCGCCTCGGCGGCGAGGAACTCCTGCAGCCCGCGCAGGATCGTCTCCGCGGTGTACTCGCCCGCCATCGGCAGCACGTCCTTGCCGTGGAGCCGAGTCTGAAGGTCCCCGCGTCGCAGGGTGGTCGCGATCTCCTGCTCGATGAATTCCGGCTGGCCTTCCTCGACGACCAGCACCGCCCGCTTGCCGGCGCAGAACTTGCGGATCTCCTCCGGCACGAGCGGGTAGACGACGTTGAGCGCGAGGATCGGGATGCGCGTCTCGCCGAAGCAGTTCGCGAGCCCCGCCTGGTCGAGCGCGCGGACGAGGTTGTTGTAGAGCCCGCCCTGGACGATGATGCCGAGCTCGCGCTCCGGGCCGTCGAAGGTCTCGTTCAGGCCGCGCTCGACGATGAACCGCCGCGCGGCGGGCATCCGCACCGCCGACTTGAGCTTCTCCTGGCGGAAGATCTCCGGCGGGTGCGCGAGGCGCTCGTAGAGGAACGCCGGCGGCCCGTCCTGCAGCTCGCGCGTCGAGACCGCCGGCGCGCGGTTCGCGCGCGCCTCGAAGCTGCCGCGGACGTGGCAGGCTCGGATCCTGAGCTCCATGATGACCGGAGTGTTCGACGCCTCCGAGAGCTCGAAGCCGCGCTCGACCATGTGCACGATGCTCGGCAGCGTCGGCCGGGGGTCGAGCAGCCACATCGAGGATTTCAGCGCGACGGCGTGGGTACGCTCCTGGATCACGCTCGCGCCCTCGCCGTAATCCTCGCCGACGACGATCAGCGCGCCGCCGAGGACGCCGGCCGAGGCGAGGTTCGAGAGCGCGTCCGAGGCGACGTTGGTGCCCACGATCGACTTCCAGGTCACCGCGCCGCGCATCGGGTAGTTGATCGAGGCGCCGAGCATCGCCGCCGCCGAGGCCTCGTTGGTGCACGGCTCGACGTGGACGCCGAGCTCGTCGAGATAATCCCGCGCCTGCACCATGACGTCGAGGAGGTGTGACACGGGGGCGCCCTGGTAGACGCCGACATACGAGACGCCGGACTGCAGCAGCGCCTTGGTCACGGCGAGGATGCCCTCGCCGTGGAACGTCTCGCCGTCGCCGAGACGCAGCCGCTGGATCTCTTCGTGGAAGGAGATTTCCATGGCCGCCCGTCACGCCACGCGCTGCTCGCCGCCGGGCGGCCGGCGGAAGAACCGGAGCGGCTTCGGCTGCGGCGGCAGCGGCGCGATCCCCACGGTCTCGAGCGACTGCTCGAGCTTGCGGCCCTCGGGATCGGCGAGCGCGGCCTCGCGCGCCTTGCGGATCGCCGCCGCGCGCTCCGCGTCGGTGGCGAACGAGCCGCCCGCAACCTCATTTCCCACCAGCGTATCGAGGATCCGCACGAAATTCGCCTTGGCGCGGCGGTGCGTCTCGCCGTAGCCCTTGATCAGGCGGCCGCAGAGCGCGATCTCGAGGGCGAGCGCGAGGTCGCGCGGCGCGGCGGCGCGGATCGCGGCGAGCCAGCGCTCGATGAGCTGCTGCTCGTCGTGATACCGGCCGGTCGCGCGGCGCAGCGGCCGCAGCCACGCCATCGAGCGCAGCAGCAGGAAGCCGAAGACGCTCGTCGTCTTGACGTGCATCCCGACGTTGAGGCGGTCCGTCAGCCCGCGGCGCTCCGCCCAGCGGATGAGCCAGCGGGAGAGCCGGCGCGGCATCACTGCCGCGACTTCCTCGACGCCCGGCTTCAGGTACTCGATGATGTGCACCGGCTCGCCGGGCTTCGCCATCACCTCGCTCCGCACGCGCTCGAAGCGCGAGCGCCGCGACTTGAGGTCCGCGACCCGGATCACGTCCTCGTAGCTCATCCACAGCGCGAGGAAGCGGCCGGTCTCGTTCGCGAGCTTGTAGCCGGTCGCGCCGCCGCCGCCGTCCCGGTCGAGGGTCGCGACCGGCTCCAGGCGGTCGAGATAGAGCGTCGCGTAGGCGGTGTCCTGGTAGTCGGTGAGGCGCGCAACGCCCTCCTCGAGGATGCGATGCGTCTCGGCCGGGAAGCTCGCGCGCACCCGCTCCACCGGGTTCGTCCGCCACGCCTTGAGCTCGGACCGGGCAGGGGGCGTCGCCGTCCCGGTCGCGTGCGCGTAGCCGAGGCCGAACCCCTTCAGGCTGCCCTCGACACCCTTGCCCGCGCGCCGGATCGCCGCCTCGCACGCCTCGCGCGAGAGCGGCAGCACGCCGGCGCCGACCATCGCGCCGAACAGCACCGCGTTGATGACCGTGCCCGAGCGCGTCGCGAGCTCGGCCATGTCGAACAGCACCGCGCGCTTCGCCAGCTCGCCCCCGGCCTTGACGATGCGGTCGACGTCGGCCCGCCCGTCGCCCATCGCCGCCTTCTCCGCCACGGTGTAGATGCGATGCGTCGAGGCGACGAGCGTCGTGCGATCGGGGCTCACGAACCCGTTCTGCATCGCACGGCCGGCCTCGATCAGCTCCGAGGCGACCATCAGGTCGACGTTGCCCGGCGAGGGGGTCAGCGCGAGCACCGGGCGCCGGCCGCCCAGGTCATCCCGCTTCGCCGGGAAGATCTCCAGGTAGTAGGTGGTGGCGCCGGTGCGCTGCGCGACGCCCGGGATCGAGGTGCTCTGCACCGGATAGCCGGCGTCGGTCGCCGCGGCGACGAGCCAGTCGGCGAGCACGCCGCCGCCCTCGCCGCCGAGCGCGGCGACGAGGATCGTGATCGGCCGCTCCGGCAGGCCGTGGAACGTCAATGTGTCGATCGTCATCTTCAAACCCCTTCAACGCAAAGACGCAGAGGAACGCAAAGTACGCAAAGGAT
>Ga0187892_10002770_pt1 | contig 33863 bp, 29 predicted proteins | sample MA1701073metaG_FD_139345 | JGI IMG/M metagenome (GOLD analysis project Ga0187892, IMG submission 139345) | Bio-ooze microbial communities from a basaltic lava cave in the Kipuka Kanohina Cave System on the Island of Hawaii, USA - MA170107-3 metaG ... | reverse complement strand
GCGCGTCACGGATTCGTCGGACCAGTCCTTCCAATCCTACGAGAACGAAAACCGCTTCCTGATCCTGCAGTCGGCGGAGTTCGGGCTGGACATCGACACGAACGTATCGGCGCTGCGGGCGGCGGTGGGGGCGGGGCCCTTTTCGATCGGGGAGCGACCGGTTCGGCTGCAACTGGACGTGGGCCGCTTCGAGGCCGACCGGCGGCTCCGGAGCCCGGCGGGGCTCTTCCTGACCCCGACGGACGAAACGGATTGGGGGATCGAGGGGGACCTCTCCGCCTCCGTGAGCCTCAACGAATCGCTTTCCTTCTGGGTGAAGGGCGCCTGGCTGGTGAGCTCGGACCTTCTTGAGGAGCTCACGATCCGCCGCGACGACGACGCGGGTCTCCTGGCGGCGGGCGCCGACCTGAGATTCTAGATTTCATCCCCCGCGTCGAATTTCCTCCAGAATCCTGCCGGGCCTCGACGATGTACCTATGCAACCCATTTAACCCCTCTCCTATCTATGGGCCTCCGAAAGGGGGCCCAAACTATTTTAAAGCCGAGACAGCCGAGACGTCCCCTCGGAATCGTCTCGTCGTTTGGGGTTCGGACGATTCCGAAAAGTAACGAGACTTCTTGAAATCGTCCGGGCCCCGAACGGCGAGACGATTTCAAGGGTACGCCTGGGCGTACCGGGGTCAGAAGTCGGCGGCGACGCCGAAGGCGTAGTAGTGCTCGAGGTCGGACTTGAACTGGGTCTGCTGGTCGTGGCCGCGGTAGTATTCGGCGAGAAAGCGGAAACTGGCGCCGCCGGGATTCTTGGGTCTCACCAGGATGCCCGTCATCACGGCCGCGTTCCAGCCCCAGCCGATCTCGTTGCGCGTCTGAAGGTCCATCGCCAAGAAGGGTCCGATGCGGCCCTTCCAGGAGGGGCCGATCCACTCGGCGCCGACCTGGGCGCGGCCGCTGTCGGTCTCCGGGCCGGTGTACACGCCGAAACCGACTTCCGCATAGACGCGCCACTCGGGACTCACCTGAAGCGAGGCGCCTAAGGACATCTCGTTCAAATGGTAACTGTCGCGCTTCCGGCCTTCCCGAGAGATGAATTCGTCCCCCAGGTGCGACGTCAGGTGCCAGAGGTGAACCTTGAGCGCCAGGTCTCCGTCGCGGTAGACGAACGGGAAGCCGAACCGGTAGTCGGCGGCGTCCATGTCCCAGCCTTCCTGGATGTCGAAGCGGGAGAAGACGGCCGCCTCCAGAAGGAGCTGCATTTCCTGGTGGGGGTCGTGGGGGTCGGTCCAGAGGGCGAGCGGGCGAAACCCGCCTAGCGTGTTTTCGATCTTGATGTCGCCGTTATCGGTCCGGACGGGGAACTGGACCTTGGTGCCGCTTCGAGACTGGCGGGGGTCGGCGAGGTACGGTCGGTACAGCACCCGGTCCGGAAGGAGCTCGATATCCCACTCCTGGGGCTCGATGCGCGGCCGCTCCAGGACGATCGGAGGTTCCTGGCGCCGGTCTTCCTGCGCTCCATTGCCCTGCGCCACGGCACGTGGGCGGCCCGAGAGCGACGACAGAATCATCAAGAGCGCGAGCACGTCGATCATGGTCCTACCCCCCAGCTGCGCTGCCCGGCGCCCTCTCCCAGTCGGAGAATTATAGCCTGCCGCCGCAAAAAGGAAAGGGCCCCGGATTTCTCCGGGGCCCCGTCGACGTCTTCAGAACGAAGACCGGATAGATAGAGTTTGGGTCGCTAGAAGATCCAGGCCACGCCCACCCCGTAGGTCACCTGCGTGTCCTCGTCACGGTAGAGCCGGTTGTCCGTGAAGAAGTTCTCGTCCGCGGTATCGATCCGGATCTCCGGCCGGATGAGGAGCGTGCTCCACTTGTTGATGCCGATCCGGTAGTTCAGGTTTAAGGTGAACGAGGTGAACCGGTTTTCTTCGAGCGGGGCCGCGGGTGAATAGTTCCCCGTCGCGGGATCGATCTTGGTGTTCGTCGTCCACCCGTCGCTGTCGTTGTAGAGCTCGAACCGAACGCTGGGCTCCAGCTCGTCGCCTTTGGTCAGCAGGTCCTTGGTGAGCTTGTATCGGGCGTAAAAGGCGAACCCCGTCCAGTCGGCGTCCTCCGGTGTCCCGGCCGCTCCGGTGAACGCGTCCTCCTGCGAGCCGACGTCGACGTTGGCCATGAGCATCAGCTTCCCGTCCAGGAAGGGGCCCAGGATGACTTGCGCGTCGAAAAGCGTGCGCGTGCCGCTCTTGGTGTTGACCGCCACTTCGTCGCCGATCAGGAAATTGGCGTAGACCTGGAGCCAGGGCGCCCAGTCCGGGTTGACGATGCCCAACGTCGGCCCGATCGTCTTCTGGGTGTTGTTGTCGACCGTCACGTTCCAGCCGTTGACGGCGTAAAACTCGGCGTAGATCTTCCCGTCGGCGGTGAGGGGGTAGCTCATCTTGAGGCCCGTGTCCTGGAACGGGATCGCGTAGGTGTAGAAGTACGCGTGCGAGTAGTTCCAGTTCTTGACGGACTCGAACGTCTCGCCGCCGATATGCGTGACGAACTTGCCCAGGTCGAAGCGCAAGCCGTTTCCGATCGGCGCGACGTAGCTCACGGAAGCGTGATGGAACGTCTTGTCGAAGTCCGAGATCGAATCGCCGCTGCCGGTCACGTCCAGGGCCGCCCGGATCGAGTCGTTGTAGATGTCGTTTTCCTCGCCCCAGGCGAGATCCAGCTTGAACCCCACTTCCCCCGCGCTGGGCACGAGCTCCAGCTCGATCTCCGCAAGGCTCAGGCTGAAGGAGTTGTGGTGGATGTCGAAGACGCGGCCTTCGATGGAGACATTGCGCCCTTTGATAATGGAATCTCCCTGCGCGGCGTCGACCGCGGACCGGTGAGGCGTGTTGTTGTTGTACATGTAATAAGCGTCGACCCAGCCGCGGATCTTAAGTCCTTCCAGCGGGGCGAGCTTGAGGAGTTTGCCCACGTCCTTCGTGTCGCTGACCGTAAAGATGCCGCTGACCGGCCAGGCTGGCGGAGCGGGGTCCTGGGTCTTCGCGGGCTCCGCCGCTGCTTCCGCCTTCGGCTCCTCCTTGACCGTGTTGGGCAACGCGTCCTGCGCCCACGCGGGCGAAGGCGCCACTGGCGCGAGCGCCGCGAGCGTTACGGCCAGTCCTGCCACGGCCGATGTAAATACCCCAGCCATAAGATCTCCTTTCCTCGAAGAAAACCGCGCCCTGGTGTGGGGGCGCAAGAAAATACCGCGGAGGGCGACCCTCCCTATCCCTGCGAGAGGAAAAGCAACCGGTGTGCCAGACGGGCTCGCGGCGCGCGATCAGAGCATCCGACTGCCCGCCAAAGAGTTACCCATATGGGGTCCGGCGGAAGCTCCCCTCCCGGAAGCTACCGGCCGGTATGATTCGCCGGAAAAAGGCACTCCCGCGTAGCTACAACGCTACGTTGCGTCCTGCTTTTGACCGTCTTCCTTCAGCACCGCCCGGGTCAGGCTCCCCGCGCGTTGCAGCTCCTGCGCCTGGCGCCGGTAAGTCGCATTCTCGAACCGGGCCTGCCAGATCGTCCACAGGAGCCACGCGGCCACGCAGACGATCGTGATCGCGACTTCCCATCCGGCGAAGGGGTAGAGGGGACCCAGGCCCCCCGGATTGTCCGCCCAGCCCTGAACCAGCCCCGTGTTGTCCATGTCTTTTCCTCGCTAAAGTGGCCTCTGCCGCACGGTCTCCAGCTCCACGGTCACCAGGTCCCTGACCTGCTCCTGCTCCGCCGAGAGCTCGCCGTGATCCAGCCCCGCCAGCTCGACTTCCAACGGAATGCGGAGCACGCCCAGCTTCTTGAACAGGAGCGTCAGGAAAAACACCGGCAGGAACCCGAGCGCCAGGCAGATGAGCGCCCCCGCCGCCTGCCCCCACGGCGTGACGCGCGGGGTGGCGCCCGAAGAGCTCGCACTTCCCCACAGGACGAACCCCGAGACGATCAGCCCCAGGAATCCGCCCACCCCGTGAACCGCCACCGCGCCGACCGCGTCGTCGATCTTGAACTTCCTTTCCATCCAGTAGTGGAACCTGTAGAGGCAGTAGACGACGAAGCCGCCGATCAGGAATGCCTGCAGAGGGTGGTAGAGATCGTTCCCCGGAGACGTCGCAATGACGCCGGCCAGGCCGCCCGAGAAAGCCCAATAGGCGTCCCCCTTGGACGCCAGGTAGCCGGCCAGGAGCCCGCCGCACAGGGCCAGGAGAAAGTTGAAGGTCACCGCGCTCAGGGTCGTAGGCGTGCCGTAGATCGTCGTCGCGGAGAAGACGACCCGCTCCTTGGAGGGGTCGACGTCCACGATCGGGATGTTGCAGGAGGCGTAGAATCCCCAGAAGCCGGCGTAGATCAGAAAGAGTCCGATGACGACGAGCCACGTGTTGCGGGGCGGGAAGACCCGAGGCGTCCCGTCCCGTTTGAACCGTCCGACGCGCGCCCCCAGCGGGATGAGCATGCCCACGCAGGCGGCGCCGCAGAGGGCGTGGATCACGCCCGCGGCGTAGGCGTCGTGGTAGCCCAGGAGCTTCACCATCCACCCGTCCGGCGACCAGCCCCACGCCGCCGCCAGCACCCACGTCACAGAACCGACGAGCACCGTGAAGATCCACAGGACCCACGTGCGGATCCGCTCGATCACCGCGCCCGAGAGGATCGACCCGGCCGTGCACGAGAACAGCGCGAAGCACCCCCAGAAGACGCCGTTCGTGCGGACCCAGATCGCCGCGTCCGCGGGAAGGGTCAGCGTCCCGTCGGCCAGCTTTCCCCCCATGTGGGCTCCCATGACTTCGCTCCAGGGCCAGGCCCAGCGCGCATCCTTCAGCCCGCCCGTAATCCCCGGCCCGTTCACGCAGGCGAAGTAGATCCACCAGCCGAAGAAGAAGAACGTGACCGTGACCAGCGGGATGAGCATCGCGTTCTTCATGAGCGTGTGCATCTTGTTCTTTTCGCGCGAGACGCCGACCTCGTAGAGGCAGAATCCCACGTGGATGAAGAACATGAGGACCACGCAGACGAAGTAGTAGAACTCGGTGAAGATCGTCGTCAGGGCGCCGATGTCGGTGTTCATGAGTCCCCCTTAACCGGAAACCAACCCGGACTCAGAGACTCAGAGCTCTCAGAGACCGTCAAGAAGAAGAGGTCGTCTCTGAGACCTCTGAGCCTCTGAGTCCCGGTTCTTACCCGCCAGTGTCGCCGGGGATCCAATCGGTCCCCGCCAGCGGGACTTTCGCCATGGCCGCCGCCTCGACCGTGAGGGCGACGAGATCCTCCTTCTCGAAGTGGTGGACGTCGGATTTGCCGCACGCGCGCGCGAGCGTCGTGAGCTCCATCGTCAGCGTCTTCAGGTAATTGCGCAGGCGGCGAGCCCCTTCTTCCGGCTGCAGGCGCTGCTCGAGAACCGGGTCCTGCGTCGTGATCCCCACGGGACACTTACCCGTGTGGCAGTGGTGGCAATAGCCGGGCGCGACCCCCAGCTTGTGGTAGTCCGGCACGGCGTCGACCTTTTCCCCGTCCCGGACCCAATAGTTCGCGTTGCAGCCCATGGCGATGAGCACGCCCTGGCCGATCGAGACCGCATCGGCGCCGAGAGCCAGGGCCTTGGCCACGTCCGCCCCCGTGCGGATCCCGCCGGAGACGATGAGCTGGACTTTCCCGATCACGTCCATCTCCTCGAGCGCCTCCACCGCCAGCCGCACCGCCGGCAGCGTCGGGATCCCCGCGTGCTCGATGAACACCTCCTGCGTCGCCGCCGTGCCCCCCTGCATTCCGTCGACGACAACGACGTCCGCGCCGGCCTTGACGGCCAGCTTCACGTCGTCGCGCACCCGCGTCGCGCCGAACTTCACGTAGATCGGGACCTGCCAGTCGGTGAGCTCTCTCAGCTCGTTGATCTTGATGGCCAGGTCGTCCGGCCCGACCCAGTCCGGGTGGCGGCAGGCGGAGCGCTGGTCGATCCCCTCGGGAAGCGTCCGCATCTTGGCCACGCGCGCGCTGATCTTCTGGCCGAGCAGCATCCCGCCGCCTCCGGGCTTGGCCCCCTGGCCGACGACCACTTCGATCGCGTCCGCCTTCCGCAGGTCGTCGGGGTTGAATCCGTAGCGCGACGGCAGGCACTGGTAGACGAGCGTCTTCGACGACCGGCGCTCTTCCTGCGTCATCCCGCCGTCGCCCGTCGTCGTCGACGTGCCCATTTCGCTCGCGGCACGGCCCAGAGCTTCCTTCACGTTGGCCGAGAGCGCGCCGAAGCTCATGCCCGCGATCGTGATCGGGATCTTGAGCTCGATGGGCTTCTTGGCGAACCGCGTCCCCAGTACCGTCTTCGTCTCGCACTTTTCCCGATAGCCTTCCAGCGGGTAGCGCGAGAGCGAGGCCGTCAGGAAGACCAGGTCGTCGAACGACGGGAGCGCCCGCTTGGCGCCGAGCCCCCGGATCTCGTAAAGGCCGTTCTCCGCGGCGTGCTGGATCCAGGCGATCACGCGCGCGTTGAACGAGTGGCTTTCTTCCAAGCGGAGCGGCCTGTCCATCCTAATACTCCTGGTTCGCTTCGACGTTCCAGTGGTAGAGCGTCTTGCCCGAGGCGATGCGTTTAAACGCCTTGGGGTCGGCCGCGATGCCGGCCTTCTTGAGCAGCTCGGCGACCGTGGCGCAGTCCTTGTCCGTCATCTCCTCCCGTCGGGCGTCGGCGCCGAGGCTGTGGATGGACCCTCTGACGTAGACGACGGCTTCGTAAACGGAGTCGCCCAACGCCGCCCCGGCATTGCCGCAGACGACCAGCCGCCCCGCCTGCGCCATGAAGGCCGACATGTGGCCGACGTCGCCGCCGACGACGATGTCGACGCCCTTCATCGAAATGCCGCAGCGCGAGGACGCGTCGCCCTCAATGACGACCAGGCCGCCGTGGCCGGACGCGGCCGCGCACTCCGAGGCGCAGCCCTTGACCCGCACCGTGCCGGACATGATGTTCTCCGCCACGCTCCACCCGGCGTTGCCGTGGACGATGATTCGAGCCTGCTTGTTCATCCCTCCCAGGTAGTAGCCGGCCTCTCCCATCACCTCGACCTGAACGGGTGCATCGACGCCGACGGCGATGCTGTGCCGGCCGTTCGGGTTCAGGACGCGTACCTCCATCGCCCCGTTCCGGGACAGGTCGTGATGGAGGAACTGGTTCAGGTCCCGGACGGCCTGTTTGGCGAGGTCGAACGTGACTACACCCGCCATGCGTAGATCTCCTCCGGCTGGGGCTCGAAGACCTTGGCGCTTTTCACGTCCGGGAGGTGGGCGAGCGACCGGTACTCGGACGCGACCGCCACGTACGCCGGGTGCTCCGCGACCACCGCCGGCTTGCAGGCGAACGCATCGCGGACGAGCACGAGCCGGTCGCGGGTCGCCATGAGGAGCGTGTAGAAGCCGTCGAGCATGCGGAGTCCCTCCTGGAGCGCCGCTTCGAGGGTGGCGCCTTCGCGCATGCGCCACTCCAGGAACCGGCAGGCGGTCTCCGTGTCATTGTCCGTCTCGAACCGGACCCCGCGCTTCTGGAGCTTCCGGCGCAGGCTGTGCGGGTTGGAAAGCGACCCGTTGTGGATGAGGCAGAAGTCCTCGCCGGCCGTGTAGGGGTGCGAATGCGCCGGCGTCACCGCCGATTCCGTCGCCATGCGCGTGTGGGCGACGGCGTGCGTTCCTTTCAGGCGGGCGAACCCGTAGCGCGACGCGGTCTCGTTCGGGTGGCCGACGTCCTTGTACACTTCGATGGAGCGACCGACCGAGAGCACGCGGAGGGAAGGGTCCCGTTTCTCGAGCCATTCCGCGACCGCCGCCGGGGCCGCGGCGGTGACGAGGGCGGCGTGATTCTCCACGGCGCGAAGCGCGACGTCGGTCCGGACGGCCTCCCGGAGCGCCTTGGCCAGGGCCTCCCAGTCGTACTTCCGGTCGGGGGAGTAGAGACTGATCCGTCGCGCCTGGGCGTCGATCCCGTCGGAGAAGACCGCGAGCCCGGCCGAGTCGGTCCCGCGGTCCGCCATGCAGGCAAGCATGGGGAGGACCCACTCCCCGAGGCGCTCCCGCAGATCCTCTTTCCTGGCCAGCAGACCGACGATGCCGCACATGCCACTGACTCCCCAGTCAAAATCTGGTCGAAACCCGGACTCAGAGACTCAGAGGCTCAGAGTACCCCTTCCTTTACAAACGGGTCGTCTCTGAGGCTCTGAGCCTCTGAGTCCCGGTTCCTCTCTCTTTCTCTGCTAAAAGAACTCTAAGTATCGCTTGACCTCCCAATCGCTGACGTGGCGGTGGTAGTCGACCCACTCCATCCGCTTGAGCCGGATGAATTCCGCGACGAACGCCTCGCCCAGGGTCTGGCTGAACAGGGCGTCATTTTCGAGCGCCTGGGTCGCTTCGTTCAGGCTTTGAGGCAGGATCTTGACGCCCAGCTCCTTCAGCTCCGCCTCCGACTTCGTGTAGTGGTTGAAGTTGTGGGGTTCCCCGGGGTTGAGCTTCCGCTCGACGCCGTCCAGGCCCGCCGCGAGAACCGCCGCGGTCGTCAGGTACGGATTGCAGCCGGAATCGGAAAGCCGGAATTCCAGGCGCCCGTAGGGGACCCGCACCATGGAGGTGCGGTTGTTGTCGCCGTAGGAGATGTAGGCCGGCGCCCAGGTCGCCCCGGAGAAGGACCGGCCCACGACGAGGCGCTTGTACGAGTTCACCGACGGCGCGGCCAGCGCCGCGAGCGCCGGCGCGTGCTGGAGCAGGCCGCCCAGGAAGTGGTAGGCCATCGGGGAGAGGCCCAGGCCGTGGCGGTCCTTGTCGTCCTGGAACAGGTTTTTCTTCTTCTCGTCCCCGATCGAGAGGTGGATGTGCATGCCCGTGCCGGTGCGGTCCGACATGGGCTTGGGCATGAACGTGCAGATCGCGCCGAACTCGCGGGCGATCTCGGCCGCCGCCATCCGGAACAGGATGATCCGGTCGCACGTCGTCATCGCGTCGCTGTAAGTGAAGTTCACCTCGAACTGCCCGTTGGCGTCCTCGTGGTCGATCTGGTAGACGTCGACGCCCGCGGCGATCATCGACTCCGTGAGTTTTTCCAGGAAGGCCCGGCTCCGGTTCAGGCCCTTGAAGTCGTAGCAGGGCTTGTCGAGCACGTCGGTGGCGTCGGCGGGCACGAGCTTTCCTTCCTCATTCCGCCGGAGCAGCATGAATTCCGGCTCCATGCCCGCGTACGCCGTCCAGCCCTTCTCGGCGAGGCGCTTGACCTGCCGGGAAAGGATGTGGCGCGTGTCGAACGGCCAGGGCTTCCGCTTCACTGTCCCGTTGCAGACGATGCGCGCGTAGCCGGGCTGCCAGGGCATGAGCGAGAGCGTCGAAAGGTCGCCCACGGCCATGTAATCGGGGTCGTGCGGCTCCTGCCCGAGGCCCCACAGGGCGAACCCCGCGAAGCCCGCGCCGTCCTTCAGGCAGTCCTCGAAGTGGGACACCGGAAGCGATTTCGTCTTCGCCACGCCGTGGATGTCCACGAACTGCGCCAGGACGTACTTGACGTTATTCTCGGCGAGGAAGGCCTTGGCCTGGTCGACGTTCATCGTGCTTCCTCCATCGGGACCGCCGGGCCGAACACGGCGGCCCACCCCGCGGCGTCTCCGCCTTTGTCCCTGACGATTTCCAGCAGCGTTTCCCAGAGGTACGGCCCGTACGAGCCGTCGCACCAGAACCGGAAGGCTTTCCGTTGCGGCAGGATGGCGCACGACACGCCGGCGACGCGCGAGTAGACCATCGTGGGTTCGTGCGACGAGAAATCGACCCCGCACGTTTCAAGCAGGACTTCGTTGGCGCGCGCGCCGGTCAGCAGAAGCGCGGCGTCCTGGCGCAGCACGCGATAGGTCCCCGGGCCGGCCTTCGGCAGGCTCGCCACGACGTTCCCCGAGATTCCGTCTTCGAGGAAAAACTCCGCGCCTCCGGTGCGGGCGATCAGCCCGTCCCGGCCCGCGGGAAGGACGCCGTAGACCACGGCCGGAAGACTCAGGCCCTGGTCCCGGAGCCACGCTTCCGCCGCGGGGCCTTTGACCGTCAGGCGGGGAAGGGCGCTCAGGTCGCAGAGGGCCAGGGTTTTCACTCCCTCAGCTTCCCCGTCCGGCCGGCCGAAGTCCAGCGCCACGGGCATGTCGCGGAGCTTCCCCCAGCGAGGTTTTAGCTGATCGACCGCATCGTGAATGGGACTATGACGCAAGGTCGTGGTCATGGCGCCTCTTTGACCGTTTCCTTCGGGAGCTTTCGAAACGCCCTGACGCAGGTTGTCCGGGTCGTAGAACGGGAAACGCACCGCGGTGGCGACGGTTTCCCGGCCGCCGTCGACTCGGACGGTAAACGTCCGCCCGACCTCCGCCTGCTGGGGCGCGACGTAGGCAAGCCCCAGAGTTTTCTTGAGCGTGGGGCTCTCGACGATGCTCGTCACGCGGCCCGTGATCTTACCTTCCTGGATGACCAGATGGCATTCCTTGGGCGTCGGGCCGGAGCGTCCCTCCGGCAGCATGAACCCCACCAGCTTCCGCTTCACCGGCTGCTTGGCAAGGATCGCGAGGCTCCTCTGTCCGATGAAGAACGGCTTGTCCATCTTGACCGCCCAGTCGAGCGCGGCCTCGAACGGGTGGGTGAGGCCGTCCGTGTCCTGCCCGATGATGATGTGGCCTTTCTCCAGGCGCAGGACGCGCTGGGCTTCGACGCCGAAGGGCCGAAGGCCGCAGGACGCTCCTTCCTTCACGACCGCGTCCCAGACGTGACGGCCGTACTGGGCCGGGACGTGGATCTCATAGCCCAGCTCGCCGACGAACCCCACGCGCAGGAGCCGCGCGGGCGCGCCCGCGACGGTCCCTTCCCGGAAGCCCAGGTACGGGAATACGGATTCCTCGAGGCGGACGTCCGTCAGGGTCCCCAGGATATTCCGCGCCTCCGGGCCCGCGAGGTTCATCGCCGCGTAGGTCCCCGTCACGTTGACGAGGGTGACGCGCATCCCCCAGATGAGCGCCCAGCGCTGCATTTCGCGGTAAACGCCGTCGGCCCCGGTCGTCGTCGCGGTGACGTAGAAGCGGTCCTCGTCGATCCGCGCGGCCACGCCGTCGTCGATCACGACGCCGCTTTCGTCGCACATGACGGCGTAGCGCGTGGTGCCCGCCTTCAGCTTGGCGAACCGGGCCGTGTACATCCGCTCAATGAAGGCGCCGGCATCGGGTCCGCAGATCTCCAGCTTCCCCAGCGTCGAGACGTCGATGATGCCCGCGCGGGTGCGGACCGTCTCGACCTCGCGCACGATGGCTTCCTCCCGCGACTTCCCGTAGTACGCGGGCCGGAGCCACACCCCCGCATGCATGAACTTCGCGCCGGCCTCCTCGTGGCGGGCGTGCATCGCGGTCTCCCGGTGAGGGTTGAACCCGCGGCCGGCCAGGTGGCTCAGGGGGACGGGGTGGAAGAAGGGGCGGGCGGTCGGACTGCCGGTTTCGACCATCGTCCGATTCAGGCACTTCGCCAGGGTCCGGATCGTGTTGGTATTGGCGATCTTCCCCTGGCTGGGTCCCATGCCGAAGGTGGAGTACCGCTTGAGCAGCTCGACGTTGTCATATCCCTCCTGGACCGCGTTCTCGATGTCCTTGACCTGCACGTCTTCGTCAAGGTCCAGGAAGTCTTTCGCCTTGGGATGCTTGAAGATCGGGTAGGGGTGGCTCGGGGCCGGGCCCTTTCGTTCGGGACCCGCGACGACGGGACCGCCGGCCGCGGCCTGGCCCGCCCGCGCGCCGTCGGCGAGCTGATCCTGAAGGTCGAAGATCCCGTTGAGCCGGCCCGCGGCAAAGACGCCGCCGGGGGCGCGGGCGGGGACGAACTGATGCAGGAGGTCGCTGTACGTCAGCTTCCCGCCGGTCTGGCAGAAGAGGCTGTCGGCAGGGGCCCACCCGACGCTGACGGCGATGCCGTCGCAGGAAATCTCGCTTCCCTCGTCGAAGCGGAGCCGACCTTCGCCTTCGACGGGGCAGACGACGGCGCCGCGGATGCGCTTCTTCCCGCCCGCCGGGACGGCTTGGGCGATGCCGCAGTGCTGACGAATCGGGATCTTGGCCTCGGCCACCTTTGCGGCCAGGGGGGAAGTTTCGGGCTCCCGGCGCAGGTCGACCACGGCGGCGACGTCGACGCCGGCCATCCGGAGGTCGAGCGCGGCGCGGTAGGCGTCGGCGTTCGCGGCAAGCACCACGGCCCGGTCGAAGGGCTTCACGCGGAAACGGTAGATCAGGCGCTGGGCGCCGGAGGCGAGCATGACGCCCGGGAGGTCGTTGTTCCGGAAGACGCACGGTTGTTCGAAAGCGCCGTTCGCGAAGACGACGGCCTTGGCCCGCGCCTTGCTCAACCTCGTTTCGTCCACGAGGGCCACCCAGTGGTCGGCGTAGTATCCGGCGGCCTCCGTGGCCAGGCGCACGTCGATGCCGAGGTCCCGGACCTTTCGGAGCAAGTCCTCGAGGAGCGCCGCCCCGTCGGGTCCCTGGTAGGCGAGCGTGCCGCCCGCGTGCGGGTTCTCGTCGACGAGGATGACCTGGGCGCCCTTCTCCGCGGCGGCGATGGCGGCCGAAAGCCCGCTCGGGCCGGCGCCGACGACGAGCACGTCGCAGAAACTGTAGGACTTCGGGGTCCGGAGCCGCTTCCGGGCCCGGTCGACGGCGCCCAGGCCGGCCATCCGGCGCATCATCCGTTCCCAGCGGGGGAAGAGCTTGCGGGGCGTATGGAACGCCTTGTAGTAGAAGCCCACGGGCATGAAGGCGGCCATCCATTCCACGAAGCGCGCGGAGTCTTTCTCCACGCCCCCGAAGGTGTTCACCGCCGCGAAGTCCATGCCCTCCCGGAGGGGGGTGACGTCGCCGCGGATGTTCGTGCGCGCGGCGTCCGCGAAGATGTTGTTGACGTCGTGGTTGGCCATGCTGAGGATGCCGCGCGGGCGATGGTACTTGAAGCTGCGGCCGAGGGTCCGCACGCCGTTCGCCCAAAGAGCGCTCGAAAGAGTGTCGCCCGCGAAGCCGGAATATTCCCGGCCTTCGAGGCGGAACGTCACCGGACTGCGGCGGTCGATCCACTCGCCGGGCCGAGGCTCCAGGCGAGTCGTCATGGTTTTGCGCCCCAGAGATACGTGCGGATGAACTCGTCCTTCAGGGTGTCCCGCTCGGCGATGAACCACGTGCCGCTGGCCAGGTGGTACCACCACTCCTTCTTCACCCCCGGCTCGCCAGCGCGGTGGAAGACGTAGCGGGCCCACTCCCGGTCGGTGGCCTTCACGGGGTCGGGCATCTCCCGGACTTCGCCCCCGAAGGCGAACTCCTGGAGCGGCCGCAGGCCGTTCACCGGACACCGCAGCAGCTTCATGGGCGATCCTGTCCAAACCGGTCCCCCCCCGGGGGGGCTTGAGGAGATAAGCGGAGATAAACGGAGATCGGGAGATAGGAGCAAGGAACGCCGCTGACGGTGGCCCGGCCCCTCCGCGACAACCTCGCGGTTTCTTGACCCTCGCTTATCTCCCAATCTCCGGCTTCATCTCCGTTGATCGCCTTTCCACCCCCGGGGGGGAGGGGGAATCCTCTTCTCCGTGCTCTCCGCGTCTCTGTGGTGATCATGGCTAGTGCCCCACCGAAGCCGCGCCTTTCTCCCCCACGAGGGCGTAGTCCTCGAAGCGCGAAAGGGTAAAGGGCCGGATCAGCTCGTGCTCGTCGTCGCGGGCAATCGTGTACGCCATCGTTTCGCCGGACACGGGCGTGGCCTTGAAGCCCCACGTGCCCCAGCCGGTATCGAGATAGAAGCCCTTGACTGGCGTGCGCCCCATGATCGGGGAGAAGTCGGGCGTCATGTCCGACATGCCGGCCCACTGCCGGAGGACTTTGACGTCCGAGAGGAACGGGAAGAGGTCGAGCAGGTGCGCGGAGAGCCCTTCCGCGAAGTCGAGCGTCGACCGCTGAGAGTGGAGCTCGTAGGGGTCGAGGGAGGCGCCCATGATCAGCTCGCCGCGCGACGACTGGCTGACGTAGAGGTGGAGGCTCGCCGAGACGACGATCGCGTCCAGCCAGGGCTTGAGCGGCTCGGTGACGCAAGCTTGGAGCGGCTGGATCACGATCGGCGTCGGGACGCCCACCATCCTCGTGATGCGCGGCGTATAGCCGGCCACGGCGGAAAGGACCTTCTTCGTCTCGACGGTCCCGCGGTTGGTGCGGACCCGGACGACCTGGTCGTGCTCGACGTCGATGCCGGTCACCTCGGTCTTCTGGTGGATCTCGACCCCGCGGCGGTCGCAGGCCCGGGCGTATCCCCACGCCACGGCGTCGTGGCGGATGACGGCGCCGGGGGGGTGGTAGAGCGCCCCGACGACTTCATGGCCGCCGCATTCGAGGTCGATGTGCGGGCAGATCTCCACGATTTCGTCGGGGGTCAGGAGCCGGCTGTCCACTCCCATGTGCTTGTTCACTTCGGCGCGCCACCGCATGGTCCGGAGCGTGGCGTCCGTGTGCGCGAGCGTGAAATGGCCGCGCTCGGAGTAGAAGAGGTTGAGGTCCAGGTCGGCGGAAAGGTCCTGGAAGAGCTTGACGCTCCGGTCATAGAAGGCGACTCCCTCCGGCGTCAGGTAGTTCGAGCGGACGATCGCCGTGTTGCGCCCGGTGTTGCCGCCGCCCAGGTAGCCCTGCTCGAGGATCGCGACGTCGGTGATCCCGTGGTCCTTGGCGAGGTGGTACGCGGCGGCCAGGCCGTGCCCGCCGCCGCCGATGATGACGACGTCGTAGGACTTCTTCAGCCCGTCCGGCTGCCGGAACATTCGCGGCTCCGGATACTTCCGGCTCAGGGCGAAGCGCAGCAGTCGGAACGGCATGGGTCCTCGCTAAGCGGGTCCTGTTGCAAACGTGGGTACGTTTTTCGCCACGAACACACAAAGAACACAAAGGTACATCTTTTGGAGGACCCCTTCGGGCTCTTCCTTTGTGGTCTTCGTGTCTTCGTGGCGCATTTCATGCTCACGAGTTCAATTGGGCCGGCTTACGAGGAATTCCCGGCCTTCGGGGACTCGGGTTTCGTTTCCAGGACGTCCCAGAAAAACTTCCGGCCCTTCCGGAGGGGGACCGCCCTCCCGTCCGGGCTGACGTAGGTGCCGCAGGCGGCGGCCGCTTCCTCGAGCAGCTCCAGGCGCTCCATGGCCCGGGCGCCGATCCGCATGCCGACGTCCGAAACGACGCAGTTGATGAGCGCCGCCGGCGCGGCGAGCGAGCCCACGAAGTCGTGCATGCTCGCCTTGGCGAACAGGGTGGTTTCCGAGAAGGGCAGGATGGGCGAGAGCGGGCTGTCGGTGATCGCCAGGACCTTGACGCCCCGCTCGCCGGCGTACCGGACGAGCTTCACGACGTCCGTCGGGTAGCGCGGGAAGGCGATGACGACGACCAGGTCGTTCCGGTCCATGAGGCGAGCGCGGTCGTAGAGCGACGAGTCGGCGTGCGTCCAGGCGAAGACGTTGGGGCGGATTTTCCCGAGGGCGTAGCAGAAGTAGTGGGCCAGGGAGGCGACGTAGCGGAATCCGAGGATCGTGACCCGTCCCGCCTTGACGAGGGCGTCGCTGAACCGCCGGAGCTGGGGCTCCGAGAACGACCGCTCCAGCGCCCTCAGGCTTTCGGCGTCGCGGTCGATGATGCGCCGCAGGAGCGCCGACGGGGAGCGGCTCGTGCTGGGCAGCGTCCGGAGGCGGTCGACCCCGGTCAGGTCGAAGTTGACGCGGTCCTGGATGCTGGCGCGGAACTCGTCGAAATCGGCATAGCCCAGGACTTTCGGGAAGCGGACGACCGTGGCGAGGCTGACGCGGGCCGCGGCGGCCACCTCGCGGGTGTTCATGACGGGGACCTTCAGGTAGTTCTCGATCACGTACTGCGAAAGCTGCGCCATCTTGGGCGAAAGCCGGGACCGCGCGGACAGGCGGGCGAAGACGTCGTCGCCGAGGGGGTGAATCATTTGCTTCATTAGCGACTCAAGAATAAGCAATTGATTCTATCTGTCAAGAGAAAATAGCGTCCCCTTGAAATCGTCTCGTCATTTGGGGTTCGGACGATTTCAAGAAAGAAAAAGAGAAGAAAAGAAGAAGAGAGCGATTGAAAAAGTCCGCCGCCCGGGTCCTCCGCGTAACACGGGGTCAGACGTCGGGATCATCCAGGCGGAGAACCTTCAGATCCCGGGGGGCCGGACCGGGCACGAGTCCTCTTCCGGCCCGCCCCTGTCACACCTTCCGGAGGCAGCCTATGAAAGCGCTCCTGAGAGCATCCACGGCCCTGGCGGCGATCGGACTGCTCGCGGCGACCCTGGGGGGATGCCGGTCGCGCGACACCGACCGGGACCGCGACGGGAAGCCCTCGACCCCGCGGGACGAGCGCCGTGCACGTCCCGCCCGGCCCTTCCCCGGCGACGACGCCATGAGGGACGGCGACCGCCGCGACGAGAGCTGGAGGGCGGTAGACGGCTGTCACTGCATGGACGCGTACGAATGTGCCTGCAGCGGGCACGACCACATCGACCACCACGAACCGTTGAAGTAGCGCGGGCCGGCCCCTCAGAACCGGGCGCGGATGCCGAGGGTGAAGAGGTCCGCCCGGTTCAGGCGGCGCGCGGTGAATTCTTCCAGGGCCTCCGCGCCGATGAGGAACGCCGCCCCCGCCGTCAGGGTGACGCGGGCAGACCAGGGGACGTCGAGGCCGACGTCGACCTCCGTCCCCAGGTCGTCCGCGCGGCCGCTGATGGCGAACGGCGGGTCCGGCGGAAGCGGCACGGCCTCGTTGAACGCGAAGATCGCCGCGAGCGCGCGCGGCTGGAGCCTGAGCCCCAAGACCTCGGCTTCGAACCCCGTCGAGACCTGCGCGCTCCGGTAGTTCGAGTCGACGTCGAGTCCGAACTCGTTGCCTTCGACGATCAACGTCGCGTCGTTGTCCTCGTACGAGAAGAACCGGCCCTCCTTGTCGTCGTCGCCCCGCTCGTCGCCGCCGACCCAGACGAAAGAGGCCTGGATCCAGAACCCGTCGGCATAGCGCCCCGTGAGGCGTCCGGCGGCGCCGCGAGCTTTGAGCCTCTGCGTTCCGGCGCGGCCGGCGCGCCCCCGTTGGAGGTATCCTTCGGCCGTTACGAAAAGCCCGCCCTCCTCGAATCCGAGCGACAGACCCGCCGTCCCGATCTCCTGGTCGTGGCCGCCGAAAACGGAGCCGCCGGCGAAGAGCGTCGCGATCGCTCCGATCCGGAACGGTCCCCACCGGGGCGCGAAGGCCAGGCCGCAGACGGATTCGTCGCCCGAAAGGGGGCCGCCCTCGCCCGACAGGAGGGCGAACGCGCGCCAGTCCTCCCATCTCGCCGTGAGGCCGACCGGGTGGAGGCCGTCGCGCCGCGTCTGGGGAACCGTGCTCGTGCCCGACGCGGGAAAGGGGGGGACGGTGGCGTCCGGAAGCTCGCCCCAGGGAGATTCCGCCCCCGTGGGGTCCAGGAAGAGGGCGTGGCCGCGGCCCGTCGGGTCCCAGCGGAAGGGCTGGAGTCCGAACCGGACCGTGTCGAAAAACTCGACCCACGCCTGGCGCAAGTCGATGTCAAGCGCCCGGCTTTCGCCCAGCCGGTCATTCTGAAGGCGCGTGTCGAAGCTGTCGAATTCCAGGGGGAAATTACCGGCCTCGAGGGCCGCTTTCCACGACTCGCCTTCCGCGTCCAGCCGGACGGCGAGGTCGGGGAGGACGAACGTATCCGACTCACGCAGGGGGCTGCCGGCGGCGAGACCCCCGGGCGCCCAGAGGCTGGCCTCGTTGATGGCCGCGTCCCTCCAGGCGAAGGTCAGCTCGATTTCGCCGGAGACCGATAACCGCACGGGGGACGGCTCTTCTTGAGAAAAGGCGGCCGTCGCGGAGAAAAAAAGAAGGGCCCCGGCGTTGAGCCGGGGCCCCCCCGAAAAAGTCTTCACAACGAAGACTTTATAGGCACTGCTCTAGAACCGCAGGTCCGCGCCGAACGTGTAGAGGATGGCGCTGTCGTCCTGCTGGCCGTTGCTGGCGGCAATTGACTCTTCCATGACGTTGGAGCCGAAGAGGAGCCCGATCGCCGCGCTGAGGGAGGCCTGCTTGGTGATGATCCAGCGCGCCTTGAAGTCCAGCTCGTTGCCGAGAGCGCTCTCGTCGCCCGTGGCGAACTCGACCTCTTCAGCGGTCCGGACGATGCCGAGGATGCCCTCGAGCGCCAGGTTATTCTTGCCGGCGCCCAGGTTGAGGTAGATGCCGCCGCTGAACTTGAGCGCGAACATGTTGGTGTCCCAGTCGAACCCGAAGTACATGTCTTCGAGGATGATGAGGTCGTTGATATTCTCGTAGCTCAGGAAGGCGCCCGCCTCGTCGTCCGTCGTGGGCGGGGCGTCGTCGTCGCCGCTGAGATAGGTGAGATTGAACCCGACCCAGGGCTTCATGTCTCCGGCGAACGTGTACGTGACGCCGCCCTGGAACGCCATGCCCCCGGCGTCGACCGTGCTGCCCGCGATCGAGCCGGCGTCGCCGAACTGGAGGTAGACCTCGCCGTACACGTTGAGCGCTGCGTCCATGAAGTTGAGGGAGACACCGCCGCCGAGGGTGAAGACGCTCGTGTCGGCGCCGGAGATGGGAGTGGCGGTGGAGAACGGATTGACGCCTGCAACGAGGGCCAAGATAGCGCCGACCCGGCTGCCCTTACTCAGGCTGTCCAGGTTGTACCAGAAGTCCACCGCATAGATGGCCTCGTCGTCCTGGGGCCCGCCGCCTTCGATGGCGGCCGGCAGCGCGACAAAGTCGAGCGTGATCAGGTCGCGGGAGTACCGGGCCCAGATGCCGATCGGCTCAAGCTCTTCCGGTGCGCCGGCGCGGCCGGTCAGGGTCAAACCCGTGTCCGAAGTCACGCTCGCATTGCGGTAGAAGGACTGTGAGTGGCGGGGGTCCATGACGAACGAGTTGCCTCGGCCCCGGACGTCGAAGCTCCAAGTGGTGAGTCCGGCCTGGAGTCGAAGCGCCGGCATTAGGAACTCGCCCAGGTTGACATGGGCTTCGCGGAGCTGGATGAGCTCGGCGGTGGTGTTCCCCCAGTTGAGGATTGTCCCGCCGTCCACGCGCTTTGATCCGAACTCGACCACCGCCGAAACCTTGTCGGAAAGGTCGATGTTCATCCCCACGGCGAGATACCCTTCGAACGTATTCTCGCTGTTGGACTCGAGCGGGCCGCTGGGCGGCCCGCCGTCCTGGCCGTCGTCCGTGAACGCGGTGATTTCGCCGCCGCGCCAGACGTAGTCGAGGATGACGCGGCCGCTGACCGTGATCTTGACCGTGTCGGTCATGTCCTTACCGGTCGTGAGGGGCTTTTCGCCCTGCTGCGCGGCGGCCGCGGCCGCCAGCGACAGAACGAAAGCAGGAACAAGACTGATCGTGAACTTCCTCATCTAAACCCTCCCTATCTATCTAGGTACCGTTCTCGTTTCGGAACGAAATGCACCTTTCGGCAGGTCGCTTCCGCAAGGCTCCCGCGCGCCGGGCCGTCCGCACTACACTGCCTCGGCGTTGCACCAGGGCTTTTACAGCGATCCCCCGGCCGGCCGCTCGGGTCTCTCCGCGCCTCGCGTAGGCGCTCGTGTGGGCTCCCCTAAGCCCCTCCCCACCTCCTTTCCCGCAAGAAAGTTCTTTGCAACTATAGCTTTGCCGCGCGGCGAGTCAAGGTTTTTGGGTTGACACCCGACCCTCATGTGCTAGAGTTGAGTGTCCACATCACGCCCGCGGCCTTAGGGAGGGACTATGACGCAGCTTCGGAAGTGCCTGGCGGTCGGGCTTCTGGCCCTCGGCGCCTGCACCTACTGGCACGGCGACCTGGAACGCATCGTGGACCAGAGCGGGCGGAACTTCGCCATCGCCCCCGACAAGGTGTACAAGGACGTCGACCTGGCCGCCGTGGCGGCGTACCCGACGAACTACAAGTTCGTGGACATCCAGTTCCAGGCCGTCGTGAACCGGCTCGATGAGAAGATCTTCGTGACGGGGTACAGCACCTTCCGCCAGGAGGATTACGTGGCGTTCTCGGTCTGGCCCGCGTCGGCGCGCCTCTGGGAATCCGACTCCTGGGTGAAGTCGATCCCCACGCTGTACCTGCGCAAGGACAACGCGGACCTTCAGAACCTGATCAGCGCCACCCGCTACGCGCTCGCCCACATCAAGGGACGGGTCATGAACGACTTCGAGAACCTTCCGTTCATCGACGTCCACTATTTCGAGGTCCTCGACCCCTACGCCTACTCCGAGGAAACGCTCACCGATCTGCGGGGCGGCCTGGCCGCCGTGGCCGACAAGAAGCCCGCCCAGTCCATCGAGAGGCTCGAACGGGCCCTCGAAGGGCCGCTGCACGCCCGCGCCCGGGTCATGGCCCACTCTCAGCTCGGCCGCATTTACGAAGAGAGGGGCGACTTCGACAAGGCGGCGAAGCACTTCGAGGCCGTTCTCTGGGACGACCCCGAGAACGTGACCGCCTGGGAAGGCTGGGAGCGCAACGTCAAGGCCGAGGAGCGGAAGCGCAAGATGCCCAAGCAGTAGGGTACACTGGAGTCGGTGGTTCCCGTCGACGCGGCGTTCCTTCTCGGTCTCCTCGTCGCCGCCCCCGCGGCGGCCCTCCTGGTCCTGACGTCCGCCCTCTTCCGCTCCGTCGCGCGAAACCGCGGCCTCATCCCCGCGGGCGCCGTCTCCTGGGTGGAGAAGCGCCGGGCGGTCCTCCCGGCGGCGGGGGTCCTGGCGGTGTACGTGCTCGTGGTTTCCTTCGGGGCGTTCGTCGAAGCGAGATGGGTCCAGCTCACCCGCACGGAGATCCCGGTCGACCGGGCGGTCCTGGGGCGCGACCGCCTGCGCCTCGTGCACCTCTCGGACCTGCACCTCGTGGACTTCGGGGGGCGCGAGCGGAGGGTCGTGGACCTGGTCCGCGAGGCCAAGCCCCATCTCATTCTCCTCACCGGCGACTACATGAACGTGCGCGAGGCGATGGACGACCTCGACCGCCTGCTCCGCCTCCTGGCCGCGGAGGCCCCCCTGGGGGTGTACGGGATCGGCGGCAACATGGACACGAAGTTCATCACGCGGACCATCTTCGAGCGTGCCGGAGTGCGCTTTCTCGAGGACGACACTCACCTCGTGCCGGGACCGGAGGGCGGGCGCGGCCTGCGGCTCGTGGGCCATTCGATCCGGCCGAGCGTGCCGCTGCGCGAGCTCCTCCAGGGCCTGAAGGACGACGCTTTTACGGTGTACCTCCACCATTCCCCGGACGCCGTCGACGAGTTGCGCGACCGGGACGCCGACCAGCGCGTGGACCTCTTTCTCACCGGACACACCCACGGCGGCCAGGTCTGCCTCCCGCTCTGGGGGGCGGTGGTCACGCTCTCCAAGTATCACAAGAAATACGAGCGCGGACTCTACGACGCCCGGGGGGTGCCGATGTACGTGAACCGCGGCGTGGGGACGACCGGCCTCCCGGTGCGCTTCCTCGCGCGCCCGGAGGTCGCCGTGATTGATTTGGTGGTGAGGCCTTAGGCCGTAGGCCTTAGCAGAGGACACCCCCACCCCAAGCCCCTCCCCCTTTCGGGGGAGGGGGAGCTCGAAAAAAAGAAAGCACTCCATTTTCACTGTCGACTTTTTGGGGATTGGGCGCACTCCTCTAGGGAGGCAGAAACTGAAAGGAGGCGTCATGGCCAATGAAATACCAAGCTTCCAGCAGCTTAAGGTGTGGCGACAGGCCATGGACCTCGTGGTGCGGGTTTACGATGTAACTCGGTCCTACCCTGCGGAGGAGCGGTTCGGCTTGGCGGCGGAGACACGTTGCGCTTCCCGTTCGATTCCTTATAACGTCGCCGAAGGCAAGATGCGGTTTTCGGTCGCCGAGTATCGACACTTTGCCAGCATCGCCAGGGGTTCCTCCGGCGAGCTTCACACCCAGCTCATCCTCGCCTCACGCTTGGGATACCTTCCGCAGGGACCTTTCAACGACCTTGAGCAGGCGGGTGAACGAGATCGGCCGTATGCTCCGCGGGTTGGAAAAGTCTTTGGCTTGACTGTTTCCCTCCCCCGACCGGGGGAGGGTTAGGGAGGGGGTCCGGTCTGCTAAGGCCTATGGCCTAAGGCCTCCGTACGGCCTTCGCGCTCGTTCAGGAGCCAGAGCCGCGCCCTCTCGATGCGGTACTGCTCCAGGGCCTCGGTCAGGAGGACCGCGCGGTTGTGCTCGTCGACGCGGTAAAGGTCGGCGATGCGCTTCTCCCAATAGACGAGCTTCTCCTGGATCTTGGCCCGCAAGTGCCGGCGCGTCGGGTCGTCGGCCGTGGCCAGGACGGTGTCCCGCCAGGCCTCCAGCTCGGCGTCCACGAACTCCGCGGGCTGGCTTTGGGGCGGATGGAAGGCGCGCCGCGTCTCGAGCTGCCAGTCCGCTTCCTTCTTGGCCTGATAATCCTCGACCTGGTCGCTGGTATCCCACGGGTTGGGCCGGTCGTAGTAGCACCCGGCGAGGCAGGCCAGCAGAGAGACGGCTGCCACCAGCTTCATGGAGCCCCCTTCATCATCATTTCGTTGGCCGCGTTGTAGGAGTCGATATCCCCGATATCGAACCAGTTACCTTCTATGACGTACCCGAAGACGTCGATCTTTTCGTGGAGCCACGACAAATAGTCGCCCGGACGGTCCTTCCCGTGACCCGCGTCGAGGTACTCCTTGAACAGCCCGAGATGCGCCTTGGCAAAATAGTACACGCCGATCGAGACCAGGGTCGTCTTGGGTTTCGGCGGCTTTTCCTCGAAGGCCACGATCTTGCCCTGCTTGTTGACGGAGACGGCCCCGTAGAGGGAGACCTTCTCTTTCGTCTTCAGGTCCTTCAGACCCGCCGCCGTGCCCTTGGTCTGCGCGAACGCCACGAAATCCTGCAGCGCAAACTCGATCAGGTTGTCGCCTGCGATGACCAGCAGGTCGTCGTCCACCTTGCCGTTGGCGATCACGAACTGGATGTCGCCGATGGCGCCCAGCCGGTCGTCGGGCGTGTGGGTGAGGTCGTCGTAGATCTCCACGGTGACCGGCAGGGCGCGATGGTTCTGGTAGTCCCGCAGCCAGTTGTAGTAGTGGCCCGCGAACCGGTGGTTGGAGACTACGTACACGCGGTCGAGCCCCTTGACCTTGAAAACCTGTTCGCAGATCCGCTGAAGGATCGGGACGCCCGCGACGGGGAGGAGCGGCTTGGGGCGGTCTTTGGTCAGGGGGTAAAGGCGGGTCGCGTAGCCGGCGCCCAGGAGGAGGCATTTCATGCCGCCCCGATTATGACAAAATGGCGCGACCATTTTGTCATTTTTGCGGGGGCCGAATTATGATTCAATTCGGACCATGAAGGCGGCGCGGACCTTTCTCCCGGCGGCCCTGCTCCTGGGCGGCTGCGTGGAGCGCGTCGTCTACGTCCGGAGCGACCCGCCGGGAGCGACGGTCTACCTGGACGAGGGAAGGGTCGGGACCACTCCGTGCGAGGTCCCGTACACCTGGTACGGCAAGCGCGAGCTCGTGCTGGAGCTCAAGAAGCACCGCGTCGTCCGGGAGATCATCACCCTCAACCCGCCCTGGTGGCAGATCTTCCCGCTCGACTTCGTGACCGACGTGCTGGTCCCGTTCCGGATCCGGGACCGGTCCGAAGTGGGCTTCACGCTGGAACCCGCCAAAGCGTCCCCGGAAGAGCGGGACGAGATGAAGCGTCGCGCCGAAGAGATGCGGGACAAAGCCCGCGTCCCGAAATGACGCTGCCGCTGATCCCCCACCTCCCGAAGCTGGCCGGCGCCCGCGTCACCGTCATGGGGCTGGGCCTGTTCGGCGGCGGCGTGGGCGTCACCCGGTACCTGGCGAAGCAAGGGGCCCGCGTCACGGTCACGGACCTCAAGACCGAGGCCGACCTCCGGGAGTCCGTGGACGAGCTGCGCGCGCTCCCCGTCGAGCTCCGCCTGGGCCGCCATGAGGAGGCGGACTTCCGGGACGCCGACCTGGTCGTCGTCAACCCCGCCGTTCCCGAGACCTCTCCGTGGCTCGCGCCGGCCCGCGCGCTCGAGACCGAGATGAACCTCTTCTTCAAGCTCTGCCGCGCCGAAACCGTGGTCGGCGTCACCGGGTCGAACGGGAAGACGACGACGACCACCCTCGTCGGCGAGATCCTCAAGCGCCACCTCCGCCGCGCCTGGGTGGGCGGCAACATCGGCGTCTCGCTCCTGGAGCGCCTCGACGAGATCCGCCCGGAGGATTTCGTGGTCCTGGAGCTCTCGAGCTTCCAGCTCGAAAACCTCGGCGTCCTGCGCCGCAGTCCGAACGTGAGCGCCGTGCTGAACCTCTCGCCCAACCACCTGGACCGGCACGGGACGATGGAGGCCTACGCGGCCGCCAAGCGCCAGATCGTCGCCCACCAGAAGGAAGGCGACACGAAGGTGCTCAACCTCGACGACCCGATCGTCCGGTCCTTCCGCGCCGCCTCCCCTTCGCGCACGTACTTCTTCAGCCTGAAGGAACGGACGAGCCGCGGCGCCCTCGCGAAGGACGAGAAGGTCACCCTGTTCACCACGGGCGCCCGCTTCACGATCGACGTCTCGCGCCGCAAGATCCCGGGGGCGTTCAACCTTCAGAACATGGCCGCGGCCGCGACGGCCGCCTTCGCCGCCGCCGGCGGCCGCTGGGAGGAGTGGCGCGAGAGCTGCGAAGAAGTCTTCAACACGTTCCCCGGCGTGGAGCATCGCCTCGAGTTCGTCGCCGAGAAGCGCGGCGTCAAGTACTACAACGACTCCAAGGCCACCGACGCGGAGGCCACGATCGCGGCCCTCGAGACGCTCGGCGGCCCCTTCGTCCTCATCCTCGGGGGCTACGACAAGAAGGTCCCGTTCGACGCCCTGGCGCGCGCCGTGGCGGAGAAGCCCGTGCGCGCGTGCGTCCTCCTGGGGCAGACGGCCCCGGCCATCGAGCGGGCGCTCCGGGCGCAGGGCCGCGTGCCGGAGATCGCGCGCGTGACGTCGCTCGCCGAGGCCGTGCGCGTCCCGGCGCGCCCCGGGGAAACCGTGCTCCTCTCCCCGGCCTGCGCGAGCTGGGACATGTTCCGGAACTTCGTGGAGCGCGGCCGGGCGTTCAAAGAACTGGTCGCCGCCCTCCCGGGGGATTAGAATCCCTGCCTGTGGGTGTTTCCGCGACCTTCGTGGTCCTGTCCACCCTCCCGGAGGAACAGCGCCTCGCGTTCGCCGAGGCGGCGCTGCGCGAGCCCTATCCGGAGCTGCAGTCCGCCGCACTGGAGGCCCTCGCGGAGCCCTCGCGCCTCAACCGGCCCGACGTCGTCATCCAACACTACGCGGACCTGCATCCGGAAGTCCGGCGGCGCCTCTTCGAGCGCGGGGCCGTTTTCCGCGAGGCCGCGCGCGACGCCACCCGCGCCCCCAGCGAATGGACCCGCCGCGCCGCCCACGACGTGCTCGCCGAAGTCGAGGGTCCTTCCGCGCTGCCGGTCCTGGCGCAGGGGGTGAACGACCTCTCGCCGCTGGTCCGTGAAACCGCCGCCAACCTCCTGGAGAACCTCGGCTTGCGGTACTACTACCCGTTGGTGACCTGGCGGATGCACGGCGACGGCCGGAGCCGCCGCTTCGTCGAAGAGCACGGGCCCGCCGTCCTCCAGGCGCTGGGCGACCTCCTCCGCGCCTTCCCGGCGCACGGCAAACGCGTCATCCTCGACATCGCGATCGAGTCGGACCCGGAGTCCTACCCGCTGATCACCGACATCGTGCTGGCGCGGCGCGACGGGCCGGCCTACCGGCCCTTCGTCCAGGCGCTCGCCGAGGCGGTCACCCCCTCGGCGATCGAGCTCCTCTTCAAGCTCTACCTCGACGCGCGCCCCCGCGTCCGCGACTCCGCGATCGAGGTCATGAAGCTCCGGTCGGACCCGGCGTTTTCGGCGCTCCTGGCCGGCACGCTTTCGCGGATGCCCCCCGAGCGGTTCGAGGCCCTGGCCGCGCGCGTGAAGGAAGTGCCCTGGTGGCCCGCCGTGGAGGCCGCCCCCGACCTCGACCCGCTGTCCTGCGCGCGGCTCATGGAGTTCATCGTGAAGTCGGGACTGACGGCCGAAGAGAAGGGCGCCTGCCTCCTCACCTTCCGCGGGTCCTCGCATGCCGAAACCCGCGCCCGCGTCCTCCCGGCGTTCCAGGCGGCCGGCGCCTCGACCGCCCTCGAGCACGCCATCGGTTCCCTCGACGACCCTTCCGACGACGTGAAAGTCGCCGGGGTCCGGTCCATCCTCGACCTCAACCCGGCCAACAAGGAGCGCTACCTGCTCCCTCTGCTCAGCTCCCCGAATGAGCACCTCCGGCGGCTGATCACGCGCGAAGTTTCCAGCGCCAGCTTCGAGAAATACCTCCGGTCGTTCGACCGCCTCGACGCCCGGACCCGGGAGATCGCCGCGCGCGCCCTGGCGAAGATGGACGCCCGGATGCTCGAACGGCTGACCGAGCAGATCACGTCCCTCGACCCCGACCGCCGGCTGAAGGCGCTCCGGATCGTCGACTACGTGGACGCGGAAGCCGACCTGCGCGAGCTCCTGCTGGAGCTCCTTTCGGACCCCGACCGCCGCGTGCGCGCCACGGTCGTCAAGATCGTCCAGCTCTCCGAGAGCGCCGACGGGATGCGTCTCCTGATCGGGGCGCTCGGCGACCCGGACGCGCGCGTCCGGGCCAACGCGATCGAAGCTCTCGAGGACGCCGACGACCCTCGACTGGCGCCGCTGGTGGCGCCGTCGCTCCGCGACCCGGACAACCGCGTGCGCGCCAACGCGGCGAAGGCCCTCTGCCGACTCGGGCGTCCCGAAGGCCGGGCGGCGCTGGAGGAGATGCTGCGCGACCCGGCCGAGGGGATGCGGCTCTCGGCGGTCTGGGCGATCGGCGAGGTTGCCTACGAAGGCGCGGTACGGGTCCTGGCGGCGCGGGCGGAGGAGGACGCCAGTCTCGCGGTCCGCGGGAAGATCGCGGAAGCGATCGCGCGCCTCTCCGGGCCGGGCGGGGCAGGCCTAAGGGGATCCGGGTGATTTCGCGAGCATGAAAACCACCACAAAGACGCGAAGACCACAAAGGAAAAATTTGGAAAAACCCCCGAATTGGGGTTCTTTGTGCTCTTCGTGTCTTTGTGGTGAAAATGCATGCTCGGCTTTCCGAGGGCCGGCTTAGGTGGAGACGCCGGCGGTCTGGGTCGCCGCGGCCGCCGTCGCCCTCGCGCTGGCCGGGATCGCCGTCACCGTCCTCGCGCCGGGCCGGGGAGGGCCGCGCGCCGGCCGCCTCTTCGGCGAGTTCGCGGAGGCCAGCGGCCTTACGCCCGCCGAGGCGAAGCGGCTCCGCCGGCTGGCGGACCGGGCTCAGCCGGACAACCCGGCCATGATCTTCGTGCGGCGGAGTCTGTTCGAGAGCGCCGCGGCCGGCGAGGGCCTGAACCCTGCCGACATCGCCGACCTCCGCCGCAAGCTGTACGGGCCCTGAAGAAGTTCGGAGTCGGGAGTTCGGAGTTCGGAGTCACCGAACTCCCTCAAGGTTGACTCGAATCCGCCGGCATCCTTGAATCAGGGGGCCATGACGCCTCCGTCCCATGCCGACCGGGCCCGCTGCGGCGCGCTGAGGCGCGAGATCGAGCGCCACAATTACCGTTACTACACGCTCGCCGACCCCGAGGTCTCCGACGCCGAGTATGACCGGCTCTACGACGAGCTCGTGGCGCTTGAGGCGCGGTTTCCCGAGTTGCGCACGCCCGACTCGCCGACCCAGAGGGTCGGGGGAGAGGCGATCGAGAAATTCGAGAAGGCGGAGCACCGCATCCCGCTCCTCTCGCTCGAGAAGGCGTACACGGACGAAGAGGTCCGGGGGTGGGTGGGGCAGATGGAGCGCGAGCTGGGGCGCGCCCCGACCTGGGAGTTCACCGTCGAGCCCAAGATCGACGGCGACTCGATCGAGCTGGTGTACGAGCGGGGGGAGCTCGTGACGGCCTCGACGCGCGGCGACGGCCGCGTGGGCGAGAACGTCACCCACGCGGTGCGCACGATCCGGTCGATTCCGCACCGGATCGAAAGCGCTCCCGAATTGCTCGAGGTCCGCGGCGAAGTCTTCATCCGCCTGAAGGACTTCCAGGAGATCAACAAGCGGCAGCTCGACAAGGGCCTGCCTCCCTACGCCAACCCGCGCAATCTCGCGACCGGCTCGGTGAAGCAGCTCGACGCCTCGATCACGGCGTCGCGTCCCTTGCGGTTCCTGGCGCACGGCATGGGCGTCGTCCGCGGGAGGGAGTTCCGGACGCACTTCGAAGCGGTCGAGTGGCTGCGGACGCTCAACGTGCCGACCGTCGACGTACGTCCCTGCCGGACCGTCGAAGACGCGCACCTGGCCTGGAAGGAGTGGCTGGCGGAGCGGGAGAAGCTCGACCACGAAATCGACGGCGTGGTTCTCAAGGTGAACGAGATCGCGCTCCGCCGGGAGCTCGGCAGCCGCTCCAAGAGCCCGCGATGGGCCATCGCCTGGAAGTTCCCGGCCCGCGAGGAGACGACGGAGGTCCTGGAGATCTGGTGGAGCGTGGGCCGCAGCGGAAAGCTGACCCCCGTGGCCAAGCTCAAGCCGGTGTTCCTGAGCGGCGTGACGATCCAGAACGTGGGCCTCCACAACCCCGTGCAGCTCGGGAAACTGGACGTCCGGCAAGGCGACACCGTGGTCGTCACCCGCGCGGGCGACGTCATTCCCTACATCGTCAAGGTCGTCGAGGGGAAGCGGCCCGCGGGGGCGCCCAAGACCCCGATCCCCGAGGCCTGCCCGGCCTGCGGCTCGGCCGTGGAGCGTACGGAGTCCGACCTCCTCTGCCCCAATACGTTCAGCTGCCCCGTGCAGGTCATCAAGGCGATCGACCACTTCTGCTCGCGGCCGGCGATGAACATCGAGGGGCTCGGCCCCGAGTGGATCGTGAAGCTGGTCGAGAAGGGCCTGGTGAAGACGGTGGCGGACCTCTATTCGCTGAAGAAGGAGAAGCTGGTCGAGCTCGACCGGATGGGCGACAAGCTCGCCCAAAACCTGCTTGACGCGATCGAGGGGTCCCGGAAGACGACGCTCGGCCGGTTCCTCATCGCGCTGGGAATCCGGCACGTCGGCGAGGCGACCGCCACGGCCGTGGCCGACCACCTGGGGTCGCTCGACAACGTCCGCAGGTCCACGGTCGAGGAGTTCGAGGAGGTGCCCGACGTGGGGCCCACGGTCGCCCGGTCGCTCGGCGACTTTTTCGCCGACCGGCGGAATGAGACGCTCATCGATCAGCTCCTGGCGGCGGGCCTGTCGTTCAAGGCCGCCCCCCGGAAAAGCGACGCCCTGGCCGGCCAAGTCGTCGTCTTTACCGGCGGCCTCGACACCCTGACGCGCGACGACGCCAAGGCCATCGTCCAGGAGCACGGCGGGCGGAACGCCGACAGCGTCTCAAAAGGAGTGACGCTCGTGGTGGCGGGCCCGGGCGCCGGGAGCAAACTTGACAAGGCACGCAAACTTGGTATAAAAGTCGTCGACGAAGCGGCCTTCCTGAAGCTCGTAGGGAAGAAGTAGCGGAGGGGAAGGCCTTTTTTTATCTCTGGAGACGCCCGTGGTGCAGAAGCTGAAGTCGATCTGGATGGACGGGACGCAGGTGCCTTGGGACGACGCCAAGGTCCACGTCCTGACCCACACGCTGCACTACGGGCTGGGCGCTTTCGAGGGCATCCGCTCGTACGAGACTCACGACGGCCGGTCCGCCGTCTTCCGCCTTCAGGACCACTTGCGCCGCCTGGCCGACTCGTGTCATATCGCGCAGATGAAGCTTCCGTACGCGATCGACCAGCTTGCGGCCGCGTGCAAGGAGACGCTCGCCCTCAACGGGCTCAAGGCCGGCTACATTCGGCCCGTGGCCTATATCGGGGATGGCGTGATGGGGGTGCACCCGGCGGACAACCCGATCCGGGTATTCATCGCCACGTGGGCGTGGGGGCAGTACCTGGGTCCGGAGGCGGTCGAGAAGGGCATCCGAACGAAGATTTCGTCCTTCACCCGATGGCAGCCCAACACCGTCATGACCCGCGGCAAGCTCACCGGGCACTACGCGACGGGCATCCTGGCCAAGCGGGAGGCGAAATCCCTGGGGTTCGACGAAGCGATCATGCTCGACACGGAGGGGTACTGCGCCGAGGGGTCCGGCGAAAACCTCTTCATCGTGCGGGACGGGAAGATCAAGACGGCGCCGCTCACGTGCGTGCTCCCCGGGATCACGCGCGACACGGTGATTCGTCTGGCGAAGGAGGAAGGGTTCGAGCTCCAGGAGCAGCGCTTCTCGCGCGACGAGCTCTACATCGCCGACGAAGCGTTCTTCACGGGCACCGCCGCCGAGGTGACGCCCATCCGCGAGGTGGACGGGCGCGCGATCGGGAAGGGCGAGCGGGGCCCGGTCACGAAGAAGCTCCAGGACCGGTTCTTCGACATCGTCAAGGGCAACCCCAAGTATTCGAGCTGGCTCGACTATTACGAGGTCGGCGACGCGGGCTCCAAGGAGTCCAAGAAGCCCGCGCGCGCCAAAGCCTAAGTTGGTCCTAGCGAACTCGTAAAGACATGTTGCACCACAAAGACACGAAGACCACGAAGAATTCCCCTCGAAAGGCGATTGGGACGCCCTTTCTTTGTGGTCTTCGTGTCTTTGTGGTGACACTCATCTTCACGAACACTGTGGGTCGTGCTTAGATGCCCGCTTCGGCCCCGGCCAACCCGCTCCGCTGCACGAAGTGCAAGGAAGGTCTGATGGAGCCGGGCTACTGGGAGTGGAAGCCGAAGTTGGCTTTCGTCATGAAATGCACGCTGATCGGGTGGCCCTTCGCCCTCCTCCTCATGGCCAAGCCCGATTTCTACGAGTGCCCCAAGTGCCACCACAAGAAAGGGGCGCTCTGGGTGTAGCTGTTTAGAAAACCGCGTCGCCGTTTTCTAAACACTTTCCGGGTCACGCTTGCGAGAGCCGGCCGGCGTGCATTCTAAAGATCCGCGAGGCGCCCCGGAGGATCGATTCGTCGTGCGTCACCACGAAAAGCGTCTTCCCCTCGGTCGCCCGTCGCAGGCAGTCGACGACCAACGTCGCGCTGGCGCGGTCGAGCGAGGCCGTCGGCTCGTCGGCGAAGACGACCGACGGGCGGTGGACGACGGCCCGCGCGATCGCGACGCGTTGCTTTTCGCCGGCCGACATCTGGTAGGGGAAGCGGTCCCGGCAGTGGCCGATTCCCAGTTCGGCCAGGAATCGGCCTCCCTCGGCGACGCCTCCCGCCTGGACGTTCTCCAGCCCCGTGAGGTGGTTGATGAGAAAGTGATTCTGAAAGACGAACCCGAAATGGCGCCGGCGAATATCCGCCAGGGAGTCCTGGGTGAGGTCGGCATACGGCACGTCGCGGAATCGGAGGTCTCCGGCGCTGGGCCTCTTGAGTCCGGCCAGGAGGTAAAGGAGGGAGCTCTTCCCCGAGCCGCTGGGCCCCAGGATCCCCACGAATTCGCCCTCCTGGACTTCGAGCGACACGCCGTCCACCGCGTGCACCACGCTGGAAGCGTCCGCGTACGTCAGCCGTACTTCTCGTCCCTTAAGCATGGGTCTATCGCGTATTTCGGATGGACCGGCGAAGCGCGGGCGCCGCTCGCTGAAATCGGAACGCGCCTCGCGCGTCAATCCGCAATCCGCAATCCGCAATCCGAAATGGGCTCATCCTCTCCTCTCGATGATGGAGACGGGGTCGAGGCGGCGGAGGCGGCCGATCACCGTCCAGCTCGCGAACACCTGGGCCACCAGCGGCAAGGACAGGGAGAGGATGACCGCCAGGGGCTGGGCGACCGGGAGCGGGATTCCCCGCGGCAGCAGGACGGCCGCCCGGAAAGCCCAAAGCACCGCGAAGGCGAGCGCCACGCCGGCCGCCCACGACACCGCCATGATGGCCGCCGTCTCCATCGTGACGGTGCCGAAAAGACGCCGCTTGGTATGGCCAATCGCCAGCAGGATCGCAAACTCGTCCATCCGCTGGCCGAAGAAAATGTTGTGGATCAGGCCCACCGTCACCGAGACCACGACGATCAGCAGGGCCGAGATGAACTTGAAAATCAGGATGATCCGGTCGAACCCCTGGGACACCTCGTCCACCGCGCGGGCCTTGTCCCAGCTTTTGACGTCCTTGAGCTCGCGCACGAAGGCGTTGACCGGCGCGACCCGGCCCGCGCGCGGCACCACGATCAGCCGCTCCCAAAGCTTCGCCGAGAAGGCGTACACGAGCGGATTGTTCAGGTACTCGAAGGAGGCCAGTCCCAGCGGCGTCGGCCCTTCCAGGACGCCCACGACCCTGAATCGCCCGGGCATCCAGTCGTCCTCGCTCACCTCCATGCCGAACTCGGCCCCCAACTGCCAGTCGTTCGCCCGCATGAGGTTCTCGTGCAGCGCCACCTCGCTCGTGCCCGGCTTCGGGAGACGGCCTTCCCTCACCCGCGCCTCGCACCGCGCCATGAGGAACTCCATCTCGTCCGCGCGCGCCGCCCGGAGGTGGTACGGCACCGGGCCGATCAGCGTCCGGACGCGCATGAAGCAGTTGCGCGAATCGAGCAGGCGCTCGACGTCCGGGTGGGTCGCGAGCGCCTCGCGCGTCTCCTTCGAGATCCGCGTGTCCTTCTTCGGGAAGAGCACCGTCCAGTGGTCGAACTCCCGCGTGTAGACGAGAGTCGACGCCTTGAGCCCCGCCAGCGTCGTCAGGATCACGACCACCAGCGTCACCACGAACGTCAGGATGATCAGCGTCGGCAGGATCTTCCGGAAATTCCGGCGGCCGTAAGTCCAGGGCGACAACGGGTCCATCAGTACTTCTCCGGGTCCATGCGGCGCAGCGCCTCGAGCGCGTAGAGCCCTTCGTACCAGATCCCTTCCTTCATGACGCTCAGGAGGGGTTCCTCGGCCCCGCGATTCCGGAGGAACCCCAGCCCCTCGGCGGCCCGGTACCGCACGAAAAGCTCCCGGTCCTTGAGGCGGTCGACGAGGACCTTGAGCGCCCGCGAGTCGCGGGTCTTGCCCAGCGCCCCGCAGGCCCAGATCCGGACGCGGAAGTCCTCGTCGCCCGTGGCGCGCAGAAGCGCGTCGGCGATCGCGGCCTGTTTCCCCTCCTCCAGCAGGAAGGCGCGGTACGCGGCCTCGTGGCGGACCGCGAGGGAGGGACTCGCCAGCGCGTCGGCGATCCGGTCCGGCGGGGCGGACCGCAGCGACCGTATCGTCTCGAGCATCTCTCCCGCCGCCGCGTCGCCCAGGAGCATCAGCAGGACCGTGCTCCCCAGGCAGACGACCAGCGCGATCGTCGCCGCTTTCCGGGTCATCGCGCGGTACATGATTGACACGAAGGGACAGCAGACCCCGACGAGGACAAGCACGGCGACGAGCGGGCCGGCGTAGAAGACCGACCGCCACGCCAGCCAGTACAAAGACTGAAGGTTCCCGCCTCGGAACCGCTCTTCGGCCAGCCGGTGCAGGGCGTCGGAAACAGACTCGCGTTCCCATCGGCACGGAATCGAGATCCCGCCGGCCCGGACGGCGCCCACCCCCGCCTCGACGTCGAAGGGCGCCTCCTTGACGGCCGTGAAGTCGAGCTGTCGAAGCAGGGGCACGGCGTCTTGGTCCGCTCGGGCCGTCCGCTGTCCGCGCTGGGGGGTCTCGCGGTCCTTGGCATAGAAGCGTTTGAGGGGATCCGCCGTGTAGAGGGTGAACCGGTAATACGCG
>Ga0187892_10002769_pt1 | contig 33863 bp, 8 predicted proteins | sample MA1701073metaG_FD_139345 | JGI IMG/M metagenome (GOLD analysis project Ga0187892, IMG submission 139345) | Bio-ooze microbial communities from a basaltic lava cave in the Kipuka Kanohina Cave System on the Island of Hawaii, USA - MA170107-3 metaG ... | reverse complement strand
TTCCGCGACCGCTTCCACCCGAGCAGGTTGATACGCTCATCAACGCTGCGCTGTTGTTGGAGAACATTGCGTTGGCGGCCGGCGACGATGAAGTTGCCGCGAAGAAGTATACCGCCGCGGCGGAGCCGCTGCTCCGCGAGTTTGTGGCCGCGCGGCCCAAGGAAGTGCTCGTGCTGGCACGGTTCCTCGGCCAGCACGGTAACCTCGAAGAGTCTTTAAAGCTGATGGAAACGGCCGTCGTCGAAAGCGACAAGCCCGACGACGCCGCGCGCATGGCGGTGGGCCTGATGCGAGTGCGACGCAAGGAAACGACGCCCGAGCATTTCCAGCGCGTCGAGGCAATCCTGTCGAAGGCGCAAGAGCGCGCGCCGGAGTCAACCACCATGCCGATCCATCTGGCCGACCTGCGAGATCAACAAGGACGCTACGAGGAGGCGATTCAGTTATATACCAAGTTTTTGGAGAGTGCGCCCAAGGGAGCGCAGTCGGCCGCCGCCTTGAATAACCTGGCGTTCCTGTTGGCGGCTCGCGAAAATAAGGGCGAGCAGGCACTGAATATGGTCCAGCAGGCGATCAAGCTGGTCGGCCCGATGTCGGAGCTGATGGATACTCGCGGGATGGCCCATGCCCTTTTAGGGGACTATGACAGGGCCATCGCGGACTATCAGTACGCGATCGAGGGGGGCGCCAACGCGGTCAAGTATATGCACCTGGCGTGGGCCCTTTACAAGAAGAAGAACTTGACCGCCGCAAAGCAGGCCTTCCAGCAGTCGCTCGATTTGAAACTGAGTGTCGACGATCTGCCCCCATTTGAGCAAGATGAGTTCCGCGAGCTCAAAAAGGTGCTCGACCTCGAGGTGGCGCGACCGTAACTGCAACGCGACAGCGGCTCGGGGACAAAATGCGGCACCGGCCGGTCGCATTGAGGCCGGCTAAGGCAACGCGCCTGTCGCCAGCCGGCGAGCTAATCGCCAGGCGTCTCGGCGGCAGGCGGGGCCTGCTCCTGCTCGATGCGAGCGATTTTCTCCACGCGTCGTGCATGGCGGCCGCCTTCAAAGCCGGTGCTCAGCCAGATTTCGACCATGCGGTCGATCAGCTTTTCGCCAAGCATGTCCGCCGAGAGACACAACACATTGAGGTCGTTGTGCAGGCGGCTCATTTCGGCCGTCAGGTCGTCGTGACAGGGGGCCGCGCGAACGCCCGGAATTTTGTTGGCGGCGATGCACATTCCCAGGCCAGTGCCGCAGATCAGGATGCCGCGATCCACTTCGCCCGAGGCCACTTTGGCGCCGACCAGCGCCGCGTAGTCTGGATAGTCGACGCTCTCCATGCTGTGCGTGCCCATGTCCACCACTTCGTGATTGAGGCGCTTGAGTAGCTCGACGATTTTCGATTTGACCGCGAATCCGCGGTGGTCGCTGCCAACTGCCACAAGCATTGAAAAACCCTCCCCAACGGGCCGTGCGGCGCGCTAAAAGTCGACTTGGCGAGCCCAGATTTCCAGCTCCCCCCGAAGTTGTTGAGCGCACTGGTGATACTGTTCCAGCGGACCCCCAATTGGATCGGCCACGTCCTGCTGGTTGTGGCACAAGAGCCAGGTGCGTGCGGCGGCGTCGGGCCACTGGCTGATGACCGCCTGCCGGTGCGAACGTGTCATCGTAATGACGATGTCCGCATGCCGAATCAGCTTCTCCGTCAATAGTTGCGTTTCGTGTTGCGACAGGTCGAGGTTCATGCGCGCCATGCAATCGACGGCCTCCGGGCTGGGGCGCCCCCCCATGACCGCGGCGATGCCCGCGGAAGCCACGATGACGCCACGGTCCTCGACTTCGGCCACCGCGCAGCCCAGTCGCTGCGCCAGCAGCTTGCGGAAGAGCGTCTCGGCCATGGGACTGCGACAGGTGTTGCCCGTGCAGACAAAGAGCACCATCAGGCTGGAGAGGCGCCGCAGCGTCGCTTGCGAAACGACTCCCTCGCGCACGACTTCGAAGCCACCCTCCACCAACCGGACCACGGACGACGGCTGACCGTAACGGCTGCGGCCGTCATCCAAAACCAACTGCACGTCGTCGCCCAGCGACGCGCGAACGTCGGCCGCGGTCATCGAATCACGTTCGCCCGTGCGATTGGCACTCGTGAGCACGATCGGCCCGGGCAGCAGTCGCATCACGTCTTGAATCGTCTTGTGCGCCGGCACGCGCAGGCCGACGGTGGCGTGGGGCACGACAAACCGCTGCACCCCGGCCGGCAACTGCCGCAGTAGGCTGTCGGGGTGGCGGTCCGCGACGACCAGCGTCACAGGCCCCGGCCAACACCGCCGAGCAAGCCGTTGGCCGAGCGCGCTCATCGCCGGCACATAGTCCAGCGCGTCGTCGGCGCTTTTGATCGCCAGCGTAAACGGGTGGCCTTCCTGCCGCCCCTTGGCTGCCGAGAGCCGCTCGACCGCTCGCTCATTGAGCCCGCAGGCTGCCAGACCATAGACGGTCTCGGTGGGGAAGGCCACCAGCTCGCCTTCGGCGAGCGCCTGAACCGCCAGGTGCACCACATCGCGCGAGTCCTCGGCGCTGCGAATGTCAATCACCACTGGCGACATGAGACGGTCTTCCTGGCGGATGGTGGCCGAGCGTCAATAAGGGGGCGCGCTGAGCTGCGCTTCCTTGGCCGTCGAGGCGCGGGAGGCCGCTCACATTGCCATCCGAAGACTTCTTCCCGCGTCACGGTCCCTGTTGTATTACCGTGCCTCGCTGTGAATTGAACGCCAAGCGATGGCGTCGTCACGCTTCCCAGAGGGAGTCCTCACCAAAATGGCCGCTAAGCTCGACGACGCCGACGACTTTTGAGCGTAATGACTTACTATACGGATCGTTGCGCTCAATGGTCAAGAGGCTGCCCCATGTTGTCGAGCGACGGCTGGGACTCGCATGGAGCGCCTCAAATGCCGCTCAGCCCTTCGGTTAACGCTTCGAGCACCGCGCCAGTTGACTCGATCCCCAGCGACAGGCGAATCGTACCGCCTTCGATCCCCAGGGCGCTGCGCTGGGGCTCCGGAATCGACCGATGACTGGTCGATTGGGGATGGCTCAGTGTCGTGCTCAGCTCCCCTAGCGAGGGACTGAATGGAACGCCTTGAGCAGCGCGAATGAACCGCGTCGCGGCGCCGGCCGCGCCGTCGAGCGCAAAGGTGACCATCGTGCCAAAACAGTCGCCGAACTGCCGTGCCGCAACCGCATGGTCCGGATGGGACTCGAGGCCGGGATAATACACGGCTTTCACCTCTTTTCGCCCAGCGAGGAATTCCGCGGCGGCCCGTGCGTTGGCCGAGGCGCGCTCGACGCGTACCGCCAGTGTTCCCAGACCTCGCTCGGCCAGCCAGCACTCAAATGGGCTGGCCCCGAGCCCCCAGGTGGAAACCACGTTGGGCACGCGCGCCCAGGTCTCAGCAGCGCCGCAGAGCATCCCCAGCAGCACGTCGGCGTGGCCGTTCATCACTTTGGTCAGGCTTTCCATCACCAGATCGGCGCCCAGCGCCATCGGGCGGCAAACGACCGGACTGGCGAACGTGTTGTCCACCAGCAATCGCGCACCCGCACGATGCGCGAGCTCGGCGAGTGCCGCCAGGTCCGCGACGCGAAGCATGGGGTTGGTGATCGTCTCCACGACCAACAACGACGCTGCGGATTCGAACGACTCTGTCACGGCCTCCAGGTCCTGCATATCGACGAGGCGAGATTCGATCCCAAGCCGGCCCAGCTCCGTGGTGAATAGCTGCTGGCTGCGGCCGTAGAGCTGGTTGCTAGCGACGACGCGCGTCCCCCGCTCGCAGAGCGCCAAGGCCGCCACCGACAGCGCCGACATGCCCGAGCCGCAGATCACGGCGCGCTCGGCGCCGTGCAGCGCGCGGCATTTTTCGGCCAACAGATCCGCGTTCGGGTGGCCGTCTCGGCTGTAAACGTAACCGGAGATTTCGCCCGACAGTAGGCGGCTCGCCTGATCCGGATTCTCGCACCGATATACGACCGCCGGGTAGATGGGCGTCACGCGCGGCTCGGTCGCCGGCGGCGGAACGCGACCGGGACGCGAGCAGATTTCGTCTGGGCCAACGATCATGGAAGCAGCCTTTCGTCCGAAGGGGGCCGCGGCGGTGGGATACTCGAGAGACGCCTGATTTTAACGCCGGCAACGCAACGCGAAATGGACGGACGTTACGATCGGAGTGTATCCGCGCGCGCAATGACGCCCACATCGGTTCGGCGCCACTCGCGTAAACCATGTGGCCTTCCACATGTCAGCCAGGGCAACGCCCTCAGTATTGCCCACATTTTTTCCCCAAGGCTAGCGCGCCTCGTATACAAAGCAGCAGAGTTTCCAGTCCGCTCCAGATGGTCTGCCAGCCGGGTTCACCGTCACCTTTTCGGCTGAGAAATCCGCCAAGGCTGGATTTTGGCGCGGGAACTGCTTCACGTCGTAGATGACTGCCAAGGAGCCGAGGCGGGATTTTTTTGACGCGATGAGGGATGCATCCTCCCGGACGTTGTTAGTGCTTACCAGACAACCAATTCGTGCTTTGCCAGCACGAAGATGATTTTGTAAAAATGTGGGTAATACTGAGGGCTTGCGCCTCGCGTTAATATGGGTGGCCAAAAGAAAAACACCGCGCGGGAAATTGCTTCCCCGCGCGGTGCACTCCTGGGGAAAAACGAGTCACTACAACGTCAATCCACTGAGCGGATCGAGAAGGTCGTCGACCGAGTCGGACGCGAAGACGGCATCTACGCCGCTGGCCGCCGTGCCGCTGGAGACGCCTGTGTCCGCGAAACTGGCGCCACTCGAGCTTGACGTGCCAGCGGGGGCCTGGGCCGTGCTCGGCGTACCGGTGGGGGCCGCGCTTGGCGACGGCGAGCCCGCCGTCGTGCTCGACGCCTGTGGTGCATCCGTCAACAGGCCCATCGCCACGTCCAAGAGCAGGTCTTCGCCCATCGATTCCCCTGCCATCGCCGGCGCGGGGGGCGCGGGGAGGTAGTTGATCGTGAGCTTGGGCCGCTTGGTGGGCGTCGATTCCTCGCGCGAGCGGAGCGACATCGGATCGGCCAGCGTGCTGGCATAGTCCTGGATGACGAACCCATGGTTGGACGACGGGTTTTCGATCCACGACTGCACGACCGCCACGCCCGCGGCGTTCAGGTCGAAGGTGACGAGCCCTAACGCGGTGCCGGTTAAGGTGCCGAGCACGACATTGCCGCGGTCGAGCGACCCTTGCGCACCGGCGAGTTGCCAGTTGGCGCCGGCGGCATACTGGTTCCACGTGGCGGTCATCTCGGCCCACGGCCGTTTGGCTTCATACAGCTCGTAGGTAGCCGTCGTGCCGTCGAGCACGTCGAACGTCAAGTTGGCCGATACCACGGTGGCGTCCGACGAAACGCTGCTCAGGTCCCATTTGATCACCGAGGCAAAATCCTTCACGCCGTCCAGCTCGAGCTTGTTCGACAGCCCGTAGTTGATCGTGGGGTCCTTCACACGGAACTTGGTGTCGGTCGTTCCACTGTAACCGTCGACTCCGTCCTGGAACGATTGGGACACGAGCGTCGGGTCGGGCATCACGTTGACGGCGATGTCGTCGATCGCCGATAGTACGCCGTCGTCGGCCGAGAGGCGAAGAATATAGTTGCCCGACATGGTGAACGTGGCCGAGGTGACCGCGGCCGAAGCGTTCGCAAAGCTCACGCTTCCTGGTCCGCTGACGACCGACCAGGCCAACGTGACCACACTCGGCGGGTTCGGCAGACCATCATCGGTCACTGACGCAGTGAGGCTCACGCCCGAGGAGAGGAACACCGACTGGTCGGCGCCGGCGTTGACGACCGGTGCCTGATTGGTCGGGGCGTTCACCACGACCATCACGTCATCGCTCGTCGCCAGTACGCCGTCATTGCCCGTGAGCCGCAAGACGTAGACGCCCGGCAAGCTGAACGAGGCCGTGGTGTCCACGGCCGAGGCGGTGCCGAAAGTCACCGACCCTGGGCCGCTCAGCGCGGACCAAGTCGCGCTGACGGCACCTGGGGGACTGGGGAGTCCGTCGTCGGTAATTGTGCCGTCGAGGTTGGCGAGTTGCCCAACCATGATGCTCTGGTCCGCTCCGGCGCTGACGATCGGCGCGGAGTTGATTGGAGCGGGGACCACCGTGATGGTCACGGTGTCGGCCGTGACCAGCTCTCCGTCGTTGGCCGCCAATTGCAGCACGTACGTACCCGGCGCGGTAAACGTAGCCGTCGTGTCGACCGACAACGGGTTGACGAATGACACGTTGCCTGGCCCACTGACCTTGCTCCACAGCGTCGAGAGCGGCCCCAGCAGCCCGTCGTCACTGGCGGTGCCGTCCAAGAGCGCGCCGGCCGGCAACGTGATCGACTGATCGAGTCCGGCATTGACCAGCGGTGGGCTGTTCACTGGCGTCGGCGACGAGGCCGACATGAGCAGGCTGAGTTTGGGCCGCTCGTTCTGGGACGAGGTGTTTTGTGAGCGGAACGCAAAGCCAGCGGTTGTGGCCGTATAGTCGGCGATGATCAACCCATGGTTGCTCGCGGGGTTGTCGACCCACTGCTGAACCACCGCCACGCCCGCGGCATTGAGCTCGATCGTGGCATATCCCAAGGCCGACGCAGTGATCGTTCCCAGGACGGTCGTGCCGCGGTCGATGACTCCCTGCGCCCCGGCGATTTGCCACGTATTGGCGGTCGTCGCACGGTTCCAGGTGGCTTCCATTTCGGCCCAGTTCCGTTTCACTTCGTAAAGTTCATAGGTCGACGCGTCCGGCGTGGTGATCATGAGCGTCACGGACGCGGAATCGACGTGCGAACTCGGCGTGAGCGAGCTCAAGTCCCAGCGGATCAGTCCGGCCGAATCCGAGCTGCCACTGACAGTCAGCTTGCCGTCGGTGCCATGGTTTTCGTTGGGTTTGCCGGCGCGAATGCGCGTGTCGATCGTTCCGTCGTAGCTGGCATTTGGGAAGAGTCCGTCCTGGAAGACGCGATTTTCCTTGACGGTAATGGTCACGTAATCGTTGGCGTTGTACTGCCCGTCATCCACGTGCAGCCGAAACACGTACGTCCCCGAGGACGAAAACGTAATCGTGGTGTCGACGGCCGAGGGATCGGTGAAGGCCACGGGCGCCGGACCGCTGATCTTGGTCCAGGTCGTGGTGAGATGGCCGGGTGGGTTGGGGATGCCGTCGTCGGCGACGGTCCCGTCCAAGGTCGCCACCAGAGGCGTGCCGGCCAGCATCAACAGGGATTGGTCCACGCCGGCATCTGCGGTGGGGCCCGTATTTTGCGGCGAGCCGGTCACGATCCGCACGCCATAGGCCATGTTACTGGCCGAGGCCAGCACGACCAGCTCGTCGGTGATGTTTTGCTTCGTGCTGGTGGCGTCGTCGTACGGCGAACCGGCGATGAGCGTCTTGGCCGAGCCAAAGGAGATCGCGTCGACGGGCGACTCGCGATAGACAATGCCACCTGCGGTGTAAATGACAAGCACGCGGCCCACGGCCTCGTCCAAGACGACGATCGGTCGCGTTCCGGAGGTCGACACCGGGTGCAGCGGATCCCATACGCCGTTCGGATGCCGCACGAGCAGGCCGATCTGCGGCAGGCTGCCCGAATAGGTGGTCTTCACGGCGGCAAACAGGGTGCCATCGCGCCCCACCGCTGTATGAACGTGGTCGTCCGCCAGGTTGGCGAACGCGCCGATCGATCCGGGCAGCTCATCGGCCGCCCAGATCGTGGGATCGGTTCCGTCGACGTGCGAGCGGAAATCGAACAATTGTGTATCGCGGTTCGACCACAATACGCCGATCGTGCCGTTCGGTAGCGCCGTGACAGTGCAAATGTCGTCATCGTTGACGTTGGAGGCCAGCACGATCGGATCGCTCCAGGTCGTGTAGGGGCCGTCGCTGTAACGGACTTCGATGTTATTGAAATTGTCGTAAGCCACCCACATACGCCCGGTCGAGTCGATGTCGATCGTCGCGGTTTCGTTCAGGTCGTTTAGTCCCACGACCGTCGGATTGGGGCGCTGCGACCAGAGCTGATAAGTGCCGGGAGCGCCGGGCACGTACTCGACGCTTACGAGCTGCGTGCGCGAGCCGTCGACGAGCATGATGTGCGTCACGTCGCCGGCCTCCTTCACGTCGGCCTTGAAGCCGTCGCCGCTGGCAATTTGCAGCACCGGCGTCCAGGCGGTTCCATCGAGCCGAAAAACGAAGCTGCCATCGATGTTCGACAGGGCGCTGAACCACTGGTTATCGTGTCGCCAGACTTTCGACTGCGGCTTTTCGCCGGTGGTTTGCACGATGGGCATCGCGGTCAGCGGCTCGATCGTATCGACTGGCGCGCCCACGTTCAGAGGTGCGTCAGGCAGCTCCGGCGCGCTTTCGTCGGCAAACGAGTCAAACGGGCTCACCGAGAGTAAAGACCGCGCTTCGAGTGGCTCGAGCGCCAGGTGTGACTGGCAGTGTCGGCGATAGCCAACCGCTCGACGCCTGCGAAATGTTTCTTCCAAACGGACGACGCGCTCAGCGAGCGCGCGGTAGCGCACAGGGCTCGAAAACAGACTCATCGTGGCTCTCCTCACTGGGGACGAGAGGTCATCGGATACTAGCTGCCCGCCATTGGCGAGCGCCGGATGCAAGAAAGCCCGACGCCGCAAGGCAAACGCTCACACCCCCGGCCGTCGTCGCAAAGACGTGAACGACTGAAACAGACGGGAACGGGTGTTCTGCCCCGATCAACCCCTCTTAAAAAAAGACCAACCGCGTACTGCCTGATAGATGCACACAATCGACATAATTCATACTGCCGATATCATCACTATAATCCGGATGATCGGACCTTCAAGAAAAAAAGGTCGTGAAAACTGTCCGCAAACGTGGTCGCAATCCGCCAGCGCGCAAGGAGAGAACGCATGGGTTTTCGGCACATCACCGGGGTGCTTCTGGCGCTATCGATACATATTGGCGTCGTGCCGACGGAGTCGGCCGCCGGCAGCGACCGATTCAATGTGCTGTTCGTCATGGCGGACGATCTGAACACGGCGCTGGGCTGCTACGGACACGCGCGCGTCAAGTCCCCAAACATCGATCGACTTGCGGCGCGGGGCGTGCGCTTCGAGCGCGCCTACTGCCAGTTCCCATTGTGCAACCCGAGCCGTGCCTCGCTCTTGACGGGTCTGCGTCCCGACCAGACCACGGTCCACGACAACCGAAAGCATTTTCGCGAGGCACGCGGCGACGTGATCACGCTGCCACAACTGTTCCGGCGCAACGGCTATTTCGTGGCGCGTGTCGGCAAGCTCTACCACTACGGCGTGCCGAACCAAATCGGCACGAGCGGCTTGGACGATGCCGAGTCTTGGGACCAGGTCGTGAACCCGCGTGGTCGCGATAAGGACGACGAAGCGAAGATTTTCAGTCTCGTGCCGGGACAGTTCGGCGGCACGCTTAGCTGGCTGGCCGCGGAGGGGACTGACACGGATCAAACCGATGGCAAAGCGGCTCAGGCCGCCGTGGCGCTGATGGAGCAGCACCGGGACGAGCCATTCTTCCTGGCCGTCGGATTCTATCGCCCGCACACACCGTATGTTTCGCCGCGATCCTATTTCGACCTGTATCCGACCAGCGTGTTGGCATTGCCGGAGGGTCCCGCGGATGACCGCGCCGATATTCCGGTTGTTGCGCTGTCGGACAAGCCGGAGCATGCACGATTGACCGACGAGCTGCGGCGGCAGGCGATTCAGGCGTACCACGCGGCGACGACGTTCATGGACGCGCAGTTAGGGGTGTTGCTCGATGCGCTGGATCGGCTTGCGCTCTCGGAACGGACGATTGTCGTATTCACGAGCGACCACGGCTACCACCTTGGCGAGCACGGATTATGGCAGAAAATGTCGCTGTTCGAGGAGTCGGCGCGCGTGCCACTCATCATTGCGCTGCCCAAGGCGCCGGTGCGCGGGGGCATTGCCAATGGTCTGGCAGAGCTAGTCGATCTGTATCCCACGCTGGCCGATTTGTGCGGCCTGAAGGCGCCCTTGCACCTCGCCGGCCGAAGTCTGCGACCGCAACTGGAGGATCCAACCAGCCCCGCAAAGCCTTGGGCGTTGACCCAAGTCACACGTGACCGCGAAGGGCGATCGTTCCTCGGCTACAGTCTGCGAACCGACCGGTGGCGCTACACGGAATGGGATGGCGGAAATGAGGGACGCGAACTTTACGACCATGTCCACGACACGCACGAATACCGAAATCTGGCTGCCAGCCCCGAGCACGCGAAGACCGTCGAGGAGCTCCGACGCCAACTGATGGAGGCGCACTCATCCGTTGCCAATCTCGGTAAGACCGGCCGCCGTAGCGATTGACGCGCAAGGGCCTTCATGCGGCTTTCCGCCCGTCACGGACATCCCTGGCCAGGTATGTGCGGTGGCGCCGACGGGGCGTTAATATAGAGCTACCGATTGAGCGTTTCAGCGTGAGCGGCTTCGAGCGAGGGAATCTTTTGAGCCAGTGTGTGTCGATTGTCGTGCCGGTCTACAATAATGCACGGAGCCTGTCGGACGTCGTTTCACGATTTCAGCGGATTGCCGAGGCGCAGCCGGAATCGTTCGAGTTCATCTTTGTTGACGACGGCTCTCGCGACGACTCGTTCCGCGTGCTGGAACGATTGGCCGCCGAGGAGCCTCGCGTCCGCGCTGTCAAGCTATCTCGAAACTTCGGCTCCAACGCCGCGTCGTCAGCGGGCATCTCCCTGGCGCGAGGCGACGCCGTGATTGCCACCTCGGCCGATTTGCAGGACCCGCCAGAACTGATTCCCCAAATGCTCGCCAAGTGGCGCGAAGGGTATAAGGTCGTGCTGGCGGCTCGATCCGACCGCCGGGACCCGTGGCCGACGATGGTCACGTCGAACTTGTTCTGGAGGCTGTTCCGGCGATTCGCCATTCCGGCCATGCCGCGGCAAGGAAGCGACTACTGCCTGATCGATCGACAGGTGATTCGGGCGCTGGCCGACACGCACGAACCCAGCGCCGGGATTGCGATGGTGCTGTGGACCGGCTTTGAACCCGCCATTATCCCCTACGAGCGCCGGGAGCGCGACCCGCGTTACGGCCGATCAGGCTGGACCTGGTCGAAGAAGATCACCTACTTGATTGATTCGTTCGTGTCGTTTTCGCACATGCCCATTCGCTGCGCTTCGCTCTTGGGTATTGCGACGGGAGCCGCGGGTGTGTTGGGCGCGATCCTTTTGATCGTAAGGTTAGTGTTGTACGGACCGCCGCCCACCAACGATCCAACACGAGGCTGGGCATCGACGATCGTGGTCAGCTTGATTGTTGGCGGCATTCAACTGCTGATGATGGGCATCTTGGGGGAATACATGGTTCGCACGCTCGAGTCGACGCGGCGTCGCCCGCCGTTTATCGTGGAACGGATTGTAGGAGGCGGTTCTCCGGCGCCAGGTCAGCTCCAACCCCAGACGACCGAACAGCGACCGTGACGATTCGGAGCTGATTCCTTGTGGTCACGTACGAGAATTCTCCCGAGACGCTGCTCGGCCAGGCGATCCGCGCGGTGACGACCAGCGATCCTCTGGTTGTCGGGGATCGTCGACTTTCGGTGGCGGAGGTGTTCGCCGTGGCCCACGGCGGACACGATGGATCAATCCCCACGCGGCAAGTTCTCCTCAGCAACGATGAAGCCGTCGCGCGGCGCGTCAACGCGGGAATCGAAAAATTGCGCGAGTGGATCGCCCAAAACCGCGTGATCTACGGTGTCAACACGGCCTACGGGGGAACGGGTGTGTTTAACCGGCGTTTGGACGAACAAGGGTTGCACCGCTTGCAGGCGGTGCTGATTGACGGCCTCTTGGCCGGCGCCGCTCAAGACATGCTTCCGTTGCCATGTGTCCGCGCCGCGATGCTGGTGCGCGCCGTCTCGAATCTGATTGGGGTTTCTGGTCTGCGGCTGGAAGTGATCCAGCGGCTGCTGACGCTTCTGAACGAAGACGCCATCCCCGTGGTGCCGGCCAAGGGCTCGTTGACCGCCTCGGGTGATCTGGTCCCCTTGGCCTATATCTCGGCGGTCCTGCAGGGTCGTGATGACGCGAACGTGGAGGTCGTGCTGCGCGGCGAACGGATGCGAGCCGCCGTGGCGCTTGCGCAACTGGGTTTGCCGCCGCTGGAGTTCGGCCCCAAGGAAGCGCTGGCGCTGGTTAATGGCACGTCCGTGGCGGCCGGGTCTGCCTGCGCGGTCGCGGTCCAAAGCTTGAATGCCTATTTCCTTTCGGTGCTGCTGACGGCCATGGCCAACTGCGCGGTGCGCGGCACGCTGCAGTCGTATCATCCGTTTCTTGCCGAGGTGAAACCCCACGCGGGCCAGATCTACGCGAGCCGGCTGATATTCAATCTGTTGCATTCGGTGTCCGACGCGCTCGTGCCGAAGCATGACATCACCGGGTTCTCGCCGGCCGATGAGCATCGCGTGTGGCAGCTCACCTATCCGTTCCGTTGCGCCAGCCAGCACCTGGCGCCGGAATACGACGTGCTGCTCGGGACATTTCACGATCTGACGATTGAGATCAACTCTGCCTCCGACAATCCGCTGATACTGAGCGATGGTCGCCGCGAGTTTGCCGTCTCGGGGGGCAACTTTCTCGGTTCGACGGTCGCGCGAGACATGGACAAGCTGAAGGTATCGCTGCACTCACTGGCGAGGCTTGTGCACGCGCAATTCAAGTACCTGGTCAAGGGCGTGGACACAATCGTCTCCAAGACCGAGCATCAAACGGTCTGCGAGCGGTTTATCGCCACGCACCTTATTCCGCTGGCCTCACACCCGACCGACAACATGGGTTTTCAGGGGGTGGAGATCTATATGGATGCGCTATTGTCGGACATGAATCAGAAGGTGGGGCCGCACTCGTCGACGTACCTCTCAGCCGAAAAGGACAACCAGGCGATCGTCTCGATGGGACTGGCAGCCGCGCGCACCGCCGCCGACATCAGCGCCGACCTGAACTACTGCCTGGCGGCCCACCTGCTGGCTGTCTGCCAGGCCTTTGACATGGTGACCTTGGAGCCAGGTGTTGTCCGCCAGCACGAGATACAACGGACCAACGCGGTGGTCGACAACGCGCGGTCGGCGGAGTTGGGCTATCTCAAGCCGCTGTATGACTTTGTGCGCCGAACATGCCAGGTTCCCACGCTGTTTTGCAGCCAGCCCATCCATGGTTACCTCTCAGGGCTGGTTGAGAGAATTGCCAGCCTGGAACTGATTGCCGCCATCTATGAGCCAACTATTCTGCGCGCACTTGCAGATGCAGCCTATGACGCGCATCGTCAAGAGTAAGCAAAGCACATTGAGGAGTTCAGTAGGGTCGAGGCTCGTCATCGATAATTCGTTTTTTGGCCGCGCCGTTTAGAGCACCAGTATCCAAGGCGGGAAGGATGCCGCTGCATGTCAATTGGTGATTGGACGCGCCCATACGAGCATCAGTTGCTCGCGAGACAACCGTCATGGGGGAATGCAAGTCCGAAGACGCGCGGGAGGCCAGGGAATTCGAAACGCGCCCGGTGGCGTCTCCCTGTCCAATCGCGGTCATTGCGATGGCGTGCCGGTTCCCCGGCGCGCCGACCTTGGATGATTTCTGGCACAATCTTGCCGCCGGCGTGGACTCGGTCCGAGAAATCCCAGCGGATCGTTGGAACGTCGACGATTACTACGACCCCAATCCACGCGCTCCCGGCAAGACGGTCAGCAAATGGGCCGGGCTGGTCGACGGAGTTGAATGGTTCGAGCCGGGCTACTTTGGCATCTCGCCGCACGAGGCGGCGCGCATGGATCCACAGCAGCGCTTGCTGCTGGAGGTCTGTTATGACGCGCTGGAATCGGCCGGCTTGGGCGGATCGCGGCTGGCCGGCTCCGACACGGGCGTCTTCATCGGGATCAGCCTGCACGACTACCTGTGCGGGTTGCTGAGCATTCCGGAGGCGCTCGACGGGCACGCGGCCACGGGCAATTTTCTTTCGATCGCGGCCAATCGCATTTCGTATTTGCTGGACCTCAAGGGGCCCAGCATGGCGGTTGATACGGGCTGCTCTTCGTCGCTCGTGGCGCTGCACCTGGCGGCGCAAAGCCTGGCACGTGGCGAGTGCGGCCTGGCGATTGTCGGCACAAGCCACCTGCATTTCGCGCCGCAGTTGTACGTGAACTTCAGCCAGGCCGGCATGCTCTCGCCCGACGGGCGCTCGAAGACATTCGATCGTCGCGCCAATGGGTACGTGCGCGGAGAAGGTGTCGGGGCGGTGGTGCTTAAGCCTTTGGCCCAAGCCGTCGCCGACCGCGATACGATCCGCGCTGTCATTCGCGGCACGGCCATCAATCAAGACGGTCACACCAACGGCCTGACCGCGCCCAGCGCCGCCGCGCAGGCCGACGTCCTGCGCCGCGCCTATGACAATGCCGGCGTCGACGCGCGAAGCGTCAGCTACGTCGAAGCGCACGGCACGGGTACGGCGCTAGGCGATCCGATCGAGGTCAATGCGTTAGCGCGTGTGTTTGGTGGGGATCGCACGGGTCGACAGTGGTGCGCTATCGGATCGGTAAAACCGAATATCGGGCACCTCGAGCCCGCCTCGGGAATGGCCGGGCTGCTGAAGGTGATTCTCGCGCTGGAACACCGGCAGATACCGCCGCAGGTGCATTTCGAGGCGCCGAACGACCACCTGAGTTTCGAGCGGACGCCGTTTTACGTGGTGGACCGGCTGCGTCGCTGGACCGCCAAGGGAACGCGTCGCGCCGGGGTCAGCTCGTTCGGCTTTGGCGGCACCAATGCGCACGTCGTCGTGGAGGAGCCACCGGCGACTGTCCCGGCGGTGAACTCCCGCGATCGCCCACGGCATATTTTGGCCCTTTCGGCGCGCAGTTTGCCGGCGCTGGCGCAATTGGCGGCGCGATTCAACGCGACGTTCGCTGAACGGACAAACTGGCCGGCCGCTGACATCTGTAATGCGGCCAATACCGGACGACCGGAGTTGGCGCATCGTTTGGCCGTGACGGGGAGCACCGCGGGCGACCTGGCTGGAAAACTTGCCGAGTTCATCGGCGGCGGCCGCTCGCCCTGGATTCACCTCGCGCACGTCGCGGCGCGTCGCCGACGGCGCGTCGGTTTCTTCTTCGGTGCGTCGAACAATCGGCACGCCTCGATTTGTCGCCGACTCTATGAGACGCAGCCCAGCTTCGCTCGCACCATCGACCAGTGTCAAAAATTGGTACAGAGTGATGAGGAAAAATCCGCGCTACAGCAAGTCTTGATGCTTGGTGAATCCGCGGCAGCGGTAGCGGCCGTGCCGATGGTTGAATTCTTTCTGTTCGTGACGCAATTTGCGCTGGCCGAGCTCTGGCGAAGTTGGGGCGTCGAACCCAGCGCGGCCGGTGGCGTCGGCCTGGGGGAGCTCGTGGCCGCCTGCGTCGCCGGCGCTGTAGACCTCGACGAGGCACTATGCATCGTTGCGCGCCGCACTCGAAGGGCTGATGCGCAAGGTGCATCGTCGCCGTTCCACACGCCAGTCCGCGCGCCGCGGATCCCTCTGGTCTCGAGTGTCGACGCCACCGTCTTTGACCGTTCGACGCCCATCGCCGCCGAGGCGATGGCGCGGCTGGATGTCGAAATTGCCCTTGATCTCGGCGGCGCTGCCGGGGCGGCAACTGACCTACCGCGCGAAGCCAATCGTCCCATTCAATGGGTCACGACGCTCGATGATCGTGAAGACCCTTGGAGCTCGATGCTCGAGGCGCTGGCGGAGCTCTTCACCATGGGAGTGCCAATCGACTGGGTCGCGTTCGACCGCGATTACGATCGCCGGCGACCCCTACTGCCAACCTACCCCTACGAGCGCGAGCGATACTGGATCGCTCCGAGGACCACGCCGAAGGAAGCGATTCATCGGCCGGAACCGCGCGCGGATTCGTCCACAGCTCACGTGTCGCCGGCTCTGCCGTCATCGGCAGCGTCGACCGGTGGCCGGGTTGCTGCGCCCGCAGCGTGGCGCGAGATGGACACTGCACAAACCTGGTTGTCGGACCAGTTCGCGCAGGTGCTCGAAATTTCCTCGGCGGCCATCGACCGTGACGCGAACCTGATGGAGCTGGGGCTCGATTCGGTGATGGCCACGCGTGTCGCGCGGTCGCTCGCGGCGGCCGTCGGATGTGAATTTGACACCACGCTGCTTTTTGCCTATCCGACCGTGCGGCAATTGGCGCGTTACCTGGCTCACCAACATCCGCAGTCTGTCGCACGCTTGAGCACTGCCGCCGATTCGCCGCCGCGGTCCGACGCGCCGCCGCGTCATTCCGCCAGCCACCGACCGACGTCGCGTCGGTCTGTGGGCGCGCCAATGGACATTGCGGTCATTGGCATCGCCTGCCGGTTTCCGGGAGCATCGAGCCCAGAGAAGTTTTGGGACAACGTCTGCGCGATGCGCGACATGGTGGGTGACGTTCCGACGGAGCGGTCGTCGTGGGGTAATGCGGCCGGAGCGTCATGTCGGCTTGGCGGATTCCTCGACGGCGTGGCCGACTTTGACGCGGCGTTTTTTGGCCTTTCGCTGCGCGAGGCGCGCCTGATGGATCCGCAGCAGCGGTTGTTTTTGGAAGTGACCTGGGAATGCCTGGAGCGAGCCGGTTATCAGCACGAGCAGCTTGCGCGGCTTCAGACCGGCGTGTTTGTCGGCGTGACAAATGGCGATTACGCGCGGCTGCTCGAACGCGCCGCCGTGCAGCACCAGGCCCATTTCGCCTCCGGCAACGCGCCGTCGATGGTCGCCAACCGCGTGTCATATCTATTGGACTTTCGCGGGCCGAGCGTCACGGTCGACACAGCATGCTCGTCGTCGCTGGTGGCGCTGCACATGGCATGCGGCAGCCTCGCCTCAGGCGAGTGCGAGGTGGCCGTGGCCGGCGGCGTGAACCTAGTTCTGCTGCCGGACAACACGTTGGCGCTCGAACAAGCCGGAATGCTGGCCACCGACGGCCGGTGCAAGACATTTGACGATCGCGCCGATGGATACGTCCGCAGCGAAGGCGCCGCGACGGTGCTCTTGAAGCCGCTGGATGTGGCGCTGCGAGACCGCGACCTGGTGTTGGCGGTCATCAAGGGCACCGCCACCAACCACGACGGCCACTCGAAGGCGGCGGTCACGGCCCCCAATCCGCATGCCCAGCGTGGCTGCCTGGAAAGCGCCTATGCGCGCGCTGGCATCCGCCCACGCGACGTGTCGTATGTCGAGGCACACGGCACGGGCACGCCGCTGGGCGATCCGATCGAGCTGCGTGCCTTGTGCGAGGTGTACCAGGCCGACAGGGCGCGGCGTGGAAGTTGTGCCATCGCGTCGGTCAAATCGCACATGGGGCATCTCGAATCCGCGGCCGGAATCGCGGGACTGATCAACGTGGTGCAGGCGCTCGTCCACCGTCGGTTACCTCCTGGATTGCATCTCGAATCGCCGAATCGCCATCTCTCGCTGGAGCGGACCCCCTTCTACGTGAATGACCGATTGCGGCCATGGGTGTCCGAGGGGCCGCGCCGCGCGGCGGTCAGCTCGTTTGGCGCCGGAGGCGCCAACGCGCACGTGGTGCTGGAGGAGGGGCCGGAAGCAGTGGTCAGTGGTCAGTGGCCAGTGGTCAGTGGGTTTGGCGAACACGAGGCGTTGGGCTCGGGGTCGGCGCCGAACGCCGTTTCACTACGTGGGCCGGCGCCCACGGCTCGGCGTGGTGCGCCTGTCGAGCGCATGCGTCCGGCGCACGTGTTGACGCTCTCAGCGCGGAGCGAGTCGGCGCTAAAAACATTTGCTCTCGCTTTCGCCGAACTCCTCGCGCGAGCCGACCGTTCAGAATTGACGAATGCGTGCTTCACAGCCAATACGGGGCGCAAAGGGTTCGAATACCGGCTAGCGGTGGTGGCTGCCGACACCGACGAGCTCGTCCGGCGGCTGCGTGGAATGTGTGGCGGTGATAGCATCCGCCCCGTCGCGGCGCAATGCTTCTATTCATCGCCGGCCGATCGAACGGTGGCACGCTTGCAACCGGCCGAATCGCAACTGGCGAATTTGTCGCTCGCCGCTCAGTTCGCCGTCGGCGCCTGCTGCCAGGGCGCGGCATTCGATGATCGCTTGCTCGCGCGGCTCCGCACGAATGCAGGCACGGACACCACCCGTTGGACAAAGTTGAACGACAAAGACTTCGAAGCATCGCTCATGGCGCTGGCACAACTCTTCTGCCTGGGCGTCGAAGTCGATTGGGAGCGCGTCTACGAAGGCGTCGCCACGCGGCGAGTCGTTTTGCCGACATATCCGTTCGAGCGGCAGCGCTGCTGGGTAGAGCCGCCCGTCGAGGACCAGGACTCTCAGCGCGCCGAACTGCTGCACCAGGTCACCTGGAGCGTGCGACCGATCACGGCCGTCGCGCGCGGAACGCCGCGACTCGGCTGGCTGTTGCTCGGCGCGAATAGTCCGCTTATCGCGCGGCTGGGTGAACGGCTCTTGGCCGATAGCCACCGCGTGGCGCGCGTCGAAAGTGCCACGGGCTTTCGGCAGGTTGACTCGGATCACTACCATCTCGATCCGACGCGGCCGAACCATTACGTACGATTGCTGGAGTCGCTCCGGCGGCAATTCGGCGCGGTCGATTGTGTCGTGCACGCCTGGGCTCTGGGAAATGAGCGATCAGTGGAAGAAAGTCCACGATGGGGCGCGCATCCGAGTCGCGCCCTCCAGAGCCTGTTTTACCTAGCGCAGGCGATGGCTCGCCAGTCTGACCCGCGCGATCGAAGGCTTCAGGTCGTGACGTGTGGCGCACAGAACGTCACCGGTGGCGACTGCGCGCAGCCCGAGTATGCCCCGCTGTGGGGCCTGGCGCGCGTCATCCCATTGGAGCAGCCGAGGCTCCATTGCCAGTGCGTCGATATACCTGCCGGCGAGGCCGTCGACATCGATCAAGTCGCGAATCAGCTCATCCTCGAAGCGGTTTCTCCGCCGGAGGAGGTAGAAGTCGCTTATCGCGATGGCCATCGCTGGGTGTCGCAGCTTGCGCGCGCGACGGCGCCCCCGACGGACGCGCTCGGTGGCGCTATTCGCCGCGGAGGCACGTACGTCATCACCGGCGGGCTGGGCGGCATCGGCCTGGCATTGGCGAACTGGCTGTCCGAGCACCACGGCGCGCGCCTCGTTTTGACATCGCGCCGACCGTTGCCTCCCGAAGACACATGGGATGACTATCTTGCGGCGCACTCGGCCGACGATGCGACGACGCGGCGGATACGGGGCGTTCGCGTTATGCGCGCGGGCAATTCGAACGTGCTCGTGATCCCGGCCGACGTGACTGATCGAGACGTGATGCGTGCGGCGCTCGAGACGGCAAGGCGCCGCTGCGGCGCGATCCACGGAGTATTTCACGCGGCCGGCATCGTCCACGACGGGCTGTTGGCGAAGAAGCCTTGGCCGACCTTCGAAGAGGTGTTGCGTCCCAAGATGCATGGAGTCGAGCTACTCGACGAGCTCACGCGCGACGATCCGCTCGACTTTCTGGTGATCTTCTCGTCGCTGGCGGCCGTCCTGGGCAATTTCGGGCAAGGCGACTATGCGGCGGCCAATCGGTTCTGCGACAGCTTTGCCGCCTGGCGGACCGCGCGGGGGCGGCGCACACTCAGTATTAACTGGGGATTGTGGGGCGAAGTCGGCATGGGCACTCGGCATGTCGAGGCGGCAAGAGCACGCGGTGTCGAGGCGTTTCCGACGCGCGAAGCGCTGGCGGCGCTGGAGCTGGCGATGCAATGTAAAGCGTCGCAACTGGTGCTGGCCAAATTCTCGCAACCATTGCCACCGGCCGACGCGCCGCGACTGCCGAAGCGTCTGGCGGCCGCGGCGGCTGTCGAGTCGCGCGATGTGTTGGTGCGGCTCTTCAGCCAAGCGCTGGAGCTCCCGCCGGAACAAGTCGATCCGGCGCGCCCCGTGACTGAATTGGGGGTCGATTCGGTCATCGCCGCGGAATTGTCGGAGACGATTGGCCGGCTGGCCGGAAAGCGTTTGCCGCGCACCGTGCTGTTCGACCATGCGACGATCGACCAATTGGCCGAGGCTCTGGGCCGCGATCACGAGATTCGGCTCACCGCATCGCAGGTGACGACAACGGTGCACTCGAAACAGGACGGCAGCCAGCCAACGATCGCGGCGAACACCGCCGCGGCGGAAACAACGGACTCGCTCCGCGAAACCGGCGCGATCGCGGTCATCGGCATGGGGGGGCGATTTCCCAAGGCGGCCACGCTCGAGCAGTTCTGGGCCAACCTGGCCGCCGGTGTCGACGCCGTGGACGAAGTGCCGGCGGACCGCTGGGACGTGTCGCGCCACTACAGTGCCGATCGGAACAGCCCTAGCTCGACCTATTCAAAATGGGGTGCGCTGGTCGAAGACCTCGAGTGGTTTGATGCGGAGTTCTTCCGCCTCTCGCCACGCGAGGTGGAGGAGATGGACCCGCAGCAGCGGCTTCTATTGGAGGTTGCCTGGGAGGCGATCGAATCGGCAGGCTACGCGGGGGGTCAACTCGCCGGTTCACGCACAGGCGTGTTCGTGGGCGCCATGGCCAGCGAGTATCTGCCACGACTATTGGCTCAGCCCGAGCGAATGCAAGCGTACGTGGGCACCGGCAACGCGATGAGCGTGATCGCCAACCGGACGTCGTATTACTTGGACCTCAAGGGACCCTGCCTGACGATCGACACGGCCTGTTCTTCATCGCTGGTGGCGGTTCACCTGGCGGTGGCGAGCCTGCGACGGGGGGAATGCGACCATGCGCTGGCCGGCGGCACGCAGGCAGGGCTCGCGCTGTCGCACTTCCAGGTGCTCAGTCGTCTCGGAGCGCTGTCTCCGAGCGGGCGCTGCCGCGCCTTTGATCAACGTGCCGACGGATATGTGCTCGGCGAGGGGGCCGCCGTGGTGCTGCTAAAGCCGCTGTCGCGCGCCATCGCCGACGGCGACCACATCTGCGGAGTGATCGTCGGCAGCGCCGTCAATCACGGCGGCCAGTCCGCCGGCCTGACGGTCCCCAGCGCCGCCTCCCAGGCCGATTGCATCCGCTCGGCGATGGCCGATGCCGGCATAGGACCAGAAAGCATCTCATACGTCGAAGCACACGGCACCGGCACTCGTTTGGGCGATCCTATCGAGCTCGAGGGACTCGCTAGCGCCTTCGGCGGTGCACTCGCTCGCGGCCGTTGCGCCATCGGCACGGTCAAGTCGAATATCGGCCATCTCGAGCCCGCCGCGGGGATCGCCGGGCTGGTAAAGGTCCTCTTGGCGCTCGAGGCACGAGCGATTCCGCCGACCTTGCATTGCGAAGCGCCCAACGAACAGGTGCACTTTGAAGACACGCCCTTCTATGTCAACGACCGGTTGAAGTTCTGGGACGCGCCGGCCGGCATGCCTCGCCGCGCGGGTGTCAGCTCTTTCGGCTTTGGCGGGACCAATGCGCACGTCGTCGTCGAGGAGGCGCCGTCCGCGTTGAGCCCAGCCCAGCCTAGCGCTGCGCAGGTCGAGCCGTGGGCGCCGGCCCACGGAGTTTCGGACGAACCAAGGGCGCTGGCACCAAACGCGGCTCGGCTCCGTGGGCTAACGCCCACGGCTCAGCACAATGAGTCAACCGTTGGCGTGGGGCCGGTGCACCTGCTGGCGCTCTCGGCACGAAGCATCGCGGCGCTCCGTGAATTGGCGAACCGTTTCGTGTCGCATTTGGAACGTCTTCGAGATGCGTCGTGGGCGGACGCCTGTTACACAGCCGCTATGGGCCGGCGTCATATGACGCACCGCCTGGCGGTGGTGGCCCCAACCGCGGCCGATGCGGCGCGCGAACTGGCTCAATGGCTCGCCGGCGACCCGGCAACCTCCGGCGTTTACACCGGCGAAATATCCATTCGCCACGCGTCCGAAGTCTCGATGACCGAATCACAAGTGCTCGTTCCGCCGTCTCCTACCGCGGAACCAAACGAATGGCAAGAATTCCTGGAGGAAACGGCCCAGCGCTATTGCCGTGGATTGCCGGTGAACTGGGAGCGCGCGGAAAGCGGTAATTCTTGCCGGCGCGTGCCGCTGCCCACCTACCCGTTCCACCGCAAGCGTTACTGGGTCGATCGCGCACAAGAGCCATCGCCGTCCACCGCGACAACGGCTCAGCCAACGACTGACATCGAGCAGGTCGATGGATGGTTTCATGAAATCGTGTGGCGCGAAGCACCGCCCACGGCAAACCGCTCGCTGCCAAGAGGAACATGGCTGATCTTCGTGGATCAGCACGGGATTGGGCGATTGCTCGGCGAGCGACTACGCGCCGCCGCGTCGCGCGTGGTTCTGGTGGATCAAGCGGACAACTTCGCGCAACGCGGCGCCGATCACTTCGCGATCCGCGCAGGCGAATCACAAGACTACGCCAGGGTTTTTGCGGAATGCCGCGATGAAGGCCGCGAACTGCAAGGAATCGTGCACCTGTGGAGCTATCGACCATCGCCGCAAGCGAGTCGCGCCTACGATCAGCGGCAGATGCAAGACGAACTTACATTAGCGGTCTATAGCGCCAGGCACTTGCTGCGCGCGATCTCGGTGCAAGAAAAGCTTCGAGCAGAGTTATGGTTCGTTACCGCCAACGCTCGGAACGTCCACGATTACGCGGTCGCGGACGAGCACGTCGTGCCGGAACGCGCGGCCCTGTGGGGCTATGCGCGGTCGGCGAGACTCGAGTTTCCGCGGATCCGCTTGGCGTGCGTCGATGTGTCGTTCGACGCCGACGCGCCTTTGGGCGCGGGGCAAGCGGTGTGGAAGGAGATCTTGAGCAATGCGACGGAACACGAGGTCGCCCTGCGCGGCGACCGACGCTTTGTTGCTGGGTTGCAATTGGCAGACTCGGCGGCGGCCGAAGAGCAACCGATCGTGATCCGCTCAGACCGCGTTTACCTCATTACCGGGGGACTTGGCGCACTGGGGCTGGAAACAGCGCGATGGCTGACCTCGGCCGGGCGCCATCCGCGGCTGGTGCTGATCTCGCGCACGCCGCTACCTGCCGAGGACGACTGGCCGAATCTACTCACGCAATCGAGCAGCGATGCCGTGACGGAGCGTGTTCGCGCGGTCATGGAACTTCGCGGAAATGGGGCGGAGGTGTGCTGTTTCGCGGCCGATGTCGCCGATATCGAGGCCATGCGCCGCGTGATCGCCGCCGTCCGCCAGCGCTATGGCCGCATCGACGGCGTGATTCACGCCGCGGGCGTGCTTCGTGATCGACTTCTGTCTCGCGACTCGTTGGACGACCTGGCGCGGGTATTCGAGCCCAAGCTGTTCGGCACACGCGTGCTGCTGGAATCGCTGGGCGACGAACCATGCGATTTCTTGTTGCTCTATTCATCCATGAGCGCGCTGGCCGGCAGTATTGGTCAGGCGAGCTACGCGGCCGCGAATGCCTATATGGACGCTCTGGCGGCCGATCCTTCGCACGTTTTGCGCAATCGCATTATGAGCCTGAACTGGGGACCTTGGAGCGAAATCGGCATGGCGGCCCAGCACGTGGCGCGCGACGCGCAGTTCGCCGGCGGAATGCGGTCGATCTCGCGCGAGTTGGGCCGACGGTTGCTTGCCCATGCGTTCGCCCATCCGCGGCGGCAATGGGCCGTGTTTCACCCGGCCGGCGAAGCCAATGTGACCGCAGCGAAGACACGGACCTTCTTGCCCCTTGAGCGATTGAATCCAGTCGTGGACCTGGCACGAAGTGAAGTGACTGTCACCAAGGCGGAGCTCGACCGTCAAAACTATCGCCGCACCCAGGATGTGGTCCGCGACGTGTTGGCGCGCGTCCTGAAACACGAGTCGACGGAACTGGCGGTCGACCGCGCGTTCCAAGAACTGGGAGTCGACTCGATCATGGCCGAGGAGGCGGCACGGCAATTGCGCCAGCAGTTGCGGCGTTCCGACCTAACCGTGCCGATCTTTTTTGCACACCCGACGATCGCGGAGTTGTCGCAATATCTTGCGCAAACGGGCGACGCGCCAAACGTCGACGACGAGACGCCGGCCGCGACTCCGGCGCGCGCCTCGCGCAAGACTCGTCCCCAGGACATCGCGATCATCGGATACGCTTGCCGCTTTCCTGGAGCACGCGACGCACGAACTTATTGGGCCAACCTGCGAGACGGCGTGCAAAGCGTCCGGCCCATGCCGCTCTCCAGGTGGGAAATCGCCCAAAGCTTCGATCCGCACGTGGCCGCGTCGTTCGGCGGTCAGAGGCCGCGCGGGGGATTCCTGGACGACATCGACCTGTTCGATCCACTCTTCTTCCGCATCTCGCCGGCCGAAGCGCGGCAGATGGATCCGCGGCAGAGGTTGTACCTGGAGACGTCCTACGTGGCGGCCGAGCATGCCGGCCATGGCGGCCGCAGTTTAGAGCGATCCAAAACCGGGGTCTTTGCCGGCACCGGGGCCGAGGATTATCACACCGGCGTTACCAGCGCACTGTTCTCGGAACATTCGGCCACCGGCGGCACCGCCTCGACGCTCGCCAGCCGGCTGGCCTATTTCCTGAACTTGCGCGGGCCATGCCTGTCGATCGACACTGCTTGTTCGTCGTCGCTCGTGGCGGTCCACCTGGCGATTCAAAGTCTTCGGAGCAAGGAATGCGACTTTGCATTCGCCGGGGCCGCTCATTTGCATTTGCGATTGGGAAGTTACCTGGCGCTGGCGCGGATGGGTGCTTTGTCGGCCGACGGTGATTGCCGCGCATTCGACGATTCGGCGGCTGGGTTCGTGCCCGCGGAAGGAGTGGGAGTGCTCGTGCTGCGCCGCCTGGAGGATGCGCTCGCCGCGCGTGACCACGTGTACGCCGTGCTGCGCGGATCGGCCGTGAATAACGACGGCCGCACCAACGGCCTCACCGCCCCGAACCCCGCTGCGCAGCGCGACGTGTTGCTCGCGGCCTGGGCCGATGCGGAAATCGAGCCGGAGACTCTTTCGTACATCGAGGCGCACGGAACCGGGACGGCGCTTGGCGACCCGATCGAGGTCGAGGCGATCCGCGCGGCGTTCGCCGGCACGACTCGCCGGCGGCAATGCTGCCGCGTCGGCTCGGCCAAGAGTAATCTCGGGCACTGCGACGCGGCGGCCGGTATGGCCGGAATGATCAAGGTGATTTTGTGCCTCGAACATCGGCAGTTGGCCCCGACGCTGCAGGTGCGCACGCCGAACCGGCGGATTGCCTTCGAAAACACCCCGTTGGCGCCAGTCGACCGACTGGAGCACTGGAACGCGGCAGGGCCGCGCCGCGCCGGCGTCAGTGCGTTCGGCTTCAGCGGCACCAATGCGCACCTGGTGATCGAGGAGGGGCCGGGGCGAGTGGTCAGTGGTCAGTGGTCAGCGGTCAGTGGTTTTGGTGAGCACGAGGCGTTGGCCTCGGGGCGCGCGCCGAACGCCGCTCCGCTCCGTGGGCTAACGCCCACGGCTCAGCATTTTGCGCTGGCGCCCACGGCTCGGCGTGATTGGGCGACCGATGGCGATCGGCCCGCACACTTGCTGACACTTTCCGCGGCTAATGCCGCGACGCTCGAGCGCCTGGTGGCGGCCTTCGAAACGCATCTGGCCGCGAACTCGAAGATCGACTTGGGCGACCTGTGCTTCACCGCCAACACCGGACGGGCGCACCTGGCACACCGCATGGCGGTCGTTGCATCCGACGTGGGCGAACTGGCTGCTAAGCTGCACCGGTTTCATGTCGATCGCGATCGCTCCGCGGAAACAGGCGCCGTTTTTCACGTTGCCGGTGCTGATTCAAGCGGCCCGATGGGCAGTTGGATCGATCGGCACCTATGGCCGAGCGTAGCACGCCTTCCCGCTCATGCGAGAGAAATCGTATTCCAATGGGCAAGTGGCCCGGTCGCCGACGAGCTCAGGCGCCGCGTTGTTGCGCAGTCCAACTCATCGGAAGAACAACCGTCAAGAACGACAAACCTCCACGAACTCGCCGAACGTGAGGCAGCCGTGCCGACACTCGCCGCGCTTATGGAATGGACGTGCGACCAGTGGCGCGAAGTGCTCTCGTTCCTGGCGCGCCTGTATGTATGGGGCGCCGACATTGACTGGCAGGCGATCGACGCGCCGTTCCACCGCAGGCGCATTCCACTGCCAACTTACCCGTTCGATCGCCAACGCTACTGGTTGCACGCCACCACCGCCGGCGCACCACGCCGATCCGAGCATGCCGAGGAAAAAACTCCTAACACCTGGTTTCGATGCCCCGTTTGGCGGCGGCGCGATCTTGCTCCTTTATCCTCCGATCGCGCCGTTCCGACGTGGGTGGCGCTGCTTCCGGCCGCGTCGTGGGCATCCAGCGTTGTCGATCGACTTCGCGCCAGCGGCAAGCGAGTCGTCCAAGTTCGCCCCGCCGATCAGTTTCGGCGCAAATCGAAAGACGAGTTCACATGTGGTCCGCGGCGGAAGAGTGACTATGTTCCGTTGCTCGACGCGGTCGCGAACGATGCAGCGCGGATCGGGATCCTGCACATGTGGAGCTGCGACGACTGCGTCGCAAGCGGCTCGCTCGACGAGCTGGAACGCCGACTGGACGTGGGCGTGCGAAGCGTGTTTCTTCTCGCGCAGGCGCTCGCCGAGCGGCGCAACATCGACGTGGACTTGCGGATCGTGACGCACGGCGCGGTGCACGTCGCCGCCGGCGAAGGATGTGCCTCGGCGGAGCAAGCGCCGATTTGGGGCCTCGCTAAAGTCATTACGCAAGAGATGGCCCATGTACGCTGCCAGGCGATCGACTTGCCAGCTACGACGAGCACGCTGCACGGGGGAACAGGCTCGGCGCCGCATCACCCATGGTTGGACGAACTTCACGCTCCGGCTGCCGATGTCGAAATTGCCTACCGCGATTGTCTTCGTTATGCGCTCGCCCTGGAACCGGCGGAGGCCCATGCCGGGGGACGACAGCCACTCGCGCTGCGTCAACGGGGCACATACCTGATCACCGGTGGCATGGGCGGCATCGGGCGGCAATTGGCTGCCTGGTTGCAAGATCGGTATGACGCTCGACTTGTACTCCTCGGCCGCCATGTGCCGCCCGCACAGCTCGATGCGCCGAGGCGCGAAAACGTGTGGTTTGTCGAGGGAGACGTGGTCGACCTCGATCGGCTCTCGACAGTCATCGCTGAAACGAAGCGCCGTTTCGGTCAGCTCGACGGCGTGTTTCACCTCGCCGGTACGATCCGCAAGGGTCTGCTGCGCGACGAAACAATCGACGACTTCAACGCCATCCTGCGCCCCAAGGTGCAAGGCACCTGGGCGCTCGACCGCGCAATCGGCAACGATCCCGGTGTATTTCTCGTCTTGTTCTCCTCGGTCGCCGCTCTCGATGGCAATGTGTTTCAGGCCGACTACTCCGCGGCCAATCGTTACCTGGACAGCTTCGCCGCGCAGCGCAACCACCGCGGACTGCCCACGCAGGTCGTCCATTGGGGTCTGTGGGGAGAGGTGGGAATGGGCACGCGGTTGGCGCGAACCGATAGGTTCATTCATCCCGGCGCCATGCCCACGTCCATGGCGATTGCCGCGCTCGAGCGCGCGATGGCCGCCGGATGGCCTCAGGTCGTGATCGCTCCCGATGCGGAGCCGCTGCCAACCGTCGACAACACCGTGCAAACAGCGCCACGCTGGCGATCGAATCAACGTGGCCGTGAAGCCGACCGCGCTGTGTTGACTCGCTCGAGCGGTTCACGGACGGAAATCGTGCTCGAAGCATTGTCGAATGTTCTCGACGTGCCGCTCACGCGAATCAACCGCCACAGCAGTTTCGTCGATCTGGGGATGGACTCGATGCTGGCGGTCAAGTTCGTCCGCGAACTGGAGCGACGACTTGATCGCCGCTTCGCCGCCACGCTGCCGTTCGACTATCCCAGCGTCGAGCGATTGGCAACGCATCTCGGATCGCTCGAAGGGGCGCCGGCTGCGCGACTTGATTCGCGAGACGCCGACCTTGAGCCGCAGGCGCGCGAACCCGCGCCATCCGCTGCCCCTAATGGCGACGTACTCGTATTGACAACCGGCCGCCGCGCGACGCGCATTCCTCGGAGGGCTCGCTAAGTGACGCTGGTGGTTCGCTTTGAGAACGGCGCGCTGGTGGAGCTCGAGGGAATCATCCCTCCCAGCGAAGCCGAACGCGCTGAGCTGGAAGACCACTTTCGGTCGGCGATCGTCGAATTGGTTGCGCTGTCGCCATCGGCACCGGTTGAACCTGCGCGGCAAGAAGTCGAGTCAAAGCCGGCCGCGCCCTATTCGACGACACTGGTTGACGCACCGAAGCGCCACGAGCGTCACGACGACGCAATCGCCGTGATCGGCATGGCGGCACGCTTTCCTGGGGCCGATTCGCTCGATGAGTTCTGGCACAACCTGGCCACCGGGAGAGACTGCGTGGTGGAAGTGCCGCACGATCGCTGGTCGATCGAGCGCTATTTTGATCCGCAGCTCGACGCGCCGGGCAAAACCTACAGCAAGTGGGGCGGCTTCCTCGACAAGGTGGACCGCTTCGACGCCGATTTCTTTGGCATCACGCCGCGCGAAGCGCAATTCATGGACCCGCAGCAGCGGATCCTCTTGGAGGTTTGCTGGGAGGCGCTCGAATCGGCGGGCTATGCCGGCCCGCGCTCGTCGGGCACCTCGACCGGCGTGTTCGTCGGCGTCAGCAACGCCGAATACATGCACCGCTTCTTGCGTCACGCCGAGCTGATCGACCGCTACATGGGCTCGGGCAACACGCTCTCAATGATCGCCAACCGGCTCTCGTACCAGTTGGACCTGCGCGGCCCAAGCCTCTCGATCGATACCGCCTGCTCCTCGTCGCTCGTGGCGGTCCACCTGGCCGTGGAGAGCCTCCGCCGCGGCGAATGCAAGCTGGCCTTGGCGTGCGGCGTGAACTTGCTTTTCTCGGTCGAGATGTACATCAACTGCAGCCGTGCGCGAATTCTGGCGCGCGACGGCCGCTCCAAACCCTTCGACCACAGGGCCGACGGATACGTGCGAGGAGAAGGCGCCGGCGTCGTCCTCCTCAAGCCGCTCGCGCAAGCGATCGCCGACCGCGACGTCGTTCTCGGCGTCATTCTCGGTACCGCGATCAACCAGGATGGTCGCACCAACGGCCTGACGGCGCCCAATGGGCCAGCGCAGGTTGAGCTGTTGCGGCGCGCATATGAATCCGCCGGCGTCGACCCGCGGACCGTCTCGTACATCGAGGCGCATGGCACCGGCACGGCGCTCGGCGACCCGATCGAGCTCGGCGCGCTGAGCGATTGTTTCGCTCCGCGGCTGCCTCGCCAGTCCTGTGCGCTGGGCTCAGTAAAGTCGAATATCGGCCACTTGGAATCGGCGGCCGGGATCGCGGGCCTCATCAAGGTTTTGCTGGCGCTCGAAGCACGGCAGATCCCGCCCACGCTGCACTTCGAGGTGCCCAATGAACACCTGGCGTTCGAAGACACGCCCTTTTTTCTTGCCGATCGGCTCATGGAATGGACGACGCCGGCCGGACGCGCGCGTCGTGCCGGCGTAAGCGCCTTCGGCTTCGGCGGGACCAACGCTCACGTGATTGTCGAGGAGGCGCCGACGCCACCCAGCGTTACCAAGCCGATCGCGCCGGACGCCGAGCCGTGGGCCGTGCACCGACCGAAGGTTGGTCGCCACGGAGATTTGGATGCGCCAAGGGAGGTAGCGCCGACCGCTGCCTCGCTCCGTGGGCTAACGCCCGCGGCTCGATTTCCAGCGCCAGCAGCGTCACCCATCCCAGCACACGTGCTAACTCTCTCGGCCCACAGCCAGTCGGCGCTACGTGAGCTCGCCAGGCGCTTTGCGGAATTCATGGAGTCGCGTTCCGATCTCGATCTACCTGATGTCTGCTATACCGCCAACACCGGGCGCAAGTGCTTTCGTTACCGATTGGCCGTTGTCTCGCGCACCATCGCCGAGCTTGTCGAACGGCTCAGAGAATGGAGCTGCAGCGGAATCAACCAGGAACCAAGAGGAGGCAAAGCCACCACATCCCGCGTTTTTGCCGCCAAGGCGATTGCGAGTGACGCTCTCCTTCGTCCGCCGTCTGCCGAGTTGCTTGCCACGATCGACGGCCTGCCCAAAGCGGACTTGGCACTGCTCGCCACCATTTGCTCGGGCGTAAGGTGGCAGCAATATCTTGTGGATCGCCAATCTTCGTTACCTACTGAGCCGCCCACGGTTTCGAATTCAGCCGACGCGGACGTTGCGCAATGCCTACGATTGCCGGCCATACTCGGACAGCTTTACGCGGAAGGCGTCGACATCGACTGGGAAGCACTCGCCGCGCCCAATCCGCCGCGCCGCGTCCGCCTGCCCACGTACCCGTTCGAGCGCCAGCGCTATTGGGTTGACGCCGAACAGGTCGATCCGCGCGGCGATGCGGCCACTCCTGCGGTCGTCGAGACTCAGGCCACCGATACCTCGAAACTGCGCGAACTTTTTTTCGAGCCTACCTGGTCCGCAAAACCTCGCAGCGCTCGCCGAGACCTCCCCCCGGGCACCTGGGTGCTATTTGCCGACGACACCGGTGTCAGCGATGAGTTGGCCGCCACGATTCGTTCACATGCGCGTCGCGTCATCGAGGTCAGTCCCGGACGACCGTTTGCAGGCCTCCGCGGAGATCGCTGCTGGATCGACCCTCGCAATCCAGGTGACTACGACCGGCTCGTAACCTGCCTCACCGACGAAGTGAATGACGTGCGCGCGATCGTCCATCTGTGGACCTGCGCTGGCCTTGACACCGCGCAGATGGACGTCGAGCAGCTTCGGCGAGAACTTGATCTCGGTCTGCGCGGCTTCTTCCTCTTGGTCAAAGCGCTCGGCGCGATGACGACCGCTCCGCTCGAACTATGGGTCGTTACCGGTGATGCCCAGCCCGTGGTGCCGGCGGTGAGCCAGTTAGCACCTCCTCGTGCATCGCTCTGGAGTTTTGCCCATGTCGTACCCAAGGAATTCTCGCAGTTGGCCTGCTATTGTGTCGACGTGCCAACTGCGTTCGTCGCGGCTCGAGACATCGCTTCGATCGTCTTCGAGGAGCTGACCGAGCGCGAGCCGTCCGCGGCAGTCGCCCATCGCGACGGCCAGCGCTATGCTCCGCGGCTGGTACCGTTGGGCGACTCGGCCGCGACCCATTCGTCCAACATCGTACGTCCCGACGGGGTCTATCTCGTCACGGGCGGTCAAGGCACGCTGGGGCTGGAGCTGTCCAGGTTCCTGGTTGACCGCGGCGCCCGAAGGCTCGTGCTTGCCAATCGCACCCCGCTTCCCGTCGCCAGCGAGTGGCGGAGTTGGCTCGCGTCCCACGGCAGCGACGATCCACACTTCGACCGCATCCACGGATTGGCGTCATTAGAGGCGGCCGGCGCGGAAGTATTGCCCGCAGTCTGTGACATAACGAGCGAAAACCAGGTCCGTAATCTGCTCAGCGAGATTCACCGTCGTTTTGGCCGGCTCGACGGCATCGTGCATTGCGCCGGACACGTCGAGGATGGTTTGCTGTGTCGCAAGACATTGGAGCAATTCGACCAAATTCTCGATGCGAAGCTCTTTGGAGCGTGGCTCCTGCACGAAGCGTCGCGCGAGCTCCAGCTCGACTTCTTCGTCCTCTGCTCCTCAACCGCTTCGATTGCCGGAGAGCCTGGCCACGCTACCTATGGCGCCGCCAACGCTTTTCTCGATGGCCTTGCGCATTTCCGGCGTCGCGTACTGGGATTGCCGGCGATGGCCATCGACTGGGGGCCTTGGGAAGGCACTCGCGCGGCGTCCAGCGACCGGTATCGACGCCTGATGCGGCGACAGGGTTCGCGCCTGCTGCCTCGCGCCGTCGCGCGTGCTGCGTTCGGTTTGGCGTTGCAGCTCGACCGGCCGCAGCTTGCCGTTATCGATCTCGATTTGCATCGACGTGCCGACCCGTTGCGATCGCATCGCGCACCGCCGGCCCGTGCAACGAGCACCACCCATCGAGACCGAGCCTGGAACGCGATGATCCAGCGCGCCCGTAACACGGCCAAGCGTGCGATGCGCGAGCTGGCGCCGGTCTTCCACGAATATCGTCCGGCGTCCGAGCAGGTCGATCGGCTTTGCGCGTCGTACATCGAGGCTGCACTCGCCTCGCGCGGCTTGTTTGTTCGACCGCTGGAGAGCCATCGTCTTGACGAGCTCGTCGAGCATTTGCAAATCGCGCCTTTGTACCACCGAGCGTTCGCTCAACTTGTCGAAATGCTAGTCGAAGACAGGCTTCTCAGGCAGGACGATCAACGGTTGATCTCGCGCGAGGCATTTTCAACCGGGCGCGCGAGCCAACTGCATGGCGAAATCGCCGCTCGGTTTCCGAGTGTTGGCAGTCATCTGTCACTGCTGAAACGCTGCGGCGAAAACCTTCTCGCGATTCTTAGTGGGACCCAGTCGCCGCTGGAAGTCCTCTTTCCCAACGGATCCACCGCCGATGCCGAGGCCGTTTATGCTCATTCTCCTTTTACTTCGTTCTTCCACCGTGTCGCTCGTGAAGCGTTAGCAGAATTCGCTGCATCCAAGCACGCCGGACGGCTGCGCGTGCTGGAGATCGGTGCCGGCACCGGCGGCACGACGGCCGCGCTATTGGACGCACTTCAGGATGCGCGGGCCACGTACGTCGTCACCGACGTCTCGCCCGGCCTGGTCCGCGCCGCACGCATGAAATTCGCCCGTCGCTCGCGTCTCCGCTTCAAAACGCTCGACATTCAAAGAGCCTTCCAGCCACAAGGCTTCTCGCCCAACGCATTCGACGTCGTGGTTGCGGCCGACGTGTTGCACGCCACGCGCAATCTTCGCACTAGCGTCAGTCAAGCATTCGAATTGTTGGCGCCCGGCGGCATGTTGATCCTGCTGGAAGCGACCAGGATCGTCCGCTTCGGACAACTCACCTTTGGTCTTACCAACGATTGGTGGAGCTTCGAGGATAGCGAGTTGCGCGGCGATCTGCCTCTTTTGTCGCACGATGCTTGGCGCCGACTGCTCGGCGAACAGGGGCTCAGGCAAATCGCCGTGTTTCCAGAAACCGCGGTTGACGAGCCCTATTTTGATCACCACCTGGTTCTTGCTCGCCGACCGCGGACAAGCCGACCGCGCGTGCACGCCCGCCAGCCGCGTGCCGTTCGCCACGCCGACACCGCGACCGCGTGGGAGGCAAGCGTCCATTGGTCAGGTGCGATTGCTGGTGCCGAACGGCTGCTCCGCGAAGTGCTTTCAAAATTCTTGCTTGCGCCCGCGGATCGCCTTGATCGTGATCGATCGTTTCAGGACCAGGGCATCGACTCGATCATGGCGCTGGAGATTCTCGCGGAGCTGAGTCTGCGCCTGAATATCGACAAGCTCCCCATACCGATTTTCTTCGAGCATCCATCCATTGCCGCCTTGAGCGCCTTTCTTGCCTCACGCTACCCGTCGGCCTTCGCGCAAGTGGAGCCGCAGTCCGCGGCGGCGAACGAAGCCGAGCCGTGGGCGCCGGCCCATGGAGCTTTGGCGCCGCCAAATGCGCTGGCGCCGCAAGTCGCTTCGCTCCGTGGGCTAATGCCCACGGCTCGGCAACGTGAGCGGCGGGGCGCGGTGCGTGTCGAGTCGTCGTTCACTCCGTCGCGCACGGGTGACATTGCGGTGGTGGGGTATGCGTGCCGGTTTCCGCATGCCGAGGGGGCCGAGGCGTATTGGCGGCTGCTGGCCGCCGG
>Ga0187892_10002768_pt1 | contig 33869 bp, 25 predicted proteins | sample MA1701073metaG_FD_139345 | JGI IMG/M metagenome (GOLD analysis project Ga0187892, IMG submission 139345) | Bio-ooze microbial communities from a basaltic lava cave in the Kipuka Kanohina Cave System on the Island of Hawaii, USA - MA170107-3 metaG ... | reverse complement strand
TCGCAGGCGCCCACGCGGACATGCGTCCGCAACAGCCTGCCCGGGCTGAACGAGAGCGTCTGGGCCAGCCAACGTGTCGGAAAGCCCGAACACGCTCCGTCAAGTGGCCACAGCGGACCTGGTTCGCGGGCAAAACAACACAACCTGCCGCCTGCCCAAAACACCGGACAACCGCCCGGCGCTTTAGCGCGCCGGGGACACCGTCGTCCCGAGCGCAGCCGAGGGACCCGTTCCTTGTCCCCTCTCCCCGTGCGGGAGAGGGTCAGAGCCTGCCCCGGACTTGATCCGGAGGTGAGGGGTCGATTAGGCGCTGCATTTCAGGCACAGGACACTAACGCGTCTCCGGCCCCAGGTTGTTCGCCGTCGGCCCTTTGTCAGGCGTCACGCCCGTGCCCCTGAAAGCAGCCTCGGGGTCCTGCTCTGGCGTCGTCGCGCTCGTGAACCCATACCACGGCCCGCCGCACTTCGGGCAGCGGTCCGACGAATACGCCTCCCCCACGGTCTGACACCGCGGGCAGTAGACGCGTGGCTTTGACTGCGTGGCAGCCGCGGCCTCCATCTTCACCCCGCACGCGGGGCAGTTCGGCGCCTCAGGCGGCGCGTATGGCGGCGCAATGACTTTCAAGCAGCTAGGGCAGCGAAAGGAGATTGCTGTTACGGTCTTCATGCGAGACGTGTCCTCTTTTTCAGGCTTTCGTTAACGGTCTGGACCTCTGCTCATGAGTAATCAGCACTGTTGTATTTGATGCAGGGATCCGCCTTTTCATTCCCTCTCCCCTTGAGGGAGAGGGCCAGGGTGAGGGGTCGCAAACTCGCAACTTCGCCCTGACCCTAGTCCTTTCCCCCCGGAGAGGAGGATGTAGACAGAGCCGGATAGCTACTAACGGTCTGGGCCTGCTGCCACGAGCGTTCGAGAGGCCATCCAGAAATCCCCTCCCCCTCGATGGGGGAGGGTCAGGGAGAGGGTGATTTCTAAGTGCCTGCTCCGATTTCCTGGATAATCACGAGCTGAGCGCCATCGGCTGACAGCCAATAGCGCCCTTGCTGCACGCAGTGTGACCCAAAAGGTCAGACCAGCATATAGATTTCACCAACCGCGACGATTTAACTTGCCCCCCCCGCATACGGTGGTACATTTCCGCCACCCGGCCACAAGCAGAGGCGCGGTGCGAGGTTGTCAGCATGCAACAACCCCTGCTGCAGTTCCACCCACGCCCAAATTGGCAAACCCCGTAGGAGGGTTCATTCATGAGGAAGCTATTTGCGCTGGTCTTAGTTGCGCCCTGGCTTCGACAGTCCTGTGGTCACCGGGCCAGGCAAGTGCAGTCACAGACTGCACGTTTACGACCGTCGGCACCACCATGACCCTGGACGCCGATTGTACGACCGACGCCACCATCCTGGTCCTGGACGGCTACACGCTTGACGGCGCCGGGAACACCATCACCGCGGTGGACCCGCCAGCCGGTCACTTCGTGGGCGGAGTGGTGGAGAACGCAGGTGCGGTCGCCCACGTCATGAACCTGACGGTGACAGCCAGCGGACTGGCAGATGTGTGTGACGCAGGTGACGACCGGCTCCGGGGCATCATGTTCGACGGTGCCTCCGGCAGCATCATGAACAACACTGTGACCGGCATCAATCAGGGCTTTAGCGGCTGCCAGGAGGGCAACGGCATCGAGGTCCGAAACGCGCCGTTCGATGGCACCCACCCCAACACGCAGAAGGTAGTCATCTCCGGCAATAGCGTGTTGGACTACCAGAAGAACGGCATCACTGCCAACGGTGATGTGAGCGCTAGGATCGTTGGCAACACTGTGACCGGCCTCGGACCTGTAATTTTCATTGCCCAGAACGGTATCCAGTTTGGCTTTGGAGGCACGGGTCAGGCCAGGGACAATGTGATCAACGGGAGCTGGTACACGGGTGCCAGTTGGAGCGCCAGTGGCCTGCTCATATTTGAAGCGAGTGGGGTGACGGCGCAAGGCAACACCATCAATGCCAGCCAGATCGGAGTCGGCATCGAGACTTGGTGCTGGCTTGCGCCGCAGGCGAATGGCAACCACGTGGTGGGCAACACTATCAACGGTTCGGACTACGGCGTGTCAGTGGCGGCGTATGACTTCGCCGGGTTGAGCACCTGCGACCCTGTGGCTGACAACAACAAGATCGTCAACAACGTCCTGTCCAGCCCGGGCCTGGAAGGCGTTGAAGGCATCTTCGTCGGGGCGGCAGACGTCGGCGGCGGTGCAGGTCACACGCCTTCAGCAGGCAACAGCAAGGTCATCAACAATAAGATTTCAGGCTTCACGACTGCCATCGTGACTTCGGGAGATGCTGAAACGAAAGTCCACGCAAACGCTGCGGAATAAACAACGGTAACAGTGAAAGCAGAGGGGCCACCATGTCGGTGGCCCCTCTCGTTTTGATTTGGCAAAACGTTGCCACCGGCTGACCGGCCCCCGCCTACGTGCTCAGTATGCCCGTCACCTTGCCTGTCGCCTCGTCCAGGTCAATGTCCCACGCGTTCGGGTCCGACGGCAGGCCCGGCAACGTCATGATGTCTCCTGCCAGCGCCACGACCTGCCTCGCGCCCGCCAGCACCCGCAGCTCGCGCACCGGCAGCGTGTGCCCGGTGGGCACACCCCGCAGGTCAGGGTCGGCAGAGACCGACAGGTGCGTCTTCGCCATGCAGATTGGGAAATTCCAGCCGTTCTCCTCGAAGCGGCGCGCCGTCGTACGCGTCATCGGCCCCCACTCCACCTTCGCCGCACCGTAAAGCTCTTTGGCCATCTTTTCGACCTTCGCCGTCGTGGGCAGCGAGTCCTCGTACAGCAGCTTCACCTGCGACGGCTTCGACCCCGCCTCCACAACCGCGGCGGCGATATCTTTCATCCCCTCGCCGCCCAGTGCGAAGCCTTTTGCCTCGGCCACGCCCGCCGCGCCGCCCTCCAACGCCGCGGAAGTCACAGCCTTCACTTCAGACGGCGAGTCATCAGGGAATCGGTTGATCGCCACCACCGCATGCAGGCCGTACATCTGCACTATGCGCAGCGCATGCGCCAGGTTCTCCGCGCCGCGCTTCACGGCGTCCGTGTCCGGTTTCGATAAGTCCGCCTGCTCGACGCCCCCGTGCCACTTCAGCCCGCGCACGGTTGCCACCACGACCGCGGCCGAAGGCTTCGGCCCGCCCTGACGCACCTTGATGTCCATGAACTTCTGGAAGCCGAGGTCGGCGCCGAACCCTGCCTCCGTCACCGTGTAGTCCACGCACGAGGTCGCCAGCACGTCGGCGACGATTGACGAGCACCCGTGCGCGATGTTGCCGAACGGCCCACAGTGCACGAGCGCAGGCTGGCCCTCGGCCGTCTGCACGAGGTTCGGCTTCATGGCGTCCTTCAGTAGCGCCATCATCGCCCCAACAGCGCGCAAGTCGCTCGCAGTAACCGGCTTGCGGTCTTGCGTCCAGCCAACCACGACGCTCGCCAGCCGCGCCCGGAGGTCTGCGTAGTCCCTGGCAAGCGCGAGGATGGCGCCTATCTCGGACGCCGATGATATGTCGTAGCCCGTCTCGCGCAGGGGCGCATTGTTCGGTCCGCCGACGCCGGTGACAACGCGGCGCAGACCGCGGTCCTCAGCGTCCGCCACCCGCCGCCAGGTGATGCCCTCCGCCGTAAGTCCCGGGACGAGGCTGCGGTACGCCGCGTTGTCTGCCATGGCCGCGAGCAAGTTGTGCGCCGACTCAATGGCGTGGAAGTCGCCTGTGAAATGCAGGTTGATGTCCGCTGCCGGCTGCACAGTGGCCTTACCCCCGCCCGTGCCGCCGCCCTTGTGCCCGAACACCGGCCCCAGCGACGGCTGCCTGATGGTTAGCGCCGCCCGCTTGCCAATCTTTGCCAGGCCCTGCACCAGCCCGACCGCGGTCGTCGACTTTCCCTCGCCGGCCGGTGTCGGCGTGATTGCCGTAACAACGATCAGCTTGCCGGGCTTTCGACCTGTGGGGAATGATTCGAGTGGTACCTTGGCCCTATCGCGCCCGTAAGGCTCCAGGTCAGCCATCTTCAGGCCAAACTCGGCAGCAACATCAGATATCGGTCGCATCTGCGCTCCTATCCAAAACCTCTCTCCCGTCGGGAGACGGGTGCCCACAGCAGGTGGGCGCGGTGAGGGGGAAGACTGAACCCAGATTTCAGGGCTTGGAACTTGCTCCGAGCGCTCGTGGGGTAGTCAGTTGACGGCCATCAGTTCCGAAATGGCCGCCGGTCAGTATAGGGCGAGTCCGGGAACAGAAAGAGGCAGCACGGGACGATGGCCACAAAGCAGCCCGCTTTGGAACGGCGCCAACAGGCGCCAGAACTAGAAGTCCGAACAAACTGCACAATATGTACGTTATTGAGCGAACTGCAAAAGTAGGGAGGTTACGAGTGCTCAGTGTCAAAGTAACTTCAGCTCAGGCCAGGGCGAAACTGCCAGAACTCGTTTCCGACGTCGCGCACAAAGGCTCCCGGGTCATCATAGAAAAACACGGGAAGCCCATGGCCGCGCTCGTGAGCATCGAAGACCTTCAACGGCTTGAGTCTGACCACCCTGCCAAAGGGGAGCGCCTCGGAGCTTTGGCCCTCGTAGGTGCATGGGCTGGTATCACTGACGAGCAGATTGATGCGATGCTAAAAGACATTTACACAGAGCGTCGGCGTGATAAGGGACGGCGGGTCGAGCTGGAAGCCTGATGTATCTGCTGGACACGGACATTCTCATTGACCTGCTCAGACCAGTTCCGACTCCCAGGCTGCTGGCGCGGGTGGCTTCTATCCCGAGAGATCAACAGTTTGCGATCAGCATTTCTCTCGGTGAGCTAATTTACGGCGCTCGCAAAGCTGGCGTACCGGGTAGCCCCTGGGTCCAACGCCTGAGCGAGCGGGTCGCTCCTAACCTGGAAATGCTCCCTTTCGATGCAGATGCTGCTTGGTACTACGGCGAGATAAGGTCAGATTTGGAGCGCATTGGCATAAGGATTGGAGACGCGGATTTGAGAATTGCGGCAATCGGCAGGGCCAGGGACCTGGTAGTCGTGACTGGAAACGTCCGGGAGTTCCAGCGGGTTCAGGGACTGGTGGTCGAGGACTGGCTGCGCGGCTAAGTTCGCATTCCGGTACGTGTGTGCCGCGCCTCGTTACCCTTAGTCCTCATCTCGTTTGCCTCCCTTGTCATCCCGGTGCCTCTCCCGTTCGTGGATGCTCAGGTACACCTTGCGTATGCGCACCGCCTTCGGCGTCACCTCCAGGCACTCGTCCTCGCGGATAAACTCCAGCGCCTGCTCCAGCGAAAGCTGCCGGTGCGGCGCCAGCTTCACGGTCGCCTCTCCGGTCTCAGACCGCACGTTCGTCTGCTTCTTTTCCTTCGTGGGGTTCACGTCCATATCATTCGGGCGGCCGGTGTCTCCGATGACCATGCCCTCATAGGCAGGCGCGCCAGGGCCGACGAATAGAGTGCCGCGCTCCTGCAGGTTCAGCAGCGCATACGTCGTGACCATCCCCCGGCGGTCCGCCACCATGCTCCGCATATTGCGCGTGACTATGTCCCCCTGCCACTGGTCATAACGCTCGAACAGGTGGCTGGTCAGGCCGGTGCCGCGCGTCTCGATCATGAAGGCGTTGTGGAAGCCGATCAGCCCGCGCGCAGGCACCAGGTACTCCATGCGCACACGGCCGGTGCCGTGGTTGACCATCTGCTCCATACGCCCCTTGCGCAGCGCGAGCATCTGGGTCAGCACACCCATGTACTCCTCGGGGATGTCTATGGACAGACGCTCCATAGGCTCATGCACCTTGCCATTGACAGTCTTCGTAATGACCTCGGGCTTGCCCACCGTAAGCTCGAACCCCTCACGGCGCATCGTCTCGACAAGCACCGCCAGCTGCAGCTCGCCGCGGCCCTGCACCACCCAGGCATCAGGCCTTTCGGTCGGCAGGACGCGTATGGACACATTGCCGAGCGATTCCTGGTCCAGCCGGCTCTTGACCAGCCTGGCCGTCAACTTCGTCCCGCCGTCCTGGCCCGCCAGGGGCGACGTATTGATGCCGATCGTCACCGACAGGCTCGGCTCATCCACGTTGATCACAGGCAGCGGCCTCGGGTCAAGCTCGTCTGCCAGCGTCTCGCCAATGTTGATCTCAGGGATGCCGGCGACTGCGATGATCTCCCCCGCAAACGCCTCCTGCACCGGCACGCGGTCGAGAGCCTCGGTGACGTATAGCTCAGTGACTTTGACCGGCTGCACCGCGCCGTCGCGGCGGCACCAGCTGATGACCTGGCCCTTGCGGATGGCCCCGTTCACGATGCGGCACAGGGCGATGCGCCCGACGAACGGCGTTGCGTCGAGGTTCGTGACAAGGGCCTGCAGGCCGTGGCCCTCTTCATATTGCGGCGGCGGGACGTGCTTCAGCAGCGCATCGAAGAGGGGGCGCAAGTCGGTCCCGGGCGCCGCAGGGTCGAGCGTGGCCTTGCCCTCGCGGCCAACGGTGTACACAATCGGGAAGTCTATCTGCGTGTCCGTTGCGTCCAGGTCAATAAACAGCTCATAGACCTCGTCCACGACCTCCTTGATCCGGGCGTCTGGCCGGTCAATCTTGTTGATCACCAGCACGATTGGCAGGTTACGGGCGAGCGCCTTTCGCAAGACGAACCTGGTCTGCGGCAACGGGCCCTCAGACGCGTCCACAAGGAGCAACGCGCCGTCCACCATGGTGAGACCGCGCTCCACCTCGCCTCCAAAGTCCGCGTGGCCTGGCGTGTCAATGATGTTGATCTTCATATCGCGGGAAGGGCCGTCTCCGCGCCACGAAAGACCATCCTCGCCCACCGGCCAGCGCACGGATGTGTTCTTGGCCAGGATCGTGATGCCCTTCTCACGTTCCAGGTCCATAGAGTCCATGATGCGTTCGCCCATGTCCTGGTTGGCGCGGAACGCCCCCGACTGGCGCAGCATGAAGTCCACAAGCGTCGTCTTGCCGTGGTCAACATGGGCGATGATCGCCACGTTGCGGCGGTCGTTGCGAGATAACGTCTTCATCGTGGTTGGGCGGGCGAGGGTGGTCATGGGCTGGGGCCTATCCTTGTCATGCTGAGGGCCAAAGGCCCTCAGCATCTAGCTCAAATGACGACGCGTCGTCTTCTGAGTCAGATTCTGGGCCCGAGGGCTTCCGGCGCAATTAAGAACCAAGACTTTGGGTGACCTCTACCTGCCGCCAGATAGCTAAGGCCCCAAACTTCCACAGTACAACAGAATATTCACTAGCGTCAGTGTGCTCTTAGGGCCCTCATCTAACTCACCGCCACTTTTGCCGCCACGGAGCGGGCATCATTTCGGCTGCCACGGCTTACCATCTACGATCAGCTGCTTGATTACAGCGTGACCGAACCCGTCTACGGCAACCTCGGCCTTTACGTCGCGGGCGGTCTCGATCTCATGCCCGGTGGCTTCCGGGACGAAGTACTGCTCGATCCCGTACTCCACGGTAATGCGCGCGACACCGTCCTGACGGGCCGCGACATCCGCTACTTTTCCTTTCAGGAAGACTTCCCAGCCTGGCTCAGGCTCAACGGTTAGGTAACCTGCCGTTTTCCATGTTGCGTCGCCACCTGGAGACTCGGTCCGGATAAGTGGCACATATACAGTGTCTCCCTGCGCGTACTGGCCGTAGTAGTACCCCTCTACCGTACTCACCTCGTAGCGCAGCACGACGTAGTCGCCGCGGAACAGGTCTCTCGGGTCCACAGGCACATTCTGCAGCAGCACAGTCGTGCCGAGCCGCAGGGTCGTCTCCTTGTAGCCGATGAACCCAAGCAGCACTGCGACCTGGAGAGCGACGATGCCTGTGAATACCAGCTTGAATTTACGCGACATTTAGGACCTCCTGCGCACGCCAGCGGCCGATCAGCTTGCGACGCGCCCGCTCCAGTACAAACCCCAAAGCCAACAGCGCCAACCCGCCAGTCATGAAGAAGAGACTCGTGTCCATCATTCCCCAAACGATGTCCACATACCGGGTGGCGATGCCCAGTCCAAAGAACGCCACCCCGAAGTTCAGGAGCCCCTCGCGCTTACCGAGCAGCCCCAGGACGATGGCCCAAAGGGCGCCGCTGAACAACAGTGCGTTGAACAGGACGACATACGGCCCGACGGTGTCGAACGGGTGCAACAGCAGCGCTAGCGCGCCTCCCGCGAGTACGGCGCCGCCGCAGGCATCCAGCAGCCGGTAGACACGCTCCTCTTTTCTTGCTGTTCTGAACACGAGGGCGACCACCACCGCGACCGCGCTCATGCCAGCTCCAGCCCCGGCAATAACCCATGCGCCAACTGGGAGCGCCGCGTTGGACCTCCAATACCAATCGATAACGTCTTCGTCGAAGGAGAGAAAGTAGGTGCAGGAAAACGCAATCAGGATGCCCAGGAGCGAATACGGCATCGAGAAGAAGGCCGTCTTACTCCGCCAGGCTTGCAGCAGGCCGAGTGCGTAGACCCCCGCGCCGATCGTCGCGTACATAGCCAGGGTGGTGGGAACGTCCATTTGTTGCCACTGGGTCAACTTCCAGCCCAGCGCGCTAGTGCCCACGATGATTGCCAGGAACACCATCGCCCTTGACCGCACGGCGTATCCCAGCGGCAGGACGCCGATGAACCACCAACCGAGCAGGGCTGGGTTATCGACTGGCATGTTGTAGACCTGGGCGACCAGGAACACCCCTGCGCCGTATAGGAACGTGCCCAGAAACAGGACAGCGCCGCCAACGCGCTCGTAACCCCACGCGTACTTCAGCCAGAAGGCTAATGAGTAACTAATGACGACTGCGGAAAGGACGAGGGCCAACTTTGCGTACCTGGGGATCTCTTCCCAGTTGCTGGCGAAAAACAGGATGACTCCGGTGCCTGCCAGGATGGCGCCCAGAGTGGCCAGGATGGTCACGAGCCGCGCGTACGCACGCCGCCCGGCGAGACCGGCAGCGGCTACGTCATGATCGTCGAGGATTAACTGCCGCTGCTCGCCAGTGATGATCCCGCGCTCCACCCACACGCCCGAATTGGCTTCTAGCCACCGCGCGCTCCCGGTGTATCTGCGCGACGGTCCAACGGTCTGTGTCGACATAAGCGACCTCCTCGCCCTGAAGCCCAAGAGGCTTGGTCAGGGATGCGAGCTGAGGTTCGCAGTTATCCCCGGGCGCGGTGTAGTACAAGTGAACCAACGGGGCTGGTACACGCGGACTGAATGACGGCGCATACCTATTACTTCCGTTGGAAGCACCACAGTGCGCCCGCCCTTTCGGGACTTGTGGGGCAACCGCGGCTCTGCCGCGGAAGCAAGCCTCGCTGCGCCAAGCGATCGCGGCTACAGCTACGGATACTTCGCGTCCGCCTCAAACGGGTACAGCGGCTTGCGCCGGCGCGCGTAGCGGAACGACGACATATCCGCGCTCGTCACACCCGGCGAGTTCGCCATGATGATCTCCCGCGCAATAGGCTCGTAGGCGGCCCGCGGCGATACCGTGCCCTTGCAAATGACCGTCTTGTACTTCTCAGGGAAGATGCCCATGAAGTAATACTGCTGGCGGCTCATGTTCCCTATACCCCGCTCGGTGTGCAGAACAAGCGTGTAGCCGTCGGTGGTCTCAAGCTGCACGCTGGGGCCATAGTCGAAAAACCGCCAGCCGCCGTGGATGGGCGTCGGCTCCTCGAACTTGCCGTCTGTGATGGCGCGCACATGCCCTGTCACCTCGACCGGCTCACCGTGCAGTTTGTCCGTCTTGGCGCCAATTTTCAGCGTGACCTTGGCGCCCACACCGGCCTTGACGCACGTCCGGACGTTTTCGGGGTCGAAGAATGACATCAGCAGGCTGCGCAGGCCGCTGACGCCTTGCCGCATCGCCTCCGCGAGCATATGCGTCGAGTCCGCCGTCCCGCCGCCCCCAACGTTGTCGCCCACATCCATGATGACCGTCGGCTTGTCGCCCGTAGCCGCCTTCGCACGCCGCACAGCGTCGGCAGGGGAGGGTGAGTCGTTCTGCAGCGCGGCCCGCCGGTCCCAGGCGCGCCTAGCCAGCCACTTCGCCTGCTCCTCGGCCAGCTTGCGGTTATTGTCCGTGACGACCAGGAACGAAACCCCCATCTGTTCAACGTCCGCGTAAGGAAACCCCTGCCCACAGGACGCCGACAGCACCCCCGGCTTCTTCACGACCACCGCAACGTCGTCCATGATCTCCTTCATCGGCCCGAACGCAGTCGGCTGCTTCACGATGTTGACGATCATTGGCACCTGTTCCAGGTACTGGACAGGCCGGACCTCCTTGCGGATGGTGCGCACAAGGATTCCCGCCGCCTCGACGGCTCGCTCCATGGGGTCCAGGTGCGGGTTCGTGCGGTAGACGACTATTGCCTCCGTGTTCCCCAGCTGCTTGTGAGTGATGTTCGAGTGCAGGTCCAGCGTCATGACGACGGGCGTGCGCGGGCCGACGACTTCGCGCACCTGCCGGGCGACCTCGCCGTCCATGTCCGCGTACTCCTCTGAGACGGCAGCCCCGTGCTGGGCAAGCAGCACGCCGTCCCAGGGCGCGCCCTTCTTGAGCATCGCCAGCATCTCTGAGGTGATGCGGTCGAAGGCGTCCTTAGTGATCGTGCCAGTGGGGCCCGTGAACGTGAAGAGCAACGGGACGAGGTCAAACTCATACTGCGCCGCGGCCTTGAAATAGCCCGCGAGCGTCGAGTTCGACGTCTTGTGCCTGTTGGCAATCTCCTTGCCGCGCAAAAACTCAAACTTCACAAACGCGTCGTAGTCCGTCTTGACGCTCTGAAACGTATTCGTCTCGTGCAGGAATCCAAGGGCTGCGATGCGCATAAAGGTGCTCCTTTTGCTCGAACAAGGCTGGAGTAATCAACTGGATGGGGCCGACTTCGTAAACTCAATTTCTGCGCGGTATTTCAGATCAGGGAGCAGTGTGCCAGGTGCCACGTCAGCCGACTTGACCCCAGCTGCCGACTCCACATCAGGCAAAACTTGTCGAAGCGGTAGCATATCGGTCTTCTGAGATATGAACGTCAGTTTAACCAACGGTGCACCGAGGCTGATTCCTGCCTCAGTCTTGGCCTTGCGCACAGCGGCGATTGCGTTGCAGGCTATTGCGAAGGATCCTGGGTTGCCGGGCACGGGTACTGAATCCAGCTTATGTGTTGGCGGAAGTTCGACCCACACCCTGACCCTCTCCCTGGGAGGGAAAGGGGGTGAATCGAGGGAAGGCCACGGCGCGGCGTGCACGGATGCGACTCCCGTCTCAGTGGCGAAGGCCCATGACCACACTTCGTCGCAGATGTTCGGCACAAATGGCGCGAAGAGCCGCAGGAACGTTGAAAGTCCCAGGCGCAGCGTGGCCACCGCAGAGGCTCGGCCAGATGGGTCAGTCTCGGACCGTGCACGAGCCTTCACAAGCTCTATGTAGTTGTCCGTGAAGCCGCTCCAGAAGAACGACTCTGCAACCTCAAGCGCCTGCGCGAATTCGTACTCTTCGAGCGCCTCCGTGGCACGCCGCACTGCATCCCGCAGCTCTGCAACAAACGCGCGGTCCAGCTCATTGACGATGACTAGGTTCGCCCCCTCTCCCATTGAAAGAGGGCCACTCTTGTTCACCCCCTCTCCCCTTGCGGGAGAGGGCTGGGGTGAGGGGTGCCCAACGTCGCCCCGAGCGTAGTCGAGGGGCCCCGTCTGCTGCAGAACAAACCTCCCCGCATTGAACAGCTTGGTGACCAGGCGTTTGCCAACCTTGAACCCCTGCTCATCGAACGCAGTGTCCGCGCCCAGGCGCGCACTTGCGGCCCAGTAGCGCACCGCGTCGGCGCCGTACTGGTCGAGCAGGTGCACCGGCGTCACCACGTTCCCCTTGCTCTTCGACATCTTCTTGCGTTCGGGGTCGAGTATCCAACCCGAAAGCATGATGTTCCGCCACGGGATTTCGTCCTCTTGCCGTTCCGCGTGCAACATCGCTTTGACGATGGTGTAGAACGCCCAGGTGCGGATGATGTCGTGTCCCTGCGGCCGCAGGTCCATAGGAAACAGCTGGTCCGTCTGGCCGTCAGGGTCGCCCCAGCGACCGACTATCTGCGGCGTCAACGACGACGTGAACCACGTGTCAAACACATCCTGCTCGCCTGCAAAGCCGCCGGGCCTGCCGCGCCGCTGTTCGTCGTAGCCTGGTGGCGCCTGCGTCATGGGGTCAACAGGCAACTGCTCCGGCGCAGCGACGACCGCCTCTGAATAGCGCGGCTGACCGTGCGCATCGAGCGGATACCAGACCGGGATGGGCACGCCGAAGTACCGCTGACGGGACACGCACCAGTCCACGTTCAGGTTCTCGACCCAGTTCTCGTACCGCTTCAGCATGTGCTCGGGCCGCCAATGGATGCGGCGCCCCACCTCCAGCAGCCGGTCCTTCTTGTCCGTCAGGCGCACAAACCACTGGCGCGTTGTCAGGTACTCGAGCGGCGACTCGCCCTTTTCGTAGAAACGGACGGAGTGCGTGACGGGCCTGGGTTCGGTCTGAAGGGGGGCGCGGAGACCCACACCCACACCCTCTCCCTGAGAGGGTGTGGGAAATGCGCTCAGGGCGCTGTTCGCCGGGTCGCGCAGCATCTCCACCATGAGCCTGCGCGCGCCGTTCACACGCTGGCCCACTAGCTTTTGATGGTTGGCCTGGGCCAACTCAGGGCGGAGGCTCTCGTTTCGACCATATTCCATCGGCCGGATACGCCCGTCTCTGTTAATGACCTGGCGCAGGGCCAGGTTGTGCTCCCGCCACCACTGCACGTCCGTCTGGTCGCCGAACGTACAGACCATCAGGATGCCTGTCCCCTTGTCCTCCTCCACTAGCTCGCTACCGAAGATGGGCACGTGGGCCCAAAAGGCCGGCGTCACTGCGTGTTTGCCGACCAGACGCCTGTAGCGTGGGTCGTCCGGGTGGCAGGCGACTCCCACGCAGGCAGCGAGGAGTTCAGGGCGAGTAGTCGAGATGACGAACGAGCCGCCTCCCTCGACACCAAACTCAATATCATGGAACGCACCCTGTTTTTCCCGGTCCTCCACCTCGGCCTGCGCCACCGCCGTCTGGAAGTCCACGTCCCACATCGTGGGCGACTCCACCTGGTAGACGTGCCCCTTCTGCCACAGGTCGAGGAAGCTGCGCTGTGCGATGCGGCGGCAGCGGTCGTCTATGGTGGCGTACTCCTCGCGCCAGTCAACAGATAGGCCAAGCCGCTGGAAAAGGTCTCTGTAAACCACTTCGTCCAGAGCAGTGACCCGGTGACATAGCTCGATGAAGTTCTGGCGCGAGACAACGAGCGACGGCTCGTCCTGTCGTTTGCCCTGGGCGCCGTCACGCTCGTGGACTGGGGTGACCTTCAAACCCGGGATGTACGGTGCGCCCGGCTCGGCACGCACATTGAAGTAGTTCTGCACGCGCCGTTCCGTTGGCAGGCCGTTATCGTCCCAGCCCATGGGGTAGCAGATGTTCCACCCGCGCATGCGCCGGTAACGCACGACGACGTCCTGGTGTGTGTACGAGAACACATGGCCCACATGCAGCGACCCGCTCACCGTTGGAGGCGGCGAGTCCACAGCAAACGTGCGCTCCCGGGGCGCGTTGCGGTCCCGGTCATAGAGGCCGAGCTTCTGCCACTCGGCGCGCCACTTCGCTTCGGTGGTTGCCGCGTCGTAGTTCCTTGGCAGCGGACCAATGTCCACCGGTCTAACGCCTGCGCTATCGCTCATATCACTTGTACCTCATATCGCCGGAAACAAAAAACCCCGTCCTGTTCAAAGGACGGGGCCTGCCCGCGGTACCACCTTTGTTGCCCGCGCCACCAGCCAGACCGCAGCGCGAAGCCGCTCCAGGCCTTAACATGGCCTTCCGTCACACCCCTAATGACAACAGCTCAGAGCCGTCATGTTCAAAGTGTCCGCTCCGGGGCGACTTCGCGGCTGGCACGGCGCCGGTTTGCACCACCTGACAGATGCCAGGACACCGGCTCTCTAAGGCCTGCGCCGCCGCTACTCCTCCCCATCACAGCGTTTGCAGGACGAACCTAACACGCTGGGACGAGCCAGGTCAACTTGCGAAAGGTGAGGGGCGTACCCCCTCTCCCTGCCAGGGAGAGGGTCAGGGTGTGGGTCGAAGCACTGACGAATCGGCCAGGCGAAGACTCAGGCACAGGCCTCGCGTCTAGGCACGCTGTGCCGCAAACGCTGCGTTGCGTACGTACCCGCGCAGCCTGGCCAGCAGTTCTTCGTCGGCAGTGAGGGAGACCTTGATGTGCCGCATGCCCTTGCCCGTGCCCTCGATCAACTGGTAAGGGTCGGGCAAAGAGGCGCCGATGAAGAAACCAAGTTGGACGTATTGGCGCTGGTCAGCGATATAGACAATGTCCTGCCCCAGCGAATACACCGGGTTGCCCCACTTGATGGACTCGCGAAAGGCAGGTTCAACGTCCATCACCATGCGCCGCAAGCGCTCTGCGACAGTCCGGTGGGAAGGGTGTAGCAGCGCCACCCACTCATCGACATTGCTTGCCTTAGCCATGTGCCTGCTTCCTGAAGCGAAAGTCCGTCCCCGGCCCTCGGGGGCGCCTGACCGGCGTCATCTTGATAGGCCGCTTGTCGTCCGCGCCTGGTGCGAAGGACCCCTCGGTCATCAGCGTCCGCAAACGCCTGTCATTAGCCGCGCGCATATGCTCCAGGTGATTTATCCCTTTACGCGTATCACTGGCCACTCGCGCCGGTTCGGACTGTTTGAGCCGTCGCTTGAACAGCCAGTAGGTAAGGGCGTCAAAGTCGCCTAATGAAAGGTGCTCGTGCTTGGGACCATGGTGGCCACGGTCCCGGCCTTTCTCTTCGGCGAGGAACTCACCCCACAGCGACTCATGCGTCCCCTCATATAGCCGTTCGAAGGCCTCATCCCGCGCCAACTCAGTCGGCGGTTGGCCGCTTGCCACTCGACGCTTCGTGACCTCCTGCTCAATTGCGGCAAGCAGCGCCCGCTCAACAACCACCCCGTACAGGAAGCTCAGGTGGCCGCGGTGCTTTTCCGCGCCCAGGAGGCGGATGAATTCCACATCGCTGAACCCGCCCGACGGGTCGGTCTCTGATAGCCAGCCGGACAGGCTGTTTGGGTCAATCGTCCCGTTCAAGGCCAACCCCAATCGAGCAGCGAGCAGGCGCCAGTCAAACGCTTCCCCGCCAATCAGGTAGTCCAGGCGCACTCCGTCAACGATTTCTGTGGCGAGCGGCCAGGCGGCAATGGCTTCGAGCAGGGCCCGCTTCCAGTCATCGTCTGGGCACCTGACGCGCCGCCTCAGCGCAGCCAGTACTGCCTCAGCTGAAGGCGGGACACCGTCAGTAACTTGAAACGCAAGAGATACCGTCTTCGCATCATCAGGCCCTGCGCAGGCCTGCGCCGTTGGGTCAATCACGGCGGGCAACCCGCGCGTAACGTTCGCCCTTGGGCAACGCCAGAAAACTGCTTAGTTCCTCGAACGGCAACGTGTTGATGACGCGCCACCCTTCGCACCAACCACGGCGGGCCTGTTCGACCCCGTAACGCACCCAGCCAAACTCTTCCGGACGGTGCGCGTCGGTGCTCAGTGCAAAGACTACACCCAGCTCACGGGCCATCCGGATGTGGGTGTCCTTCAAGTCCAGCCGGGGCGGAGACGCATTGATTTCCAGCACCGTGCCCGTCTCGACCGCCGCTTTGAACACTGCCTCCGCGTCAATCTCCACCGGCGCCCTGCGCCCTATCAGCCGTGTTGTCAGGTGCGCCAGGACGTCCAGGTGGGGGCTTGCCATCGCCCTTATGACACGCCGCGTCATCGTGTCCCGGTCCTGGTCCATCGCGCCGTGGACAGAACCGAGGACGATGTCCAGCTCCGCAAGCGCAGCATCCGGGTAATCGAGCGAGCCATCTGCCAGGATGTCCATCTCAGTGCCCGCAAGCAGCCGGATGCCGGGCGACGTGGCATCTGCCCGTCGGACCGCGACTGTGTGCTCCCTGAGCCGCTCGACTGATAGGCCGCCGGAGACAGTCTGCGAAGGTGAGTGGTCGGTGACGGCGATGTACTGGCGGCCATGTCTGCGAGCAGCGGCGGCCATTTCTTCAAGCGGCGCACGGCCGTCCGTCCAGTCGGTGTGAGAGTGCAGGTCGCCCCGTATGTCCGCCAGTTCCACCAGCCTGGGCAGTTCCCCACGCTCCGCTGCTTCTAACTCGCCTGCGTCCTCACGCAGCTCGGGGGCGATAAATGGCAAGCCCAGACGCGAATAGATGGCCTCCTCGTTCTCGAAATGCTCAAGTCTGCCGGTTGCAACATCCGTCAGGCCGTATTCATTGAGCGACATCCCCATCTTCTGCGCCCGCTCGCGCAGGCGGATACTGTGCCGCTGCGAGCCGGTGAAGTAGAGCAGCAGCGCGCCCAGCGAAGCATCGTCTGTCACGCGCAGGTCCACTTGCAGGCCGCTGTCTATGACGACGCTCCCCTTTGTATCTCCTTTGCCCATCACATCCCTGACGGACGGAAGAGACGCAAGTTCAGCGATAACTTCAGCGGGGCGGTCTGCAGTGCAGAGCAGGTCAATGTCGCCGACTGTCTCCCGGCCTCGCCGCAGGCTGCCCGCGTACGTCAGGTTGCGCACGTCCGGGCAGCGCTGACGCAAAGCCGCCATAACCCGCTCGGCTGCGGGCAGGGCATCACCTATTGGGACTCGGTCCCCCTGTGCCATGCGCGCCCGCAGGTGCCGCAGGATGTTCGCGGCATTGCGCTCACCGACCCGTGGCAGCTGCGCGAACGCGCCGGATGCCAGCGACTGCTCCAGGCCCGCCAGGTCTTTGATGCCAAGCTCCTGTACCGCCTTCAGCGCCGTCTTGGGCCCGATGCCAGGCACCTGCATGAGCGTCAGCACTCCCGCAGGGAACTCCGCCTTGAGCTCCTCATGCAGGCGCAGTTTCCCCGTCGCAGCGAGCTCTTGCACTTTGCTTGTGATCGCCTCGCCGAAGCCTGGTATCGCCCGCAGCCTCTTCTCGTCCTGAGCAACGTCCGCAAGTTCGAAGGGCAAGTTCTCGATGGACTCGGCCACCCGTTCGTAGGCGCGCACCTTGAACACGGAGTCGCCTTTCAGCGTGAGAAATACGGCCAGGTCCGCGAAAACTCTCGCGATTTGCCTGTTATCCATGCGTCATGTCCAAACGAGCAGTGGTCCCGGGCGCCAGCGCAAATATAGCCAAGATGATGGCCTTGTGCCGGCTTTGCTCGGCGCGCCCGGCAGCCTTTTGGCGGGACGCCCGCATGCAGGCGCGCCGGCTATCAACTAGCGTTTGAGATGGGTTTGCCGCCGGGATATTTCGGAATTGCTCGGTTGGCACACAGTCGGCAGTGGAGGTGGGCAGCGGTGGCCAAAATCAAGCTTGCGCTGTTCGGGTTGAGCGATGACCCTGACGCCGACGCGATTTCCAAGCCGCTCAAGACCAGCAAGTTCCACCTTGTGCCCGATGATGACGCTTTCACGATGGCAAGGCTCGCGGAGCTCTTCAATCAGCTCCCCTGAGGCTAATGCATGAAGCGGGCGAATGAGCCCAAATTCGCGGTCTCAACAAGGTGGCTGCTAGCATCCACCCTGGTTTCGATCATCGTCGCCCTGGTCGCAGTCTTCGCCTGGCGCGACATCACCGATCAGCGCTCAAACTACCTTGCTATCCAAGAGGAAAGAGGGGTCCGGCTTGCCGCGAGCATTGCAGCTGTCATGGCGGACGAGCTGTATAACGGCGACGTGGCACAAGTCAGAGAGGTCGCGCTCATTTTCAGGGAGCAAGAAGGCCTCCGCTCGATAGAGGTCTTCGGCGCTGAGGGTGACCTGATCGTGGGTGCCGATATTGACCGTTACCTGACCGGGAGCGTTGGTGACCCGGAGACCATGGCAGTCATTGCGGGTGGGCGTCCTGTGTCCGGGCGAGAAGGCAGCCTGGTGGTTGTTACACACCCTGTATTGGCAGGGCGTCAGCTCGTAGGTGGAGTCCGGCTAGTTTTCGACGACGCACGGTTCAGGGAATTCTCAGCCCGGATTTACAGGGAACTGGCCATATGGGCCGCGGGCTTCCTTGCCGTCGGGGTGGCCGTTTCACTTATTGTCGCGTCCCGGTTTACGAAGCCAGTGCGTGCCCTGGCCGCGGCGAGCACGGCCCTGGCAGATGGAGACCAGGACATCCGTGTGGAAGGCAGCGGCACGTCGGAGCTGAGGGAACTCGGCTCAGCCTTCAACGCTATGGCGGAAAAGCTGGACACTTCCCGGAAAGAAGTAGCCAGTGCGAATGCCGCGCAAACCCAATTTTTTGCCTCCGTCTCCCACGAGCTGCGCACGCCTCTAACATCTGCCATCTCGTTTGCAGACATGCTTTCGCACAACAAAGGGCACAACCTGACAAAGCGGCAGCTCTCTCACCTCGACGTCATACGGCGCAACCAGCAACAGCTGGCCCGACTGATCAACGACGTCCTGGACATCGGACGGATGCAGGCCGGCACGTTCAAGCTGTCCCGCACCGAGTTCGATATCAAGGATGTCGTGAGCGAGATCGTCGAGAATTTCCGCCCAATGATCGGCGCCAAACGCCAGGACCTGCGAGTTACTCTCCCCGGAGGTGAAGCGCGAGTCAACGCGGACCGCGCCCGCATGGTCCAGTCCCTCTCGAATATCCTGAGCAACGCTTCGAAGTACTCATTCGAGCGCACGCTGATCAAGCTTGAGGCGACCGTCGCAGGCCGTACCGTGGTCATCCAGGTCGAGGACCAGGGGATCGGCATCCCGGTCGCAGACCTGCAACGCCTATTCACGCCGTTCTTCCGGGCGAAGAACGCCGCCAACTCGGGAGCGCCGGGCACTGGCCTGGGGCTTCATATCGCCCGTTCCCTTATCCTCCAGCACGGCGGTGACGTCAACGTAACGAGCCGCCTTGGCGGAGGTACGACAGTACGCATAACGTTGCCCCTCGCCGGCGACGAAGCGCGGGGCAATGCGAAAGCGGCCTGAACGTTGATCTTGCTCCCCCTCTCCCTGTCAGGGAGAGGGTTGGGGTGTGGGTCGAATCCAACTAAACTACCACATCGGCGCCGGTTACTACCCCGCCCCGTGGCACTTCTTGTACTTCTTGCCTGAGCCGCAAGGGCAGGGGTCGTTCCGGCCGACCTTCTGCCTTGCAACAGAAATGTCCATGCCGTGCCCTCGCGTAGCCGCGGCAAGCACAGACGGCCGGCCTGAAATCACCTGGGCGGCCTTAACCGCGGAGGCGGCGCCCGGCTGGGCGACGGCTGGCCGGGGCACAGGACGCCCTGCCTGCTTCGCGGACGGTGCAGCGCGCCCGTCCTGCCTGGCGGCGGCTTGTACCGCGGCCGGGCGAGCCTGAGGCTGCTGCGCCAGCGCAACGCGGAATATCGTCCGCGCCACCTGGGACTCGATCGTGGAAAGCAGCGAGCGGAACATGTCATACGCCTGCCGCTTGTAAGACACGAGCGGGTCTCGCTGGCCGACGGCCTCGAGCCCGATGCCCTGGCGCATGTTCTCCATGGCTGTCAGGTGCTCCACCCATTCGGCGTCTATCGTCCGGAGCATGATGGCCCGTTCGAGCGCTTTCATCACCTCCGGACCGAACTCCTGTGTCCGGCGGTCATACATCTTCTCGCCATACTCGGCAAGCTGCTCCTGAATTTCGTCCGGCCGTAACGCCGTCAGCTCATCTTCCGCACTCAGCGCTTCAAGAGAGGGAAAGACGGTCTTAATCTCTTTGTAGAACCCTTCGGTATCCCAGGTGGAGGGGTCGTCCTTCAGCCGTTCGGCGACTATGCTGGCGGCCTCTTTTTGCACGTACTCCACGATGATAGGACGCAGGTCCTGGCCCTCAAGCACCTTACGGCGGAGCTTGTAGATGACATCCCGGTGCGTGTTGACAACGTCGTCGTAGTCTACGAGGTGCTTGCGGACCTCGAAGTGGTGGCCTTCAACCTTCGTCTGGGCGGCCTGGACGGAGCGCGTCACCATACGGTTTTCGATGGGGACGTTGTCTTCCCAGCCAAAGAGGTTCATGGTCGCCTTGATGCGGTTCCCGCCAAAGCGGCGCATCAGGTCGTCCTCTGTTGAAATGTAGAACTGCGTCTCGCCCGGGTCACCCTGGCGGCCCGTGCGTCCGCGCAGCTGGTTGTCAATGCGCCGGGCCTCATGGCGTTCTGTACCGAGCACGAACAGGCCGCCCATGGCCACCACTTTCTCGTGCTCCTTCTGCCACTCTTCGCGGGCCATCTTCAGGGCGTCCGGGTTGCCGCCTAGGATGATGTCAGTGCCGCGGCCCGCCATGTTTGTAGACACGGTCACAGACCCGGCTGCGCCTGCCTGGGCGACGATGTGTGCTTCCCGTTCATGCTGCTTGGCGTTCAGGACTTCATGCTGCACGCCCTTCCGTTTGAGCAGCGCCGCAAGCTTCTCAGACTTTTCAATGCTGGTCGTGCCGACAAGCACGGGGCGTCCTGCGCGGCTCAGCTCAACAATCCTGTCCGCTGCAGCGTCCCACTTGGCAGCTTCCGTCTTGTAGATCAAATCTGAGTGGTCTTCCCGCACCATTGGCTTGTTCGTGGGGACCTGCACCACCTCCAGCTTGTAGATCTTGAAGAACTCCTCCGCTTCAGTCGCCGCGGTGCCGGTCATCCCGGCGAGCTTTTTGTACATGCGGAAATAGTTCTGGAGAGTGATCGTGGCGTAGGTGATGGTCTCCCTGCGGACCTCGATGCCCTCTTTGGCTTCGACAGCCTGGTGCAGCCCGTCCGACCAACGCCTGCCGTTCATCAGGCGGCCTGTGAACTCATCAACAATGATGACCTCACCGTCCTTCACGACGTAGTCCGTGTCGCGCTGATAAAGGGCATCTGCGCGTACGGCGTTCTCGACGAAGTGCGTGAGGGCCTGATGTTGCGGGTCATACAGGTTCTCAACGTTTAACAGCTTCTCAACGTGGGCGATGCCCTCCGCCGTGAGGCTGATCTGCTTGTGCTTCTCTTCAACTTCGTAGTGCTCGCCCTTGGTCATCCGCTTCGCGAGCTGTGCGAAGCGCCGGTACTCTGAGCCAGACTCGCGCGCCGGACCGCTGATGATGAGGGGCGTCCGCGCCTCGTCTATCAGGATGTTGTCCACTTCGTCCACGATGGCGTAGGAAAGGCCGCGCTGCACCATCCGAGAGATATCGTCCACCATGTTGTCACGCAGGTAGTCGAACCCGAACTCGTGGTTTGTGCCGTAGGTGATGTCTGCGGCGTAAGCCTCCTTGCGTGTGCAGGGCCGCATGTTTTCGCCCGCCACCGCGGCGAAACTCACTGCCCCGTCCTTGCGCTCCACCGCCTTTGCTGCGTCCTCAGCCGCCTTACTGGCCGAGGGGTCGTAAATCAGCGAGCCCTCGTTTTGCAAGCACCCCACGGTGAGGCCCAGGGCGTGATAGATGGCGCCCATCCAGGAGGCGTCACGCTTTGCCAGGTAGTCGTTCACTGTGACTATGTGCACGCCTTGTCCGGTCAGGGCATTGAGGTACGCGGGCAAGGTGGCGACGAGGGTCTTGCCTTCGCCGGTGCGCATTTCAGCGATCTTGCCCTCGTGCAGGACCGCGCCTCCTATCAACTGCACGTCAAAATGGCGCATGTTCAGGAAGCGTCGGCCAGCCTCGCGCACAGCCGCGAAGGCATCGGGGAGGATGTCCTCGACCGTCTCACCCTTGCTGAACCGCTCCTTCAGCTTTGGCGTGACAGCCTTCAGCTCGTCGTCAGACAGCCTCCGGTAGTCCTCCTCAAGCGCGTTTACTTCCGCGACGATAGGCCGCAGCTTGCCGACTGCCCTCTCGTTTGATTCCCCAAAGACTTTGCTAAGTAGACCGAGCATGTTCATCCCCCGGCGGCTGCAACGGACGCCGAATACCATTCTGCGCTGGAATTATCAAAATGTTATTACGCCCCACACGCAAGTTATGGTGCCTGTGCTGCGAGTCACGGCCGGGTGAATACAGGGCCTGCCTTTGTGGCGTGGGCTGTAGCAGGCCGCCAGGCCGGCTACGTGAACAGCGCGCCGACCGACATGCCGTTGTGGATGCGGTACACGGCCTCGCCAAGGAGGTCTGACACAGTCAGGACCTGCATCTTTGACGTCAGCTTTGTCGCCGGGAAGGGCACAGTATCCGTCACCACTATCTCTTTGATTTGGGCCACGTTCGAGATCTTCTTTGCGGCCTCACCAGGAAGTATCCCGTGCGTGGCGCAGGCGTAGATCTCCCTTGCGCCGTGTTTGGTCAGGAGCGCAGACGCCGAGATCATCGAGCCACCAGTATTGATCTCATCATCAAAGAGGATGGCCGTCATGCCGGCAACCTCACCGATTATGTTCAGGCCCTCGGCACGCTCCAGGTTGCCTTCACGCCGTTTTTCGACGATGGCCAGGGGCGCGTCAAGTTTGGAAGCAAAGTCGCGCGCCCGCTTGCTTATGCCAATGTCTGTAGCCACGACGACGGGGTCTTTGATCTCCTTCGCCCTGAAATATTCGACCAGCTTGGGCAGGGCCGTCAGCTCATCCACGGGCACCGAGAAGAACCCCTGCACCTGGCCCGCATGGAGGTCAACGGTGAGCAAGCGGTTCGCTCCCGCCGTCTCGATGAGGTCAGCCACCAGACGGCCTGTGATGGGCACGCGCGGCTGGTCTTTCTTGTCTGTGCGGGCGTATGAGTAGTAGGGCAGGACTGCGGTAATGCGCCCGGCTGAGGCACGCTTTGCCGCATCAATAAAGATCAGCATCTCCATTATGTGGTCATTCACGGGCGCCACTGTGGGCTGGATGATGAACACGTCCCGCTGCCGGACGTTTTCCAGGATGCGCACGAAGGTGTTGTCGTTCGAAAACTTGAAGGTTTCAGACTTGCCTACCGGGATTTGCAGGTAGCTGCATATTTTGCGGGCGAGCTCCGGGTGAGCGTTCCCCGTGAACACCGCAAGGTCTCCATAGGCGACGAATGAACGGTTCTCTCTCATCAGCCTCAGTGCCTCAACTCTGCCGGGCCCACCACCGTGCCGCCCGTCGGGGCAGATAAGAGTACCTCAAGACCCGCAGTAACGCGGCGGAGCGTTCATACGTTCGGGGCGGCTTACGTCCATCACGATGAACGGGGCAAGAGGGGGAGGGAGGTGGGCTGAAGGAGCGGGGACCGTCTTTGTCTCTGGACCTGGCGGAGATTGAAAGGCCAATGGGCCCGACCGCGATATAGCGCTTGGGGCAGGCTGCCTCACCCGCTCAGGCTGCCTTGTCTATCTCGTCGGGGCCGCGATGGCCCTTCTGGGGCGAATGCGTGCCTTCAGGCCCAGTCTTTCTCAAGTTCTTGGACGGCAGGTCCCGGGCGAAGCCGCATTGCAGGCATCTGGCGTACGTGCCGTAGCTGTCAGAGTCTACGTTGACGTCGCCTTTGCACCGGGGGCAACTCTTGAAGTAGAGCATTCCAGCCTCTTGGTCCTGCAGCCGCCTGGCAAGAGAGCGAAACGTGGGGAGCCTACATGCACGAGGACAACTGCGGGATAGAGGACGGCACACTGGCGACGTGGGTGCTGGCCCACATCTGTGGCCGTGCCGGGGGAATTGTGAACTGGCGCCTCAGGCTGGATAATTCCCGGCCTTGTACCCAAACTGGACCCTGCCTCCGCGGACGAGCATGGGGCGGCGGATAAGCCGGGGCTCGTCCGTCATCATGCGGATAAGCTCATCATCCGGGATCTGGCCACGCCTCTGCCTGAATTCGCGTGCGCTCGGGCTACTCCAGGAAAACATCTCATCTGCCGAACTCAGAGATGCAAATGCGCGGACCTCGTCGACGGAGAACCGTTGCGCGAAAAAGTCACGCTCTTCAGCGTCAGCGCCGGCCTGCGAGAGAGCCTCCCTCGCCTTGCGGCAAGTAGTTCACTTCGCCCAGTAATAAAAGACTGCCCTGGCGCCCAACTCTGACTCCGGACTAAGTGCGGGACGAAATAATTGCCGTGCAACGTGCCCGGCAGAAACAGGCGGGACAATTATCGCCTAAGCCAGCGCTGCCTGCGCCAAAAGGGCCAACTCCAGGGGGTTGGCCACCACCAACCCAGAGTGGACGCCGGCCAATTTGCCGGAGGCCGCCCGTTGTGCGAGCATCAGGTGTTGTGAGCCATTCCACAATTGCAGACGCCGCCCCTGAAGCCCTGGTTGCTCCGGCGGTCCGCGGCAACATAATAAGCCGTGGCGTCGCCTCTATTTCCGCGACCTGGGCATTGGGCCCTGCGAGCCTGGTCAACCTGAACGCCTACGCCTTTGGCCTGTCTGGCCTGTTCACTGGCATAGGCTCTGGCGTCCTGCCTTTTAAAGTGTTGGATATTGTTGAGGACGGCAAGGTCCACGTGCTCTGGATGGACCTGGACCAGAACGGAGCTATTGCGTTCGTCTCGCTCTGTGGCCTGCTCATGGCCGCAGTCGCACAACCCTTCTCAGGTTACCTGAGCGACCGCAGCATCTCCCGTTGGGGCCAGCGAGTGCCGCTGATGGTGCTCGGAGCGGTCGCCCTGGCCTTGGCGGCGTTGTCGCTCGGTACTTCCCAGGCGTTTGGCGCAGTGCTGGCGTCGACAATGGCGGTCCAAATGTCGGGCAACTTTATGCAGGGGCCTGCCAACGCGCTCCTCATAGACAACATCCCGCCTTCCAAGATGGGAGGAGCGGCGGGCATGTTGAACCTTTACAAGGTAATAGGCGCGGGGTCGCTTGTCGTAATGATCTTTCTGTTGATGGACTCCTACGATAGAGAAACCGGGCGAGTGTGGCTGTGGGCTTCACTGCTGCTGGCGACCGCTGCCATGGTTGCATCAACCAGTTGGACCGTGCTGTCCTTGAGGCCGCGCCCGAAAGGCGCCAAGCGGCCGGCATTCCAGTCCGTCGACGCGCCACCGCCAGAGCGCGGTGCAGTGCCTACCGCTTCCGTACGAGGAAGGCGCAAGAGCTATGTTTGGTTCCTTGTGTCACTCGCGTTTGTCATCGCCGCGATGTCAGCGATGCAGGTCTACGCCATCCCCTTCCTGAAAAACGCAGTTGGCCTGGAAAACCCGGCCAGAGGCGCAGCGCTCCTTGCGCTCGTGGTGGCGGGCTCGACCTCGCTGGTCACGTTCCCGGCAGGCAAACTGCAAGACAGGTTTGGGCACAGGAAACTGCTTGCAGTAGGCGGTCTGTTTGGAGCGGGGGGCGCTCTGGCGCTAATGACCGCATCAAGCCTTGGCGAGGTCATGGCAGTGGGCGTGCTGGTTGGAGTTTCAATTGGTATTTTCGTCAGCGTGACATGGGCCATGGCCAACAGGCTGGTTGCTAAACCCTTGGCGGCGCGTCAGCTTGGCTACACCAGCATCGCCACGCTCGTAGGGGCCGCTACTGCGCGGCTCGCCGGGCCAGGAATAGACGCATTGAACGAACGCTCGCCGGAACTGGGTTACACCGTCATGCTGGGCGCAATTGCAATTGCGTTCGTCATCAGCCCGTTCTTGCTCGGTGTGATCAGCCCTGCACGCCGGCCTTCCCCGGCCATTTGAGCCTGACGACGACTGTATAATCCGGTGCGGCCAATAGAGACGACGATGTGCCGAAACGCGCCCATGGCCCCAGGTCCCGTATGACTCAGCACCTTGATGTCTTCCTTGCCAGCCCCCGCGGGTTCTGCGCGGGCGTCGTGCGAGCGGTGGACATCGTCGAGCTCGCGCTAAGGAAGTTCGGTCCCCCTGTCTATGTCAAGCACCAGATCGTCCACAACCCGTACGTTGTCGCAGACCTGGAAGCGAAGGGCGCCGTGACGGTTGAAAACGTCGCTGAGGTGCCCGGAGGGGCGGTAGTTGTCTTTTCTGCCCATGGGTCTCCACCATCCGACTACAAGGTGGCCGAGAAAAACCACCTGCGAGTCATTGACGCCACCTGTCCGCTCGTCACGCGCGTCCACAACGAGGCGAAGAAGTACGTCCGCGAGGGTAAGAAGGTCGTCCTGGTGGGCCACCGCGGCCACCAGGAGGTGATCGGGACGACCGGTCAGGCCCCAATGGCGCTCTTTGACGAACGGGAAAACCTCGGATTGCCTGATTGGGACCGCAACACAGCAGTGGCAGTGCTGACGCAGACCACTTTGTCTGTCAGGGACACGGCGAAAGCAGTTGCAGAGGTCCGTAAGCACTACCCAAATGCCACCGTCCGCAACGACATCTGCTATGCCACCACCAACAGACAGGAAGCTGTGCAAGAACTCTCGCGGCTCGCGCAGATTGTGCTCGTCATCGGCGCCCAGAACAGCTCAAACTGCAACCGTCTCAAAGAAGTGGCGATAGCCGAAGGCGTGTCCGCCCACCTGATTAACGGACCTGCAGAGCTCGACATGGCCTGGTTTGCCGGAGTCACACGAGTTGGCATTACGTCAGGCGCTTCCACGCCGGAAAAGTTAGTCCAGGCAGTGGTGAAAGCGCTGACTCCTCGCAATGTCGTCTACGTGGGCGGGCCTGACGAAGACATCACGTTCAAGCTCCCCGAAGAGCTTAGGGATGTGGGACGGGCGCCAGCCACTTCGTAGCCCCTTCAACTTTCAACCTTCCGGTTCATTCAGTCTCCCACTGCGCCACAGGCGCGGCCATGCCAGCAATGCACCCGCCATGAGCCCAAGGCCAAGCAGGCCCAGCACTAATGATGCTGTCCGGACAGTCGACCACTCAGTAAGCGCGCCGCCGAGCAACAGGCCCATAGGCAACCCATACACGGCGAGCATGCGCACGCCCATGACGCGCCCGCGGAACTCTGCCAGGGTCACTTCCAGCAGCAGTGTAGACATAGCCACCATCGCTATACTCATCATCAACCCGTTCGCCGCAAGGACAACGTAAGCAAGCCCCAGGCTGTGTACCTGGCTGAACCACAGCAGGGTCAGGTGCCAGGCGACTATGGCCGCCAGCATCACGCGCCCGGGCCGGGCCGTCCTTACAAACGCAGACATCCCAAGCGACCCTGCCAGAGCCCCCACTGCCGAGGACGCGGTCAGCGCCGCCAGCCCAGTTGGCCCCAGGTTGAAGACCTGTTTTGCGACCACCGGCATGAGGCCATTGGTCAACGGGAAAACTGTGAAGTTCACAAGGAACGCGAGGAACATTATTGCCACGATGGTGGAGTCGTTCCGCATGTAAGTGACGCCCGACTTCAAATTGGCCACGGCAGACTTGCCTGCCATCAAAGGGATGCGGTCGTGGAGTGTTATGCCCAGTGCAAGCAACGCGCTGGCAAGGAAGAAAGCAGTTACGCCGATATATGCCTGGCCCAGTCCCAGGCCGGCCAACAGTGTGGCGCCCAGGAATGACCCTGCAATGCGCGCGAGGTCCTGCGTCGTCCGTGCCAGACCTGTGGCATTCATAAGGGAATGTCTGGGGACGGTATCGGCGATAAGGGACTGTCGTACGACCTGCTCGGCCTGCCGTACAAGCCCGCTCAGCCCCGCAATAGCGAAGACGTGCCACGGTCTGATGGCGCCGCTCAACGCCAGGCCCATTATCAGCGCCGCCTGCAGTGCGAATATGAGCCGCATCCCAATGAGCATGTTGCGCCTGTTGATGCGGTCTGCCATCACGCCGTACACAGGTGCGACCAGAGTCCCGCCAAAACGGAGCGCGCCCACAAGGCCCGTCTGAAATGCCGAACCCGTCTCAGCAACGATGTACCACCCCAACACGAGGGTTTCCATTTCGTTCGCCCACACAGACAACGCATCGGCAGACCACTGGAAACGGAAACTGCGGATGCGGAACGATTCAATGACCGCAGGCAACCGCGCCTCACGGCGTGTAGCAAGCACTCGGGCGGACGCGGCAGCAGGCGCCGCGCTTGATTGGCTCATCGCGCCGTTATCGCGGCTGGGCGTCGTAGGAGACATCTGGCAGGGCGGCGCGAAAGAATGCAGTTAGCATTGAGAGGTATGTGGCAACTGAAGCTGACGGTGGCCTTGGCCGCGATCATTGTCGCAACTAATCTCGCCTGTGGGAGTCCAGCAGGCGGCCCTACAGCCGCAACCAATAGCGGCACTGCGTCCCCTACCCCTTCGCGTGTCCCTGGACCAACGGCGACTGCGTCAGGCATTCAGGACATCCCCGGCGCCAGGACCCCTTCGCCTGCAACACCGATAACATCCGCAGCGCTGGTCGCCAGCCAGTCACCTGTCGTATCGCAGACGCCTCCACCCTCTACAACGGCGCCAGTGTCCCCGGCCCCCGTTTTCGTAGAAAACCCGGACTGTGCAACGGTCAGCAAGTCGCAGTTGCCGGTCGTTAAGGTCACAATCACAGGGCCGGGCCGCCAGGCGTCAGTCCTCGCAGAAGTCGCCTCGACGGGCACACAGCGTGGTCAGGGACTCATGTGCCGGGCTGTCGTGCCAGAGGGGACAGGGATGCTTTTCCTCCATGAAACGGTCTCGCCTGGTGGCTACTGGATGTTCAACACCTACGTGCCCCTGGACATCATCTATTTGCGGGAGGACGGCCAAGCCGTCAAGGTCGCCAGTATGAGACCCTGCCCGCGCGTGGGCGGCGAGAATGATGGAGACTGGCGCAACCGCTGTATTGCAGCAGCAATGGGATATGGTTCGGACACGCCGTTCGCGGCCACCATCGAGCTGCCGGCGGGGTGGCTCGCGGCAAACGGTTTGGGGGGGCTCGCCGCAACGTCTCTAGCGGCAACGTGGTGAGGAGCGCCGTCCGCCCCACGACATAGCGATGGGCGTGCGTTGACACTGGAACGGAGCGTGACCTTGGTGCGACCCAAAGACCGGCAGGGCAGGGCGCTGCTGGTTGTCATTGACGGACTGGGGTTCAACCGGCGCACCTCAAAGACGGTCGCAGGCTCAGCCTGGGCCTCGCTCGCCGGGCCAGACAGGGCGGCGCTCACACGCGCCGCTCAGCGCGCGCTGGAATCGCGCCCGGGTCTGCAAGTTAACCCGGACGGTCTTGCCCGCCTGCTTCTCTACCCGGTCCATGCGGAGGCCCTTGAAACCGAAACCCGGTGGGACACCGCCTTAAGCCTGCTCGATGCGCTTGCCGAGGCGACGCGCCTCTCGCGACCTGCCATGGGGCGCGCCGCCCAGGCTGTACGCGCCGCGGCCACTGTGCACCGCTACGTCCCATGGATGGCCGACGCGCCGGGGTTCGTCCGTTACCGCAACGCGCACCTGAGCATACCCACCAGTGCGTCAGGCGTATGGGCTGGCTTCGAAGACACCGACCCGCCCGCCAGGGGAAACTCTGAGACCGGCCACCAGCAGATCGCCAACCTTGCGCTGGCGCCCCAGACGCCGCGCGAGATCACCGAGTCCATCGCAGAGGGTTCCTTTTTCACCAACGCAGCGCTCAGTGACGCTGTGCGGGGCGGCCTTGCGCAGGGCAGGGCCCTGAACTTCTGCTTCCTCTTATCCGGCGTTAGAGGCGACGATGGTCGCGTCCACAGTGCCTGGAACCACCTCGAAGCGTTCCTGGACCTGGTCTTCATCCGCCACCATGCCGACCCGCGCCAGGTGCGCATGCAGGCGGTGCTGGACGGTCGAGATTGCCCCGCGCGCTGGTCCCTGGATGGCGCAGGTGGGGCAGGGAAATACCTTGACAGGCTACAACTCCTCCTGGGCCGCTACAAAGCGGAGGAATGCCTGGCCTGGGTTGTTGGTCGTTCCACCGCAATGGACCGCGACTACAGGGAGCAGAACACGCGGGCCGACTACTTGCTGCTGACACGAGGTGAGGGTGCGCGCGTTCAGGGGTTCAGCGGAGTTAAGCAGGCGGTGCGGGCAGCTCACGCCTCCGGCCTGGGAGATTCCGACGTACCGCCAATCGCAGTGGCTGACCGCGCTGGGACAGTCAGGGTGGTCGGCCCCGGAGAGGCGTTTGTCAACCTCAACTTCAGGCCAGACAGGCAGAGGGCCAAGACCGCCGCCCTGGCGGGCGCACAAGACTTCCTCCAACGCGAAGCCGCTCTTCGCGGGCGCACGTACTCATTCGACTGGGCTGGCGCGCCCCTTCGCCTTAGCATGTGCACCATCGCCGAATACCACCCGGACTTCGAGCAGAAGCACGGCGTAGTCGTGGCCTTTCCAGTGCGGCCCCAGAAGCACAACCTCCTCGCACTGTGGCCGCAGGTTATGCTAGGCCAGAACTACTTCATGGCCGTTGAAAGCGTCAAAGCGTTGCACATGGGCTACTTCTTTCGTGGCAGACGTGCGACACCGGTGCAGCCGGACATTGAGGACCGGGTGATGGTCGCCTCCTTCGCAGATGCTGACGGCGTCACAAGCGACTCTGACTTCATCAAGTATCCCTACATGCGCAACGCAGAAGTTGCGGACGCCGTGTTGCGCGCTACGGATACTGACGACCACGCGCTCATCTGTTGCAACCTGTCCGCCCCGGACATGATCGGGCACCTGATGCCGGAAGAGACGGACAGGTCACCCACAGCGGAGGCCGCGATAGCCGCCGCGGTCAGGGCCTACGAAGCGACCGGGGCAGCGGTAGAACTCATGGCCGGTGCTGCTTTGAAGAGTGGTTACTCAGTGGTAGTAACGTCCGACCACGGGAACATAGAGGACGCAGGTCCCGCCCATTCAGGGAATGATGTGCTGACGACCGTTATGTCTCCCGGTGGCCGGTACGTGCCAGCCAAACGAGACACCTTCCAGGCGCGGCTGTTTGACGTGAGCTGGACTCTGGCGAGCCTCCTCGGCGCTGAGGGCGCAGTCCGGGAAGTCCTGGCCTCAAGTGGCTTCAACTTCGACAGCCCATTCTCGGGCCGGCCGTTAGTCACCAGGAAGTGACCCTGGGCGCTGCTCCTTCGGCGCGTACTTCGGGCCCCACCAGCGGCGGAGCCGCTCCGCCATGTCCCGCTCGGCCCCGAGCGCGCCCGGAAAGTAGTACCTGTGGCCCCGGACGTTCTCAGGCAGGTTCTCAGACTCGACGAAGTGGCCCTCATAGTCATGGGCGTACCTGTACCCATCGCCGTAGCCCAGCTTCTTCATCAGCGGTGTCGGCGCGTTGCGGAGGTGCAGAGGCACCGGCTCGTTCCTGGCGTTGGCAACGTCTGCCATGGCGCGGCTGATCGCACTATTGGCTGAGTTGCTCTTGGGCGCACTTGCCAGGTAAACCGTCGCCTCGGCAAGCGGGATGCGGCCTTCAGGCATCCCAATGAAGTGCACCGCCTGCTGCGCAGCCACCGCAATGACCAGCGCCTGCGGGTCTGCCAGCCCAATGTCCTCCGCTGCCAGGATGACCAGCCGGCGGGCAATGAACAACGGGTCCTCCCCGCTGTCGACCATGCGGGCCAGGTAATACAGGGCGGCGTCCGGGTCAGAGCCCCTTACACACTTGATGAATGCGGAGATAGTGTCGTAATGCTGGTCCCCGGCGCGGTCATAGCGCGCCTGGCGTTGTAGCGCTCCCTGCACCGTCGCCAACACGACAACGCGAGCGCCTTCTGCTCCGGGCCGTGTCGCCTGCGCCGCGACCTCGAGCGCGTTTAGCGCCACGCGAGCGTCGCCGTTCGCCACGCTCAGGAGCAAGGCGCGGGCGTCCGGCGCCAGCGTGACATTCATGGCGCCCAGGCCGCGCTCCATATCCTTAAGGGCGCGGTCGATGATCTTCTCGGTGTCCTCGTCTGTTAGCGGGTTGAGCGTGTACACACGGGAGCGGCTCAGAAGGGGTGAAATCACCTCGAACGACGGGTTCTCCGTCGTTGCGCCGATCAAAGTGACCGTCCCATCCTCGACATGCGGGAGGAGCGTGTCTTGCTGCGCCTTGGAGAAGCGGTGTATCTCGTCAACGAAAAGGACGGTGCGCTGTCCGTGCTCCCCAAGCCGCGCACGGGCGGACTCGACGGCTGTCCGCAGGTCTGCCACTCCCGACGTCACGGCCGAAAGCTGCTCGAAATGGGACTTCGTCATGCTAGCAATGATCCGGGCGAGCGTCGTCTTGCCGCTCCCGGGCGGTCCCCACAGGACCATTGATGGCACGCGGTCCCTTTCGATTGCCTGCCTGAGCACAGTGCCCGGCCCGAGGATGTGCTCCTGGCCTACGAACTCGGCGAGTGACTCCGGCCGCATACGCGCTGCAAGCGGAGCGTTGCGGGCCGCAAGCCCTGAGCGGCGGTGCTCGAAGAGAGTCATCCGCCTGCCTCCCTTGCAGGAAAGCGCGTGGATGAAGGAGAAGTCATGTCGCGCCCGAGCGGCCGGCGCTGTTCAGTGCGGCCACCACCAGCGCATCCTCGTCAGGCAAGACCGTGCGCGGGTCCAACATAACGTCCTCGCTTTCGATGCGGGCGATGACCGGCCTGTCTGCCTGCCTGAGCAGTGCGCAGAACGCGTCAGGCCCCGGCGCGCCGGCCTTGATGACAAGGGCACGCGTTGGCATTTCCTGACCGGGCAGGCTGCCGCCGCCGATGGTGGACTTCGCCTCCCTGATCGCGCCCAGTCCGGCGCCTTCTCGCCACGCCTTCGCCCTGACTTCAAGCTCATCGAGCGGCGTGGAGATCATGCGCCACACTGGGACCTCCTGCTCCGCGACGCCCTTGATGTAAGACAAAAGGGTGGCCGATAGCGCAGCCAGCGTCATTTTGTCTATGCGCACAGCACGGGCCAGGGGGTGCTTCTCGATGCTCCGCACAAGGGCGGTATGTCCCGTAATGACGCCGGCCTGGGGCCCACCCAGCAGCTTGTCGCCAGAAAACATTGTCACACTGACACCCGCCGCGACGCTCTCCTGCGCCGTGGGTTCGTGGGTTAGGCCAAACCTGGCAGTGTCCAACAGGCAGCCTGACCCCAGGTCGTAAAGCACTGGCACGTTGCGCCGCCGGCCGATCTCTGTCAGTTCAGCAATATCAGGGAAATGCGTGAACCCCGTCACCGAGAAGTTGCTGGGGTGCACCTTCAAGATCGCCGCGGTGCGTTCCGTGATCGCGGCCTCATAGTCGCGGGCATACGTGCGGTTCGTCGTGCCCACCTCTACGAGGGTTGCCCCCGACTGCCGCATCACATCAGGGACCCTGAACCCTCCGCCGATTTCCACTGCCTCCCCGCGGGAGACAATGACCTCCCTCCCACTGGCCATTGCACTCAACACAAGCAGGACGGCCGACGCATTGTTGTTGACTGCTATGCCCGTCTCTGCCTCGGTCACCTGGGCGAGGAGTTCGCCGATGTGCGACTGGCGCGAGCCGCGCTTACCTGTGTCGAGGTCAAGCTCCAGGTCAGAGTAGCCCGCCGCCGCGCTGGCTGCAGCTTCAATCGCGCCGGCGCTCAGGGGCGCCCGTCCCAGGTTCGTGTGCAGCACTACCCCGGTCGCATTGATTGCCCGCCGAGGCCACGGCGCCCACGACTTCTTCGCGCGCTCCAGCACTCCGGCAACGATAGTTTCTTGCCCTGACGCCTGCTGGCCACCGCGCGCGTTGCTGCGGGCCTCGTCAAGCTGCCTCCGGACGAGAGCGGTCACTGCAGCACGTGAGAAAGAGCCTGCCAGCGATGCCAGCCGCGGGTCCTGCAGGACCTGGTCAACGCTTGGGAGGCTGCGGAGACTGGATGAAGTCATCGGAGCTTTCCGGGGCATTTCATCCTGAACTTGTCTGGCTCTGTTGACATCCTCCTCTCCCAGCGGGAGAGGACTGAGGTGAGGGAGAAGCTGCGAGGTTACGGCCCCTCACCCCCGGACCAAGTCCGGGGCAGGCTCTGAC